>ERZ773031.34-NODE-34-length-71592-cov-7.769406_pt1 | contig 71592 bp, 68 predicted proteins | sample MGYA00511666_ERZ773031 | MGnify/ENA primary metagenome ERZ773031 (study PRJEB29015, sample SAMEA2738135) | human oral metagenome | biome: human oral; feature: human-associated habitat; material: saliva | place: China | collected 2250 ...
TCGGATAAACTTTATAAAACATTTTAAATAAAAGTATTCTTAATAAAATAAAAAAACTGACCTTTGGAGTCAGTTTGTTATCTGAATTCAGATTTTTCCTATTTCTTAATAATTGCTTCAATTGCAGCAAAGTTCCCATCTCCGTTTTCGTTAACGATTACATAGAGTTCATCTCCAGGATTCCCAAGATAAAAACTTACCGCAGCTTGATTGAGAAAATAAACTTTCCCATCTTCGGTATTAGCAGTATACTTATTTTCATCGCTCTTTGAGAGAACAGCTCTAAGGTGCTTTCTCTCTGCTGGTTTGATAAGCTTATAGATAAATTTTCCATCAGCAAGGATTTTGAGTTTGAGAACGTCTCCAGGGATAAGCTTTGTTTTACTAGAGTAGTTTACAGGAACTGGGTATTTCATTTGATTTGCTCCAATCATGTAGTATCCATCAAAAATTCCTTCAATAACTTCCATACCTTCTTCTTTGTAACTCTTGAGATTCTCTGGATTTTCAGCTCTCATTTCTTCTAGGTAGGCTGTCAAAGATTCTGGATTGCTAGGATCAAAATGCATCAATTGACCAAGAGTAAGCTTTGCTCTTTTGAGTTCCATTTCTGCTTTGTTAATGCTGTTTCTTACAAATTGGAGTAGTTGTTGATAGTTTTTCATAAGTTCTTCGTTTGTTTGTGTCATTTTATTTACGTCTAAGGATAAAAATACGCTATCAAGTATAGATATTTTTTTGGATAATGCAATTTTTATTAAAACAAATTTGATATATTATATTTCTAAGAAAAACCCCTAGGTGATACCTAGAGGTTTTGTAGTAAGAGAAGCTCTCTTTTTGCTGAGGAGACTCAGCTACTCAAGCCATGATCTGTTTGCCAAGCTCACAGATTCGAGAGGGCATTGCTTTCTCTGTCATCATAAGAACTTGTTCATAGAGTTTGCCTTGAGGATCTTTAGCAAACAAGTGGATTTTGTCTATACCAAGTTTGATATAGATATATCTGTGAGAGAATGCTGGAGAATCGAGAGGAGCATCAGCAAGTTGCTTGAACTCATTAAGATTCATAGATCCCTTGATAGCAAGGAACAGATTTTTTTCCGGAGTACGAACTCTCATCTTGTTAATGGTCTTGCGAAGAACATCAACAGCTAAGCTAGCTTGTTCTTTGATCGTACAAAGCTCGAAATTTTTACGAGGAGCTGGCTCGAAAGAATCATTTTTTTTAGCCATAATATTTATTTATATTGTTTGCCAATTTTCTCTCGTTGTGAGAGAAATGGATGTATTTATCATATACTTTTCTTTAGAAAAGTCAAGAGAAAATAAACTAAAAAAATACTCTTGATTTTATCTCATATTTTGCTATAAAAGCAACACAAGTAAAATAAAAAAAAGAAAAAAATCAGACTTTTAACTTCTTTGAGTATGGGAACAATGGACTTATCCACATGGATGATAGCACTCTTGGCAGTGTTTGGGATCTCGCTTACTTCACTTATCGGTATTTTTACCCTAGGGATTAAGCAGTCATATCTAACCAGTAAGTTGATCTACTTGGTATCTTTTTCAGCTGGAGCGCTGTTTGGAGATGTGTTTTTGCACTTGATGCCTGAGATGGTTGAGCACGCTCATGAGATGGATATGGATCAGTTAGGGCTTCTTGTGATTGGAGGTGTAGTGCTTGGTCTTGTAATAGAAAAACTGTTACATTGGCATCATTGCCACCATGATCATAGTGAAGATGATCAGCCTCACACTATTGCAAAGATGAACCTAATTGGTGATTTTGTACATAATCTCATTGATGGATTGATCATTGGTGCAAGTTTCTTGGTGAGTATTCCTGCAGGTCTTGCAACGAGTCTAGCAATTCTCTTTCATGAGATTCCTCAGGAGATCGGAGATTATGCGGTGCTTATTCATAGCGGATATAGCAAGAAGAAAGCTCTCTTACTAAATTTCCTCTCAGCTCTTAGTGCGATTTTGGGAACAATTATTGCGCTTATAGTTGGAGGAGTAGTTCATGAGTTGCAGGAATTGCTTGTTCCTATTGCAATGGGAATGTTTATCTACATCGCAGGATCAGATCTCATTCCAGAGCTTCATAAGCACAATCATCAGTTTAAATCCTCACTTTTGCAGATTCTCATGTTTATCTTGGGAATTGCAGTGATGTTTGGTTTGCTCTTTCTAGAAGGGCATGCTCATTAATGAAATAAAAAGAGTTTAGATTTCTAAGCTCTTTTTTGATTTCGAGATCTGGAACTAACAATAAGTAAAAAATCAGAATTATTTATGTTGTTTTAAACAATAAGAGGTAGTGGTATTATTTTTTCATGAGGATTCATTACATCAGAATATAAAATTTACAAAAGTGTTGACTTATGATTATTTTTTAGTATAGTAAGAATATGTTAATATAAAAATAACGTTTAAAAAAAAGATTATGAAAGTAAAACATCTTTCTTACGAAGAGCTTGTTAAGTTGGGGGCCAAGTGTCTTGCCCAGCCTAAAGCAGAGGTTCAGATTTTTTGTGTAAAAAACATGAAAATCTCAAAAAACGTCCCTCCTCAATTGATGGTCTTCAGTAGTTTGGGAGACTTGAATCTGGAAACTCATAATGTCTATCTTGATCTTACAACAACAGAGGCAAGACTTTATAACAAAAATATCTATGGAGCTATTTACGAGGTACGTATTCAGTGTGCTAAAGAGGAAGCTCAAGAGGAGTTTTTCTCTAGGGTCCTTGAGACCTTAGTACCATCTCATTGAACAAATGATAAATCCTGGGGTATCTCCCAGGATTTTTTACGAAGTAAATAACGCAAAGCGATATTTTTTTCTTTACAATAGTAGATTGAGGGATAAAGATTTCTCTATCAAAAAGATATTACTCTACTTTAACAATATAGTAGAGTTGCTTTGGATCTGAGTAAGTACAAGAGTCATCTCACTCATGTTCAGCTCTCTTTGGGCTACTAGCTTTTACAATACGTGAGCAGAGACGAACTTTCCCCATGTTGAACTCTGCTGCTTTTGCTAGTTGATCTTTTTGATGTACATTATTGTGAAGGTAATAAGAAGGGGTTGGGAAACGATTTCCCCAAGTAGCCCATAAAGGAGGATTAGCATTGATATCAAAGACATAATTACTCATGTCTGGGGTCTCAGACTTTGCTATAAGCAAAGCTCCTCCTGACAAGCTAGATCCATTGATATACATTTGTTGATAAATATATTCTCCCTTTGGAGTGATCATTTTTCATCGAGTCCCTCGAGGTCACCATCTTTCAGAATCGTTGTTTCCATGAAATGCTGCGTAAATAGCAACTTGTTGATTGTTTGGATCAGAAGGAAGATCTCTAATATATTCTTTTATAGAGAGTAAACTATTTACGGGTCACATATTTTGACTGTCTGAAATTAGGTATCCGTCATAAGAATGCCAAGGAGTGGTCTTATAAAAATCGGCTACTTTTTTAGGAGTCGTTGCTAAAGGTAGTTCTCCTTTGCCTGCTCTATACATCTCAATCGCAGCAGCTACATTTCTCAGATCAGCTTGTCTCTTGAGGTCCCTGGTTCTTGCCATATAGCCAGTAAGCTTTGGCAAGATTGCAGCACTTAGAATACCAATAATTAACACTACAATTAACATCTCTACAAGCGTGAAAGCCCTGTTGAGAACTGGCTTATTCTCTCTCTCTCTCTCTCTCTCTCATACATTTTAATTATTTTATAAAAGTAAAATGATGGCTATGAACTGGATAAGGTTCAGTTTTTGATTTGGTTTTTTTGAAGATTATGTTTACCATCTTTTCCAGCTTGGGCAGGATTGTTGAACATTGATATGTGCAAATCCTGGGAAAAGAATCGCCTCTTTAATCGTTTCCTTGAGTCACTTGATATCTTTATCTGATACTGATTTTACAAATTGGCAGCCAGCAGACTCTACTAAATTTACTGGATGCATAGGAGGAAGTTCATTCCCTTCAGGAGTGGATTTTGTTTTTGCACCGATTGGAGTGGTAGAAGAAGCCTGTCCTGTAGTAAGGGCATAGTTTTGATTGTCACAAGTGATATGTACAAAAGGAATATTTCTTCTCGCTGCATGGATCATATGTCCAACTCAGATCCCATAGGTATCACCATCTCCAGATACAGAAACCACGGTTAACTCAGGATTCGCAAGCTTAACTCCTGTAGCAAAGGGGATTCCACGTCCATGTAGAGTTTCAGCTCCATAATTATCCATATATTGGCTCATTTTGCTACTACATCAGATACCCGTCACGACTACGGTTTGATGAGCGGGAATCTTAAGTTCTGTAAGAGCTTGTTTGAGTGCCAGGTGGATCAAAAAGTCTCCACATCCTGGACATCGCTGTATTTTATTTAAATTTGTTCTCATCTGGTATAATTAACAGTTAAAAGTCAGATTTTATTCTAGTAAATAGTTTGTTGCTTTGATCTTACATTGGGAAGTCTCTGATAACTTCTTAAGAACCGGGTCTAAGGCTCCGTACAACATTTGCCAAGAATCATCAGTTTTAATGCCTAATTTTTGGTATCGTTTAAGTTGATAAGATTCCTTGAAAGTAAAGGCAATTAAATCAGTGATTTGATACGTTTGTTGAGCTTGAAGTAAGGCTTGATGTAAGAGATGTCTTCAGAATCCTTGATTTTGATAGTCAGGATGAATAAAGATTTCAGGATCAAAGAGAATATTTCCTTCATGTCGTGGCTTAATATCTGAAATAAATCCTCAAATGATTTTCCCATCTATAACAGCCTTGAGCTTAAAAGGTCTTTTGAGTAAATAGTTTACAAAAGGAGTAATCTGTTCTTTATTTCGTTTTTCTCACTCAGCAAGATAGCTTTCAAGATAGAGGAGGATAATCGCTTCGTGATCTTGTTTATCGATTTTCTGAATGGTAATGGTTTTCATTCTTATGTTTTAAGTTAAAGAGAAGGTTGTTACTAAAATATGCTTGGCCCTTTCTTTTCAAAAAGCGAAAAATTCTCACAGCATTTCTTTGCTTTTCTCAAAGTTAAAGAGGATTTTTTAACCGATTTCTTCTTGAAAAATAGGGTACAAAGTTACTTTTCTTTGATGAGAAATTTTTGCTTTCCATTCTCCATACAGCTCACATTCTTTTCTTACTAAATCTTCTAGCTGTCCAGAGTGATTCATTTCGACAAAAATCAGACTTTCAATCTCGTTTTTCCTATCTTCCAAAAACTCCTGCAATCTCGGATCAAATGGGTAGAGAGATTTTACAATAATAAGTCAAAAATCTGACTTCCCTTTGATGCTTGCCTCCAGAGCATAGCGGTTGATTCCCATCGTGATATAAAAATGCTTAGCTTCTGGATTGATAATTTCGTATCCATAAAAATTTTCATTAAATTCATTTCTGACAAAAGTATTGAGCTTCTCAGCTCTTTTTTCAGTCATTTTTCACTTCGTTGTTGGTTCTTCGTTGGTTGCTCCATATTCATCGTGTTCGTAGGAGGTTGCGATGAAGTGAGTCTTTTCTACACCCGGGGTTGCATATGGTGAAATCCCATCTGGAGTATACTCGTATCTTTTGTAAGTATCGGTTTCTGAGTCAGATTTTTCAACTTTTTTTCATCTGTTAATGGCTTCTGCTGTGAGTTTACTAGGATCAATGCTGAGATAAGACTCAGAGAGTTGTTTATCACTGAGTAAAATCACAGGGTGTTGATAAATATCGGAATAGTTTAGTGCTTTCCCAGCAAAGGTGTAGGCCTCTTCAAATGTTGATGGGTAGAGTACAATCGGTTTGGTATCTCCAAAGCTTGCATTGAGTGCATAATTAATGTCGCCTTGTCCAGTAAAGGTCGGCGTTCCTGTACTTGGACCATCTCTTTGAGAGAGGAGGTAAACCCCACCAATCTCAGCTTGATTTGAGAAAGAAAGAGACTCAGACATAAGGGCAAATCCTCCTCAACTAGTTCCACACATCGCTCTTTTCCCCGCAAATTTTGCTCCAAGCATAGCCATACTCACAGCGATTTCATCTTCTCCTTGGAAAAAGATTACCTCTTTATTTTTTACGACTTCATCAATCACAGAACTGGCAGGAGTCATCGGATATGCAGCATAAAAGTCCAACCCTGATTCCATTGCTCATTTTGCAAACAGTTCATTTCCATACATAAAGATCTTCTCATTTCAAACATTCTGAGCGCAGTCTATGATTGAGCAAGATTCTCATTGACAGTGTTTTTCAGCATAGGCATAACCAGCCTCTAGATCCTGATAGTTTTGATTCATAATTTCCTCTGAAAAATCTTTTTTAGCAAACTGACGAGACAAAATCTTTTTCCCTTCATCAATCGACAAATTAAGCAATTTCAATGCAGCACCTAGGGTAAAAGTATTCTTGTATTTACAAGGTTCTTCCTTGATCATAAAGGTATTTTTGAGTTCATAGATAGACTCATTTTTGCTAATAGCATACGGATCATATGCGAGAAAAAAATCAATCTTGCGAGAGATAAATGGCTTTTCATCATCGCTAATATAAAGAAAAAAACAGTTATTGTCCCCTTTGATAATTGATGCATATTCTTTGTCTCCGAGTACGGTATATCCTTTTTGAGAGAGAATTTCTGCTAGAAAAATCCCTGCAGTATTGACTCAGCTCCCCGCTGGCCCTGAAAATCCTATACTTACCTGCATATTTTTATTTTTAACATATAAACAGATATAAGTATATCTTTTTTCTCCTCTTTTGCAAAAAAGAAATAAAAGTCTGACCCATTTTCCCTTGACGAAAATCTATTTTTTGATCTAACGAGTTTTTTGATAAAAGGGGGAGTGTTAGGGTTGAGCTTATTTTCTTTATTCTTATCAAGGTATTTTTTGACAAACTAAAAATAATAGATTTTCACTTGAATCTTGACTGCTAAATAATATAAGAAGTTCAAATATAATTTTTTTATCTTTTAGATTTTTGATGGCAGATTTCTCTCATTTGGCAGCGATATATTCTTCAGATCCAAAGCTTACTTTTACTGATCTCAAAAAGGGAGACTTCTCCTCAGATATCAATACTTCTGTAGTAGAGCAGTATGCCAGGGATCATGAGATTTTTGCGGTTTCTCAGCTTGATCTTGACTATCCAAACAGGCTCAAAAATCAGACTTCTTCTCCTTTTTTACTGTATTATCAGGGAGATTTGTCTTTGCTTTCTAGAGCGCTTCTTTGACTTGTCTGACCGAGAAATCCAAGTGATTATGCTTCACAGGTGATGCAGGCGCTCTTTTTGCAGGCATACAAATATGATTTGGTAACAATTTCTGGTTTTGCCAGAGGAGTCGATCAGCAAGCTCATCAGCTGTCTCTCAAATATCAGATTCCAACAATTGCGGTTCTCGGAGGCGGTTTTCAGCACTACTTGAGGGGAAAAGACCGTGATCTCCTTGCTCAAATTGTAAAAAATGGTGGGCTTGTGATTTCTCAGTTCAAGCTTTGATTTGAGCCGACCAAGCGATCATTTCCTGCTAGAAATAAGCTCCTTGCTCAGCTTTGTGATGTCCTTTTCCTTCCCGAAGCCCAACAAAAGTCCTGAAGTCTGATTACGACCGAGTTCGCCTATCAGTTTAAAAAGCCCGTATATTCGGTTCCAGCTCCAATTTTTGCTCAGCAAAGTGCTGGTATTTTCACTAAAATGGAAGAAAAAAAGCTGACTCTGATCTCAGATTTTTCTCATTGTTTGGATGCTCATTTTCAGTTCAGAGGAGAAGGACCTCAAGAACAACAGACTCAATGATCGTTTTCTTTTGATAATTTTCCACCTCTCCAGCGTCAAATCCTAGAATTTCTTAAATCTCACTGAGAATCGAGTATTGAAGCTCTTATGCAAGAGATCAAACTTGAGTATGCAGCATTGATGCAGGAGTTGACTTTGCTTGAAATGGATGCGCTTATCGATCAGACCAGACCTGGATATTATACGATCTCATAAGTCAGATTTCTCCTGTTTTCTTAATGTGTATTTTAATTCGGATTTCTCTTTGCTTTGCATTTGAGTCTGTTTTTTGTATACTCAGGCAAGTTTTATTCTCCATCTGTTCCTATGTTTGAGCTAAAAGCCAATTATCAACCTGCCTGAGACCAACCAAAGGCGATAGATCAGATTTCAACTGCTTTTGATGAGGGAAAGTCTCGTATTACTTTGCTTGGGGCAACAGGAACTGGAAAAACCTTTACTATGGCAAATATTATTCAAAAGGTTCAAAAGCCGACACTGATCATCTCTCACAATAAGACCCTTGCTGCTCAGCTTGCTACTGAGTTTAAGTCATTTTTCCCAAACAATGCTGTGCATTATTTTGTTTCTTACTTTGATTATTATCAGCCTGAGAGCTATCTTCCCAGCTCTGGTACCTATATTGAAAAAGAAGCAACGATCAATCAAGAAATCGAGATGTATAGACTTGCTACCATGGCATCACTCCTTTCTAGGCCAGATGTAATCGTGGTGGCTTCAGCTTCCTCACTTTATGGTTTGGGGCAGAGTAGGTTCTTTGAAGAAAATTGTCTTCAGCTCTATGTCGGAAAAAAATACGATTTCAATGAGATCAAAAGACAGCTTCTCCATATGCAGTATCAACCTGTTCAGGGGAAGATTGAACCAGGAATGTTTGATATGAAATGAGAGATTCTTGATATTTTTTCTTCTACAGAAAAGTGTTTGTATCGTTGTTTTTTTGATGAAGAATTTCTAGAGAGAATAGAAAAGAGAGATTCCCTTACCTATGAACTTCAGACCATCGAACAAAAAGCAATGCTTTGGCCTGCTACTCAATATTTGCAGGATACGACAGATTTAGAGCAGATTCTTGCTCAGATGCAGGCAGAAAAGGAACTTCGTGTCAAAGAATTTGAAAAACTTAATATGCCGATTGAGGCTGAGAGAATCAAAAAAAGAGTTGAATATGATATCAGAATGATAAGGGAAACCGGATTTGTAAACGGTATTGAAAATTATTCACTCTATTTTGATCAAAGGCTCCCAGGGCAACCACCGAATACCATTTTCGACTACTTTCCAGACGATTTTTTGCTGATTGTAGATGAGTCACATATGACTTTGCCGCAGCTTAGAGCAATGCCAGAGTGAGATCGTGCAAGAAAAAATAATCTGATTCGTTATGGATTTCGTCTGCCTTCAGCGATTGATCATAGGCCTTTGAGGTTCGAAGAATTGGAGGTTGCGTTAGGGCGAAGGGGGATTGAAACCATCAATCTCGATGAGGCAACTTCACAACTTGAACTTGTCTCTTCTGCTCATCAGCAAGTCCTTGCCAATGCGAGAAAAGCCAATCAGCACGAGACGCTTTCGCACAAGGTAAAGCACGGAGCAAAATCCATATTTCTCTCTGCGACACCAGCACCTTATGAGCTTGAACTTTCTCAGCAGGTAGTAGAACAGATCATTAGACCAACAGGCTTGCTTGATCCGATTACTTATGTTTATCCAAAGTCTTGAGACTTTTGATTACTTATAGATTCGCTTGATACTCTGACCAAGAAAAAGCCATATCTCGATACCTATATTTATCAAAAAAAACAGAAAACTGAATCAGGATCAGATTTGTCTCACTTTTTTGATGAAGAAGATCCTCTTCCTTCTGTGCAAGATTAGTCAATCTTTCTTAGAAGAGAGAAATGCCATTTTCTACCTTACAAAAATAAAATGATTATAAATGCTTGAAAAATTCCCCCATTTATCTATAAAAGAGGAGATTTAGTTTTTTGTCAAGATCGGAAATGAAATTCCTTACCAAGACGGTTAATATTCTAATTAAAATATTTTTGATAGGGCTCCTTTTGCAATTCTTGCTCCAAACTTTTTTCACCTATAAGCTCGGTTTTGATGGAGCAGTTCGAAATGTTGTTTGGCTACGAAAGGAACTTTTGATTCTGGTTTTTCTGGCAATCATTCTCTATCTCTTGTGGAAAAAGTCACAAGAAATCTGAGTTTCTGCACTGTGGTCTTGGCTAAAATCACAGAAAGCATTCAGATTTTTGATCTATTTTGTTGTGCTCTGTGTTATTACCTTTGTTTTGGCTGTGCTTGTTCAGAGAGTTGGGATTGGTGCCTATATTTTGACAGTAAAGTATGATATACTGGGGTTCTTGATTTTTGTATTAGGAATGTTTCTTGCGCTGCTCCTTCCTATTTCTACCAAACGAAATCGTCGATACAATGAACTGCTCAAGCGAGTAGTGTATGGGGCGTTTGTTTGGCGAGCTGCGATTGCATTTTTACCAAGTTTACTCAAACTTTTTGGCTATACTCGTAATAGTTTCGAGGGAACCTTGAGTGGAAATCCTCCTGCTGTCTACTATACAGAGATCAATCAATGACATGCAAGAAATCAGTTCCTATTCGAAAGACCAATTAGCTTTGGATTTTTCTTAGTTGCAATGTGGCCTCTCTTTGCATTGCTTTATCTTCGCAAGCTCTCTATCAAAGATAAATTAGGACGAACATTTGCTTTTGGTGCCTTGGCATTTTCGACATATTCTAGAGCCGCAATGGCAGTTTGGGTTTTGCAAACAGGAGTCTTGCTCTTGCTTTTGTATCCAAAGCATGCAAAAAAACTTTTGCTCTATGTTGCTCTCCCTGGAGTGTTGGCATTTATTGTGGCATTTTTTACGCTCAAGAGCGTCTTCTTTAGAGCACATTCCAATACCTGACATCTTAAATTACTCGTTGAGGGAGTGGAACTTGGTATGAGCAAGCCTCTTTCCGGTCGAGGTGCAGGATATTCTGGACCGGCCTCTCATCAGCTTTGTTTAAATGTTCAAGACAATCTTCGCTGTGATCAAATTCGCCAAGTCAACGAAAAATATTCTATGCAAACACCAGGATACAATCCAGAAAATCAGTATGTACAAATCTTTATGGAGTATGGACTATTGGGACTGATTCCATGGTTGCTTTGCTTTGGGCGATTGCTCCGAGTGACACTGAGACAGATTTATGATTATATCTTAGAATTCAAAAAAGGTAAAAAAGCAGACTCAAAGACCTTGACCAAGCTTTTGACCTCAATCGCGTTTGGACTCTGATTGCGAGGACTTGCTGTTGAAGGTTTGGTGCTTCATAGTTTCGTAGATAGGATGATCGTTTATCCGTTTATGCTTCTTTTTGGACTTTGGCGAGGACAACAAGAGTTAAACACTATTTCAGAAGAAAATAAGTAAATTTAAAAGAATCCAGCAAGATGGCTGGATTTTTTACGAAGTAAAAAACGCAAAGCGATATTTTTTTGAAAACAGAGAATAGTAAAAAAACGAAGGTGGAATGCCACCTTCGTCTTGGTTAGGGGTGTTGATCTAGTAGATCAGTGATTTGAGCAAGAGTAAAATCCCTTTTAGAAGGAGATATACTACAGGTCCATACCTGAACCTTAGGATGTTTGCCAAACAAACGTTGAAACATATTTGGTTCAAATTTTTTAGCCAAATACAGAACCGTTACACTCTCTTTTACCCAAAGGTAGAGGAAGCCTTCTTCAATCGGATTATCACCAAAATCCCCCTTGAAAGGACGAGGAATCCCCCAGTATTCACGCATCTTAAGGGAACTTGAGATTTTCTCAGTTTGACCTTCGATGATAGGGACGCAGAAGTAGCCTTTGGAGAGATTAGAGAGATTTTCCTTAGTGATTACCTCTATCTTAACCTCTTCTGTCTTAGTTGATTCTTTCATATACAAATATATTTATGAGACTTATATGTTTAGTGAAAATATTTTTATATATTTAATATAAAAAGTCAAGACAAAATTCTGACTTGAAAAGTGTGAGCAAATCAATATCTTAAATCAGGATTAATTTTTTTAACTTTTTTCTTTGATAATTATGGAAAGAAAACTTACCCCAAGTCAAAACTCAAATTACCAATTGACGGTTACTTTTACAAATGAAGAAAAACTTGCTCATAAACCTCACGTACTTGAGCATTTTGCAAAGGATATGAATTTGCCAGGATTTAGACCAGGACATGCTCCTTTGGCAATGGTAGAGGCTAAAGTAGATGCTGGATATCTTGATATGGCTCTCAATGAGCATCTTATCAATAAGGCTATGCATGAAATGCTCAATGAAAATGCAGAAATCAAATTTATCGGAGAGCCTTACGGATTTGAGACAAAGTCTGAAGGAGATCAGACTACGGTAACTTTCTTTATCGATACTTACCCTGAAGTACAGGTTTCTGGAAAAAAGTGGGAATCTGTAAAAATGGATGCGCTTACTCTTGAGGCTAATGAAAAAGAGGTAGAAGATGCTCTTCTCAACATCCAGAAAAACTATGCAGATTACAAGGACGCTGAAGCTATCGCACTCAATACTATTTCAAAGCTTGGACTTGAGTTCTTTGATGCAGAAGGACAAAGTATCGAAAAAGGAACAACCTATCTTGGAGAAACTGAATTTGCTGAAGATAAGTTTTGGGAAAAAACTTTCAAAGGAGCAAAAAAATCTGATACTATTGAACTTAAATATGATGAGAAAAAGCTTCCAGAAGTACTTAAGTCTAAAAAAGGTGGAGCTGCTAAGCTTGTAGTTACTGTTCAAGATGTGAAGGAAATCGTGCTTCCTGAGCTTACTGATGAAATGATCGTTAAACTCTTTGGAAAAGATGCTGAAGTAAAAACAAATGCAGAACTTAGAGCATACATCCAAAAAGAAATCCTCAAACAAAAGTTTGAATCTGGACTCGTAAATACTGTAGAAAAATATGTAAATGATGTAAGAGCTGCAGGAATCTCAATTCTTGTGCCAAAAACTATGGTAGATCAAGAAGTTGCTGTAAGAGTTCAGAATCTCAAGGAGAGAATGGGAGGAGAAGATAGAGTTCAACAATATTTTAAACAGCTTTGAGAAGAAAAGGCTAGAGAATTCCTTGATGGAATTACTACTGCTGCTAAGGAAAGTCTTGAAAAGTTCTTTATTCTCAATGAAGTTGCTAGACTTTTGGGTGTAGAGATCAATTGGTCAGCTGAACAAGAGCCTCTCTTTGTAGAAAAGCAGCTTTATACTAAGCTTGTAGGAGAGTTGCCAACAGCGGACGCTCCAGCAAAGAAAGCTCCAGCAAAGAGAACAACCAAAGCTAAAAAAGAAGAAAAATCTGAATAATTTCCTCATTCGCCCCGATAGTATTTCTCGGGGTGTGTTTTTACATTTGATGTATTGTGATGCTTGATTTTCTCTTGGATATGTTGCGCTATCCTTTTGATGCTTCAGAATCCAATAAATTTCATCAGTTTCTCACTACAATATTCAAGGATTATCCAGCTTTTTTTTGGAGTCAGCCAAGTCGGAAAAAGGTATTAGTTTTCCCCTTTTTGATCATTTATGCAATTTTCAAAAAGAAGAACTAATTCAGATTTTTTTCTTTGTTTTTATGGTATAAAAAACCGTATCTTAAAATCTTCAATTTTCGTTTGCATTTAAAATGCATTTTACTATAGTAGAGATCGTCAGTCTAGATACTACGCCACTTGTGGTGAGGAAAGTCCTGGCACGAAAAACTGGCTATCATCTAACGGATGCTGGAACTCTGCGTTATGCAGGCAAACGAAAGTGCCACAGAGATTAAACTATCCCATTAGGGAGAAAGGTGAAACAGTAGGGTAGTGAAAACTTACCTACACTCAATCAGTCTGATGGGCTGATGAGCGGTAAACCGTAGCTCGTGCAAGCTTGTCAAGTTCGACTTGAAAGTGCAAATGATCACTCTAAGTGATCTTAGATAAATAGTATCCCAATACAGAACCAGGCTTATTGGATTGACAAAATATGGGGGGTTGGTGTAGTGGTAACACATCGGTCTTCGGAACCGCTGTCGGGGGTTCGATCCCCTCACTCCCTGGACAATAATTATAGGGCTGTAGCTCAGTGGTAGAGCGGGAGTCTCCAAAGCTCCGCGTCGCGAGTTCGATTCTTGCCAGCCCTGAATCAAGTTGAAAATGCTGAATTAAGTCAGTATTTTTTTCTTTAATTAAAACTTTTTATCTGCTTGATTTTTATAATAAGAAAAATATGGTAAAGGAGATGTTTTATCTCCTTTTTTTCTAAAAAGATGAAATCAGACCTTTTTTCTCCCTTCACCAATCTCTATCCCATCCAAAAAAACCTTCGTCGAGAGCTAAAACCGCTCAACGAAAATTTCCAATACGATCCAGCTCTTAGCACACTCCGAAACTCAGAAATCCTACAGAGGGATGAGCAGAGAGAAAAAGACTATCAGGCAATCAAACCGCTCTTGGACGAGCTTCACAACCAGTTTATCACCGAAAGTCTCCAGTCACTAGAAACTCAGGATCGATCAGATTTTGTCCTTTTTTATCAAACTTATCAAAAAAAGAAAAAGAACAAAGCTAACCTCTCCGAAAAAGAGTTAAAAAGCCTTGATGAAGAATTTGAAAGTCGTACAAAAGTCTTAAGAGCTGCTATTGGAACGTGTTTTTCAAATACTGCAGAGCTCCGAAAAAGTAATCCCGACTATGTCAATGAAAAGGGAAAACCATTCTTGACTCAAAAAAGTTATAAAATCCTGACTGAAGCTGGGGTGCTCTGGCTTTTAGAAAAGAAATACGCCTCTGATCCAGAAAACCTTGCACTGATCCGCCGTTTTGGAAATTTCTTTACCTATTTCACAGGCTTCAATCAAAACCGCGAGAATTACTATGCTACCGATGAGAAATCCACGGCTGTTGCCTATCGTGCGATCAACGAAAATCTGCTTACTTTCGCCAATAATTGTGAGCTTTTTGAGAAACTTTCCGTGCTTTCACTTTCAGAACTAGAGAAAAAAACATTCAATCCTGACTCCTATAGCGAATATCTTACCCAATCAGGAATTGTTTTTTACAATGAGATGCTCGCAAATATTAGATCAAAAGCAAATCTTTATACCCAAGAACACAAAGCCAAACTTCCTCAGCCAAAACTCCTTTATAAACAAATCTGATCTCCAAGGGGGGATACCATTCCTTTTGATTTAATAGCTTCAGAAGCAGAGTTTCAAGAGACGCTTCACACTATGATTAGAGAAACAGATCAAAGAATCCCCGAATTCAACAAGCTTTTAGAGCAAATTTTTGAGGAGAAGGTGGATCTTTCACAGATTTTCTTCTCCAAAACATCTCTCAATATTATTTCTAACCGCTACTTCTCATCTTGGCATACCTTGCTAGAAAAGGGTGTTGAGCTCAAGCTTTTTAAGTTCAAAAAAAATGATGAAGAGAGTTTTAAACTTCCTGCCTATCTTTCACTCACTGAACTCAAGGAGCTTTTGGAAGCGGTTCCTTTTCAAACAGCAGAAAAATCTGATACAACCGAAGGAAATCACCATCAAGCCTCTCTCCTAAAACTCCAACGAGAAAATCTTCATTTAGAAAGATCTAATTCTAACTGGGAACTTTTGCTCAAAAGTATGAAATCTGACTTTGAATCTTTTTGGACTTGAGAGGGTGAATTTTGATCCTATACTTCAGCAAAAAAAGCACTTCAATCCCTTTCATCTTTGCAATCCACTAATCAAGAACACAAAAATCTGATTAAAATGCTTTTGGACAACGCTTTGTATGCGTATAGGATGCTCAAGTGGTTCAAAATAGATACGAGCAAACTCGGATTTGTTCCAGAAGGGGAGTTTTATCCGAGTCTTGATCAGCTTTTACAGGATTATCCTTTGCCAAAGTGGTATGATATGATCAGAAATTATCTCACGAGAAAACCCTATTCACAAGCAAAATTAAAACTGAATTTTGACTGTTCTACCTTACTGAATGGACGAGATAAAAATAAAGAAACGCAGAACTTATCGGTGATTTTGAGAAAAGATGGGAAATTTTATCTCGCAATTATGAAAAAAGATCAGAATAAATTTTTTGAAAAATCGGCTCTCTACGAGGGAAATCTTGGAACGATGGAAAAGATGGACTATAAGCTCCTTCCCTGAGCCAATAAAATGCTTCCAAAGTGCTTGATGCCAGGTTCTGATAAGAAAAAATACGGAGCTTCTGATCAAGTTTTAGACCTATATGCTAAAGGAAGTTTCAAAAAGTCCGAAAAGAGCTTCAATCTCGCAGACCTCCATACTTTGATTGATTTTTACAAGTCGGCACTGCCAAAATATGAGGATTGGAAAGTTTTCAATTTCCAGTTTCAAGCGACAGAAAATTATCAAGATATTTCTCAGTTTTATAGAGAAGTTGAACAACAAGGTTATTTGTTAAACTGGAGAAATGTTAATGAAGAACTGATTAAACAAGGAATAAAAGACTGAACCCTCTTTCTCTTTCAGATTTCTTCCAAAGATTTTGAAGGAAAGTCAAAGACTCCTGATTTGCAAACGCTTTATTGGCAACAGCTTTTTAAAAATCAAACCAATGTAAAACTCAATGGAGAAGCAGAAATTTTCTTCAGACCATGAAGCATGAAAAAGGAGAAGAAAACGCTGATCGTAGATAATTACGATGTTTTCAAGCACAAAAGATATACGGAAGATAAAATCCTTTTTCATGTGCCGATTACCTTGTGATTTGGAAATAATGAGGTCAGTCCCTCTGCTCCTTCAAAGTTTAATCAGAAGCTCAATCAAGAACTGATTATTCCTCATTTTGATGATCTCCATGTGATTGGGGTAGACCGCTGAGAAAAACATCTGGCTTTTTATTCTGTCGTTTCAGTGAAAACTGGGAAAATCGTCAAACAAGGGACGCTCAATCTCCTCAATGGCACCGATTATGAAGCAAAACTCTCTCAAAAAGCTGAAAACAGACTCCATGCTCGTCAAAACCGAGATACGATTGAGAAAATCGCTGATCTCAAAAATGGCTACATTTCACAGGTCGTAAATAAGCTTGTAGAACTAGCTTTGGAATATAATGCAGTGATCGTTTTTGAAGACTTAAATGCTGGCTTCAAAAGAGGTCGTCAAAAGATTGAGCAATCTGTTTATCAAAAACTCGAGCTTGCCCTTGCCAAAAAGCTGAATTTTATCGTAAAAAAGGAGAAAGCCGTTGGTGAGCCATGAAGCGTGACTTCTGCGTATCAGCTTGCCCCTCAGATCAATACTTTCTGAGATATTAAGTGAAAACAGCGAGGAATTATGCTCTATACGCGTGCAAATTATACGTCTGTGACTGATCCACTTACTGGCTGGAGGAAACAGCATTATTTCAAAAAAGGCTCTTCTGAGGAGATGAAAGCACAGTTTTTCGAAAGCTTTAAAAATCTGTCTCGAGATGCTGGTCAAAAAGCCTATATCTTTGATGACGGAACTTGGCAACTCTATTCAAATGTAGAGAGACGAAGAGGAAAAAGAGGAGATCACCGAGAACGAACGCAAATCAAATATGATCCTAGTTTAGAACTTGATACTCTTTTCTCCAAATACCAGATAGAAAAATCTGACTCTCTCCTTGATCAACTCAAAAATCGTGATCTTCCTCAGACTTTTTGGACTTCATTTTTCCGAATCCTTGACCTGATTATGCAAATCAGAAATACTGATGATGAAGGCAGGGATATAATCCTTTCTCCGATCGGGAATGCTGAAGAGAGGTTTGATTCTCGCAAGCGATATGATCAGCTTCCTCGTGATGAAAAGGGGCTGGTTATAGAGGAAAGTGCGTTTGAATATCCGACTTCTGGAGATGCGAATGGAGCCTACAATATTGCCAGAAAAGGAGTGATGATGCTTCAAAGAATTAAAGAAAATCCAGAAAAGCCTGATTTGTTGATTAGGGATGCTGAGTGGGATAGTTGGATTATATAAATAAACATAACTACAGAAAAAGATCTTGCATTTTTAAGAAAAAAGAGTATAAGAAAAATACGGATGGTTGAAATAAGACTAGAGGAGGGGGAGGAATCTCTCTTCTAGGATATTTCTACTCTTTGTAGATTGTAGTTATCGTGCGGAATGCATTTAGTTTTTTGTCTCTAGCTATGACTGCTTGAGAATGAAATTGGCTGTTTATTCAATAGAAATAATTATTGTGGAATATTCAGAAAATATATTTCAAGGAGAAAAATAATTTTAGTTTCTAATTAGTGTAAATATGGTAGGGCAATATTATAAATGATCAGAATGGAGAAAGTGGGATTTGCATGTACATACACCAGAGTCCCATTGATATAGAGGAAACTGGGAGGAGTTTAAAAAACAGATCATAGAAAGTGATTGTTCCGTAATATGAATAAATGACTACTTTTCAGTAGCTGGCTATAAAAAACTAAAACAAGAGATCGAAGAATGAAGTTTGAATATGGGAGATAAAAAAATTTTTCCTGTAGTAGAAATGAGAATGAATCAAACCTTACAGAAGGCAAATAAAACTAATTGAGTGACTCATTTTAATTTTCATATAATTTTTGATAATAATATAAAAATTGACGATATAGAAATATTTTTAAAATCTTTGAAGTCAGAGTGAACAATAATAGGTACTGACTATGATGATAAAAATAAACTAAAAGATAAAAAGGTTTCATTTGATGAGGTTGTACAAGAATTACAAACCGATAAAAAATTTACTGACAAATTTTTGATATGGCTTCCCTATGACGAATATGGTGGAATTTGAGAGATAGATCCGCAGTCTGATGGACGGATTAAGTGAGACTTTATAAAAAGGGCACATATATTAGGATCATCAAATTCAGCACAAATAGACTTTTTTCTTTGGAGATCTCCGTTAGATGGGAATGGGCATTGTAAATTTTCAAAAGAAAATTTTCACAGTTGGTTTGGAAGAAAAAAGCCTTGCATTAAATGAAGTGATTCTCATTCTTCTAATGACTATATTGGTAACTTGAAAGATGAAAAGTCTAAGCCTATTGAGAAGTTTACATGGATAAAGTCGAATCCGACTTTTGAGGGATTAAAGCAAATTATATATGAACCTGAGGATAGAGTTTGCATTTGTAAAGAACCTGAAATATTAGAAAGAGTGAGAAATCATCAAAATCAATTTATTAAAAACTTATCAATTCAAAAAATAGCTAATAAAAGGGTTAAAAATAATTGAGAACGGTTTAATGATGTAAATATAGTTTTTAATCCAGGACTTACCGCAATTATATGAAATAAAGGAAGTTGAAAAAGTGCTATTGCTGATATATTATGATTGGGAGGGAGCAGTAGAAGGTCTGCTAATTTTTCCTTTTTAAGTGATGAAAGGTTCTTGAAAAAATGATTTGGGGATTGTTTCAAATGATGTTTAGAATGGCAAGATGGAAATAAAAATGAATTTATTTTGAGTGATAAGGTTGATGATAATAAGCCAGAACTAATAAGATATCTCCCACAAAGTTATTTTGAAGGTATTACAAATGCAGTAGAAGCAAAAGAGTTTAAAGAGACGTTAGAAAATATTATTTTTTCTCATATTCCAGAATCTGATAGGCTTAATAAAAATAATTTTCAGGACTTAATTAGGAATAAAATAGAAAGTATTGAAAGAGATTTAGAGTGAAAATATAGAAAGTTAAAAGATGTTTCTCAAGAAATTATTAAATTAGAAGAACAATTACACATTAAATACAAGGAAAAAATAGAAAATTTACTGGAAGAAAAAAAAAGAGAATTGAATGCTCATAAGAAAAATAAAGAGAACATAAAAGAACCTCCCTTGCCATCTAAAGTAGAAGAAACAGATGAGTATAAAAGGCAAGTTATAAGAATTAATGAGTTATCAAATAATATTCAGGAGCTTGTTAAAAAAATTACAGATAGCAAGGGAACTCTGTTAAAATTAAAAACAGATAAGGATGATCTTGAACATTTATTGAAAGACCTGGAAAGATTTGAAAATGATGTTACAGAGTATAAAAAGGATAATAAAGAAATATACAATAAGTTTGAATTAGATATAGATAGTATTTTTATATTGGATATAAATAGAGAAAAAGTACAAGAGAAAATAAATACTATTTCTAATCAAATAAAAAATATGGATTTGCTATTATATTCTTTAGAAGAAATTGATAATCAAATTATTCCAGTGTCAGAAAAAGAAGAACTTAAAGAAAATAGTTTATTAGTTCAGAAACTTAATCTGGAAAATGAAAAAATAGAAATACAGAAAGTTTTATCTAAGCCAGATAAAGAATATCAGGAGTATAGAGAAAGACTCCAAATGTGGGAAGAAAAGGAAAAAGAAATCATTTGAAATGAAGAATCTCCAGAAACAATAAGATATTACGAAAGTAAACTGAATTATTTAGAAAATAATTTGGATAATGATTTAACAAATAAAAGAGAGGAAAGGGTTAAAATTTCATTGGAAATTTTAAAGAAGAAAAAGGAAATACTCCAATTTTATACTGAACTCAAGAAATCTGTTGATGAGTACATAAAACAAGGAAAAAACTTTTCTGCGACATTCCATATGAACATAGAAGTAGAGTTAAAGAAAAACAATGATTTTAATGAATCTTTTTTGGGGTTTCTTAATTTAAACAAAAAATGATCATTTCGTGGTAGTAAGCAAGATTGAGAGAGAATATTACAAGAATTATTCGAGGATAAAGATTTGACAAATGAGGATGAAATGACAAAGATTCTAAATTCAATATTGGACTTACTAGAAAATGAGAGTAATGGGGAAAGGGTAGAGAAAAGATACATTTTTGACCAAGTAAAAGAAGGTAGTATTGAATCTTTTTATGAATATATTTTTTCTTTAAAATATCTTGAGCCAGTTTATGAGTTAAAATTAAATAGTGTAAATATATCCCAGTTATCTCCCTGAGAGAGGTGAACTTTGCTTTTAGTTTTTTATTTATCGGTAGATAAAGAAACTTGTCCTTTGGTTATTGATCAACCTGAGGATAATTTGGATAATAAAAGTGTTTTTGAAATTCTAACTCTTTATCTAAAGAATGCAAAAAGGAAAAGGCAAATAATTATCGTAACTCACAATCCGAATCTTGCTGTTTGAGCAGATGCAGAACAAATTATCTGCGTAAATATTGATAAGAGAAATAATTATAAGTTTTCTTATATTTCAGGTGCAATCGAAGCCCCTGAAATAAATAATAAAATTGTAGAAATTCTAGAATGAACTAGACCAGCTTTTGAGCAAAGGAAGTTAAAATATATATAAGTGCGCGTATTAAATGAAATGTTTAATATGTAAAATTTATCATAAAAGTGATAGTCCAAAAAAAGGACGTTATTAAACCTATTTCTCTAATTTTTTCATTAGGAATGGTGGTGATTGAGATAAGTCAGATGAAATAAAGTATTTGATGAGATTTTAGATGAGACCGTTATAAAAATATTTAAAGATGAAATAGAAAGCTGGTTCTTGAATCGTTTGAGAGAAATTTATCCTGCAACAGGAGAACAATATAGACAACATCCAAATGAGATGATTGCATTGTCAGTTTGTATGATGTACCCTGAAACTATTCAACAATATACTTCATGAATAAGATCAAATAGAACCTCAAGAAAAACCTTGCTTGAGTGATTTAGAAGACTTCAAAATAATAATATAAATGATAAATTAATTAAAGACTTTTATAGTTCAGTTAGATGTTGATTATTTCATATGGCATCTTTAAATAATAATCGATACATAAGATATGATTATAGTGAAGTTTCTGACAGCACAATCATTATTGGGAGGGATGATAGTGGTAAATTTATTTACTTAGATAATTTTATTGATGTAATTTATAAAGATTTTGAATCCTATATAGCAGAGATTAGAAATAATGAAGTATTGCGTAAGAACCTTTTAGATATCTATAAGGGAGATCTCGCAAAATATTTTAACTAGCTTTTAATAATTTCTTAGCATTGTCCATGGACCAATACATCCGCATTTCCTCACTCAATGACTTCATCTTCTGCCCATACTCCATCTACTTCCACAATCTCTACGAGAACTACGAAAAACAGCTCTACCAAGATACTCCGCAAATCAAGGGAACGCTTAACCATAGCCTCATTGATAGTGGAAATTATTCAACTTCTAAAGATATTCTTCAATGAACTGCGGTGTTCTCTGAAAAGTATGGCTTGATTGGAAAGATAGATTGTTTCCATATTGTCAAAAAGTCGCTCATTGAGAGGAAATCGTACATTTCAGAGGTGTATCAATGACAGATTTATCAACTCTATGCGCAATACCTCTGTCTCACAGAAATGGGCTATGAAGTTGAGAAACTCAAGCTGTATTCCCTAGATGATAATAAAGTTTATGAGATCCCGCTTCCAAATGAGGAAGAAATTCGGACTTTTGAAGCTTTTTTAGAGGAATACAAGTGTTTTGATCCCAGAAACTCAGACTTCAAGTCTCAACTGGATAAGTGCCAAAACTGCATTTACGCTGAGCTTTGTAATCATTCTTTAGCGTAAAACTTGCAAAATCAAAAATCAGGACTATACTTAAGTGTCTTTAGTTTCTAAAATGAGAAAGATGCTTTCGGCTCCTGATTTTTTAGAAAAGCAAATCGTAGTTATCACCTCGGAACAAGTTAAAGATCTGATACTGAGAAATGATAATCTTCTGATCAAAGAAAATGACAAAATTGTAAATCAGATTTCATGTTTCAAGATTTTCTGTATTTTTATCATTGGGGAGTATACCATCAGTTCAAAACTGATTGATCGCTTGGCGAAGTATCAGATTTGCCTTTTTTGCCTTGGCTATAATCTCAAGCCCAAATGCATGATCGGTGATGCTTTACAGGGAAATTATCTGCTCAGAGAAAAACAATATACTCAGCTTCCAGAGCTAGAAATTGCGAAGAAGATTGTCAAAAATAAGGTCCAAAACCAGCTTTCTTTACTTCAAGAAATAAGAGAAAAATCTGATAGCTTCAAGGAAAATATCCTCCGTATCAAGGAACTTCTCTCCAAGATAGAGGAGGTTGAAAGTGATGATTCGCTCAGAGGGCTTGAGTGAAACGCTTCGAAGCTCTTTTTTGCTTCCTATTTTGAAGAGATGAAGCGATATAAAAGGATGCCAAGGACAAGAAATGATATCATCAATTTCCTGATGGATATTGGCTATTCTTTTCTCTATAACTTCATAGAGGCAAACTTGTGTCTCTATGGGTTTGATGTCTATAAAGGAGTTTATCACAAGCTTTTTTATGAAAGGAAGTCGCTTGCCTGCGATCTCGTTGAGCCTTTTAGATGTATTATTGACAAAAAGATCAGAAAAATGCACAATCTAGGGCAAATCAATGAGCAGGATTTTAAGTTTAAAAATGGAGAATACACGATTGAATGGGAGAAACAGAAGAAATATATTCAGAATTTTTTATCTGCTTTATTAGAGCAGAAAATGCAGCTCTTCTCTTATGTTAAAGAGTATTATAGATATTGCATGGATCCAAGTAGAGAATTCCCAGCTTTTACCTTCGTAGAAAAATAAAAGTATCGTTTTTCGTTAACCAATTTTATACATAAAATTAAAAAATGCTGATTGTATCCTACGATATCTCCTCAAACAAACTCAGATTCAGATTTTCTAAATTTTTGGAAAAATACGGTCGTAGACTCCAATATTCTGTCCGAGAACTTAAAAATTCAGATCGTATCTTGGCAATCGTTTTGCTAGAAATTGAGAAAAAATTTGCAAAAAGATTTGAAAATACTGACAGTATTCTTATATTTGAAGTGTGTGAATGATGTAAAAAGAAAATTCACAGGTATGGATATGCAGTGCATGAAGAGGAAGAACTTGTCTTTATGTAGTGGCTTGATCATTAACAAATAAAAAAGATAGAAATCTGATTATTCAGAAAGTAAAAATCATGATATTGTTTCTAAAAAATGTAAACCTACCGTCTTCATAAAATTAGAAGATGGTCTTAAGCGGATTTGGAGCTGTTGAGTAAAAAACTTAATAGCTTCAAAAAGGCTTATCTAAGCCAAAAGTGGAGTTTAGAAACTATATAAGATTTCTGCTTTTGCAGATTTGCTATCGGTAGTGTCTAATAGATCGTTTAGAAACTATATAAGATTTCTGCTTTTGCAGATATAAGAGTTATGCTTCAAGTAAACTTTGTTTAGAAACTATATAAGATTTCTGCTTTTGCAGATCCGCAGAACTTGTCAAATCCTTTACTGTTTAGAAACTATATAAGATTTCTGCTTTTGCAGATTCTCTCTTTACAGAAAGGAAAAATGAGGTTTAGAAACTATATAAGATTTCTGCTTTTGCAGATAATTTTACCTGATTTTTTTTATTTGTCAGTTTAGAAACTATATAAGATTTCTGCTTTTGCAGATGCTACGATTACCTTCAGAAGTATCAAGTGTTTAGAAACTATATAAGATTTCTGCTTTTGTGTGGATTAGCTAAGAGTAAACTTCTTTTTTTTGAAGATTTTCTCTATAAAGAAGGGTTTTGAAGAATAAATTATGTAACAATAAAAAGAGTCTCAAGTGTGGGGGAATATCCTATCTAACGATCGCCATTCCTAAACGTCCGAAACGGTCATCCACAATATCTTGAGACTCTTTTTATAGAGAGAATGGTATTCAAAAAAATACAAAAATCAAGCATACAATAAAAAGACCTGTAAAATGACATGTCTCTTGATTTAGGTAGAGAATCTTGCCCAAATTTCGTACGATACTTCTTGCGTCAGTGAGAAATTATTATAAAAAACTCTCTTTAGATATTACTAAGGAGAGTATTATCCCTTTAGAAATACTAAGGGAAATGTTTCGATAGTATGCTAATTTTGACTAAGTAATCTTATCATACTTATTCCCATAGGTAATCGTTATGCTCGTATTTTATAATAGAAGCTCCTGGTGTAAGACTATAACCATGAGCATCTTCTGCTACAAGGTAAACATATGATTTATTTGCACGGGCATAACCGTAACTCCTTTCATAACTTACATAAGCATATGAATTTTCTGCTTCAGCGTAGACATGAGATCCATAATTTTCGGCGTACGCATAGGTATGGTTTTTCATTGCGTAAGCAACGCTATACTTTCCCATAGCATATGCAATAGCTTCTTCTTCCATAGCATATGCATATGATCTATATGCTTCAGCATAGGCCTTTGATGCTATACCGATTGCATAAGCATATGAGAACCTTCCCTTAGCATAAGCATATGAGAAACGTATCTCAGCATAAGCATATGCACCCTGTGCAGTGGCATAAGCATGAGAGCCTTCAGCAATAGCATGTGCTATCGTATCTTTAGCATCAGCATAAGCATGAGAGCCTTCAACTATAGCATATGCATGTGCACCCTTGACAAGGGCGTGTGCTTTAGCGCCTTTGAAAGAAGCATATGCTTTAGCTCCATCTACTTTAGCTAAGAGAATACAGCCATTACCTCCATAGATACATACCGCAGTAATAATTTCAATAATGAGTTTATCACACGAAAATTCTTTAGCCGTGAAAATATGCCCATCAAAGAGTAATTTTTTAGTAGAGAGAGACTGCAATTCTTTCCCCTTATTATCTATTAAAAAAGATAACTCATTTTTAATGATAAGTTTTTTAGTCTGGTGTTCCATATTATCCTTAAATATAAGTTGGTGGTGAATTATTATAAACATTAAATCGAGCAAGGGTTATCTCTACTCAGATATTTTGATAAGATTTCTTATTAATGAGCACACATCTATCATTAAGATAATGTTTTTCCTATAAATGTCAAGCTATTAAGATCTTTTTAAAAAAATTGACAATTAGAATGAATGTGAATATAATAAGGAAAGTTTTATCTAACATGTTTGAAATATGAGAAATTCATCACTATTTCTAGATTCACAAGAAAGAAAAGAAAATAATAGACAAACAACCTCAAAAGAAATCTCAGCAAAAACTTCAGAGGATCTTGTACAACTATTAAACGCAGAATCATATAAAGAAGAAGAGATTAAAAAGATTTATGGGCTTGAGGGGAATTTCGTTTCTCGTATGGATAAAAAATATATAGAAGAACAAAATAAGCCTGAAAATCTGATAGCATTGAGCGAATATTTTTTGAAACATCCAGAATATGATGAAGATCTTAGTTTACAGCATGTTAGCAAACTTCCTAGAGGGTTTCATTTCCCCAAAAACTTGAAAGGTACGCTTTCATTCCCAAATTTAGTGACTCGACCTGAAGGTGTAAATATTCCGATCTGAGTAACAAACCTTAATCTTCCAAAATTAAAAAAATACCCTAATAATAGTATTTTCCCAGAAAATTTAGAGGAGCTAACTATTGGAATAGAAGAGCTATTGGATCCTTCACCAATTTCAAATAAATTAAAAAAATTACAAATCAATCAATTAAAATCGCTGCCAGAAAATACGGTTTTCCCAGAATGATTAAGATTTTTGTCTTGTAATAGTATAAAATCTCGACCGAAATCAGTACTTTTCCCTCAAACTATAAAAAATTTCTATAGTAATCTTTCTGAAATTGAGGGGGAAATGATATTTCCTAAGGAAATGCAAGCATTAGAGCTACCAAATTTAAAATCTTTACAAAATATTACGTTACCTGAAGTAATTACAGGTACCTGCTTTTTAGATAATATTGAAATCATCACTAAAGATACAAGAATCCCAAAAGGTGGATCCTTCCGTTTCACTGGATTAAAAAAGATTGAAAAAGATGTGATATTCCTTGGGGAAATTGATACTCTTTGAGTACAAAGTTTAGAATCATGGGAGATTGAAAAATCAGATTTACCTACCATTTCAAAGATTATTTTCCCAAAACAAGATTCTTCCTATTGATATTGGAGAAGAACACCTATTAGTTTATTAGCAGATTACCTTGAAAAAAATGGTACTAAGATAATCTGGTGGTAATAATAAACATATAACTCTAAAAGTTTCAACTGATATAGTTTATCTGTATTGAGTTTATTATTTCCTATTGACAAAAAGAAAAAGAGCTAGTATCCATAAAAGAAACTAGCTCTTATTTTTTTAGTATATTATTCAGCAGAAAGTTTTCTCTCATCCCTTTCAGCTGTTAGCTGAGCGATGAAATCTTCAACAGACTTTTCATATTGAGCTTTTGATCTAAATTCACGAACTGAAACAGAGTCAGAATTTTGTTCTTTTTCTCCTACGATAAGAGTATACGGTATTTTCATCAATTCGGCATTACGGATTTTCTTTGAGAAAGAATCTGATCCATCATCAACTTTAGCTCTAACATCAAGCTGATTGAGCTGAGATTTTAGTTGAAATGCATAATCATTGAACTTCTCAGCCACAGGAACAATTTGAACTTGAATTGGAGCAAGCCAAAGAGGAAATGCTCCTCCAAAGTGCTCGATCATTACCCCCATAAATCTCTCTAGAGAACCTGAAATCGCTCTATGAATTACTACTGGTCTCTCTTTTTCCCCTTGCTCATTGGTAAATGATAGATCAAACCTAACTGGAAGATTGAAATCACATTGGATAGTGGCGAGCTGTCGCTCTCTACCGATTGCATCCTTGAACATAAAGTCAAGCTTTGGTCCATAGAATGCTGCCTCATCAATTCCGATCTTGAATGGAAGATCAAACTTTTCACAGGCAGCTCTAAGAGCACCTTCAGCTTTTTCCCAAACTTCATCAGATCCGAGATATTTTCCTTCTGGTCCACGAACTGAGAGACGAACTCGATAATCATTGATCATACCAAGAGTTGAGTAGAATTTTTTGATAATTTCTACAATAGTTCCTACCTCTTGCATGATTTGATCCACACGACAGAAAAGATGCCCATCATCTTGAGTGATCGATCTCACACGAGTTAACCCAGAAAGTTGTCAGGTTTTTTCATCTCTATATACCGTTGCAGGCTCGAAGTATCTAACTGGCATATCACGATAACTAAATTGGTTATCTGCAAAAATCTGCATATGATGAGGACAGTTCATTGGCTTCATAAAAAAGTTTTCTTCCTTACCCTTTACTCTAAAAAGTTCATCTCAAAATTTCTCAGCATGACCTGAGGTTTTATAGAGATCTTCTTTGGCAAGGTGAGGAGTCCAGACTCTCTGATATCCTTTGTCCTTATGTAGTTGCCAAAGGAAATCTTCAATTTCTTTTCTAATAATCATTCCATGAGGTTGTAAAAGTGGCAAACCTGATCCAACCAATGGAGAAATGGTAAAAAGTTTAAGTTTTTGTCCTAAAATTCTATGATCTCTCTTTTTTGCCTCTTCCATCATAGTAATGTATGATTGAAGTTCTTCTTTAGTATCAAAAGCTAGTCCATAGACTCTGGTCATCATTACGTTATCAGAGTTCCCTCTCCAGTAAGCTCCAGCAAGTTTTTCAAGTTTGAATGCGCGAGGATCAATCTCTTTTGTTGAGTTTACATGCCCTCCCTCACACATATCAAGGAAAGTCACAAATTTACCAGCAAACTGTTCTGGGAAACGAGACTGCAAAAAATTAGTCACTGTCTGATAATATGCGATATAATCAGGATTAATACCTTTTAACAAAGCATCTTTTGCAGATTCTACAATAGTATTTGCCCAAAAAGTAATCTCTTCCCCAGCTGCTGCGAACTCAGATCTCATCTCCTCTTTATATTGCTGTTTCATAAGATCAAGTACAAGCTTTTGTGATTCAGCATCTGGCAAAGAAAAACCAACAAAATCCTGATTCTCTTTGATAATTTTTTCCATTTGAGACTGAATTCTCTTGAGATCTTCTTCCTTAAGTTGTTTGTCTTGAGAGAACAAAAAATCATAATAAAAACCATTGTCAATCGCAGGTCCAATCGCTACTTCTACATCTCGCTGTTGCTCTCTTTGCATTGCCTGTGCAAGAATATGTGAGAGGGAATGCCTCTTCCTATAAAGTCCATCTTCCATCGTGAACAAAAAAAAACTAAAACTTATCTGAGATTTTAGTATTTTTTTCACCTAATGCAAGAGAAAGTCTGATTATTTTTTTTTACTTACTAAATAGAGAAGGGATAGTTATTTTCAATAATCTAAGGTTGTTAATAAAATTTTAACTACTAAATCTGATATAATGGAGCTTTTAACAAAAATACTTATAGTCTGTTTTGATCAATTTTAGGAGATGAAAATAGCAATATGCTTGTAGTATTTGTAACGGATAATTTTGGAGCGGGTGAGCACAGAACGGTAGTTAGCGTAAGATAACTATCACAATAAAATAATATTGTAAATAAGTCTATTTACTTTAAGCTAAAAAAGAAAAAGAAATCAGACTTCTTTTCTCTTTTTTACATTTCATAGATTGATAAAATACTTTTAATCTTGCTTTTTTTGAGAAAAAAACTAAAATTTACGCTGGTTTTATTTTATACTTATTATAAGTTATGTCATACACAATTAGTAAAGTTCATGCGAGAGAAGTTCTCGATTCTAGAGGAAATCCTACTGTAGAAGTGGAAATCACTCTTGATAATGGTATTATGGGAAGAGCTTTGGTTCCTTCTGGAGCATCTACAGGAATTCATGAGGCTTTGGAGCTCAGAGATGGAGATAAGTCTAGATATCTCGGAAAGGGAACACTCAAAGCAGTAGAAAATGTAAACACTACTATCGCAAACGCAATTCAAGGTCAGACTTTTGAAAATTTTAGAAAGCTTGATGAGACTTTGATCGCCCTTGATGGAACAGCAAATAAATCAAATCTTGGAGCCAATGCGATCCTTGGTGTGAGTATGGCTTTTGTAGTAGCGTGTGCTCAAACTGAAAAGAAATGGGTATATGAATATCTTGGAGAATGAAAGGGAAATACCCTTCCATTCCCTATGATGAATATTCTTAATGGAGGTTCTCATGCAGACAATAATGTAGATATTCAAGAATTTATGATTATCCCTACAGGAGCTCCAGATTTCAGAGAAGGTCTTAGATGGGGAGCTGAAATCTTCCACAACCTCAAATCTATCCTTAAGGCAAAAGGGCTTGTAACTTCAGTAGGAGATGAAGGTGGGTTCGCACCAAATCTTGGATCTAACGAAGAAGCTTTGCAAGTAATTATGGAAGCTATCGAAAAGGCAGGTTATACTGGTAAAATTTCTCTTGCACTTGATGTCGCTTCATCAGAATTCTTTAAAGATGGTGTATATGACTTGGCTGGAGAAGGTAGAAAACTCAATGCTGATGAGCTTGTAGCGCTTTATCAAGATTGGGCAAGTAAATATCCTATCATCTCTATCGAAGATGGTATGGCAGAAGATGATTTTGATGGATGGAAAAAACTTACTGATGCACTTGGAGACAAGATGATGCTCGTAGGAGATGACCTATTTGTTACTAATATCTCAAGACTTCAGATGGGAATTGAAAAAGGAATTGCAAATTCAATCCTTATCAAGCTTAACCAAATCGGTTCAGTTTCAGAAACGCTTGATGCTATCAATATGGCTCATGAAAACGGAATGAGATCAATCTCATCTCATAGATCTGGAGAAACTGAAGATACTTTCATCGCAGATTTGGCAGTTGCTCTCAATACTGGATTTATCAAGACTGGATCAGCATCCAGAACTGACCGTATTGCAAAGTACAATCAACTTTTGAGAATTCAAGAAAACCTTGGAGCAAATGCAAAATATGGTAAATAAGGAGAAAAATCAAAAAAAAGAAATCTGACTGAATTTTTTGGTCAGGGTTTTATGTCTTAGTTTTGGACTATGTTATCATGAATAAAATTAATACAAGATATAAAAAAATGAGGGGGGGGGAAATCTTAGTTCTCAATAGGGCTTTCACGCTTGTAGAGATGTTAATTGTGGTAATTATAGTGGGTATTCTGAGTGCTGCGATCTTGCCCAGACTCACAGGTTACATGGCAAGAACAAGAGACCTCAAGAGACAAGCAGATCTGAGAAATATCGCCGCAGCAATCAATATGTACCAATCCAACAAAGGAACTCGACCTGAAGTTTACAATAAAAATGGTCAACCTTTCCCTCGAATTGATTTTAAATCTGCTGGGAGGGCAACTCAACTCCTCTGAATCAAAGAATATATTAATGAGATTCCCAAAGATCCGAGCAATCTTTTTGTATGAAATATTTTACCCCCATTGCATATTGGCCATTTCATCACAGATAGACATTGATTAGATAAGTGAGATTATCTCTATATCTCTACAAGAAGTAATGAAAATGAAACCATTCCCAATTGAGCACTTTTATTTGCCAAAGTAGAAACCCCAGAATATGCTAATTATATCAGAGTTTATCCAGATAACGTATTCGTTGATAGTAGAAACCGCTTAGGAGGAGTCTTTTGGCGAGCGAATCATAGTACAACAGGTCCTTCTCCAACCCCTAGTCATATTGATCACAATGCTTTACACCTTTGTACCAGTGTCAAGAAAGCTGATGCACCTACTATGAACAAAAAAGATGATGGAACGGTAGAATGTACTTACTCAGATCCAGAGCAACTCTACTATATTGTTAAAGTAGACGGATAAACAAAAAAGAGAAGTCTGACTTCTCTCTTTTTTTATACTTATTTACGATATTTTGCATTTGCACCAGGGTGTTCTTGGATTCTCAACAGTTGGTTGTATTTTGCAATACGATCTATTCAGTGATGCATTAAGTACTCTTTTTTGAATTATTTATAAAAAAGAGCTGTTAAATGCTCTTTTTATTTATTATCTACTTTGACGATATAATAGAGTTGATTTGTATCAGAATAGGTACAATCTACACTTCCATCCTCATTTTTTGTCATGGAAGGCTTGTCAGATTTGCTAATTTTCGTACAAAAGAGCAAACTCTTGGAAGGCACATGTGGAGGTACGAGCGGATAGCCTCATGTTTTCGGATTGTAATTTGCCCCCCAAAACACCCCTCCTAAGGAAGTAATGTCCCGTCCAAGTACTTTATCTGAGTGAACTTTGATATAGTTAGCATATTCAGGAGTTTCTACCTTTGCAAATAGGAGAGCACCATTGGCCTCAAGTAGTCCACCCATATCTCTTGTAGATAAATAAAGATAATCTCCATTACTGAGCCGATCACCTCTATGACCGGGATGCATAATCTCTCACACAAACAAGTTACTAGGATCTTTAGGAATACTCTTGATATATTCCTTGATTCATAACAGCGATGTGGCTCTTCAGCCAAATGCAGAGGTTACTTTGTTGTTTTTATAAATTTTAGGCAGTGTTCCCTTGTTCGATTTGTATAGTTCAATCGCAGTAGCGATATTTCTCAGATCCATATGCCTTTGCAAATCTCTTGTTCTTGCCATATATCCAGTGAGTTTCGGTAAGATCGCAGCACTCAGAATACCGATGATAATCACTACAATTAACATCTCTACCAGCGTAAAAGCCCTATTGAGAACTGGGTTATTCTCTCTCTCTCTCTCTCTCTCTCATACATTTTAATTATTTTATAAAAGTAAAATTTTTAATCGGAGACTGTTTTATTTACTTAAGATCTTTGGTTTTTTTTGATGTTATTTTCAATTTTGCAGAGTTTATTGAGATCCTTAAAACTTACTGTTGCAAAGTTTGGACTGGTATCATTGACTCCTTCTTGATAAAAACTAAAGCTCTCGCTCTCATTAGGATCTTGATTATGACGAGTAAGTGCAATATTTTTCAAAACTTTTGGAATAGTAAATCTTCTACTTTTGCTTCCACGTTCTCTATGAAGGATATCAGGACTAACCAATCAAAAGTGGCAAGTATTCTCCATATTGCTATACACAAGTTTATTGCCTTTGATAAAATAATTGATAACATGACAAATTAAATCATCAAATCTCTCTGAATTTGCGGCATTTCTAGAAATAAGATCTTTAAGACTGATTCTTTTCCCATCAATCTCTAGATATTTGTAATTGTCATTTCTTGGAGGGACTAATAGGCCTTTTTTAACTTTCTCTTCATAGAGATCAATATCAAAACTGATATCTTTGATAGTGGTTTCAACAAACCATCTTAGTCTGTCAAGGCTGATACTTTTACCGAGTTTAGAGTCATTCATGTTGCTCACTCTTGTATCAATTTTTTTCTCAAGATCAAGGAAATGATGATTCCCCATATTGAGATCATTGTCTATTGGATAGAAAGAAATCTCTTGGGATAGGGTAATAGTTTTTTGTGCTTTGCTTGCCTCATCTTGAATTAGTGGATAGAGATGTTCCTCATTTTGATATTCATTTTTATCAATTTCAAGATTAATTACTAGTTTAAAATCTTGATAGTCCCCATTGCTTCCTCTTGCAATTTTATCACTTGCAAGTTCATATGCGCGTTTTTGAGCAGGAGAAAGAGGCATATTAAGGCTAGATTGGGCAACCTTTTCAATAAGAGGTAAAAGATCTTGTCATTCAGCTTTTTTTTGTCTTTTCCCAATTTCTGGTATTTGATCATTTGGGAGGTCTGAAAAAAATCCTCTAAGTTTATTTATAAGATCATTTTCCTGATCAGAACTGATAAATTTTCATTTTCCTACGGTTGAGATTGAACGGATGGTAATACCTGGAGTATTTTTGATATCACCAAAATAATTCATACTGACTGTATCAATATGGTCAAATATTTGTTCTTTATCTTTGTTGTCACCATAATAGGTTGATCTTAAGCCAGATTCATCAGTGATAGAACCGATTCACTTAGATGCAAGTTTACTAAGTCTAGAGGCTTCTGTTTTATATCTATTGACAGGGATTCGGTATTGTGAATATGCAGTATCTTCCTTATGAGCTTCTACCCATTGATTATTGAGGTTGTAATGAATGCTCTCTTTATCTGGGAAACTTTCTTTTTTTGTTTCCTCAGTATAAGAGAGGGTTTTGTAAAGATTATTGAGAAAACTATTTTTTGAATTATTCCATTCTCTTTGTCCATCCGATCCATTTTTTCCAAAAGGATTCAATCAATCCTGATTCATGAGATACATGATTGCTCTAATATAATGATCAAACGTAGCTACTTTTGGACTTCCATCTCCGTTTTCTACTCTCAAAAAGTGAAAATCTCCATCGTGAAAGATGTAATGAACTCCTTTAGAAGATTCTAGTGTATGAATATGCTTAATCGCTCTTAGAAATACCTTTGCAATAAATTTTAATCCTTCTTCATTAACTTCTCCATTTTCATTGAGAAAGTTATGGGATTGTTTGTATAAAATACCAGAAAGAATGTAGCTAATATTTTTATAAAGTTCTTTTTGTTCTGGACTATATCATCTTTCTTCAGCTTTTTCCTCTGCGAGTTTTTTATTATGTTTAAAATAATCGTATTTGAGAGTTTTATTAAGCCTTTTCTTTTTGAGCTCTTTTTGAGGTTTGAGAAATCTTTCGTAGATAAATTCCCTGATAGCAGCCTTTATCTTTATTTTCTCTTCACTATCCATATCTCAGTATTCGTCTATGAAATGAAAAAGCTGATCTTTAGTTTTGAGAATGTCAATTTTAGTGAGGTCACCACTTACATCTACAGGGTCTCTTTGAGATTCAGACGTATCTTTTGTTTCTTGGATTATATCTTTTTCATCAAAAGAAAGTTCTCCAATAGAATCTTTTCCACTTCTACTGTAGATCAGATTATTCATAATAAGAGCATCTTGGAGCTGAGAGGTGATTTTACTATAAAAATCATTATGTACTAATTGTTTGATTTGAGAGGGAGTGAGTAAAAACTTTTCCTTATTATTCATTTTAGACATGTTTTTTACTAAGATTCTAAAAAAGGATTTATAATGTAGCGTTAAAGTATGTCATACCAGATGAAAGCTATATTGTCTTTGTACAATACTCTAGTTGAACGATTCAGACTTTTGATCTATTTTCCATTCTTGTCTGCGGTATAATTTTCAATAGTATCTTCCAAATAACATAGCTCTACTCCAGCATTTTTCAGAAGTTCTTCGCTAAGTTTTGCGTCATGAAAATGTTTTTCGCAGACCACTCTCTTGATGCCGCTACTTACGATTAAATGGGCGCAATGTCTCACATAGCAAGGAGTCATTTTGGTGTAGAGGGTCGCTCCATCAAGCTTAATTCATTGACGAGCTGCCGAGCAGATTGCACTAAGCTCTGCACAGCAATTTCTCATACAATGTTGAGTGGTTTCTCAGTTATCCTTAGTGATGGTTCGCATTTGATGTTCTTCTAGTTGATCGCAGCTAGGACTTCCTTCTGGTGCATGCACAAATCAGGTGGAAATAATTTTCCCTTTCCTAACGATCACGCATCCACTCCTTCCACGAGAGCAGGTTCATTTTTCCCCGACTACACGGGTAATATCCATAAAATATTCATCTTCAGGGATTTGATCTGGTCTGAGATGTCCATGGTCTTTAATACTTCCTTGTTCTAGTTCTGACATAGATGGAGAAAATTAGGAGATAAACATTCTCAATTATATTGATTCCCTCGATAAAAAGCAAATTTCTTTTCCTCTAAAAAAAGAAAAAAGCTGAATTTAATCAGCATTTCTCCTTTTTATCTCAAAATTATTAATTCTCAATTCTTTGATAGAGGATTTCTGGCTCAAGCTTTACAGAAAACTCTCTTGCTTTAAGAGCCTTGCCTATTAGTTCAGGATCAAGATCTCTGCTAGTGTCAATTTGTTGCATTTCCTCATATCCCAAAATATTTTTCATCTTGTCAAATCCTTGAGTCAAGATAGGTGCGGACAAAATACTTAAATTCTTCACCACATAAAGCAAAAATTCCAAAGTCTGAATTGCCTGTTCTCTTGTAGCTTCGTCTTTGTACTTTTTCCAAGGTTCCTCTTTGGTGATCAGTTCATTTGCAGCTTGGACGTATTTGTACCATTCTTGTAAATAGCCCTGAAGATCAAAATTTTGTAGATATTTTTGATCAATAGTATCAAAAAAAGTTTCAAAATCCTGATTTTGAGTCAGACTTTTCCATTCTTTTTCGATAGACTTATGAGTAATTCCTTTCTCAATTCCATATTTTTTACAGAGACTAATCACTCTATTTACCAGATTCCCCCAGGCTCCGATCAGCATACTATTATACACATTATCTAGCCTTGAAACTGAAAAGTCTCCATCAGCATTGAGTGATACATCATAGAGCAGGTTGAATACAAATGCATCTCTACCATACTTTTCAATCACTTCACTAGGGTCTATTACATTTCCAGTGGATTTTGACATCTTTTCTCCATTGAGCGTGAGATGTCCATGAGCCAAGAGTGTCTTTGGTAATGGTAATTTTGCACTCAGGAGCATTGCAGGCCAAAAAGCAGCATGAAACCTCAAAATATCTTTTCCTACAATATGCAAATCCGCAGGCCAAGACTTTTTCCAATCGTCATTTCTTCCAAATCCTTGCCCAGTAATATAGTTAGTCAAGGCATCACACCATACATACATCACATGTTCATCATCTCATGGTACAGGAATTCCCCATGGCATTTTGTTTTTCTGACGAGAAAAGGAAACATCCTCTGCTTTTTCCAAAAATACAAGAATCTCATTCTTTCTTATTTCCGGTTCAATACGATATTCGTCCGATTCAATTAGATTTTTGATTTGATCTTTATATTTAGAGAGGCGGAAAAAATAGTTTTCCTCTTGAATTTCCTGAAGCTGTTTTCCTGGATGATCGGGACAGTGTCCATCGACTAAGTCCTTTTCAAGCTTCATAGCTTCACATCCCTCACAGTAAAGTCCTGTATAAGATTTTTTATAGATATCACCTGCTTCCTGAAGTCTTTTTCGCATGAGTTGTGCTCATGGATAATGCTTTTGTTCGTCACTAGTGTGGATAAAGTCGGTATAGCTAATATCTAATTGCTTATAAAGAGACAAAAAAAGCTGAGCGTTTTTTTTGATAAATTCCCTTACTTCGAGTCCTTCTTTTGCCGCAGTATTTCGGTTCTTCATTCCGTGATCATCACTTCCAGTCTGAAATACTACCTCCTTACCAATAAACCTCTGCATTCTGGCAAGAGCATCTGCTTGTACAATTTCTAATGCATGTCAAGCATGAGGAGCTCAGTTCATATAAGGAATCGCTGTCGTTAGATAGTATTTTTTAGCAGAATTATTTGTTCATGCTGCTTCATCAAAGTCCACAGCATCTCGGTTCTCTACTCTGAAAATGTTTGGATTTTCTTCAGCTTTAAAGGTCGTATTTCGCTCCTTAACTAGCAAAAAAGACTTGATGCCCTCTTGTGCAAGAGCCTGCGCATAGTGTAAATTATCTTCTACAAAAACTTGAATCCCTAAATTTTTGCATACCTCTTCTTTGCTGATCTTATTCGCTTCATGATAATTACAAAAAATCACCTCTTCAAAAAGATCAGGGAAGTGTTGATTGATTCGTTCAAGAGTCGCAGTTTTTACATTATCTCATCTCGCTGTGATTGCATAGAGTTGATGTCAGGATTTTTTAGCTTTTGTTAGTGCTTGTAATGCTCACTGCACAGGTTTAAGTGCTCATAGATCCTCTCCTAGAGCATTAATCGCATCATAAAAAAAACTAATGGTGGTCTCTTGATCTAAGTGCTCAAATCAAGAGATATTTTTGATATAATAGTCAGTAAAATCTGATCTTTTGATCGGAATCCCAGCAATTTTGTAGTTTTGAAATGCTAATACATAGTCGATCGTCTCGCAGAGTACTTCATCAATATCAATTCCTATTCTCATGCTCGTTTGTTTCAAATAAAAGTTATGCTCCGCAATTATCGCTTTCTAATTGCATTTGAAAGTCGCTTCCTAGAAGAGTATATCTAGCAATATATTGATCTATATTTTCTTTTCATTCGGAGAGGAGGTTTTGGTAAGTGGTGTTTAGGTCTAGGAGAAATTGAGTATTAGAACATCATTTCTCTTCTGCTAGATGAATTAAGTCTAAATACTGTTTTTCCAAATTGTACTTTTGGTCAAGGAGAGCTCCGTCTTTCCCCAAAATATTAAAGTAAGCTACTTCAATTTTTTGAAAAATAAGATCAAAGCTTGAATAGAGTGCAATCTTTTCAGCGCGATTTTGACCTAGATAAATAAAACAAGTTGTTAATAGGATTATTCCAATAACCAACTTAAAAATATTTTCTTTGAGTGTTTTTTTCTCCTCGCTTGTCATTCCCTTTCTAGGTAAAACTGATATAAATTTTAAGCACAAAACCCCTTTTATAAAAGGGGGAGTTGCGTGTCAAAAAAAGTTTTAATAACCTGAATTATTTTTCAGATTCTTCTTTCTTTGGAGTTGATCTTTTTGCTTGTGCATTAAGCTTATCTCTAAGAAATTCTAGAGCGTCATTTACAAAACTATTGAAAACTCCAGTTATAGAGAGAATACCCAATGTTAAGAGCAAGAGCTGCCAAAGGATCATTCTCAAGTTCCAAAATGCAACTGCAATCAATAGAGCACCAACAATAGTTGTAATACGAGTTTCGATACTAGCATGAACTCGCCACTTTTCAACTCCATGAGCAAACTTTTGAGTTTCTTTTTTTGAGTTTTCAAGTTTTTCTCCAAGTTCAGAACTTACTTCTGATATCTTATTAGTCATTTCATCTACCTTTTGCCCGAGAGTCTTTTCGTTTTGTGTCATCGTTTGTTTATAAGGGGATAAAACCAAAGTTCTTTTTATATTTTTTGCCCAAATATGCAAGTGATTTTTTGCTAAAATATCCCCAAAAAAAGAATTTTCAGCTTGTTTTTTAAAATTGAAAAAAATATAAGTAAGCTTTTTGTAATCATTCCTCTACTTTTTTATTATTTTAAAAAGGAAATAAAAACAGGTTCTCCTTAAAAAAATAAAAAAAACTATTTCTGATTTTGATCAATTTTTAAATTCTGATTTTTCTTTTCTTTAGCTTGAAAAAGCATTGTGTTTTTTTATAAACAAAGTTAGACTTTAGATTATTATGCATTATTTGATGTCAAATCTTGAACTTATGGAGTCAATCCTTGCTTTTTGGAAGAAAGATAATACTTTTAAAAGATCTATTGAGGAAAAGAGCGATCAGCTTCAGTACCGTTTTTTTGATGGACCTCCGTTTGCAAGTGGAACCCCTCATTACGGGCACCTTTTGGCGGGAAGTATCAAGGATGTTCTTCCTAGATATATGGCGATGAGGGGATATCAGGTAAAGAGAAAACGAGGTTGGGACTGTCACGGGCTACCAGTAGAGAAGGCTGTAGAAAAGGCTCTCGGAATCGATGGAAAAAAGGATATCGAAGAAAAAATCTGAATTGAGACTTTTGTTGAAAAGTGTAGAGTATATGTAAATCAGACTAATGCAGATTGGCATTGGTTTGTAGATCATACAGGAAGATGGGCAGATATCGAGAATCCGTATTTTACCATGGATTTAGATTTTATGGAAAGCGTAATGTACTGCTTTTCTTCTATTTATCGTCAAAACAAGGTTTATAAAGGCTTTAAGGTACAAGGGTATTGTCCAAGTTGTGCAACACCGCTTGCAAACAATGAAATTTCAGAAGGATATGAAGATCGTCAAGATACTGCTATTACGGTTAAGTTTTCACTTTTCAATAAAAATACTGCAGGTTATGAGACTTCTGAAGATGGTTTTATCGATGTAGTGGCAGGAGTACTCAAAAACGAGGAATGAGCTTATGCTATGGTGCATCATGCTAAAGAAAATCTTCGATTTTTTCCTGGAGGAAAAGTTGAAGCAGGAGAATCTCTTATCTCAGCACTCAAGAGAGAAATGAAAGAGGAAGTAGGCGTAGATGTGGAAGAAAAAGCTTATCTCGGAGCAGTAAAAATCGTGCATCTCGGAAAGCCATATAGGGTACATCGATTTGAACTTACAACAGAAGGAATTCCAACTATCCAAGAACAAGATAAACACAACGCGCTTGTTTGGGTAAAAGAAGAAAAATCTGAAAATGCTCTTGGTTTCTGTCTCAATATTGCAGGAAATATTATCGATGATGAGAAAGAGCTAACTCATGATTTTATCGATTTTCATCTCTTTAGAAATGTTCTCGACCCTCAGGAGAAAGGGCTTATTGAAGGAAAGTTCAATTTTCTAGCATGGACAACAACGCCTTGGACTTTGCCAAGTAATGTATATTTGGCAATTGGAGAGGATATTGATTATATTACAGTGTATGATCCTACTTCTCAGGAGTATTTTGTGATGGCAGAAAAACTTTTGAAAAAATATTTTAAATCGCCAGATCAGTATCGTTTTATCTATCGTCAAAAAGGAAAAGAACTTAAAAATCTGACTTATCAGCCTCTTTTCCCTTATGTTCAAGATTCTCAGATCGATTCTCAATATAAGGATCAGTTTTTTCAGCTCCTTTCTGGGGATTTTGTAACTACCGAAGATGGAACAGGAATTGTGCATATCGCTCCAAGTTTTGGAGAGGTGGATTTTTGAGCCGTTGCAGAAAAACTTGGTTGAGAATTTGCAAGGGATTGGATCTTTATGCCAGTAGATGAGTATGGAACTTTTACAGATCTTGTGCCAGACTTTGCAGGTATGAAAGTGATGGACTCAAATAAGGCGATTATTGAGCAGCTTAAATCTGCAGGAAAATTGGTGAAGGCTGAGTCAATCAATCACTCTTATCCTCATTGTCGAAGATGTAAGACCCCTCTTATTTACAAGGCAATGTCGAGCCGATTTATCAAAGAAAAGGAGATGAACGCTCAGACTTGAGCTGATGCAGAGCAAATCAATTTCACTCCTGCAAGTGTAAAAAATAGATTTGTTAATGGTCTTGCTTCTGCTCCAGACTGGAATGTAGCAAGAAATAGATATCGAGGTTCTCCATTGCCTATTTGGGAGAATGTTGCAGATCCTGAGGATAGAATGAGTATTGCAAATCTTGATGAGCTTTTCCATCTCACAAAAACAGGTTCTAAAAATCTGACTAAAAATCTCTTTATCCGTCATGGAAGAACTAATTTTAATGATGAAAAAAAAGTAGATGCTCTCGGAGATTCAGTTTTGACTGAGCTTGGACAAGAACAAGCAAAAAAACTAGTTGCAAAGCTTGAACACTTAAAAGCAGAAAAATCTGATCTCATCTTCGTTCTCTCTCCACTTCAAAGGACTCGACAAACGATCAAACCAACTTTGCTTTCACGATTTTCAGAATCAGAGGTAACTGCTCGAGAAAAACAGTATTATGTTATTTCTGAACAGTACAGAGCAGCTTTTGCAGATAGATCACTCCAAGAAAGACTTCAGGGAGCTGATGATCAGGTGGTTTTTCAGCTGGGAGAACAGATTTTTGTAGATTGGAGACTGACGGATCATCTTTCTTTTGCGGATCAAGCAACGGTAAGACCTTGCGATCTCCTTAATCGAAATGATCCATCTAAACCTATAGGAGTTGATGGAGAAACGATTACCCAGAATTCTTCAAGAGTAAAAAATGCTTTGAACTACTGGAATAATAGGGCAAAAAGTCAGACTTTGATCTTTGTATCTCATGCAGATACTATCGGTTTGGCAAGACAAGCATTCCGTAATTTTGACTATGCAAAGCAGAGAAAAATTTTCCTTCCAAAAAATGCAGAAATCAAAGTGCATTACTGGGATAATGATAGAAATGCAGAAGTTGATCTTCATAAGCCATATGTAGATAACTATCGAGGAATCCAAAATGGGAAAACTTACAAGAGAACCTCTGAAGTTTTGGATTGTTGGTTTGAGTCAGGTTCTATGCCATTTGGACAGGATCATTATTTAGGAGAGGCTGATCATAATATTAGTTATCCAGCAGACTTTATTGCTGAAGGATTGGATCAAACCAGAGGTTGGTTCCGTTCTCTCCATGTTGTGGGACATGCAATCAAAGGACAAAACGCTTTCAAAAATGTTGTTGTAAATGGACTTGTTCTCGCAGAGGATGGGAAGAAAATGTCTAAATCGCTCAAAAACTATCCAGATCCGAGAATGCTTATCGAAAAGCGAGGTGCGGACGCTTTTAGGCTCTATACTTTGAGCAGTCCAGTGGTAAGATCTGAACCAATGAGATTTGCAGAAAGAGGGGTAGAGCAAGCTTTCAAAGATTTCAATATTCCACTTGAAAATGTATATAAATTCTTTGAAACTTATGCCAAAATTGATGGATGGAAACCAAGTGGAATAGAACTTTTCCTTGCATCAGAAAAGTCAAACCTTGATCTAGAAACGCTTGCGAGAGTGAATCCAGATATTATCATTACAAGTGATCTAACTCACGGAAAAGCCAATATCTATGCAGAATCTCTTGAGCAGTATTGTAATAAAAAGCCTAAAATCCTGATGATAAACGAGGTGTCAGATCAGTATTTTGATCTTTTATCTCAGAATGAAGGTCAGACTATTCTGCTTTTGACTTCTCAGTGAGAGGTAAATAAGATTTGGCTAAAGACGTATGGTTTGGAAAAAAATATTACATTGCAGGATTCTGAGATTCTTAAGCTCTCAACTTACCAGATTACAAGTGATCTTGATAAGTGGATTCTTGCAGAACTTCATAAAACTCTTGTAAATGTAGATGAGGGATTGAGATCTTATGCAATTGACGCAGCGATCAAGTCTTGAACTGATTTTATAGAAAAGCTCAGTAATCGATATCTTAGAAGAAGCAGAAGAAGATTCCGAGAAAATGGGCTGAGTGCAGATAAGATTTCCGCATATGCAACGATCTATGAAGTCTTAACTACTTACTTAAAGATGATGGCTCCGTTTACACCATTTGTTACTGAGCATATCTGGCTTCACCTTCAAGAATTTTTAGATAAAAAGTCTGAATCTATCCATCTTCAGTCTTGGCCTTTTGCATCAGTTCACTATATTGATGAACAGCTTATGCAAGAGATTGCTCTTGTGAGAAAGACGATCAAACTTGCACTCTTTATCAGATCAAAAAATAAAATTGCGGTGAAGCAACCATTGCAGCGTTTAGAATTAAATATCGAAAATTAATGAGAAACTCAAAATATGTCTGGGTTTTCTGAGCTCTTTTGACGGTGTTTGGGTTGTTTGCAGTGTATAGTACGAGTATCCGAAAATCCTTTAACCAAGGATCAAAAGTCACTATTGTTCAAAATATTGATACGGTTAAGGCTTTTGATACCTTACTTTCAGAAACAATTGAGCAAAAAACAGCTCAAGTAGTGAGTTCTACAGGAGCACAGGCGTTGCTTACCCCGCCTATTATTTGAACTGGAGAAAACGCTCAAATTTCAACCGGAGTAGAGCATACTTGACAGAGTGGAATGGTTGTGATTATGCCTTCAGAAGATCTTACCAAACTGGAAAAAGATCTTTCTGAAAGCAAACTTGTAAGTACAAAAACCAAAATTATCAAGACTCAAGACAATTACAAGTATTTTTCAAATCAGGTAAGAAGTCTGATTATTGCCTTGATTCTCTCTGTGATTGTGTATTTTATTCCCGTCTCTATCTTGCAAAATAAAAAAGTTATTTGGGCTATGATCATTGGAGTAACGGCCTTTCAAATTTTAGTCTTTGTCCCTGCTCTAGAAGCGAGATATGGAACAGCGAGAGGTTGGATTGATATCCCTTGACTTCCAAATATGCAGCCTTCCGAGTTCTTCAAAATTGGGTATATCTTTTTTATGGCGTATTGGATTAGTAAAAGAAAGGAAATTATTGCAACAACTCAATTCTTGACCCAGTTTGCTGTGATCAATGGAGCAGTATTTCTTGTTTTGCTTTCAATCCCAGACTTTGGAACAATTTTTATCCTTGGAGCTACAGCAACAATAATGAGCCGATATTATGGATTACCGATCAAAAAAATCTGAATTCTGGCTTCTATTGCAATGGTCGTACTTGTCATAGGTTCGGTGATTATTGGTCTCTTTAGTAGTAAGTATAGCTATGCTTTGATTAGGCTTACGACCTTCATGACAACAGACTCCCAACAAAAGCTCTATCAAGAACAGCATGAATGATGGCAGCTTAAACAGTGAATAATGGCAGTTTGAGGATGAGGATTTCGAGGACAGGGGTATGGAAAAGGCTTGCAAAAAATGGGAGCACTTCCAGAAGCGCATTCAGATATGATCTTTGATGCATTCTCAGAAGAGATTGGATTGCTTGGAAATTTATTACTCCTTGGATTGTACTTTGGTTTGTTTTATAACGTAATTAGGGGGCTTGAAGAAATTAAAGATCCTTACTTTAAACTTGTAGGAATTGGATTGATTTCGCTTTTGATTATCCAGGTATTTGTGCATATTGGTGTAAATCTTTGAATACTTCCAAATACTGGATTGACCTTGCCTTTTGTAAGTCATGGATGAACAGCGCTTATGATCAACTTTATCCAGCTTACCCTCATTTACAAAATCTTAGTCAATAAATAAGAGTTAGCACCTTGAGTTTTTTGCTTGGGGTGCTCTCGTTTTTTTCTTCATTTTTTATCCAAAAAAGCTCAAAAATGCTGATTTCTTTTGATGAAAATTATCTCCTCTCGATTCAAAACCCTTCACTCGCTCAGCTCAAGCCCTATTCCTATACTTTGAGTGGATGGAGTTTTTCTAGTTTTGATAAGGAAATTTTTGTTTACTATAAAAGAAGTCGAAAGCTTATCAATTTTAAAAATCTTGGTGATGGGATGCAAGTCGCTTATCTCAAGTCAGATTTTTTACCTTTTTTGTCTTTTGATAAAGAAATTCTTGAGAGAACATTAGCAATGTTTCATGCTTTTGATGAGGAGAATGGACAAAAATATGCCTTTCTTCCTTCGTTTTCTAAAAATATTGATTCTTTTCAATCAAAGCTTAAGCAATCTTTTGGAATTGAGTGTCTGATAGAGAAAAGGCAGTGATGAACTTTTGTTTATGGACTGACAAAAGAGTTTGCAGTTCCTAATGGTCTTGCAGAGTTTTTGAGCTTTGTTTTTTCTTTGATTTTGCTTTATGGAAAATTTGATGAAAAAGATGGAGAAGTATTGGGTGCAAAAGCTCATATCCCACTTTTTTGAGTGCGAAATGCTCTAGAGCAAGAGTTAATAAGTAGCTTTGAACGCTTGGCAGAGCAGGGGATTTTTATCTCTCAAAATCTTCTTAGGAACCAAGATAAAACCACCTTGCAATTTTCAACCAATGATCCAGAATTGCTGAGACTTTTTTCTCGTTGGTGGAATGAGAGTAAGCTTATTTGAGAACAAGAATTAGTAACTCTAAAATTTGACCAAAAACAAGATGAAATCAGACTTCAGCTATTAGATTTTCTTGATTCGTTAGATTCTACACAATATGATAATATCAATGAAATCAAAACTCAGATCCAATCAGGACTTTTAAAATTCCTTAAATAAGAAGATGAAAAAACTGGTTATTGTTGATGGTTCGGGATTCCTTTTTAGGGCATGGTTTGCATTTCCTCCTATGATCAATGCTCAAGGGAATAATCAAAATGTGCTTTATGGATTTACTCGTATGATTCTCAAGCTTATAGACGAGACCGCTGCAGATTATTTTATCATTGCGCGAGATAGCCCAGTCAAGACCAAGAGGCATGAACTCTATCCAGATTACAAGGGGACTAGACCAAAGATTGATGATGATTTTAAACAGCAAATTCCACAAGTACACAAGCTGATTGAAGAGCTAGGAATTGCAACCTATCAAGCTCCAGGATATGAGGCAGATGATATTATCTTTTCATTTGTGAGAGAATATCAAAAAAAATCTGATCTTACCTTAGAGGTTGTAAGCTCAGACAAGGATCTTAAACAGCTTTTGCAGGCTAATGTTGTTATTACCGATGCCGCAAAAAATCAGACTACTACGCTTTTGACTTTTCAGCAGGAATGGGGATTTGCACCAGAGCATATTGTAGATTATCTTGCATTGATTGGAGATAGTGCAGATAATATCAAGGGAGTTGCAGGAATCTGACCTAAAGGAGCAATGACCTTGGTACAAACTTATGGTAGTATTGAAAATATTTATGATCATCTCTGAGATCTCTCACCAAAACTTGCTGAGAAACTTTCTGTTGGAAAAGATGATGCCTTTTTTTCCAAAAAACTTATTGAGCTGATGCAGGTTCCTCAGATTCAAGGAATTAACCTAGAAACATGGCAATCAAGCAAAAATATTGAACAATGGGAGCAGATTCTCCTAAATCAGTATGGGTTCTCTAGCTTACAAAAGCTGTTGGAATCTCTCAAGAAAAAATATGCAATGCCTCAACAATTAGGCTTGTTCTAGTATAAATCTAGCTTCTTATCTTATAAAATAGAATAATTCTGACGTTCTAGGAGCCTCACTCTCAGGAGTCAGATTTTTCTTTTCCCTTTAAAAATAAGGCTCTTGACATTTTTGATCAAAATCTCTTGAAAAAGTCTGACTTTTTTTTATAGTAAAGGCGGTTATATTTTTTTATATTTCAACATATTTAACTATGGCAAATGACAAAAAACCTTTGGACAAGGTAAGAAACATTGGTATTATGGCGCATATCGATGCGGGTAAGACGACTACTACTGAAAGAATTTTGTATTATACAGGTAAAAAGCACAAGATCGGAGAAACTCACGATGGTGCTGCTGATATGGACTGGATGGAACAAGAAAAAGAAAGAGGTATTACTATTACTTCTGCTGCTACTACTTGTTTTTGGCATGACTATCAAATCAATGTGATCGATACTCCTTGACACGTGGACTTTACTGTAGAAGTAGAGAGATCTTTGAGAGTTTTGGATGGTGCTGTAGCATTGCTTGATGGTTCTCAAGGTGCTGAACCTCAGACTGAAACAGTTTGGAGACAGGCTGATAAGTATGGAGTACCTAGACTTATCTTCGTAAACAAGATGGATAAGATGGGTGCAGACTTCTATATGTCTATTGAATCTGTAGCTCAGAGACTTTCAAATAAAGCAATTCCTATCCAACTTCCTATCGGAAAGGCTGATACTTTTGAGGGAGTAATCGATTTGATTACTATGAAAGCTTACCACTTTGAAGGAGAAAAGGGAATTGATGTTGTAGAAGGAGAAATCCCTGCAGATATGCAAGCTAAAGCAGAAGAATATAGAGAAGCTATGATTGATGCAATCTCTATGTTTGATGATGAATTGGCAGAAAAATTCCTTGGAGGAGAAGAAATTTCAAATGATCTTATCAAGAGAGCAATTAGAAAAGGAGTAATCTCAAATGAACTCTACCCTATGCTTTGTGGAACAGCTCTTGGAAACAAGGGAGTACAGTTGGTTCTTAACGCGGTAATTGATTTCTTGCCATCTCCACTTGATAGAGGAGAAATGGTTGGACACAACCCTGATAAAGAGGAAGAAGAAGTAGTAAGAAAGGCTGACATCAACGAACCGGTTTCAGCTATTGCCTTCAAGATTATGACTGACCCTTTTGTTGGTACTTTGACTTTCGTAAGAGTATATTCAGGAGTTATTAAGTCTGGAGATACTTTGCTTAATTCAGTAACTGGAAAGAAAGAAAGAGTTGGAAGACTTTTGCTTATGCATGCAAACAAGAGAGAGGAAATCGGAGAAATTTCTGCTGGTAATATCTGTGCTTTCCTTGGTCTAAAAGAAACTCAAACAGGACACACTCTTTGTGATCAAAGTAAGCCAATCGTACTTGAAAAGATGGAATTCCCTGAACCAGTGATTCATATCGCTATTGAACCAAAGTCAAAAGCTGATCAAGAAAAGCTTGGACTTGCACTTTCAAAGCTTATGCAAGAAGATCCTTCATTCAAGGCTCATTCTGATGAAGAAAGTGGACAAACTGTGATCGGAGGAATGGGAGAACTTCACCTTGATGTAATCGTAGATAGACTTAGAAGAGAACATAAAGTAGAAGTAAATACTGGAAAACCTCAAGTAGCTTACAGAGAAACAATTTTCGCTACTGGACAAGCTAGAGGAATCTTCAAGAAGCAGTCTGGAGGTAGAGGACAATTTGGTGATGTTGAATTAAGAATCGAAAAACTTCCTGAAGATAAGAATTACGAATTTGTATCTGAGATTAAGGGTGGTGTAATCCCTAACGAATTTATCCCAGCTATTGATAAGGGAGCGAGAGAAACTATGGCACAAGGTGTGCTTGCTGGATTCCCTATTATCAATGTTAAGGTTGTTCCTGTATTTGGATCTTACCATGATGTGGATTCTTCTGAAGTTGCCTTTAAAGTTGCTACTTACAAGGCCTTTAGAGAAGCGTTTATGAAAGCTTCACCAGCTATCCTTGAACCTATCATGTCTGTAGAAATCGTAACTCCAGAAGAATATGTAGGTACTGTGATGGGAGATCTTTCATCTAGAAGAGGTATCATCCTTGGACAAACTCCTAGAGGAAACGCTACAGCTATTGCTGCAAAAGTTCCACTTTCTGAGATGTTCGGATATGCTACTGACCTTAGATCCAATACTCAAGGTAGAGCTGCCTTCTCAATGGAATTCTCTAACTATGAAAAAGTTCCTGCAATGATCGAAAAGAAGATTATCGAAGAAAGAGCTGGGAAAGTTAAGAAAATGGATGAAGAATAATATTCTCCAATACAAAAGACGCCTTTTTATAGGGCGTTTTTTCTTAACTAAAATTTTCTAAAAAAATAAAAAATCTGATCTTTCCCCTTGTTTTTTGCTTGAAAATCGTCACAATAAAGTCAGATTTCAACTTTTTTATTCACATCTATGCTTAAACCGCTTGATATCACACATATCCCGCAAAAACCTTGAGTCTATCTTTTCAAAACTTCCAAAGATGAGATTCTCTACATCGGGAAAGCAAAAAATCTTTACAAGAGAGTTTCTCAATATTTTACTCCATGATCGGTGCGAAAACAAGATATGCTTGCACAGGCAGATCATATTGATTTTATCGTTGTAGAAAATGAATCTGAGAGTCTCTACCTTGAGTCTAATCTTATCAAGCAACACCTTCCTCCTTTTAATAATATGCTCAAAGGAGCGAACGCCTATGCCTATATCAAACTTACTCGCCAGCCCGTTCCTCAGATTCTCATCACAAGAAAAAAGCTCAATGATGGTGCAACCTATATTGGACCAAAGCATAATACCAAAGAACTCAAAAAATTTCTCCAATATCTTAGGCAAATTATCCAGTATAGGACTTGTCCTCTTGCTCAGTTCAATCAAAAAAAACTTTGTAGTGACTACTATTTTCAGCTATGTAAAGGACGGTGTGCAAAATCAGATTTGCCAGCTCCTGACTACAATAAATTGATTGTCTCTTTTTTCAAAGGAAATACCAAACCTATAGAAGAAAAGATCAAAAATCTGATTTTAGAAGCCGTTAATACTCAAAATTTTGAACGAGCTGCTAAGCTTAGAGATATTTATTATCAGATTGATCAGTTTGTCGAAAAGCAGACGGTTGAGTTTGCTAAGTCGATCACTGGATATTTGCTTCAAATCCGTAAAATTGGCGCACGAACCTGTTTTATTATTCTTAATTTTCGAGAGGGAAAGCTGGTAGATGTGATTCGTCACCATCAGGATAGTTCTGATATCGATGAGTGAACAATGATCGCGAGTTTTGCATCAGATTTCTGAGACTTTATCGATCAAGGAACTTACTATGCAACGATGTCTTGCAAATTTACCAAAGAGGAAAATGCTCGTTTAGATCAGCTTTTTGACAACTTTTTTGATTCGTATGTACTTGCTCAGACGATGAAGGGCGATAGTGTAATGAATGATCTCTTGAGAACTTTGCAATCGCGTTATCACTTGAGTAAATTCCCTTATCATATTGAGTGTTTGGATATTTCTCATTTGAGTGGAGATTATACGAGCTGATGACTGCCATGTATGATCGGTGGCTTAGAGGAGAAAAAGCTCTATCGTAAATATAAGATCACCTCTGTCAAAAATGATGATTATCTCGCACTGCAAGAAGTTTTGACGAGGAGATTTAAGCTCAATGAGCAAGATCCAGACTTAGATCAGCTTCCAGATCTTTTTATTCTTGATGGAGGGAAGGGGCAGCTAGGAATCTTGTCTGATTTGGCACAAAAATATCCTCATTTTCAAAAATTGCGATCTCAAGTCCAGTTTGCAGCGTTGGGAAAGGGAGAAGCGAGATCAACAGCTCATATCGGACAAAAAAGCAAAAAATCTGATGCTCTTGTGTGAGAGACACTTTATGTATGGGATTTTTGAGAAATTCACGAATATTCTTTAGTTTATGATGAGAGTGATAAACTCCTTATCAAGCTGAGAAATGAGGCCCATCGTTTTGCCAATTATTATCGTAAACAGCAGATGAAAACCGACTTTCAAAAATCAGTCAAACGTGTATCAAAAAAGAATAAATCTTAAAAAAAAGAGAGAAGTCAGACTTTTTCCTCTTTTTTTTAGTAGAAAAAACGCCTCAATCATTGAAGCGTTATTCTCAATATTAGTCAACATCAATAATTTCTGAATTTTTATTGGATGTTTGAGAAGATTTCGAAGTAGTGTTTATTTCTTCAGTTTTAGCCCTTGATCTCTTGGCGATAAAGTAATAGAGGAGAGATCATACAAGAGGGACGAAGATAATTACAAGCAGCCAAGCAACAGTATCTTCTTTCTGATACTTGAAGAGATCGATAAGCATCCAGACTACAAAGATAAATCCTGCAAGTGAAATAAGTCCTCCAAAAATTGTAAAGAGTGTTATAAATCGAAAGAATCCATTTACATCTCAAAAAAGTCAGCGAAGTATTGGAGTTTGAGAGATAATTTGATTTCCTTTATTTATCAATTCTTGACAAGAAACAGGTACTCCATTGATTTCACAGGTATCAAAGAGATCCGCTGTATTGGCAAGTTGAGATAAGGTGTCTCCAGAGTTTGTTCTAGGAGTGTTATTTGTGCTAAGAGGAGTTTGCTGTGCTCTGTTTTTGTATTGAGCTTGAGCTCTAAGATACACCTCTCTCTCGTATTTATCTTCTAGATAGTCATCATAATCATAGTCATTCTCGTGGTGATCATCATCAAAATAGTCATCGTCATAGTATCTGGCTTGAGGCACTTGGTTTGCCAAACTTAGTCCTCATATCAAAAGTAACATTAGGACAAGCGTCAGAATCTTTTTCATGGCGTGTTTCGGTTTAAGAATAAAAAGAACTATAGTTCTCAAACTGAGAGTGTAGAAATTCTCTTTTTAAAGTCAAGGCGGTGTTTTTTTATTATTTAGCCTGTTCGGTTTTTTGAAATTATATCTTGCACAATCGCAAGTATAATCGGCACGAGTGATTACAATATCACTCATTCAAAAAAATCTTGTAAAGACTTTTTCAATTGAATTTCGTAAATTCTCACGATTTACTACCAGCAAGCCTTTACCGTAGAAGTCGACTTTTAGAACTTGTTTCCCTTGTAAATTCCATTCAACGACACGGAAGAGATCAATTGTATAGCCCATATAGTGATATAGTCAATAAGCAAGAAATCATCAAGTCTTGGATTGTTCAGCTCTAATCTGAATTTTATCAACATATCAAGATCTTCAATTATCAGAGGCAAATAAATAAAACCAATCGGTTTTTTTTCGTTGTCAATAGAAACCTATATAGTCTATAAAGTCTCTTATGAATTTGTCTCTTTTGAATATTCTGATATATTTAGAAAGCTTATTGTTAGGATTTAAAAAACTTTGTTTTTCATAGTTCTTCATTATGTTTTAGATATAAAATGATACCCCTAAAAAGTTTTTTCCCCCAGAGTTTTGCTAGTCAATAACTGTTAAAGAACACGATTTTTAGAACGAGGGGGGAGGGACTATTACTAGAAGTCCCTCCAACCGCTTCTATTTTTAATAAATAACTTTAGCAATTTCATTTATCTTAATCATAGATCATATCAATTATTTCTTCGGATTGTTTAGATCTAAAACAAATCAAAACAAGTCTTGGATTTCTTCTATGCTAAGAGACATTTTCTTACGATAATCAAATCACTCAGTGGACAATGATAAAATTATTTTAGAAGGATAACCTCTATTTTCTCTTATAACATAAACATCTGAAACCTTCCAATAGACTGTTTTGATATGTAAAATTTTCTTAGTTTTCATCTGATAATCCGTATACCTCCTCAACTTCAAGAACTTTTTGGTTAAAACCAAGTGCAAACTCTTCTTTTAAAGGAGATCCAAGAAGAGCTTCAGCTTCAGGAACTGACAAAAATACTTTTTTAGGAAATCTGGTTTCCTTTCCAATATTCAAAGCTTCAATTACTACGGTTTCTTGACCGTTTTTAGTGTACTTATAAGCATTATAGATTCTGAATTTTTGCATTTTATAACATATAATAAATTAAAGTAATGAAAAAATAATGCTAAACCTTAGTCTATTGTTTTATAGTTGATCTAATCTGCATTATTCTTTCTTTTTTGTTTTTTTACACTTACACACTTATATCTCAAATATAACGGAGGTTTTTCGACGGTTCCCCTCCTAAACCCCAAATTTCTTGGACTCTCGATTATCCAAGAAATCTTTTGAACCAACCAGGGATCTTGTTCAAGATGAAGAATGTTCCAAACACTCCAACACCAACAAGCATAATGTTAGGACCTACAGAAAGAGCAGTTTTAGCAATTCCAGTAGCAACATCTTTCAACCCAGTGATAATTGATTCGTCAAGAGTCAATCCAGCAGAAGTCATTTTTGTTTTTGTGGTTTTTGTTTAAAAGTTCTTGCAAGAGATATAAAAAAAGAGGAAAGTTTTCGTTTCCTCCTATGTTTTTACTAATTCAGATCTTTTATTTCTCTATTTTGTGCGAGGTTTTTTAGATAGATGAGCCTATTCTCTGTAAATATTGCTTCTTAATTATAAAAAAGGCACTCAAAAATCTGACTCTAATCTTTCGCTTGACATTGATAGTATAATGAGTATAGTATCACGACAAAATTTTATATCAATTCTAATTGATGAATTCCAAAAAAATCTTGATTACTGGAGGATTAGGATATATTGGGTCTCATACAGCGCTTGTTTTTGCACAGGCAGGATATGAGCCAATCCTTCTCGATAATCTCTCAAACGCATACAAAGATCAGGTTCAAAACTGATTTATTTCTTTGCTCGGTCATGAGTTGCCTCTCTATGAATGAGATGTGAGGGATGCAGATTTGCTCAAAAAAATCTTTGAAGAGCATGAATTCATTGGAGTGATCCACTTCGCAGCAAAAAAGGCAGTAGGAGAGAGTTGTCATGATCCTTTCCTCTACTATGAAAACAATATCATGGGAACGATCAATCTCCTTGAGGTGATGAATAATGTTGGATTGAAAAATATTCTTTTCTCCTCATCAGCAACTGTTTATGATGCAGAAAAAAATATTCCTCCATTCACCGAGACCGATCGTACCAATACGACCAATCCTTATGGAACAACCAAACTTGTGATGGAGTATATCCTCAAAGATATGGTTATGCACAAACAATTTCGTTCTGTAGTGCTTAGATATTTTAATCCAATTGGGGCTCATAGTTCTGGTCTTCTTTGAGAAAATCCAAAGGGAATCCCTACAAACTTGCTTCCGTTTTTGCTCAGAGTAGCCAAAAAGGAGATCGAAAAAATTACGGTTTTTGGTAATGACTATCCTACTCCAGATGGAACTTGTATTAGAGATTATATTCATATTGAAGATCTTGCTCAAGCGCATCTTGCGAGTTTTGAATACCTTCTCGCTCAACAAGAAGAAAACCAAGAAGAAAAATCTGATTTTAGTCTTTTTGAAGTTTTCAACATCGGTACGGGAATTGGAAAGTCTGTTCAAGAAATGATTGCCTTGGTGCAAAATATTACTGGTGAAGAAATTCAAGTTGAGATGTGAGAAAGAAGAGATGGAGACGTGGCGGTTTCTGTTGCCAATCCAACCAAAGCAAAACAACTTTTGTCTCGAGAGGCTCAGCGTTCAATTATGCAGGCGATTCAGGATGCTCGAAATTATTATAGTCAACAATAATTATTGAATCTCGCACATTCTGCGGGATTTTTTGAAAAATAGAAATATTTGGATGATCTTTCTCACTTGAATCTTTAGAGTAGATCTATAGACTAGAGAGTATTTTATTATCATTATATGCAGATGTTTTTTTCTTTTATCAATCTTTGATGTACTAAAAATCTGGTAGATACCCAATTCCTTTTGGGAAGAATCCTTGAGAAACGACCTGAAGATTTTTATTATGGAGTTGATCCTTATTCTGAGGAAGTGGAGCTTGTTTTCCTCAATACTTGCGGTTTCATCAGTTCTGGGAGAAATGAGATGTTTCAAGTTATCAAGAAACTTTTGAGAAAGAAGAAAAAAGTCTGTCTTTTAGGGTGTGCTGTTCAATATTTTGAAAAAATTGCACTTGAAGCTAAACTCTCCGACCAGGAAACTCAGGAACGAACTACTTTTAAAAATCATCCTGACGTATCTTTCCTTTCTCGAGGACAACTTGCACATTTTTCTCCAGAGATGCTGGATAAGACTAAAGAACTTCCAGTGACAGAAAACTTTGAGTGGCCAGAGAATACCAGAGCCTATACCAATATTGATCTAGGTTTTGAATATCTCAAAATCGCGGAATGATGCAACAATTCTTGTGCTTTTTGTATTATCCCAAAGATCAGAGGGAAACAAACTTCTCTCTCTATCGAAACTCTCGTTCAAGAGGCAAAAAATCTGATTGCTCAGTGAGTTAAAGAGTTGATCTTGATCGCACAAGATTCTACTAGATACGGAGTGGATCTGTATGGTAAAGCCAGACTTTTTGATCTTTTGGAAGCTATTGATCAAATCCCGTGAGATTTCCGTTATAGAGTGCTCTATCTCTATCCTGATATCTTGACCAAAAAACATTTGGAAAGACTGACTCAACTCAGCAAGTTTATTCCGTATTTTGATCTTCCACTTCAGCATGCCTCTCCAAAAATCCTCAAATCTATGGGCAGATTTTATAATCATGAAATGACGCTTCAGCTCCTGCATTTTATCAAAGAGAATTTTGAAAATTATTATATCAGAACAAATTTTATCGTCGGATTCCCAGGGGAGACCGAGGAGGACTTCAGACTTTTGATGGATTTTATAGGTGAGGATTGGTTTGATAATATTGCACTCTTTGAGTATCATGATGAGCCGCTTGCTCCCTCAAATGCCCTTCCTGACAAAGTCGAAGACAAACTGATTCGTTCCCGTTTCCTTGAAGCCAAAAAACTCGTTACCTCACTTTACGATGCGAGACAAGAAGCTCAAAAAGGCACAGAAAAATTCTGAACAATCACCGATATTCGATCAACGAGCAAGGGAGAGCGAGCTTTTGCGGTGCGTCCTTTCTTGCACTGTCCAGAGATCGATGAGGAAGATGAGATCATGATGGATCAAATTTTGGAATCACTTGATGGGCAAGATCTCAAAGTGGGAAGTGAAATTCGTTATGTGAAGTAGTTTGATATATTTATTTCCCATAAGATAAAATATATAGAAAACCTCAGTAAAAATCAATTATTTCTTGCAAAATACAAGCCAAACTCTATACTTAGAATCATTATTATACATCAGGATTTTTATACTTTTTTAAGCTTATGCAGTTTTACGACGAAGTCAAAATCTTTATCGCATCAGGGAAATGAGGAGACGGTATAGCCTCAGGAAGAAGAGAGAGTTGAATTCCTTTTGGTGGACCTTCAGGAGGAGATTGAGGAGATGGTGGAAGTATTTATTTCCGCGCTTCTAAAGATGAAAATACGCTCATCGACTACAAGTACAAAAAGATCTTTAAAGCAAAAGCCTGAGAACCAGGAAGGACTAAGGATCAGTACGGAGCTCATGGATCCAATTTGGAATTAGTAGTCCCTGTAGGTACGATGATTAAGGATACCGAGACTGGAAAAATTCTTGCTCAGATGGAGTACGACGGACAAAAAATCGAGATCCTTTCAGGAGGGGAGTGAGGAAAAGGGAATATTCATTTCAAAGATTCTATCAATCAGTATCCTAACTTTTACCTATTAGGAGAACCAGGACATGAAAAGGAAGTTACCCTTGAACTCCAGCTTCTCGCAGATGTTGGGCTTATTGGTAATCCAAGTGTAGGAAAGTCTTCATTGATCAACTGTATGGCAGATGTAAAGGCAAAAGTTGCAGATTATCCTTTTACGACATTAGTCCCAAATCTGGCTTCGGTTTCGGTTGGTGATTTTCGTTTCAATGTTATTGATATTCCAGGTTTGATTGAAGGGGCGAGTGATGGAAAGGGACTTGGAAATGCTTTCCTTAGGCATGTTCTCAAGTCTAGAGTTTTTGCGTTTGTTGCGGACCTTTCAAGATTTGAGTCGGGAATTGAGGAAACTGTGCAGCTTATTGAAGAAATTATGATCTATTTGACCAAAAAATTCTCGGAAGAAGAGGGTGATTTGTCATTTGTATTTAGAGAAGAAAATGGTTTGATCTCTTTTGAGGTTGCAAAAGATGATGAAGTTATCCTAACCAAAAAGATCTTATTTATCTTTAATAAGCGAGACCTTATCAATGATGAGGAGATTCTTGCTGAGTACAAAAAAGTTTTCTTTGATCAAGTTAATGAATTCCTCTCAAGCAAGTCTCTGCCAAAGTTGGATATTCAACTTTTGGAGAATAATATCTTCCTTACCTCTGCGGGAACGTATTATGGAGTAGGGGAGCTGCTTAGAAAGTTTGCTGAACTTATCAAAAAGACTGAATCAAGTTATGATTTCGAGCTTTTTCATCAGGATTATTCTGAGTTACAAGAGGAAGAGGATGAAGAATCAGAGCTCATTACTGAAATTACCGAAGAAGAAAAACCAATGCTTATAGAGGAAGGTTATATAAACGAGTTAGAATCTCGTTTCTCTAAAGTCCGATATATTCAAAATCGTGAAATTACCAAGATGGTTTTTACGATTCCTCGAGGAAATGATGAGGCAGAAACTTATTTCCGAGCACAGATGCAAAGTAGAGGCTTTATCCAACTTTTGGAGGATGAAGGTATGATGAGAGGAGATGTTTTGAGGATCAAGAGTTATTATGAAGGAGTTGATGATAAATATATTCTTTACTAAAATTTGCTATTTTAATTAAAAAAAGATATAATAAATCTGAATCAAATTTTGTGATCTCTTTTTACATGATTAAAAGTATATCGATGGAACTAAAAAAAACTTTTGAAAAAGGTCTAGACAAGGTAAAATCCTCTAGCAAAAAAATGGCTGCTACTCTAACAACTATTGCAGCACTGTCAGGAGTTTTGACTTCATGCGATACAAAAAAGATTAATTCTGACAAGCATATCGATTCTGTTGAAGCCGTACAACCAGCGTCTTGGTCAGATTCTTTGAACTATTTGGATCAACAAATCGCAAATAACGAGGTTAGTGAGGATGAAAAAATCATTCTCCAAGAAAAAAGAGATGAGCTTGCATCATGTCTTTCCACGCTTAATGCTTTGAAAGCACACATAGGAAAACCGATATATGCAGTGAAAAGACTTGGTGCTCCGAGTGATATTACTTATTATTATACTGATAAAAACAAATATGATCTCCATATTCAGGACCTGAAAACTACTAAAAAAGGAGGTGGTGATTGAGTTTCTTACGATGGCTATGAAGAATTAGAAGTAAAAACTCTTGATCAGGAGTATTTGGATAGCATTTTTGAGGAATATGCAACAAATCCTCTTTACTGAGTTGATTGGAATGATTTTTTTAGATATCAACTCAAAAAATAAACTTCTTTAAGAAGTTTTCTTGGTTATATAATGTTTTCTTTACTTGAGTGTTGTGGCTATGTTTACGATCCTTTGTATTGCAGATTCAGACAAGCATTTCTCTTTAGCTATCGAAGAGTATTGCAAAAGACTGGGTAAAGATCTTAAAATAGAAAATCTCAAGCCTTTCAAAGATGATAATCATCATCTTGTTATTCAAAAAGAAACTAAAAGTCTGATTGAAGTCTTGTCTAAAAAGTATTCTTCGGCTCAAAAAATCCTGATGATCAAAGAATGAGAAAAGCGAGATACGATTCAGCTTTCTCAAAATCTTAAAGCAAAGGAAACTGTGTTTATCATTGGCTGACCTTATGGAGTAGATGAGGATCAGTTAGTGTCTGCATTTCCTCAGATCAAAAAGCTTTCTTTTTGAGCAATAACTTTGCCTCATGGATTAGCAAAGCTTACTTTGATTGAGCAATTGTATAGAGTGACGACGCTCCGAACAGGGAAAAAATATCATTATTAAATATAATAAGACCTTTCTTTAGAGAAAGGTTTTTTAAAAACTAAAAAATACAAAAAAAGCTCTAACGAAAACGAAAGAGCTTTTTACTTAGAGGGAGGTCCTCTAGTTTTTTAGTAGTTACCAAGATTTAGGTAAACGATCGTATCCTGAAGAAAAAACTGCCATATTAGCAGTGTTCTAATCCCTAAACTTTTTAGAATGATAACGGGGATCCATTTGGGGAGAAGTCTTCCCCAAAGAGTTCTTCGTATTTCGCTTCTTTGTACGTTTGGGGGCGTATGATTACTAATTTGTAGATAGTAGGTACCATCTTGTTCAAGAACTTGGTTCCCAGGATATTTACATAGCTCACGTAGAGCTCTTCTCCGAGAAGAGAATTTTATCGCATGTTTATCAATCATGTTGTTTAATAAATTTTTGTATTACGAAGATGATAATAAATATTTTTTTGCATAAATCAAGCTTTCTAGGTATTTTTTATGAGGAGAGATTCTTTTTGTTGTTATAAGCTGAAAATCTCATCTAGAAAAATAAATAAATATATTATATATAATATTTTTGAAAGTCAATAGGCGAAAGAGAAGAAAATGGATTTCTCCTTGCAATAAGAACTGGGATTTCTAAAATATTGAAGAAATAAGTCTTAATTTGAATAAAATCAAAAATCAGACTTTTTATCTTTTTTATCTTTTCCTTATATGAATATGAGCAATCAGGAAGAGCTTTTCACTAGGCACGAAAAGATCAATCATCATCCTATCGAGAAAGAAATTACTCAGTCTTATATCGATTATGCGATGTCAGTGATCGTTGCTCGTGCTTTGCCAGATACCAGAGATGGATTTAAACCCGTATTGAGAAGAATTCTTTATGGAATGTATGAAAATAATAACTTCTACAATCAAAAGCATAAAAAATCTGCGAGAATTGTCGGAGATGTAATGGGTAAATACCATCCACATGGAGATTCTTCTATTTATGAGGCAATGGTAAGACTTGCTCAACCTTGGTCTATGAGATATCCGCTCGTTGATGGGCAGGGAAACTTTGGTTCGATCGATGGTGATGGAGCTGCTGCGATGAGGTATACCGAGGCAAGATTGACCAAAATTGCTGAGGAAATGCTTGCAGATCTTGAGCAAGATACTGTTGACTGGAGAGATAACTTTGATGGATCTCTTAAGGAACCAGTTATGCTTGCGACAAAATTTCCAAATCATCTCTGTAATGGAACGATGGGTATTGCTGTAGGTATGGCAACAAATATGGCTCCTCATAACCTTAATGAAGTACTAGATGCATCACTTCTCCTTTTGCAAAAAGAAGGAAAGTCTGATATTATCGCTTATGATGAATCAGGAGCTGAAATAAGAAAGCCATATTCTGTCTCTATTGAAGAGATTATGCAAATCATCAAAGGTCCAGACTTCCCAACAGGAGGAATAATCTTTGATAGCAATAATATTCTTGAAGTTTACAAAAAAGGAAAGTGAGGAATTATTGTGCGTGGAAAGACTCATGAAGAAATTTATGAAGGAGCACATGTCATTGTAATTGATGAAATCCCATATTTGGTTAATAAATCAAGCCTTGTTTCCAAAATCGGAGAACTCGTAGTCGACAAAAAAATCGAAGGAATCAACGATATCCGTGATGAATCCAATAGAGATAGAATCAGAATTGCCATCTATTTGAAAAAAGGAGTAGATCCTGAAGCAATTTTGATGCAGATCTATAAATTCACAGACTTGCAAACCAATTTCAATCTCAACAATGTCTCTCTTATAGAAAAGGGAACTCAGCCAAGACTCTTAAATATCAAGGATCTTTTGATGGAGTTCGTAACTTTTAGAAGAGATGTCGTATATCGTAGATCTGTTTTTCAGCTCAATAAGGCAAAAGACAGACTCCACATTCTCGAAGGTCTCAAGAAGGCGATTGATATTATCGATGAAGTAATCGATACTATTAAGCATTCAGAATCTAAAAATGATGCTCGTCAAAACCTTATGGATAAGTTTGGATTCTCTGAAAAACAGGCTGAATATATTCTCTTGATGAGATTGCAATCACTCGTTGGACTTGAAATTCAAAAAATTTCAGATGAAATTGATGAAAAGATTAAAGTTATTGAATATTTAGAGGCAATTATTTCTGATCCAGAGAAACTTGATCAGGTTGTAGCTGAAGAGTTTGAATACATGAAGAAAAAACACGGAGACGAGAGAAGAACTGAGCTTTCTAATGATCTTTCTGTGTATAATATCAGCGGAAGTCTTAAGGAATTCCAAAAGGCAGCAGATAGACTCAAGGAAGATGTGATTTGCTGGATTGGAAATGATTTTTCTCTCAGGGTGCTTTATCAAACAAGAATTCAAAATATTCCAGATGAAACACTTGATCTTATCTATACTCACAATCAAGATCAGCTTGTGGTCATCACTGATCAGGGAGAGCTTGTAGTGCAGAGACTCAAGGACTTTGGTCAGTTTACTATGGCAAAGCAATCGCTTGATATCAAACAGCATTTTTCTCTTAAGGGAAAGATTGTCTTTGCAAAGACTTTGCATTTCCATTATGATTATTTGGTATTCCTTACCAATCAAAATAGCATCAAAAAGATCAAAAAAGAACTTGTTCTGAGCTTCAAGAAATTCCCAACAACTATTATGGGACTTGAAAAAGGAGAAAAAATTCTGAAGGTATTGCCAGTTTCTGACGGAGAAAATATAGGAGTTCTCTCTCAACAAGGACGAATGTTGCTCTTTAAGTCTGATGAAGTTCGTCCTATGGGAAAAACCGCAGGTGGAGTCAAGGCTATCGAACTTCAAGAAGGAGATCAAGTAGCTAACATGTTCTTGCATACCGATGAACCATTTATTCTTATCTATTCAGACAAGAATGGAAAACTCCTTTCTCTTGAAGATCTCAAACTGCGAAAGAGAGCCAGAAAAGGACAAGTAGTGATGACAGGAAACGAAAAGCTTGAAGGTGGAATTTCAATCATCGAGGGTGCTGTGAGAATTAGATTCTCAGATGGTAGTCTGAAGACTCTTCATTCCAACGATATCTCACTTGATGAGCCAGAAACGCCTCTTTACAAGATGGTAGATCAAAAGATCGATGTCGTATATCGCCCTCGAGAAGAGAAATCTGAAAACCTTAAATACAAGGAGGAAAAGAAAAAAGCAGAAAAATCTGAATGAGGACTCTTCGATATGCCTGTTGAAGAAGAGAAAGAAGAAAACACCGAAACTTCTGAAAATTGACAAGACTAAACCTAATCTGAAAACTACTCTGATATTATAGAAAATCGAAAGAGTAGTTTTCTTTTATTTACAAATGCCCATGACCAGAATCAATCTTGTATCGCCTTCTGAACTTGCCGATCAGCACTTACTTGCCGAATGGAGGGAATTACCGAGGATTTTTGGATTAGTAAAGAAAAAGTTAGGAGAGAATAAGCCAATTCTCCCTTGAGTAAAGTATACTATGGGGACGGGGCATGTCCGTTTCTTCTATGATAAATTGCTTTTTCTGCAAAAAAGGCATCAAGCTTTAGTGAAAGAGGCTCAGAAAAGAGGATTTAACCTCTCTAAAACTGAGAAGATTAGTCTAGATGGTTTCCCTAGTGCTTATTGTCAGGACTTTAGTCCTTCAGAAACAGATCTTATAATTTCTCAGCAAAGAATTCAAGAAAAACTGAAGGCAAGGCCAGATTTTTATACCTTTTGTGGGGAAAAAAGCTTCGCTACTGAAGAATAGGGATTTATTTTTTGAATAAGAATAATGGATTGAGCTACTTTGGATCGATTAGGATTGCCAAAAGGGGAGTGGTGTTTGGTGGGAGGAAAGTGTTTAGAGTTTAGAGGATTGAGAAAGAGCGAGGATTGGGATATTCTGGTCTCTCCTTCTCTTTTTGAAAGTTTAACACAAAAGTTTCCAAATCATCTTAAAATCTCAAAGTATAAAACGCCGATTTTAGTCTTTGATGATCAAAAGATTGAGATTTTTAAGGATTTGCCTTTTTTAGAGGGACAGGAGCAGAAAATTATCAATCAGGCAGAAGTTATAGACTCTTTTCCCTGTATGTCTCTCCCAGCTCTTATCCGTTTCAAATCCTTGATGGGAAGGGAAAAAGACTTGAGAGATCTTCAACTTCTACAAAAGCTGATAAGATAAGATTTTTTTGAATATAATTAATTTTTAATCGAAAAAAATTGAATTTAAATTTTAAAAGAGTATTATACTTTTCAATTCCATATGGAAGAAAAACAAGTAACTAACCAACCTACTGCTACAAGAGTTTCGAGTCAATTGAGAAGCTTTGGCAATTGTTCATATCTAGGAGATGGGGAACCAATTTCAGGGATCGGAACACAGGCTCTATCTCCTGGTAAAGATGCCTTTCCTCGCCGACTTCCTGTAGGACAATACCGTGATCGACATTTTAATGTTGACCTGGTTATTGGCAGTCCAATTGTTGTCCGTTCTGTTTATATGGATAAGAGGGGATCGTTCAGTGTTTATGAAGGCTGTTTTCGCCTAAATTATGGTGGAGATTGGTATTCATTTGCACCTTATGATGAGGCAGATCAGAGTAAGGATAAGATTCAATATGAAATCATTGTCGAGAATGATGCAACTGTCAGTTGGAATTCTCTAGCAAACTAGTAGGTTATAGAGGGCTTGTTTCAAGCCCTCCATTTTTTTATCTCCTAGTCTAATTCCATGATGAAAAAAGTCCTTCTCTTTCTCTTGGCGATTGCTATTTGAGTACTGGCGTTTTGACTCTTTTCTGAGTATCAGGAAAGGGAGCTCTATTCTACTTATTTTGTCCCAGATATGCCGCAAAAGCAGTATTATTCTTCAGGATTTTCCACCGGATATCATCTTGCAACTTTTGATACAAAACGATGATATTTTACAGGAATGTTCTTTTCTTCAGAGACTTTTGAGCCCTCATCAAAAATTGTCTCTCCCCATACCCTTAAATTTCTTGGAAAAGATGTCGCTATAGAGTGAATGAAAACTTTTCTAGCACGTAGTGGAGAAGAATACTTTTTGGAGCTAGGAGCCCAAGAGATCAATACTACAGAACTGGTCTTGTACAATCATTCAGGATCAGATTTAAGACTTTGTCTCAGGTGAAGGACAGAACTGCCTTTGCGACCTGATAGGATTTATCCGATCTCGAGAGGAATGAGAGACTGCGAGAATATCCAGCCATGAACCTATATGGCCATAAATCTCAAGAAAATTTCCAGGAAAAACTTCCATGATCCTTTGCAAGTATATATCAAACCGCAAGGTCAAACCGATACTTTAACAACTTTGATTGTTAGAACACTCAAATAAAACGAGTGTTTTTTCTTTTACTTTCTGTTCTAAAACCCATACAATCAGATTATCGTTAGCCATTAAATATAGATGATAGACGATGGTTGTGTATTCTTTTTCCCAGCTTGGACTCTATCAGCATGTTTATTATCAGGATTATTTCCCTTCAGAAGAGGATATTATTCTCTCTCAGCAAAGAATTCAGGAAAAACTGAAGGGAAAGCCAGATTTCTATACCTTTTATGGGGGAAATAGCTTCACTTAGTAGAAAGGAGCTATTTTTTTGAGCAATAGAAAAGTCAGGTTTTTTTGTATTATTTAGAGATACAGTTGATTTTCTTTTGTATATATATAATAATTCTGTTATTTATTTCTTATTCAAATACTATGGAAAAAGAAAAATTCCACAAAGACGCAAAAACCCCAGAAACTACCTTAGATGATGAAGATGAGGACGGAGTAGGAATTCCGCATGTTTTTGTTACTTGAGCCTTTATGCTTGCAAGTTTCTATGCTTATTTTGCAGGATACCAACTTCGCTTCAAAAATCTCAATCTCGGAGCTTATTCTTTTTTGGTTGTAGGGATTCTGTTTTTGATTGCCTTTGCCTACGGAGTGTATCAATACATCCAGGACAAAAAAGCTCAAAAATAGTTGTCAATAGTTCAAAAAAATAGAAAGCTGACTCTAGAGGCTGATCGTTCTAACTTGTCAGATTTTTTTCCTTTTTTATAATTCATCTAGATGTGATGCAGACATTCCTCGCACCTTGAGTATGCTTGATTTGAGGCTTTTGATCACTTATACTTAGTTTCTATTGACGAAAGTACGGATGAAAAATTAAGCTTTCAACCTTGCTTTTTGCTGTTGTTGGAATTCCTGTAGGAATAGCTTATCTCTGTCAGTATTTTGGATTTATTAATGTGCAAGTTCTTGCGCAAGGGCTTGGATCAGAATATTATGCTCAGTGGCATAAAGAGCAGAAAATATCAGAGATTCATAAGCAACTTCAAAACTGAGAAATCTCTCAGAAAAGGGCTGAAGCGATGATCAAAGCATTTGATTTGTATTAAGTTCTTTATAAATAATATCGCTACGCGTTATTTTATTTTGAAAACATAAATAATAAACCCTGCTTTCGCAGGGCTTTTGTCTATAATCTAGAAATTTGAAGTTGTGCATCATTTTCTGAATAGAGTTCAAGAGACAAGCTTTTAAGATAAGAATTCTTGTCTACTCCTCTAGAAATTGCAAGAGGAGAGCAGTTAGAAACTTGCTTTGGTGGAGTATTTGTGATGATAAAACATTTTGGACTACTAGTCGCTTCAAAGCTAATCTCAGCCAAATAACTCACAAAATCAGGAGAAAAGACACTTGAAAAGTCAGGATAATACCCTCAGAGAGAAAGAGATCAAGTCTGAATCGTATTTTGGATAAGAATCGGATGCTGATCTAAATTATTCTCTCCACTGAGGTCAATGATAAATCTTCTTACTGAGCGAGACGAGCTAGGATCCTCTTTTTTGAGATTTTTAACTGGTATTGATTGAGGTTCTTGCGTTAAGGTCAAATGTGGAATATCCGCATTTACCGTTTCAAAAAATTCTTTTGGATTTGTAAAATTTCTGTTTACGATACGATCATAAGCTCTTTCGTAGCTTTCCTTAAATTGATCAAAATAGTACGGCTCACAGAGCATTTGCACAGCTACACCAAGTCCAAAGAGACCAAAGACTGAAATCGTAGTTCGTACTACACATTTTCCTCGTTTTTTCATGATAGATAGTGGTAAGAAAAATAAAAAAACCACAGAGAAGGAAACACTCTCCTCTGTGGTAATGAATTGTTCTCTAATCCATGTAAGACACACGGATTGAGGCTGATCCTACTGGTGAACCATCACCATCACCATTGTAGATTGAAAGATGAATTCTGTTAGATCCAGAACTCTTAATCACTAGCGATTGCACATGTGCAGGGGCAGCATCAATGATCTCATCAGGACGACCTGAACCATACTGGTTTACAAAAACCCTTACAGCATGTTTTCCAGTGTTAACAACGGTCACAAGAACCTTATGCCCCTGTTTAACATCAAAGAACCTGCTACTAATAGGTCTTGCATTCCATTCTGGTAGAGAAGTCCAACCAGAAGATCTCGTAGCTCTCAAGGCATGCATAGCTTGAAGAGAGTCAACAGCTACTGCTTGAGACATCACGGGTGTTTCTTCCTCTTGATTACAAGAAGAGAATACAGATCCTGCAAAGAAGAGACAGAAAGCGACAAAAACACTCATTTTTGTTTTAGAGAGACAAGTAACTCCCTCGCTGGTACGGATACTTTGCTTCGCCGTATCAGCATGATTCAACATACGGTAAATCATAATATATGTCATTGAGAATGAGATTTCTAATAACATACCTACATGTATACTCTTTTTAATTAAAAATTCAAGTATTTTTTAATTTTTTTTCTTTTGCTTTCTCTCAGCAATATCGTACAATCAGATTATCTTTAGCCATTAAATATAGACGATGGTTGTGTATTCTTTTTCTCAGCTTGGACTCTATCAGCAATGTCCCAAAAAATATCAATTTCGTTATCTCGATGGGTTAGAAAAGTCTTTTGAAACGACTCCAGATCTTTTATTGGGGACTAGTGTGCATTCTTCACTTGAGCGATTTTATCAGCAGCTTAATATTTACAAAAAGCCTCAAAAGTCTGATCTAATCGAGCGTTTTGATACTCAGCGATCGTCTTCTTTACAGGAAAATTGAGAAAAAATAGTTATGAAGTGAGATCAAACACTTGATGACTACCAAAGAAGAGGTCAGCATTATCTTTCTAATTATTATGACTTGCATACTCCTTTTGAAGATATCAAGATCGTAGGTACTGAACTTTTACTTCATTTTACCCTTGAGGACTGACCAAATGCTCCCAAATTCCGTGGGATCGTTGATAGGTTAGATAAGGACTGAGAAAACTTTATCATTAACGATTATAAAACTAATAAAAATCTGCCTCCAGAGCAGAAAGATGAATACAGAGAGCAATTGACGCTTTACGCCCAAGGAATTAGACAAAAATACGGAAAATATTTTAAAAATATTAAAGCTCGTTTGCATTATTTGCATTTTTGACTTGTGGATGAGCGAGAAATTACCAATGAGAACTTAGATCCTATTTTACAAAAATATAAAAATCTGATTTCTGAGATTGAAACAGCTAGATTTGATCATAATATGGGAGTCGAAAACGCTTTTCCAACCAATCAAAATCCTTACTGTAAATACTGTGAATATCAAATGCTCTGCCCATTACGAAAGCATTTACACTATGGAGCGGAAACGATCAATGCTGGAGACCTCGGAGAACAGACGATCGCTTCACTAGTAGATCAGTATGCTCAACTTTCATCTCAGATCTCACAAGATACTAAACAAAAAGACTTTCTCAAGGAACTTCTTGTAGCTTACGCTTCTGAGCATAACTTCGAGCAACTTTTTTGATCAGAGGCGAAGCTTGGTGTCTCTAAATCACAGACTTTCTCAGCAAAAGATAAACTTGCACTTCAAAAACTCCTTTCCGAGCTCGGTATCCTTGATGAGTATAGCGATATTCCTTATTATAAACTCGCAGCTTTGGTAAAAGATAAAAAGCTGACTCCGGATCAGGTTTTAACCTATTTGGATACAAAAGACTCTCGAACCCTCAGAGCAAGCAAAAAGAAAGAATCTTAAAAATAACTTCTTTAATTTGTTTTTTATTCCTTATTTATCTCAATGACAAGCCCTTACACTGTTTGAGCATTTTGAATTGTTCTCAATGAAAAGAAGCAGGTTTTACTAGTTTTGAGAAATGATATTCCTTTTCGAAATTTACCTTGAGGGCAATTAGAAGATAAAGAATCTCCACGAGATGCTGTCATTCGTGAAGTTAAGGAAGAAACAGGTTTGCAAGTAAAAATTGATCGTCTCGTCGGTGTTTATGCCAAGAATGATAAAAATGATGTCGTTTTTCTCTTCACTTGTTCGGTTATTTCTTGAGAACTAACTTTAAATGCTGAGGCAAAGGATTTTTGCTGGTCAGACTTTGATACTTTGCCTTCAAACCTCAAACAAACCCATAGAGTCAGGCTTCAAGATTTCTTTTATGCTTCAAATGATCAACTTATTATGAGAGTACAAGATAGTTCTCTTACTAAATAATTTTTTTACTTCTCATTCTATATTATATGCTTTCCCTTTATGTTCATATTCCATTTTGTCAGTCAAAGTGCAGCTATTGTGCTTTTTCTACTTTCCCTATGGAAGAAAAATCTGATCAAGTTCAGGATTATCTTTCTCTTTTGGAAAAAGAGATGGCTTTTTATGCAAGTAAGCTCAATGATAAATCGCTCAAAACGCTCTATATTTGAGGTGGAACGCCTAATCTTATCTGAGCAGAAAATTTGATAAAAATCATTGAAGCAGCAGAAATGCATTTTGATATGGAGAATCTTGCAGAACTGAGCTTTGAGTTTAATCCTTATCCAGAAGAGGAGATTTATAATATTATTCGTCAGATTCAGGCTCGTTTTGCCAAAAAATATCCAAGAATCAGATTCTCCTTTGGTATTCAGTCTTTTGACAATGAGGTTTTGACGCTTTCAGGGAGAAAGTCCCTGTTTCTCGGTTTGGTAGATTTTCTTAGAGGGCTTCAACCTCTCAAGACAGATTCTACAGTTTTTAACTTTGATTTTATCGCTTTTGGGAAACGGAATACGACCAAAAAAGGTAATCGCCAACTTCGAAATCAGCCTGCTTTAACTTTTTTCCAAAACTTTGTAAACTCGCAATTTGCAGATAGTTTTTCACTCTATACTTTAGAACTTTTTGAAAATCAACTTTGGAAGAAAAAAAATGAAAAGCTGATTTCTGGGGAATTTTTTGGGACTGATGAGGATATTTATGAGGAATTTTCATTACTCAAAGATATTTTGCTTGATGCAGGATATTCTAGGTATGAGTTGTCTAATTTCTCCCTTGCAAGTAAGTCGAGCATCCACAATAGAGTCTATCGAGAGATGGAGGATTATATCGGGATTTGACTCAATTCTGCCTCGTTTCTCAATGCAAAAAATCTTAATTCTGACCTCCTTTCTGTGTTCAATCTCTCAGATTTTGATTGAAAAGCCCTTAGATTCAAAAATACTATCAGCTTTGAGCAGTATTGCAAAGGTGATTTTCTAGATCCTAAAGCTTTTGAGGTTTTGACAGAGCAAGATTATTTGATTGAATCTTTTTTCCTAGGACTGAGAACGGATAGAGGAGTAAGAAATTTAGAGCACTTTGCGCCAATTCTTGTGCCAAATTATCTTGAAAAAATTACTTCTTACCAAGAGCAAGGTTTTGTCACGTATAATGAAGAAACTCAGCATCTCCAGCTTACTGATGCGGGTATGGATGTCTTCAATGCAATTGTAACCGATATTATGGCAGAAATTTAATCATTACTCAATAGTAAAAAACTAGAAGAAAATCCTGATTTCTCTTCTAGTTTATTTTTTAGGAATTTAATATTACTTTCAAAGTTCTGCAACAGCTTCTTCCTTGACTTCATTTTGATCGTCTGAAATCTGAGGTTAAACCTGGCCTTGAGTCAGATTTTTTTCTTTTCGTTTCCCTCTCAGATAAATCACATAACAAATCACCGCCATCGCAATATTGGTAATCGGAAACGCTCGCCAGATACCATCCACTCCAAGGCTAGTCTGTTTAGAAAGCCAGTAAGCAAGAGGAATTTCCAGTATAAACATTGAGATAATTCCAAGAATCATAGTCATCATTGTGTTGCCTGCGGCTCTAAATACCCCTGTAAATGAAAACTGGATTCACATAAATCCTAAAGAAAACGCTAATATTCTCAAAAAAGTAGATCAAATCTGAATTACTTCTTGATTTGTACTATTCCCCTCAATAAAAAGTTGAATGAGTTGAGGGGCAAAAATATAGACCAGAATTCCTAGTGAAGTTAATGCTGAAAAAGAAATTAATGCACTCGTTTTTGCGATTTTTTGAGCTCTATCAAGTTGTCTTGCTCAAAGGTTTTGCCCAATCATGGTTGATGTGGCAATAGAAAGTCCCATTAACGGGATAAAAATAAATTGATTGATATTAGCTCCAGCACCATATGCTGCTAAAACATTAGTACCAAAACTGGTGATTAAACTTGTTAATAAAACAAATCCTAACGCTCTTACTGACATTTCCAAAGAAGACGGGAATCCTAGGTTAAACGCCTTTTTGATAAATCAGAAATCAGGCTTAAAGTCTGACCGATTAAGTTTGATTCCATGTTTTCCACGGAAGAGTATCCATAATCCAATCCCTGCAGAAATTCCTTGGGTAATCAAAGTAGCAATAGCTGCACCTTGAGGTCCCATCGAAGGAATAGGTCCAAATCATAAAATAAACATTGGATCGATCACAAAATTCAACAGAACAGTACTTAAGATAATATAAAGAGGGATATTTACCTCACCTACTCCTCTCAGGATCGACTGAAACATCGAAAAAATAAAGGTAAAAATCAGACCACAGAATGTCGTTTGTAAGTAGGGGAGTGCATAATGCATTACTTCAGGTGCAACCCCCATTATTTGTAATATTGACTCTGCTGCAAAAAAACCTATTACGCTCAATAACAAGGAAATCACAACTACAGACAAGAGTGTCTGAGCCGCGCTATGGTTTACGAGTTCTTTCTTCCCTGCACCTGCATATTGTGCTACGAGAATTGTTCCTGCCATTGCAAAACCTGTCCCAAGAGCGACAATCAAAAAGGTAATTGGTCCACTCACAGAGACCGCAGCAACTGCTTCTTTACCAACTTTACCAACCCAGTATGCATCTACAAATTGATATGAACTTTGTAATAAATTTCCAGCTAAGATTGGCAGAGCCAACATTAATAATCCCTTGATAATCGATCACTTGAGGGATATTTTCAGATTTTTATTTCCCATTTTCCTACAAAAAGATAAAACACGCCAGCTATCAACTATAATAATATCGTTCTAAAATACAAGGAGAACCTATTGTTTCTCAGGTTGATATTTTTCTTTAATAAAAACCCCCTTAGGGATACCTAAGAGGAGTTCCTCCTTAGGACACTAAGGGGGGAGTTAAATAAGTGAGAGATATGTCAAATTCACATATCCTCTGGCCTAAGCTTCCAAAGCATCTACGATAATGGTATAGCGAGAGCTCTTCATGCATTCGCATAAGCTTTAGCTCCTTCCACATCCGCATGAGCCTCGGCTCCTGGTGCATTCGCATGAGCCTCAGCTCCTGGGAAATTCGCACGAGCAATAGCTCCTGGTGCATTCGCATAAGCTTTAGCTCCTGGTGCATCTGCATAAGCAAATGCTCCTGGTACCTTCGCATAAGCAATAGCTCCTGGTGCATCCGCATGAGCCTCAGCTCCATTTGCATTCGCATAAGCAATAGCTCCTGGTGCATTTGCACGAGCAATGGCTCCATTTGCATTCGCATAAGCAAATGCTCCTGGTACCTTCGCATAAGCAATAGCTCCTCGTACTATCGCATAAGCCTCAGCTTCTGGTGCATTCGCATAAGCAATAGCTCCTGGTTTATTCGCATGAGCCTCAGCTCCTGGTGCAGTCGCATGAGCTATTGCTCCATTTGCATACGCATAAGCTTTAGCTCCATTTGCATACGCATAAGCTTTAGCTCCATTTGCATACGCAAAAGCTTTAGCTCCATTTGCATACGCAAAAGCTTTAGCTCCATTTGCATACGCATAAGCTTTAGCTCCATCTGCATTCGCATAAGCAATAGTTCCTGGTGCATACGCATAAGCCTCAGCTCCTGCTTCATTCGCATAAGCAATAGCTCCATTTGCATCCGCATGAGCCTCAGCTCCTCGCGCATTGGCATGAGCCTCAGCTCCTGGTGCATTCGCATGAGCTATTGCGCCATTCACATTGGCATTGATCTGAGCCTCAAAGGTAACTTCAACCTCTATTGGTACATCAATCTCAA
>ERZ773031.40-NODE-40-length-67589-cov-11.551248_pt1 | contig 67589 bp, 66 predicted proteins | sample MGYA00511666_ERZ773031 | MGnify/ENA primary metagenome ERZ773031 (study PRJEB29015, sample SAMEA2738135) | human oral metagenome | biome: human oral; feature: human-associated habitat; material: saliva | place: China | collected 2250 ...
TATCGGCTGCTCTCATCTTATTCCCAAGCGATTTCATTAGGTTCACAAAGTCCTGTTGGTCGAGTTTCAAGTCAGCAGGATTTTTTATTTTCTCCTCAAGTTCTCTGACTTCGTTCTCCAAGACATTTATCTCGACCTCTAGCTCGTCAATATACTCGTTACACTGCTTAATCAAGGTCTCTGAGCTTGTTTTACCTATCTTATCTCCCTCTCGTGCTATCTCTTGTTTATGGCTCTTGATGGCACCCTTTTTGCTAGCTATTTCCGTTTTAATTCCGTCTATCTTATCGTCCGTCATAGAGGCTAGCTGTTTAGAGTAGGCTTCATAGGCAGTCTCATCAAACTGCATAGCATCAAAGAGTTCATAGATTTGCTCGAATACTACGCCAGCCATTACTCCCTTAGTAGCACCGTGCTCCTTGCGTTTACACTTCGGATTACGACAGTCAAAATAAAGTATTCTCCCACTCTTATCTCTAGGCATATGACGACAGACGCTCATAGGCTTTTTGCAGGTTTCGCAGATAACAAAGTTTTCAAGTGGTTTAAAGATATCTCCTGGCTTAGACTGCCTGATTCGATTATACTTCTTGTTTTCCTTGTAACATAAAGCCTGCACTTGGTTATACTCGTCTTCAGTTACCATAGGCTTAAAGTCATACTTCTCACATAAATGAATAGGAGTATCTGCTTGTATAGCTAACCCATAGTAGAAAGAATCTTTAAAGATATTTTCTACACTAGTTGACGACTTCATAGTCTGGGCTTTCTTGCTGCGATTAGTATAGCGTTTTATGCCCTGTTTTTTGAAATAAACCCAGATTTCTTTACAGGACTTACCATCAAGTCTCATACCCCAACCTTTTCTTATGAGGTCAAAGTTCTCGTCAGGAACATATTTCTTTGTATCCAACTCACGGGTATACCCCCATTTAGGAGCACCATTAGTAAAACCTCTATCTATATTGCCATCTATTCCACGCTTTACACGTTCTGACAGAGAATCTGAGTATTGCTTTGAGAATACGAACATCATACCGAGCATCATTTTACCACTAGCATTATTCTCAAAGGAGTGCTGACAAAACTTGAGGTCTATGATATCCCAATTATCGAGCATGTCGATTAGAACCCCAGCTTCTAGCATATTACGACAAAGCCTGTCGGGATGCCAAGCCAATATACCGTCATACTTACCGGCCTTAATGTCCTTTAACATCTGCTTAAACAGGGGGCGCTTATTCGCGACCTTTGCCGATTGGCTCTCCTTAATTACTTTAACGATATGAAGGTTATTCTTTTTGGCGTATTCCTGACAGTATTTGACTTGGTCTGGGATAGAGTATTCCTGCTTGCTTTCGTCCGTAGTAGATTTGCGAGCATACAAGACATACCTTAATTTAGTAAAATCTAGGTCTTCATAATTCAAGTTTTTTCTATTATATCGCCTCGTCATATTCTCTATATTATAGCTTTCTTCTTAAGGGTTTTATAGTGGTAGAAATATGTTCTAAGTTCGCTAGTGTTGGTTGTTTTGCTTTCTAAAAAAGAATTGTGCGCCGACACCTCGTTAAGGCGAGCATTAGAGGATGTTTCGTCTACCTGTTCTAGAATATTTACTAGTTCCAACAGGTTATCTTCGGTATCCATGTGTTCCATCTAGATACGTTTAGTTGGCTGTCCGAGAACAAAAAACACAGCACAACAAAGCCTTCCTTTCTAAGAGGCTTTTGCTGTAGCTGTTTTCTTCTTCACTCTCACTCCCACATATCTAAACTCAGAGGGGACTATAAGACAAGGTATGCTTATAGCGAGTTACGGGGCTTTTATCTCAAGCACTATCACCAGTGGCGTCAAAGACGCTCACTATAAGAGGGGGGGTGGTGATAGCACGGAACACATAATCTCCCATGTACTACAAGTTGAATAATTAAAGTTCTCTACCATCCATTATATAGTAGGGGGTAATAAAAATCAAATGCACGCGTTATCTCTTATGGTCTACCCTCTCGTACCCACTCTAAATAATCTTCATACTCCTCTTGAGCCTCTTTTGCCTGTTGCTCTCGTTCGTAGTCTTCGACATACTGTTTAGCCTTTTCATCCTGTGCCTTTAGCTCCGTACTACTATCATATGTAGAGCCAGATGGAGCAGCCCCTGAATTTAATATAGCTGGAAGAACGAAGAAAACAAATAAAGTACCCAGAACAACTATTATTTCTAGCACCACTCCAAGTGGTGTATCCATTATACTAGAGTGGTCGGTGTTAGAGGAGGTCGTCATCATAATCATCCTCCTCGTCAACACTATCACTAGTTGGCTCCTTAGGGGTGTCGCTACTTTTATCACTCGAATCTGTGCGACTAGACATATTAGCTAGTACAGCTATCATAGCCACAATAAACATCAGATAAGACATAATACTTGTGCCTGTATTCATCATATCTACAATGTATTCTCCGTCATCCCCCATGACTTTAAGAGGAACAAGAAATGTCTTTACCATGAGGATGACAGCAAGACTTAAAGCTACTCCTATAATACCCTTAGCCAGCTTTGGATTTTCTTTCTTATAGGTTAAACCAACGATAAAGAACAATCCTGGGGATAATATACTACCTAGTATCACTCCAAGCATAAACTACCTCCATATTCCAAGCCAATAGCCAATTAAATACACAAGACCATTCAAAGCTATCACACCAATAACCTTCAACGGAATAAGTGCTATTTCTTTAGCGTTCTCTTTCATGGCATCACGATGAGCTTGCTTGATGATGTCTTGCTTTTGGGTTTCAGATAGGTGTTTAGCTTCCTTTACCTGTTTTTCCCAAGCTTTATCTACATGACTAATCGTGTAATAAATACGCCAAGCCATAATGCTCTCCTATGGTGGGTTAATGTCTGCCTACGAGCACCACCACCAAAAAGGGTGCCACGCAGGTGAAGTTTCCGACATCACTTTTCAGTATCAGAGGAGTAACGCATGGTACCTACCATGGCACCCTGTAAGGGCATTACGCTACCCTCTGTACTTAATTTTTGATGTCGGAATACACTATAATTATAACACATTTTTGCCTCTATTACCATAGGCGAGACACCAAGAAAAAACAAAAAGAACTAACCACGTGAGATAGCCAAAGCAAAGAAACTAGGACGAGGAATATTAAGGGCTATACATACCTTTTACAGGGGGATATACTTTTAACGCACCCCTATACACTGTGTTTAACTCCCATATAACCCTGCCGCACTTTAATAGAACTGGGAGAGAAAAAACAGAAGCGCGCGAAACCCCTACAACAATACTAAACTTTACCTAAAGACCGACACTATCATCAAGGTTAAACAAACTATACGAGTGATACTACAGCCTGTTTGAGGATGACGCTCCAACCCTCACAAGGGTTTAACGCTTCTATCTAACCGGACAAGGGGGACTCTACCCCTACCAACTGACCTATACTATCTATCTACACTAACAAGGGGTTTTACTAAAGAACTGCGCGCGAAAACACTGAAAACTACACCCCTGTAAGAACTTAATTTGGCGATTTTAATTCTCCAAGACAATATAAGTACCATCTCAAACTTTTGAAGTCATTTTCTCTCGATAGCTCCCGATGTTTTTGGGATAAAAACGGCTATTTTTTGGGGGTTGTCGTAGGTTATGAACTCCCCACCTAGAACTAGAGAAATACACCAAGGTATACTATAATTTGGTAGGAGACTTAAGAAGGGTTGGATTTAGTTAGGTTCGCACTATTTTAGGCTGTTTTCTCAGGTTTCTGTTTCTTGAGGTAATAGTAGGTGGTGTGGTCATAAAAAGACTTCCCCGCTGAAATAAAGAAATAACGACTTTTTTCGTTTCGGAGTATAAAATCTGCAACCTTATCTATATTAGAACTAGGTTCACAAAACGCCCTGTTTGGTCTACCAAATGAAATTATGGAACGGTGATGAGCCGTTTTTTTCTTATGGTAAAATAGTTACATGATAGCACACGTAGAAGGTACGATTGCGGAAAAATTCACCGGGCAGATTATTGTAGATGTGCATGGCGTGGGTTACGAAGTGAATCTTTCAGCAATTGATTTTGAAGAGATTAATGTGGGGGAAACTAAGAAGTTTTATACTTATCACGCAGTGCGTGAGGCCTCAGAAGACCTCTATGGTTTCACAACTTTGATGGCCAAGAAGATTTTTGAAATGTTGATCTCGGTGAACGGGATTGGCCCGAAAGCTGGCATGGCAATTCTCTCTCTGGGGACGCCAGAAGAAGTACGTAATGCCATCGCCAATGCGGATAGTGGTTTTATCAGCAAGGCGAGTGGCGTGGGTAAAAAATCAGCGGAGCGTGTAATCGTGGACCTAAAAGACAAGGTCGGGCTGCCAAGTCATTATACGGGCGCAGAGATTCAGGTGAAGAAACCAGAAAACAATGAAGCTCTCGACGCTCTGATGGCGCTTGGCTTTAATCTGAAAGAAGCGACTGGGGCATTAAAAGAAATCGATGCAGATTTGCCAGTGGAGGATCAAATCCGCCTGGCGTTAAAAAATCGTTAAAGTGGCGAGTTCTCGAGAAAAATAGTTCCAGCTAGGAACTATTTTTATTAGAAATCTGATGAGAAATTTATTTTTCCAGATTTGGCACATTTAGCGTATCAGAAGAAGTATCGGCCGAAACAGAAGCGAGGTCGGTTTTCTCGAGTGAAGTGTCGGACTCTTCGGATGAAGTATTAATCTCTTCAGATGGAGCCTCCTTAACCTGACGGGTGCGATAATCAATATGAATGGTGTTCGGAGTAGCAGTTTCTGGCTTGGCTTCAGATTTTTGATTTTTCTTAGCGGCTAAAATTTCGGAAAGTGATTTTTTGTCGGTATCAGCTGAGACTTCGCATTCAGCATCGGCAGGAATTTCACCCTTCTCGACGTGAACATAATGAGTGATAATTTCAAGCTCATCAGTAGGCGTGTCGAGATATTTGAAAGTATAGGTAGTTTCATCACCGATAGTCGACATGCGGAGAGTACCAACTTCGAAGAGATGCTCGAAAAGGCCGGATTGCTTAAAGGATACATCCTCCACAGAGACTAAATCGATCACATTCATCGCGGTATCGAAGAGTGAATTAGCGACGCGTTGAATGAGACGCTTGTTGGTGACGAAAAGCTTATTGGTGGTATAAACATTAAGGCTAATCAAGGTCGCAATCCAAACCGTACCAAGCACAATCGAGATAACCAAGAGGAAGAAAGCGCGTCCACTAGCATCGAGCGCGAAAACGAAAGAATTGCCAGCATTGATTAAAATATAGAGTGCGAAGAGCAAAATACTAGTGAGACAAGCTCCGGCAAAGATTAAAATTGGAATAATTTTAGTACGTTTAATTTCGAGAACAATTCGCTCGCCAGCCTCAAGAGAAATGCCCAATTTTGGATTATAATTTTTCTGCTTCATACGCTTCCCTGTTAAATTAGTTATATTATAACATATTTTTAGGTGATTAGAGAGAAGCGAGATGACGCTTGGCTTTTTCGGTGACGATGCGGCCACGTGGGGTCTTTTCGATGAAGCCAAGTTGAATCAAAAATGGTTCGTAATAGTCTTCAATCGTAGTGGCTTCATCACCGGTCAGGGCAGCAATGGTGGTGAGACCAACGGGGCGGTTACCATAATTATCGAGCATTAGTTGCAACATATTACGGTCAGCCGGGTCAAGACCAAGGGAGTCAATCTCCATAAGCCCAAGTGCCTGCGTGGCAATATCCAGGTTGACCGAGCCATCACCATGGACATCAGCAAAATCACGCACGCGCTTCATCAGACGGTTAGCGATACGCGGTGTGAGACGAGAGCGGGCGGCCAAGGTAGCAGTGGCCTCTTCAGAAATTTCCGTGCCGAGAATATTGGCGGTGCGAGCAATAATTTGACCGATTTCTGATTCATTGTAATATTCCAGACGATGTGTGATCCCGAAACGATCACGAAGTGGACCAGCCAAAGAACCGGTACGGGTAGTCGCGCCGATTACAGTAAAGTGTGGCAAATCAAGACGCACCGAGCGGGCAGCCGGACCCTTACCGATGACGATATCGAGTTTGTAATCTTCCATAGCGGAATAAAGGATTTCCTCTACGGCGCGACGCAGACGATGGATTTCATCGATAAAAAGTACATCACCGTTTTGGAGATTAGTAAGAATAGAGGCAAGATCGCCAGCGCGTTCGATAGCCGGACCAGAGGTAACGCGCAGATTGGAACCAAGTTCGTGGGCGATGACATTCGCCATGGTGGTTTTACCGAGACCTGGTGGACCATAAAGTAGGACGTGGTCCAAAGTAGTCCCGTCATTACGTTTTTTCACCGCTGCGATAGCGATCTTCAGATTCTTTTTCAAGCGTTCCTGGCCGATATACTCGGCAAAATTGGTTGGGCGAAGACTGACTTCTACTGCTTGCTCTTCCTGATCCTCCTCGTGCGATATATTGTCGATAACTCGCTCGATTGCCATAATCCTCCGTCTTTTGCTTAAATGCGTTATAATAGATTATACCATTAAGAAAGGAGTTAAATGTCTGATATTGATAAATCCAATTTTAAAAATAGTAAGACCTATGATAATCTAAAAACCGCTTTCGCTGGAGAATCGCAAGCTCGCGTGAAATACCAGTTCTTTGCTTCTCGTGCTAAAAAGGATGGTTACGAACAAATTGCTGAAATTTTCACCGAAACCTCTGATAACGAAAAAGAGCACGCCAAACTTTGGTACAAGTACCTTAATGATGGCGCCGTAGCTGATACGAGGACTAATCTTGAGATTGCGGCTGCTGGTGAAGATTACGAATGGACTGACATGTACAAAGAGTTCGCTCGTATCGCCCGTGAAGAAGGTTTTGATGAAATCGCCGACAAATTCGATGGCGTCGGGGCAATTGAAAAAGAGCACGAAGAACGCTACCGCAAATTGATCAAGAATATCGATGACGATGTAGTATTTAAGTCTGAAAAAGTTACCGTCTGGAAGTGTCGTAACTGTGGTTATACCTTTGTCGGTAATGAAGCACCTGAGGTTTGCCCAGTATGTGCACACCCAAAAGCTTACTTTGAATTGCGCGCAATTAATTACTAAAACATATTAGCAGCTAAAACCCACTTACTTTTTAAAAACACACTCAAGGCCGTTCGGCCAAGCTTACGGTTTTTAAAATAGCAAGTGGGCTTTTAGCTGCTCCAAAAAAGTAAAGTAGCACGCAAATTCGAAGTTAAAAAAATAACGAATACTCTTCCAGCTTTTTTGTTCAGTAAAATTACACACAAATTTAAGGTTACTAAAAAGCAAATAGGCTTCATTTTTTATTTAATTGTGGCGATTCTTTTTGATGTAATCGTCTTCTTTTTCTAGTCTGGCGCGAAGTGTGTATTCGCGGCATTTGCCGTTATTACAATCGGCGGAAATGTAATTAAGTGAGCCACCTTCGCCATTGATATAAACACCATTCGGGTCGGTGAATAATTTAGGGTCCATAACCGTGAGATTTTCATCGGTAATGGTTTCCGGATAATAGCCATTCTTGGCATAAAAACCTTCTTCGAGGGCATAATACATAGCATTGACCGCTTCCTTGCGTTGCTCATCACGATGCATGGCGTCGAGATTTTGCTTCTGGAGGAAGAAAAGCACCAAGGCGATAGAAACAAAAACTAAAACTACCACGAGTTCAATAAGAGTGAAACCAGATTTTTTGACTGTTTTATTCATACTCCCATTATACATGGAATTTTGGGTTTTCGCCGAGAGATTGGTATAATTTCAATATGAAAGCTACTAAACAATATGTCTGTCAAAACTGTGGCGCGCGCTATAGCAAGTGGGCTGGCCACTGTAATAACTGCGATGCATGGAATACCATCGTGGAGGATTTAGTAGTTGAGGATAGTTCTAGTGCGGGTAAGTTTGCTCTGGCGCAAGCTAAGGGCAGTGGAAAAACTTTGAGTTTTTCTAGTATTAAGGAAATCGCCGCTTCAGATGAAAAAGAGCGACTAAGAACCGAATTTGATTCCCTAAATGAAGTGCTGGGTGGTGGGATTTTGCGCGGTTCGGTAATTCTCTTTGCTGGGCAACCGGGCATTGGTAAGTCGACAATCTTAATGCAGATTTGCGCGAAGATTGCCAATGGCCATAAGGTGCTCTATGTTTCTGGCGAGGAATCAGCTGGCCAGGTGAAAATGCGAGCCGTGAGACTAGGGGCGAATTCCGAAACTTTAAGCTTTGCAGCCTCGACTTCTGGCAATGACATCGCGAAGACGATTGCTGATGGCGAATTTGAACTGGTGATCGTGGACTCAATTCAGACTCTGGCGATTAATGAAATTTCTTCGGCGCCGGGGACGGTTTCACAAATTACTAATGCCGGCAATCTAATTATTCAGGCCGCAAAAAAGACCGACACGGCGGTGATTATCGTGGGACACGTGACGAAGGAAGGGACCTTGGCGGGACCGAAAGTTTTGGAGCATCTGGTGGATGTGGTGCTAAATTTTGAGGGCGATCGCTATGGCGGATTTAAAACTATTCGTGCGGTTAAAAACCGCTTTGGTTCAACTAGCGAGGCGGCAATTTTTGAAATGACAGAAAAGGGTTTGCAGGAAGTACAAAATCCTTCGGCGGCCCTGCTAGCAGAGAGGCAAAACACGGATGGTTCGATTATTTTAGCGACTTTAGAAGGTACTAGGCCGCTACTAGTGGAGATTCAGGCCTTGGTCTCGACTACGAATTTTGGCTACCCAAAGCGTGCGGCTTCTGGATTTGACTTAAATCGTTTGAATTTATTAGTCGCGGTGATTGAGCAACGCACTAAACTAAAATTAGATGATAAAGATATTTTCTTAAACGTGGTGGGTGGAATTAAGATCAAAGATTCGGCAGCAGACCTCGCAGTATGCCTTGCGATTGCTTCGGCGGCGGCAGGACGTAAGCTCAGTGAAGAATATGTAGTGTTCGGCGAAGTGGGTTTGGGGGGAGAAATCCGCTCGGCTTTTCGACCGGATCAAAGAATTGCTGAAGCAAAAAAATTGGGCTTCAAACATGCGATCGCACCAGCGACAATTCATGATAAGTTCGTGATTCCGGTCAAAGATTTACGCACGACTTTAATTAAATATGTGAACGAGTAGAGTACGAGATGCGAATTTTAGGAATTGACCCAGGCACAGGAATTTGTGGTTTTGGCGTAATCGAAGTAAAACAAACTGGTCGCGCCAAAATGATTGATAATGGCGTAATTGCCACGCCGCCACATACCCCACTTTCAGAGCGTCTACTCGATATTTATGAATCGATGCATGAGATTATTAAGCTAAATAAGCCGGATTGTGTGAGTATCGAAAAACTTTTCTTCACCAAAAATATAACGACGGGTATTTCAGTGGCGGAAGCCAGAGGAGTTGTGCTTTTAGTTTGCAAACAACACAAACTGCCAACCTTCGAATACACACCAAATGAAATTAAAAAAACCATGACCGGTTATGGTTCAGCCGATAAAAAACAGATGCAGGAAATGGTAAAACTGCATCTGGATTTAACTAGCGTACCAAAACCGGATGATGCGGCTGACGCTTTGGCCGCCGCGATCACCCATTCCCTAATGCATCGATTTTAGAAGATTTATAAATAAAAAAACACCTGTAAGCGCAGGCGTTTTTATAGCTAAAAATTATTTAGCGATGACTTCGTCGATAATACCGTAATCCTTGGCTTCTTCAGCAGACATCCAGTTATCACGATCCATATCTTTGATGATTTGGTCAACCTTCTTGCCAGTATTTTTAGCGAGAATTTCAGCGAGACGTTTCTTCAAGAAAATACCTTCTTTGAGCATAATTTCCTGATCGGTAATCTTACCCTGAGTGCCAGAACTTGGCTGGTGAATCATCACGCGAGCATTTGGCAGAGCAAAACGTTTACCCTTAGCGCCACAGCTGAGCAACATGGCACCCATGGAGGCTTGGAGACCGATACCGATAGTTTGAATATCCGGCTCGATATAATTCATGGTGTCAATAATGGCGAGGCCATCATAAACCGAGCCGCCTGGGGAATTAATATAAAGCTTAATGTCTTTCTTAGGATCTTCATGGGCGAGAAAGAGAAGCTGCGCCACTACGAGATTAGCAGTGTGAGCATTGACATCCTCACCGAGGAAGATAATGCGGTCGTTTAGGAGCCTGGAGTAAATATCATAAGAGCGCTCGCCACGATTAGTGGTTTCAATGACGGTCGGTACGAGATAGTCTTTGGGGTTCAAATTGGTTTGCATAATAATTTCCTTTCCTTATTTTTGAGATTCGAGTTCATTAGAAACGGCGTTGGAGTTAATCTGGTTCATCAGCTGATTTTCGAAAAGCACATGATTATTATATTCGGTAATTTGCTGATTAATGGCGTCGATGGATTGCTGGATACTCTGATAAGTGGCTTCATGGCGATTGATACGTGCTTCCAGAGTAGCACGTTCGTTTTGATAGCGCCAACCAGAAATTTTACCGGATTCAACACGTCGATTAAAATCCAGGATTAACTGATTTAGGGCATTGGTTTCACTATTGTAGACCTCAGTTTGCTGATTAATAGTAGCCTGCTTGGCGTCGATTTCAGATTTAAGTGAAGTGAGTTTGTCATTAAGCTTTTGAAAAACAGAGTGATATTGCTGATTAAAATCTGTGATGGTCTGACGATGCTGAAAATAGGCAGCGTAATGTTTTTCGAGATATTCCGGAAGCTTCGCGACTTCGGTGCCGAGACGTGAATGTAATTCGTCATAAAAATCATCCTCAGAATAACTTTTGATTGAGGTGCGAATTTCATGATCGGCTGGGAGCTTATCGTAGGCTTTTTTGATTTCCTCATTCAGGCGGTCCTTTTCCCAGAAGGGGACGCGTTGATAAGCAGCGTGAAGCATTTCATGGGCCGTAGTAACCTCGATTACCCCTGGAAGGTCATTGGATTCGACATGGTAAAGATAAATGCGATCATTATCGTGGATATAACAACCCAGGACGTAAACTTCATGATTATGAGAATGACAACTCTGATTAAAGGCTTGTTTTTCTTGCAAGGCTGGATGAGTAGCAAGCAAAGTTTTCGAACCTTTTTCCGTAAGATGAAGTTTCTGGACGTAAGGCTTCAGGGTGTCAGAAATTTGAAAATCATAACCCTTAATATCATCCTGCAGACAGATAAAGGTAAAGGCGCCAGCGAAAAGTGTACCGAAAATCACAAGTCCGCTAAGCAGGTCGGCAAGCGTCGGACTACGCCGACGAGACTGAACGGAGACTTCTGACAGTGAATTTTCCATATTATTTTTCAGTGCTTTCGATCTTTAATTTAAGCTTATCACCTTTTAGACTAATTTGGGCGATTTGTCCTGGTAAAATTTCTTCCGCAATAATCGCGTCAGAGAGTAAGGTTTCCAAATTATCTTCGATAGCCCGGCGTAATGGCCTGGCACCATTTTTGGGATCAAAACCTTTTTCGATAAGGAAGTCACGGACTTTAGTATCGAGCTTCAAGCCGATAGCTTTTTCAGCAAGACGCTTTTTCAAATCTTCAATCATATTGTCAAAGATTTCTTCGACTTGCTTACGAGAAAGCGCATGGAAGACTTCGATAGCATCGAGACGATTAATGAGCTCAGGACGCATAGACTTTTTTAAGGCCTTCATCGCGGCATTTTTACTTGCTTCGTAATCTTCAGTGATAAATTGATCCTTGGTTTTTTGATGGCTTGAAAAACCGAAGGCCTGGTCATTATACATTTCGTCAGAACCGAGGTTGGAGGTAAGGATGACGATAGTATTATTGAACTTCACACGGTTACCTTGGCCATCAGTGAGAACTCCGTCCTCAAGAATTTGTAGCAGCATATTAAAGACATCTGGGTGAGCTTTTTCAATCTCATCGAAGAGCACCACTGAGTATGGATGGCGACGCACGGATTCAGTTAATTTACCACCATCGTCATAACCAACGTAACCAGCTGGCGCACCGACTAGGCGAGAAACATTGTGCTTTTCACCAAATTCTGACATATCGATTTTAATTAAGGCATTCTCACCACCGAAGACCTCGCGGGCGATTACACGCGCAAGCTCGGTCTTACCCACACCAGTCGGACCCATGAAGAGGAAGGAGCCAATCGGACGCCTAGGGTCACTAATACCGGAACGACCACGGCGAATAGCCTTAGCTACGTCATGAATCGCTTCATCTTGGCCGATGATGGCCTTATCAAGATGTGCTTCTAGTTTCGAAAGAACCTTCAATTCACTACCGTGCACCTTGGAAACTGGGATACCAGTTTTGAGAGAAATAGCTTCGGCGAGATTTTCTTCGGTGAGAACTGGTGAAACATTTTCATCGACACCAGCTTGCTCAAGTGATTTAATTTTTTCTTCTAATTTAGCAAGGCGAGTTTTGTAGAGAGCGGCCTTTTCAAAATTTTCAGCCTCGGCACTATCTTCAATCTTTTGCTGAAGAGATTCACGCTCAATCTTTAATTTCTTATATTCGCCACTACCGCTTTTATCGGCAGCTACTTTAGCGATAGCACTAGCTTCGTCGATCACATCGATCACCTTATCTGGCATATAGCGATCATTAATATAGCGCTTCGACATACTGACGGCGGTTTCAATAATCTTATCTGGGATTACTATGCCATGATGTTTCTCGTAATGTGATTTAATTCCCTTCAAGATACGCACGGTAATAGCATCGGAAGGCTCTTCGACAATCACGGTTTGGAAACGACGTGCGAGAGCTTTATCTTTTTCGATCGATTTGCGATATTCATCCATGGTAGAAGCACCAATCAGATGAATTAAACCACGTGCAAGAGCTGGCTTCAAGATATTTGCGGCATCCAGGCTACCCTCAGAGGAGCCAGCGCCGGTTAAGAGATGAATTTCGTCGATAAAGAGAATAAGGTCCCTACTTTCGATGGCTTCGTCGACGATACCTTTAATGCGCTCCTCGAAGTCGCCGCGGAATTTGGTACCGGCAACCACAGAACTGAGGTCGATTTGATAAATTTTCTTGCCAATCAAATTACCTGGTACCTCATTTTTGGCGATACGAGTGGCGAGACCTTCGACAATGGCGGTCTTACCCACACCCGCTTCCCCTATCAGTACAGGGTTGGACTTGGTGCGACGAGAAAGTACGGTAAGTGCGCGTTCAATTTCACGATCACGACCAATCACGGTATCGAGGCGACCCTGACGAGCTAGTTCTGTGAGATCAACACCGTATTTGGTGAGCCACTTAAGCGGACGCTTACGCTTAAAGTCATTTTTCTTTTGATCAATCTTGGCTTCTTCGGCCTGTTTTTCAGCAAACTCTTCAATAGTTTTCGATAATTCCGTGAGATCAACATCGAGACCTTGAAGAATCAAGCTGGCGCGAGAATTTGGCTGGCGAATCAAAGCATAAAGTAGATGCTCAGTGCCAATTAATTTAATTCCCTGCTCTTTCACAAAGTTGGAAGCGAGGCGCAGAGTCAGAACAGCAGCCTCGGAAAGCGACATCATGGCCATATCCGCACCGGGAACTTCGATGGCGGTATGATTCATCAGTTTTTCAACTTGGTCGAGATTCACATCTTCATCGGCGAGAAAACGCGCACCAGTGGAAGTATCCTGCGAAAGAATACCGAGAAGCAAATGTTCAGTGCTCATGTAGCCGTTATTATAACGCTTGGCATAATAGTCAGATTTTTGGAGCGCAAAACGAGCATTCTCAGTTAATTTATTCATTATTTCAGTAAATTCATCTTGCATAATTCTATTGTATAGCAAATATTAGCACTGTCAAGGCATGAGTGCTAATTGCTTCCAGCTCCAAGACAGGTTTAGGTAATTATTACAAAATTAACAGAGGCGGATTTTAACTTAAGCAGATTTCAGAACTTCGAGACCTGGGAGAGCACCATGAATTAAGAATTCGAGACTAGCGCCACCACCGGTGGAAACCAGCGAAAAATTCAGTGGGGGTTGGTCAGAATATCGATTTTGTAAGAGGTTTTCTACGAAGCCCGTAGTATCACCACCACAAATTACAGAGAGATTCTCTGCCAGGTTCTTGGCGCCAATAGTTTCAGCGATCACTCTGGAAGCGAAGTCGAAAGGTGGTTTTTCAGTGAGACCGAGAGTGCCATTCCAGATAATAGTGCGAGATTTTAGCACGAGGTCGATTAGCTGGTCAAGGGATTTAGGGCCGATATCGAGCTTGGCGCCAGATTCATCCTCAGTGAAATCTGAGGCAACAGTAATCTGGGGTAAATCTGAAGTGAATCCATCGGCAGCGATTTTGCCGCCGACAAAAATATAATCGGCGAGTTTAGAAAAATGTTCGATAAGGGGAGATTTATCCTTGACCTTGGCCCCACCAATAATTAGAAGCACGGGGTGAGGTGGGTTTTCTTGCACCTTCTTTAGATTTTCGATTTCTTGCTCGACTAGTAATCCCATGACGCTCGGAAGTAGCCGCGGCAAGGCATCAGTGGAAGCGTGAGCACGATGTAAAACACCGAAACCGTCCTGGACGAAACAATCTGGCTGAACCGTATCGAAGATAGCCTGAGCGTAATCTAACGAATTATCTTCCTCGCCAGGGTGAAAGCGCAAATTTTCTAACAAAATCACCGCACCTTCTGGGGCTTCAGAGATTAATTGCTTGGTAGCCTCGCCGGTAGTTTCGGGTGCAAAAAAGACTTCGCGACGCAATAAATGAGAAAGCTCAGCCGCGACTGGCCGTAAAGAAAATTCCGGCATCACTTTTCCATCTGGACGACCAAGATGAGAAATGATTACCAGTTTTTTTACCTGATGATCTAAGAGGTACCGGATGGTAGGAAGAGATTTTTCGATACGTAAATTATTTTGAATCAGGCCATTTTCGAGCGGCACATTATAATCCGTACGAAGTAAAACGGTTTGATGTTCAGGGTGCAAAAAATGAAGATTGCGATACATGTTTTAATTATACCGCAATCTTCTATTGTGCTAAAGCTTATAACTAAATGCTACGAATTTGGATAGTGTCCGTACCACCAATCATGTTTGGTTGGCCAGAAACAATCACAGCGAGCACCTTATCTTCACCTGGTTTAGTGTTGATATAACCAGAAGCCTTAAGTTCTTGAACGAGATCGATGCCATAATTCTCAGAGAATGGGCGTTCGAAGCTGGCGTTAGCATAGTTCAAAGCCAATTGGCTGGCCACACGCTTATTCGAAGTCACAGAGATGATTGGGAGATTTGGACGTTCAGCGGAAATTGAAACCGCAGTAGCACCAGAAGCCGTCTCGCAAACGATGACATCGGCGTGAATTTTTTCAGCAAGACTGACGGCGGCATTAGCCACGGCGTTGTATTCACGATTTTCACCAGTGACATCTTGGTCAATTGGGTCGACCTTGGAATGGTTCTGGGTGTAAAGAATAATTCGCTTCATTTGCTTGACAGCTTCGATTGGATACTTACCGTTGGCGGTTTCATCAGAAAGCATGACGGCATCAGCACCCTGAATCACAGCGTTGGCAACATCAGAAACCTCAGCGCGTGATGGACTAGGACTATCCACCATGGAGCCGAGCATTTGAGTAGCTACAACACAGATTTTACCGTGCTTGCGGCAAAGGCTGATTAATTTACGCTGAACGATAGGAACAACTTCGTTGCCAGCTTCGACAGCCATGTCACCACGGGCGACCATGATACCATCAGCAGCCTGAACGATAGCTTCCATTTTTTCATCAGTTTCGATAGCTTTTTTGGTTTCAATTTTAGCGATAATTTGAGCAGTAGAACCGAGAGAAACCAAGATTTGACGGAGTCTTTCGACATCATCAGCACTCTGAATGAAACTCATTGCCACGTAATCAAAATCACGAGTAGCACCAAATTCGATGTCAGCCATATCTTTTTCGGTAATCACATCGCCACCAAAGTCGGTATCTGGGAGGTTGAGACCCTTGCGGCTCATGATGGTACCTTCGTTTTCAACCTTAACCTTGATAGCGGTTTCGCTTACGATTTCCGTGACGGTAGAACGAATTTTACCATCAAAGATGAAGAGAGGTTCACCAACTTTCATACGCTCAGCGAGATTATACTGAACTGGAAGAAGATTCGAACCGTCGTGTTCAGCGACAGCATAATCGAGAATCAATTCATCACCTGGCTTGACTTCGTAATGATTATCTTTAATTACGCCGAGGCGAATTTTAGGACCTTGAATATCCTGGAGAATGGCAACAGAGCGGCCTTTTTTCTCAGCAGCTTTTTTAATCCAAGCGATTTGCTCATCGCGTTCTTCATAACTTCCGTGAGAGAAGTTGAGGCGGCAACAGTTAACGCCGGCCATGACTAGCTCGGCAATTTTTTCTTCAGTGAAGACGGCTGGACCGATGGTAGCCAAAATTTTAGTTCTTTTATATAGTTTACTCATATCGTTTGATATTATAACATAATTGTGATAATCTTGTGTTTTCGTGGTAAGATAAACATATCTGGGTGTGGCGCAGTTGGTAGCGCGCGCGGTTCGGGACTGCGAGGTCGCCAGTTCGAATCTGGTCACCCAGACCATTATGAAAAGAAAAATAATCCTTCAGGGATTATTTTTGTTTTCATATGTATTGGGGCAACAAGATGAGAGCGTAGTTCGACTGGACGACGAAGCGAGCGAAAAATAAAAGCTTGCTTTTATTTTTTTGAGCGAGGAGGAACAGAAGGATTTTGAAAAAATCCTAATCTGGTCACCCAGACCATTCAAGGAGGAAAAATAAAGAAAATTTATTTTCTTTATTTGATCGACGCAGAATGGAAAGATTTTGCGAAAGCAAAAGCTTACCATGAAATTATCAAAAAAAGACTGGAACTATTCCAGTCTTTTAAGTTATAAATAATTAATCTTTTTTAAAATCGATGTCATACCAATCTTTTAGTTTACGACGAGACTCTTCATCGTTTGTAACTTTATAATCAACAACATCGATTTTTCGAAGAATTTTACCATAATGATTCTCCTCTAATCCCATTATGTAAAATATTTTAGATAACATTAGGGCGTTCATATAAAGTGTCGCTCCCCACATAATAAAAGCTACTACGATAACTATTATCTTCAAACTATTATTCTTTGTTTGTGAATTTGTCGCCTTTGTCTGTGACATAATTTTTACTCCTCTATTAGCGATAATATCTATTAATCTCTTCGAGATTCTTTATTTCATCTTCATTTTTAGGATCGTTTTGAAGACGCATATTTACCTCACGAATACGAACTTGGAGGTCATGAAATGATGATTGATTTTCTAGACTCATTTTAGTAAATGCATAATCCAATAATAGTAGGCTACTAATAAAACTCGCAATAACCAAAAATATACAGATGAGGCCAACAATAAATAGTCTCTTATCATCTCTTGATTGACCTTTACTATTCTGTTTATTCATAGGTACTCCTTATTAAGATATTTCGAGCAGTTTTGAATCATGCTCAGGATTATACAGAGAGATAAAATATTATTTTACAATAGCCACATACTGTTGGTTAAACCAGGAACCAATCAATCGAACTTCGATATACTTGTGTTTTCGATCATCTTCTATGATGTCTGTTTTCACATTCTGAGCCCAATTCTCTTCATCACCGCCAACTCCAATATGTAAACTATACGGATGTCCGTAAGTTTCATATTTCCAATCAGCGACTTGGGAGTCTCCTTGTCTTTTAATGTGAGCCCAACCAGATTCACCGCCGTAAACCTCTACCCATACACCAACAATTGACCTATACCATGTATTGTCTACTATTCTACCATGTGCAGCATAAGCTTTGCTTGGAATGAGCATACTCGTAGATAATAACACTACTGGCAGGAAACGTTTAAATTTGATCATAATAAGGCCTCTCTTTCATAAAGTGCTAACTAGACAATAGTTCTAGATTCAGTATAACATAAGCATTTTAAATTAACCATGATATTTAATTCTTTGCCTTACATTTAAAAAAGCCCCTTGTCGGAGCTATTTTTAAGATTATTATTGAGATTACTTAGCGTATTCGATGGCGCGAGTTTCACGAATCACATTAACCTTGATCACGCCTGGATAACTCATGGTAGCTTCAATTTTTTCGGCAATATCACGAGCTAATTTCAAGGCAGTGAGATCGTCAATCTGCTTTGGTTCGACAATCACACGAATTTCACGACCAGCGGAAATGGCGTAAGCCTTATCGATACCATTGAAGCCAGTAGCGATATTTTCTAATTCTTTCATACGCTCAGCAAAGTTTTCAGCGGAAATATTGCGGGCACCTGGACGAGCAGCGGAAATCGCATCGACAATCTTCACAATAATAGCTTCGACAGTAGTCGGTTCAATGTCGTTATGATGAGCAGCAATAGCGTGAGTTACGCGATCAGAAAGACCGTATTTTTTCGCGAGCTCAGCACCAATTTCAGCGTGCTTCCCTTCGATTTTATGGGTAACGGCTTTACCTACATCGTGAAGCAAAGTGGCAGTCTTAGCCACACGTACGTCGGCACCGATTTCTTCAGCAATCATACCGGCAATATGAGCCATTTCAATCGAGTGAAGCAAGACGTTTTGACCATAGGAAGTACGATATTTAAGTTCACCGAGTAAGTGCAAGATTTCGTGCGGAATACCAATCACACCCACTTCGCGAGCAGCATCTTCACCGGCACGCACAACTTCTTTTTCGATTTCACGTTCGGCCTTAGCGACAGCATCTTCGATACTGGATGGATTGATGCGACCATCTTTCATCAAACGTTCCAAAGCGTAGCGTGCAACTTGGCGGCGGATTGGATCGAAGGAAGAAAGCACCACCATGCCTGGAGTATCATCAACCATAATGTCGACACCAGTGGCACGTTGAAGCGCCTGGATATTACGGCCTTCCTTACCGATGATGCGACCTTTCATTTCATCATCTGGCAATTTCAAAGCAGTAACGGTACGGTCAGCAGTTACTTCGGAAGACATACGTTCCATAGCGGTAACTAGTAGAGCCTGAGCAGTTTCGTCGATATCGCGACGAAGTTCTTTTTGCTCTTTAGTAATTAAACCGACAAGATCATCTTTGATATCTTTTTCGGTCATCTTGATTAATTTTTCTTTCGCATCAAGCTTAGTGAGACCAGCAATTTTTTCTAATTTTTCTTGCTGCTTGTCGCGGATTTGATGGATTTCAAGTTTCAAATCATCAATTTCACGTTCTTTGTTGGTTAATTTTTCCGAACGTTTTTCTAATTGATCGAAACGATTATCAAGTGAGGTTTCACGTTCAGAGAGACGCTTTTCGGTTTGGCGCCAATCTTTGCGACGAGCCTCCTCTTCTTGCTGAGATTTATCAGCAATACTGCCAGCTTCTTTTTTGGCCTTGAGAACGATGTCGGCGGCCTCGTTTTTAGCCTTGCGAATAAGATCTTCGGCCTTAGCCTTGCCACCAGATTCGTTCTTTTTGTTATAGACCAGAACAAGACCGGAACCACAAACAAGACCAGCAATAATACTGAGTGCTATCGGAATAAACATTTGACTTCACTTTCTATTTGTCGACGCCAATATCTTCATCATACCGGCAGTTTTACAAAATTAACAAAATTATTTAATAAATCAAAATCCCCCTGTCTTGATTTTATCATAAAGACCGCTCTTATTCGTAGGTTTCGAGAGCAAAAATCATATTGCGAATGATTTGATTGGAAGCGGTTTCGAGACCGAGCTCCGCACCATCCTTACTACTGACGGTCGGGTCAGTATAGAAGAAATTATAATCCTTGTAAGTCGTGACCTTGGTGCCGAAACGTTTACCAGTAGAAGCTTCGAAATCACCTTCAGAAACTGGCACACGCACGAGACAGCCTTGCTTGCCAAGATTCTTGGCCGGGTCAGCAAATTCCTGCTTGGCCTGGACACCTTTTTGAATACCATTGAAGCAAATTGAATTGCGATATTCATAAGTGTTTAAGACATAGCTCATGGTGGAAAGATTATCCGGAACTTTTAATTTGATATTCCAATCAGAAAGATAAATGTAACCGAGAGTGGTTTTGTAAACTGGCACATCGGCTGGGGTAGAAATTTTCGCCACGCCAGAAGATTCTTCAACGGCAGCGATAATTTGCGCTTGATTCTTGATAGTATTATTCGCAGTAGTGATTTTATCACCCTGCGAAATACCGTAAACCAGACCGATTAAGCTTAAAACGAGGAAGAGCACGCTGAGAATACCAAAAACCATGGCCATAGTAGTCATTTTCTTCAGAGCTTTCATGGCGATAGTGCGCGGATCTTTTTCCTTAGCATCTTTTTCAGCCTTGGCAGCCTCGGCAGATTTGTCTGCGGAAGCATTTGGGTCGACGACGGTGAATTTTTCTTCAAAATGAGTTGGCGAAGCCACTGGAACATTGAGCTGATTATAAACAATTTCGGGACCGGTATTTGCTTCTGGGTTTGGATTTTTTTGAGCTTCGGTAGCTTGATTCAACATGGCGGCATTCTGGATGGATTGATTAATCATACTCTGGTTAGAGTTCGGATTACCACTACGGGCAGCCTGCGTGAAGCCATTTTCGCTAAAAGGATTGGAATTGCCATTGGTGTAAAAATTATTGGCGGTTTCGGTGGCAAAATTTTGTTCGACTGAAGCGGCTGGTGAAGTGTAATTATTAGCTTGATAAGTATTATTCGAAGTTTCCGGCATTGGAGTAGTCGCTGGAGTAGACTGAGGAGTAGAGAAAGCAGCAGAATTATTATTAAAGAGATCAGCTGGGCTAGGGATAGTAGGCTGAGGAGTGGACTGGGTGGCAGAGAAAGCAGCAGAATTACTACTAAATAAATCGGCTGGACTAGGGATAGTAGGCTGAGGAGTGGCAGTATTCGACAGCTCGGAAGCTGGCTTGGCGAAACTTGGCTGATTAGAACCTGGGCTGACCTGAGGAGTTACAGGATGTGAAAGGCCAGCAGAAAAAGTCACACCGCCAATGGTTTGAGGTTTTTGATTATTTTGATTTTGATGAAGATCTTGATCCATGAATTTCCTTATACCATATATTATAACACAAGCGAAATGTGTGATAGGGTGAGAGATTTATTTTTTGGAAGGAGTAATGTTGGCCGGACGACCGTAGTTAGGCAGAATGATTGGTACGACTTCCCCGTCCTGATTTTTCAAAGGAATTTGCAACTGATCGGCCAAAGTATTAACCACGGCAGCACCAATACGGAGTCCGGTGAAAGAACCTGGACCAGCGAAGAACGTGATTTCCGTGAGATCGGTCCAGTCGGCCTGATTTTCGAGAAGCTTATCGTGGATGAAAGTAAAAATTTGCTCAGCTAATTGATTTTTGAGGGGAGCAGAATACTCCTTATCGTCGAGCTTGAGGATGGTATTTTCAGTGGAAGTATCGAGATAGAGTTTCATATTAATGCTCCGAAGTGAGATTTTTGGTTAGATTAAGGGTGCGACTACCATCATCATTGATGAGAATTTCGAGACGCAAATGATTAGCGGGAAGAATTTCACTGACCGTATCGGCCCATTCAATTACCGTAACCGTGTGTGGGTCCTGTAGGTTTTCAAATAAATCTTCCACCATGATGCCCGGATTTTCTAGGCGATAAAAATCATAATGAACGAGCTTCTGACCACGCGAATTTTCGTAAACTTTCGAAATAGTGAAAGTCGGCGAAGTAATTTCTTCGGTGATTTCGAGGCCGCGAGCGAGCCCCTTAGTGAAAGTGGTTTTGCCAGCACCGACGTCGCCAACTAGCTCAATCACGCAAGGCAAGGCGTCTTCTGATTGTAAAATCTCGCGCATTAAATTTTCCGCAAAATCAATCACGGCAGCTTCGTTTTTTATGGTGAGATTTTTGGTATTCATATTTATATTATAATTCCCGTCGGCCGAAAATGAAAATTCTTATGCTATAATTTAGTTATGAATATCGACCGTCGTGGCGCCAAGCGCAGACATAAAAGGAACGCGACCAAACTTAGTCCTAACTTCAAAAAACTCTCCAATCAAATTCGTCTGGAAACTCTGAATTCGAAAATTATTCGCGGACTGATGATTGTGGTAGTCTTGGTTTCGGCCTGCAGTGTGGGATTTTCTTTGATGGTGAAGAAAAATGTGACGGCCGAAGCTTTGGCAGAAAAACAATTTCAAGAACTGGCGAAGAGTTATTACGAAAATTTCTTTTATGATAACTTCGTAAACAGCCATAAGGACGAGATAGCAGCGAAGGGTGCGGAATTTGTTTTTAAGCCATATCTGAAGACCGGATTTCCAATGGTAAAATTACGTAGATTATTAAGTTATAGCGACGAAAATAATTTGGACAAACGGATTTATTTTGAACACAAAAAATTGACCTGTAATAAAGACTTATCTTCGGTGACATTTAAGCCGCATGCGCCATTCGGGAAGACTGATTATACGACGGATCCGATTTTGAGCTGCGAAAAAGTTAAAGAATAATTTTAGCCAAATTTTGCGCCTGAAAAAATTAATAAATTGGCTTGGTTCAACACCGAGCCATGAAAAGATGGATTTTCATAAAAATAGGAGTTGCCGATTTTTTTAAATCTGTTATAATAAAAAAGTACATTTCGGAATTGGTCTCTTAGTATAACGGTTAGTACAACGGGTTTTCATCCCGTCAACGCGGGTTCGACTCCCGCAGAGATCACCATAAATATAAAAAGCACCGCGAGGTGGTTTTTTTATTTATGATATTTGCCGGAGGCGAGCCCAGGGTTCGCACCAAAGGTTTTGGCATTTGTGTTCTGATGACAATTCTGTTAAGATTTTCATTGGGAACAGTCCTTTCTTTATTTAGTTGTTATTGCTAGCTACTATTTTACAGGATTGTTCCTTTTTTTGTTTTAGGGGTCTTTCTTAATTGTTTAACTGAACCTTATCTATTCAGTAAAGAGTTCTGCCAATTAATAACGAGTTGAGGAATATTCGCTATCCATCTTTCAGAGTCATTTTCGGTTGTGGATTCATTAACGATTTTATCCAACAATTCTTTCATGTCAGAATTATGAAAGGCCTTACCATCTTCGCGCATTTGCTTCAATGTTTGTAGCATACCGACAAACTGAGAAATAGTAATTGGCGCGATTTTTTGTCTCTGGCCTTTATAACCAAAGTTATTTGCCATATAAAACGTTTCGGCGGTGTCTGTATGAATTGACGGCGCAATAAAGAGACAATAAGAGTTGTTGTGCGACGCCTCGAAATCTCTGAGGTGTCTCATTACTGGCTGCCCTTCGTTAAACCACTGGCTTCTATTCCTCAGCATAGTCACTTCGCACACCATCCCAAACGAGTTATAAACGCATTCGATATCGGGAACCCCGCCAGGAGCAGTAGAAGTAGGTTCATTATCATCGCCAATAGGATAGTTTGGCTTTACAGATATCGCGTCATTAAATGCATGCAAACCCATGGTGGACAAATACTCGAGCATGAGTGCGCGACTCTTTTCATCATTTGTATAGATATCGTCAAATTGTTTAATGCATTCTGCAATGGATTCGGCAGGTTGAGCTTTATCATGATCGCTCTTATTTCTTAGCTCGTTTCGGCGCTTTCTTAAGTCTTCGATCGTTGCTTTAAGTTCCTCAGAAGAAGAGCCATCAAACGAAACTGGGGTTATTGCTTCGTTTTCTTCGAATCCTAGCTCGATTACATCTTCTTGTATCGTATTCGCAATTTCACGAAGCTTTTCTTCCGTTTCCCATGGATATCGCGGTTCAGCGCTGGCGCATAAGTAACCAAGATATGCATTCTTATCTATGAACTCTTTTGGTTTATACCATTCAGATTCAAAAAGCGCATTAATTTCTGTTGATCTACTTGGTTCTATATCTACATAGAAACCACCACCGCGTATACGAATAAAGTTGGTCAAACGAAAATAGCGGATTGCATTATCGCCATAATCATTCAGGTTCTTTAGGAACTTATTTATCGTAGATGAATCGGTAGTATTCAAATAGTCTCTGGCAAATCTTAGTCTGTAATTGTCGCGAATCGTTTTTCTTTCTTGCTTATCGTGACCGTTTTGCAAGTCGCGAAGTTCGATAACCATGTTTGCGCATGGCTCTATATCTGTGTAATTTGTAAGGGTGGTAGCAAACAAAGCGAATTCACGCTTCTGTAGTCCAACCCCATTATTTCCACGAGCTTCTTCGAGTTCATTTACGCGAGAGATCAATCTAAGGGCTAAAACAAATGGAATTCCTGAATATCCATCTTCTTCTGGATAATCTCTGCTTGCAGGGTTTGGAATCTGCCATTTAAGAAAACTCCTTAGCAGCACCTTTCCGATCTCATTGTCGTCAGTATTTAGCAATTCGCGACCCGAATCAGTCAAGCTGATAATCCTCGTGTCGTCATCTATTCTAATAAAACCAAATTTTGTAAGCGGATTCATTGATTGGCGGCCACGCATGTCAAAATCGGCATAATTCTTAATTCTTAGAATCTCGTCGATAATCTCCATCGGTATTTCTGCGTCAGTGTCGTCGATTAATGATGTAATCTCTGCAGGCAGACCATTGTAGAATTGCACGCTGTCAAAACCATATAGACGTTTTTGAATTAATAACTTCTGATATTCTTTTTGTGTATCCCTATTCCATGGTCTTCCGCATAATTCTGCGGCAATTTTAAGAAAATCCTTAATTCTTAGCGGATTTCGTACTGTAGTTGTTATAGACCACGGCTTTCGCATGCTTCTATTATATTATGAATCTAATAATTTGTAATCAGTACCTCTTGAGTTTTATGACTACTCGCTGTGCTGTGATAGTTTGAATTGTTATATGAAAAATTTAGATTATGAACCTTATATTGCTTAGCCCAATCGGCTAACAGCTCATTACGTTGGCCTTTGTGTTCTAAGACATTCGATAGCGCAAACTTAATCCCTTGTTTATCGACGCGTGTCAAGAAGCCTAGCAAGTCCTTTTCGTCGTTCGTATTCCATCCGTCTTTTTCGTTATATGCGGCCGTTGTAATTAGGTACGGCGGATCACAATAAATCATATCGTCGCCATTTAATGTCGAGATATCGAAGTTCCTGAAATCCGTATTAAGCATAACGGAGTCTTGACTTGCTAGATCTCGGCAGAAACTCGCAAGGTTATATTTAGTACTCCTATTGTAGTCTCTTTTGCCTACGGGCAAATTATATTCACCCTTATTATTGAACCTAATTTGGTTATTAAAACCATAGATTATTAGAGCGAACAGCATAGCTAGGTTGTCGCGGTTGCTATCATTAAAATCTTTGCGTAGTTTTTGGAATGCCGCTTTATTATACTTTCCTAGACCATCAGAGCTGTTGCAGCCATAATACTCGTAGCCGTATGCTTCAGAATCAGAGAGAGAATAATCTGTAATTATCTTTGATATTTGGTTGTCGATTGTTTCAAAGCTATTGTTCTTGAAGAAATCTAATAGCTTTATAACATCTTTATTTAGGTCATTATATATCGTGCGCTTAGAAAGTATGTTTACTCCAACATTCCCGCCACCGCAAAACAAATCGACGAACGTGTTTATCTTTTTGGGAAATAATTCTGATATTTGCGGTAATAGTTTAGTCTTTCCGCCAGTATAGTTTAATGGCGATTTGGTGAAGGTCTTTTTCGCCGTTACCCAAAGAGGATCTTTCACTACGCAAACGAACAACCTTTCCTCATTTGCATTATTATCGGATTTTCCAGTAGTAAAAGCCTTGTACTTCTTTGAGTAGACGGTTACTTTGCCGCGCATTTTCAATATGCGAATTATATCTTCGTCTGATATGCGCGCGTTGCTTCTTCCGTCTGCTTTATTTCCGGTATTATTGTAAGATAAGACTATATATTTGCATTTTAGATTTAGAACCAGGTCTTCGAAAGCTTTTGCAGCGCTTTTGCTGCAGTATTCGCTTTTGATATTTGTGCGATCCATTTTTCTGGCCACGCCCTCTACGTCTGGTTTCTTCCACTCAGCAACGTTTTCCAGGACGTGATATAGATCGCTATAGTTACGACTATTGTATGGCGGATCGCAATAGGCACAATCGACGACCGGAAAGTCAATTTCTTTAATAATCTTGTTTGCGTCTCCCCTATAAAACCTTGCCGAATCACTAAGACTGTTAGTAATTTTTATTAACTTATAATCGAATTGTTTATCGAAATGTGCCCCCTTAATAAAGGCGTCGTAGTGGCCGCAAGTATTTGCTATTTTGTCCATGGAATACAAGAGAGATGTGATCAAGATCGCATGCTCACGATCGTTTATCATGTTGCTGTTTTTGTATTCTTCTATTCTGTCGCGAATATAGCCAATTTTTTTGCAATCATCGTGCGAGAAATATGTATCGCCAAATGTTTGCGACATATAATTTTCCGGTATCGTCTTAATATCCACGTTATTAAATTCATTCGCGATTGTTTTTAGTTTGAGTACATCTGCATTCTCGTGAGACATAAAGGCAACATGTGATATGTAATTGCTATATAGAATATCATTCGTAATTACATCCATTCTGTCTGAAAAATGTTTTGCCACGACACCAGTTCCTGCAAAGATATCTAATATCGACTTTGTATTTGGGCAATACTTCGTTATGGTTTCGTCTATAAAATCTAGCAGTTTATATTTATTGCCTAAAAAACGTCGATTCTGAATATCTATGGTTTTTTCAGGGGTAATTGTGATTGCTTCTTCTTTTCGTCTTAAATCAGTAGGCCTTTCGGAGAACGCAGGAATTAGCCAAGTTTTTCCTTTTTTTATCGCCCCATTGATTCTGCCCTCTGCACAAAGAACCGATACTCGCCTTGGAGATAGCTCCCATTTTTTAGCTATTTCTATCGAAGTGAGCACTGCAGTATTATCCATAAGTACTATTTTATACGTTTATCGGAACAAAAACAAGCAAAAAATGTTGCCGAAAAAAGTGTCTTTTTCCACATTTTTATCTAATGTTAGCGTAATCGCGTGAATTAAATCTGCCGTTATGTTCGGGCACGAAGCTTTCAAGTTGCCGAGCGGCGTCCGGTATTGGCCGCTGGGTTTAGTTTTCTTGAATGTACGGCGTTTCGCCATATTATCTCTTTTCTTTTTGAAGTTGCACTCATATGAGTGATATATCTCCATCATAGTCTTATTTAATTATAATAACCATTCGTTATTTGATACAATCATATCAAGGAGAATAATATGCCACTACATTTGAACTCGTTTGTCGAAGAAAAGAAAGACAAGAAAATATTTGCCGAAATACTTGATTTATGTATAAAAGCACAAAATCCAATTTCTTCTGATGGAGTTCATTTTCATATGGATTATTCCCTCGTCGATGAAGAGAAGGAGAGATTTGGCAAACTCGTCTTTACTTTTAGTGTCGTAGATGATTGTCTGAGTTTAATTGACGCAGATATCGTTATTGTTTCAGAAAAGCCGAAGAGTCTTCTTTTTGAATACAAATTACCTAAATCTGGAGAAGCAACCGAATATTATGACGTAATAGCAGTAGATGATGATTTGCACTTCCAAGTCGAAACTGTAAACAGGTATTCTATAAAGGAAGCAGTTGAAGGTACTACGCGTGAAGTATATCTTTCTGCATTTCCGTTCACGTTTGATATATACGACAATATAGAAGTCTTTAATGAAAAAAGCGGGCTGAAGGACATTAAGACAAAAACCGGTGAAGTCGTTTATGGATTTTCAGAACAATTTATGTGCCCAAATATTTCCAATTCAGAGAGTAACGAAACGGATTCTTATACTTTTATGCTAGGTATTATAAAAGATATAGATAATATAGAGTTGAAAATTGGTAGGACTACTATGGACTTTAAAATTCTATATCTTAAAACTGGCGCCGGAATTATCCCTACTGTCGTAAGTGACAAAGTGTTTGATTTATCTAATCTTGAAAAAGGCAAACTAGTTGCAATGAATGCTGATGTAAAAGCTGATTTTCGTAAATAACTTCCATCATTTATAAGTACGAGTTACCAATGCCCCTCAAACTCTGCGCTTTTTTGACTTCGTAAAAGCTAATTACAATACTGATCCGGGTTTTTGTAGGCAAGAACACTAGATTTTGCTGTTCTATGTAATTTAGGTAACCGCAAATGGTATGGCATTATTATGGTGATTCCGGCTAGTAAAATTGGGATTGATAGCGACAAGCTAATTGAAGTCGTGAATGTCCGGTTTAATAAGGGTGAAGCACCAGAAAATTGCCGGAAACATCTCAGATGTTTATCTGGCCTGATATATGAATAAGAGAAATCGGATCACTGTTGCCTTAGACGATGCTCTGTCTGACAACCAATTATTTAGCCTCGTTGATCAAAGTTTTGAGCCCTCCAAGAATAGTTAGCGTTAAAAATAGACGAACTTGCCTCCTTGGCTTCTTCTGACCATTCTACATACTCTTTGCCTTGGTTGTGTTGTTCTTCTGGATCCATACGCACTCCTTATTAGTATTGATCCAATTTTGCCATTGACATTGCAAGTTCTTAGGAGAACTTTAACATTGGCAATGCGGTCTATCTGCCGTCCGCGGGTTGCTAGTGAAACATGAAAAAAGACTCTGCGGGTCGTTTTTATGTTTGATTATTTTTCGAGGGAGGCGAACCTTTAGGTTCGGTCTTTCAAGGAGAGGATTAAAAAGCAGAATTTATTCTGCTTTTTAATAATCGACACAGAAAGAAAATGCGAAGCATTACTCCCGCAGAGATCACCAAATGCGAATCTGAGCCATCAAGAGGCTCATTTTTGTTGCCAATAACAGAGTAGTCATCGACCGAACTACTTGCACAAGGTCTGTATCTGAATAATCAGCAGATACAGCGCCAAGCAACTTTCGAGCTTCTTTAACTGATATTGTTTCTTCCTGTCTTTTAGACCATATGTGTTTACACATATGGTCTTTGTTTAATTATGTTACGCGGAGAACAAAAAGCACACCACAACAAAACCATCCTTTCTTGAGGCTATTGTCGTAGCGCCATCTTGTTCACCTTAATGCCTCCTATTTCTAGGCTCATGGAGGACTGTGTCAAAGAAAAAGGCACAGCGGTTTACAGGCTTAAAGACACTATCACCATGGCTCCATTAGAATCACAGAAGAGAGTGCCGAAATACATCTCCCATTTTCTATAGTTTTAATATTTAAAATTCTGTACTATCTGGTATATCGCACATTTGAACAAAAGCCAAATATAAGCGGCGTTTTTGTTTAGCAGCAATCCTTGCATTTCTCCATAATTTTAACTAGTTCATCAGAATATTTCTCAAAAGCAAGTTTCCAGAAAGTTGGTTTCTGTTTTTGAACGTCTGTCCATGACATACCCTCGTCTTCCATAATTTTCTGTGCTAACCAACTAGGACAATGTTTGCTTATTGCGTGAAGCTTTGTTGAAATAGTTTTGCCGTATATTCGCTCATAATCACGCCAGCTTTTTTTGTTATCTTCCTCGCTTTCATTAGCTCGATAATAAGCATCACTTAACCCTGCCTTTTTAAGAGTCAATCGTTCCTTCCAAAAGTCTTTCTCGTGATTATAAATGAGCTCGTATGCTTTTTCTAATTCAGGTTTATTGAGCGACGTCGACCCACTGGCCGCTTCAACTATTAAGCCTACCGCGTCAATCTCTTCTTTTGTACAAATTTGTAATACACTGCCATGTCCCTCCATATTGTCGAGTTGCTGTAATTCTTTCGCCATTTCTTCTCCACATACGCTCCTAGTTAGCACCACGAAAGGGTTATTTTCCCATGGGTTTCTCAGAAAATCATTGTGTAATTGATCGATAATCTTCATGACTTCTTGCCGATACGATAAACTTTGGATTTTTTTTGATTCTTTACCAAGTAAATCATCAATGGCTCTTTCTATGGAATTAAGATATTCTTCCAATGATTGATTAGTTTTGTCAGCAATTTTTTCTAGCAACTCGAGTGTGTACTGTTTGTCTAAATGCTCTATCGTCTCGATAAAAGACTCATCTGATATCTGTATTCTCTTAGCAAAACAGCTAAGAAGGCTGTCATATTCTACCTTATATTCTTGTTGGTTGGAATACAAGCGGCTCAAACGGTCACAGGTAGCTTTTGCGGAATAGTTATATAAAGTCGTTCCGAAGGTAGTAGCTGCCAATATTACATTTTCGGAATATCTATCGGCGCCAGTTTGGCTAGAGATTATTTTGCCTATTTTGTTGGTGAATTCAAGACAAATATCAAATATTACGCCGGATAATGTATCGTATTTTGTCTCACCAACAGACTGCTCCGCGTCAACCAGTGCCCCTACATCATGCTCTTGTTGCTGTTGTGGTAGCTGCTCAAAAACCCTTTTGCCGTATCTATATTCATCTAATCTTTTACTCCACTTTTCAGAATTGTCGCATTCAAGAATGCCTCTAGCTTCTTCTTTCATTACCTTACGTTTTTCTAATTGTATTTCGCGCTCGTTAGTCATTCTGGGTGGTATAGTTTTAAGTTCAAATGTCTCAAGGTTATAAATCGCAGCTAGGACGTTGTATGCTTTCGTTTCGTGGTCCGTCATTAATGCCGTAGGAGTTCCGCCAAGATTACGTAGCTCATCGGCAATATCTCTCCCATAAACTTCTTTTGCTATCTGCCAGCTAAGCCTATTATAGTCGTTATCCCCAAAAACCTTTCTTGTGAAATCCAAAAAGCCCATTTATTATCCTCCTAAGGTAGATTTAATATTAACCTACGTACCCCGCTACCAAAAAAGATGCCACGCAAGTGAGTTTCCGACTACACTTTTCAGCAAGCAAAGGCATAAAGCCCAGAGCCTATCATGATGTCCTTATTAGGCTTTATGTTGCCCCTTATTTGCTTTTTAATGTGTAGTTAGAAATTGCATTCATTATACCATATCTCTACATCAACTCCTAACGCGCGCCTGAGTTAGCATCTCAAGCGCAACACTAACCAACAAAAAGAACTAACCACGCGAGACAACCAAAACAAAGAGACTAGGACGAGGAATATTAAGGGCTATACATACCTTTTACAGGGAAATATACTTTTAACATACCACCTATACATTGTGTTTTGCTTCCATATAACCCTACCTCACTTTAATAGAAATGGGAGAGAAAAACAGAGGCGCGCGCGAAAACGCTGAAAACTCCACCCATGTAAGAACTTAATTTGGTGACTTTAATTTTTCAAGACGGTATAAGTACCATCTCAAACTTTTGAGGTCATTTTTTCTCGATAACTATCGGCGTTTTCGAGGTAAAAACGGCTATTTTGAGGGGTTATCGTAAGCTATGAACTCCCCATACCATATATGAGTTATATACTACTATCTTAGAGGATGTAATCTGGTAAGTATATAACAGAGGCAATACCCTTCATACGATACATATCCCTGACGAGGTCGTTCCACTTCGTTTCAACAAGGGTCACCTTCCCGTAATCAGAGCCAGAATCAGTCTCTTTTTATTATTAATAATATGGAGAAGTAAACTTAAATCGTCCGTTCCAAAAATTTTCTCTTTAGTATTGAAGCGGAGAGAATCACGGCTATGTATTGAGTGAGATAAAATTTATATTAGTCGAACAAAGTTGCCTGCTGTTTTACATTACGATTAGGGTATTTTTCTTGTACTTCTTTTATGAATCCAGGTATATTTTTTTCATGATTTTTTAGAAACCAATTTATATGATTCTTAATATACCGTTCGCGTATTTCCGGGTCGCTTAAATCGTTTGGGCAGCGCAGCATCTTTTCATCCACAGAGTCAAAGCCATCAAACGGTTCCATAAGTCTATCTTTAATCTGCTCATAATAATCTGCATTGAGCTCAATTGTAATGCCATTTCTCCCAGTATTTTGACAAACTCTTACGCAGGTGCCAGAACCACCAAATGGGTCTAACACGGTATCGCCAATGTTCGACGATGCCAATATCATTCTTTCGTATAGTGCTTCCGGCTTTTGTGTCGGATGTTGTCGTCTTCCAACACTACAATAATGCACGTGAGAAAACTCCCATACATTTCCAGGATTTGCACCACGCATGTTATTAATTTTTCTATAATACTTTTGAGGAACCCTTACAGAGTCTATATTGAAAGTAACGTTTTTATCTCCTTTAGTAAACATTAGAATGTCATCATGTCGTGGAGAAAAACCTTTAGTTTTTCCAATTCCTTGAGTGTAGTGCCAAGTAATCCAGCTATTGAAATTCATTCCTAATTCTTGCTCCATAATGGTAAATAGATACGAAATGTATCTCACCCCCATAAACACATAGGCCGTGCCACCTTTTTTTAATATTCGATTACATTCAGATAGCCATTTTCTAGAAAAATCTACATACTCTTCAAAGGATAGGTTATCCTTCGAGTTTCCATAATCCTTTTTGAGATTATATGGAGGATCAGTTACTATTAAATCAATAGATGAATCATTGAATGTTTTAAGATAGGACATTGCATCACCACATATTAATCTCTGACCATCAATTATTTCATCCATTTATTACGTTTTGCCTCCCTTATAAAATCTTCTAGAGTTCTTCTACTACTGTGAAGATATTTTTGATCTAATAGTTTACACATTTCCCATGTAGTTCTATATTGGTATGTTATGTAATGTATATCCTTTATCTGGATCTGCCCAGTGCCAAGAGCAGGATTATAGTTTATGTCGCTATCAGAAATAAACTTTAAATCATATTCTTTATGCCCTACGACCTCCATAATGCCGTCCATTAGTTGTGTCTGTTCGTTTCTTTTTACGTAGACTTTATGTTTGATTGAAAGAATAATAAACATAAAATCTGGATCTTGTATATATGCAGTACGAATTCTTGAAAAGGAAGTTATATTTGGACCTTTACCACTATTTGGTATATCATCAGCAGTAGCCTTAACATCCACGTTGCCAGTTATTGCACTATTATCTTTTTTGAATTGTAAAATAATATCTGCAACACCCAAACGTTCTTGAGCTTCTACATTTATTAGTGAATATGGATTGCTCATATCATCGCGTATGCCAGAAAAAACTTCTCCCGCCCAAGCCTCTATCATCGGACCGGCAATCTTATTAATATTTTCGAGAGGAAGACCCATTCTAAGGTTAGTATTTATGATGATTTTGTTATCGTTCTTTGCTATTTGTTTATCAAGAATTTCTTTCATTTTCTTAATTACAAAATCTGAATCATCTTTATACGATGGCGACTCTATTGGGTGTTTCAAATCAAGATCTTCGTATTTCATAATTGTTCTATTCCGTAATTGAATTCGTAAATATTCTTAGTCTAATTATATCACCAGAAGCATATCATAATTAACATTGCAATCTCTTAAGAGAGCTTTAATATTGACATTGGCGATTCTACTAAACACCATACATTGTAATAAAATAGATATATGAATAAAGATGAAGTTGTAAAACAATCAAGGATTCTTAATCTACCAAAAGACAAAACTGATATTATTAATATTCAAAAGTATTTGGTTAAATAAAAATATCAAAAGCTTCACGCTTGGAGTTGATTATTTATTTTTAACATCCAGAAAATTGTGGTGTACGCCCTCAGATGGACGTTTCGCATCTTCAGCTTTAGCTTCGGAAATCTGTTCACAGATATGCACTTTTTGATTTTCACTATTACTACAAATATCTTCCGTGCGTAAACGATTAATCACTAGCGTAGTAGTGTAATAACCGAGACTATTGGAGGCTGTGACTTTCACGATATTTTCACCGTATTTCAGAGAAAAACCTGGGCCAAAAAGCGTCGAATCGGAATCAGTCGGAAGATTGTTTCTTTGATATTTTTGCCCATCCAGTTCGACGGTCCAAGTGAGATCGAGATGCTTATTTTCGGCCGCACGATTCGTGACATCGAAATGAATTTTACCATTACTCTCAAGAAAATTTGGCGAGTGGGGCGAATAATTTTTATCGGTGACAGTGAGGTGAATCTGGCCGTTTTTCTCTTCCCTGCGATAGAAATCATTTTTCACGGAGCGATCAACCCAAACATTGATACCGAAGGGCGATTCAGCCTGGCTATACCAACCAAAAAATCCGCCGTGCACTAAAATTGCCGCAATAAAAAGCACTACCATGCCGCCATTCATGGCAAAATTAAAGACAGCAGGATTGTTTTTCTTATTCAAAAATCCAGCAATTGGGAAGAAAATAAAAAGAATAATCAGAATACCAAGCGGAATATAAAGCACCAGTCCGAGCAGGATAAATGAAATCCAAAACCACATATGTTTATTATGCCATAAAAAACAAAAACTTGATAGAAGCTTATGGCTATTTCGTGGTGAGCGAACAAAAAGTACCCCGGTGAGGGTACTTTTATTTTACCCTAGTGAGAGTACTTTTACCTTGCCCCCGATAGGGCACTTTTACTTTATCCCGGTGGGGATACTTTTATGTTAAAGATTAGCGAGTGTATTTTTCGTTCAAATCTTCGTAATCGTAAGTCTCAGCTTCGGTAAACCAGAGTGCGACCTCTTGCTTGGCTTCTTCGAGATTGCTGGAAGCGTGAACAAGGTTAGGCACTGGGCGACCGTGAGAATTGGCGTGGCCAAAACTCATGTGTGAGAAATCACCACGAATAGTACCCATCTCGGCAGATTTTGGTTCAGTGGAGCCGACAATCTTACGAACTAAGGCGACAGCTTCGATACCCTCGAGACACATCGCAATGATTGGACCGCTCATCATATAGTTGAGATTATAACGATAAGTTTCTTCGCCACGACGAGAAATTAACTTGCCGATACCTTCATAATGTTGCTTGAATAATTCCTGATCTGGGCTGACCATTTTCATGCCGACAATCTTGAGGCCGACACGCTCAAATCTTTGTAAAATTTCACCGACGATACCACGTTGAACGGCGTCAGGTTTCAAAATTACCAAAGTGCGTTCAATAAAATCTGTTCTTGTGCTTTCGTCCATGCTTTTCTCCCTTCTAAAATCATGATATTTCCCCCAGTATATCACAATTTCAGAGGTTATTCGCAACGAACTGAATTGATTAATTCGCGACAACCACCAGCACGGAAATTATAATTTTCTTCGTAGGTTTTGCGAATCACTTCATACAATTCTTCGAACTTAGCATAAACCTTGGCCAGGTCGACAAATTTCAAAGGAAATTCGGTGAGTAAATTCGGGCGTTCATTACGTTCAAAATCGTTAAAAGCGTTTTTCGCATCATCCGCGGCACGACGCATTTCCACGAAATCGACTGAGCCATCATCCTTACTGGAAGAGTGTAGCCAGCGATAAGTCGCTTCATTGGCCTGAGCCTTGAGAGTGGCCCACTTTTCACCGTAATCTTTCAGACGCTGATTGCCAGATTCGCGCAAGATTTTAGTAGCATTGAGAATATCAGCCTCGGTCCAGTCGGAAGTTTTATTTCCTTCAATTACACTCCATTTATGCCAAACCGCGTAGAGATCAAGAGCCTTATTAATATCTTCATCGCCGCCATTCGTAGCATAAAAAACTGTACGGAAGGCATCAAATTTACGACCAATTTCTGGGTCTTTCAAGACGCCGGCAGAGTCGCCGAGTTTGGTAACTAAATTACCATCGATACCGGCCATATTTTGTTTACAATCTTCGATGTATTTTTGGTAAATTTCGTTCGAGGTAGCAGAATTCGAAGCATATTCGGAAATTTTATTACAACTAACATCGCCGCGAATTTTGGTAATCTGATTCTTGATCTCCTTCGCCGTGGAATAAGTCACAGAATAATCCGTCTTAAAGGCACCGGTAGCCTGGCCAATGATGGTGACGAGAATGGCTAAAACAACGAGACTGGCCGGAGTGGCAATCATGATAATTTTTTGGCGTTTGGAGGCATGGGTGAAAAAATCCTTGGCGCGCTGAATCAGATTGAGTTTGGTGCGCTCTTTTTTGGCTGGAGCTTCTGAAGCGGCATTAGGCCCGACTCCGGCTGGAAAACCATTCGAAAGCACCTCACCAGAAGTTGGAGCTTTTTCTTCAATCACCACAGAACTACCGGAAGTCGGTTCATACTCGACACGCTTATCTACCATATCAATTTGACTTTTGACAACGGCTTCATCATATTGGATTTGCTTGGCATTTTGGTTATTTTGGTCGCTAAAGAGTTCGCTTACAGAATCAGTTTTATCCATAATCACATTATAGCATAAGGTGTTATAATTACTCTTATGGATATTTCTGAATTAGTGGCAGATTTTCTGGAATCACTGGAAATTGAAAAAGGCCGTTCGACGAAAACCGTAGAAAACTATGGGCTTTACTTGGCACGTTTTATTGGCTTAATTACGGAAGATTTTGAGGGGCAAGATATGATTAAACCTTCTGACATTACACCGGAAGTTTTACGTCGCTTTCGTTTGAAGTTAAATCGGTTTTCGGATAATCAAAATAAGGAACGTTTATCGACGCTGACTCAGAGCTATCACTTGATTGCACTGCGTGGCTTTTTTAAATATTTAGCCAAGCGTGGAATTAAAAGTTTAGACCCTTCCCTAATCGACCTACCGCGTGCCGCCAAAAAACAAGTAACTTTTTTACACTTTGATGAAATTGAAAGACTACTGGCAGAAATTCCGCTGGATACCGAGTCGGGACTAAGAGACCGGGCGATTATTGAACTACTCTTTTCCGGAGGTTTACGCGTATCAGAACTTTGTAGCTTAAATCGCGATTCGATTAATTTGGAACGTCGAGAATTTATGGTGCGTGGTAAGGGTAAAAAAGATCGTCCAATTTTTATCGATAAATCCACGGCGGAATGCATCGAAGATTACTTGAATATGCGAACCGATACTTTGCCGGCCCTGTTCTTAAATAATTCTGCGAATCAACAAATTCCATCCACGAGTGGTGATTTTCGCAGACTAACACCACGCTCAATCGAGCGAATTGTGCAAAAATACACAAGACTGGCCGGTATCACTAAGCACGTGACACCACACACCATGCGTCACAGTTTTGCCACTGATCTTTTGATGAATGGGGCGGATATTCGTTCAGTGCAAAGTTTGCTGGGGCATGCAAATATTTCGACTACGCAAATTTATACTCACATCACCGATCCGCACCTAAAAGAAGTACACGAGAAATTTCACAGCGAATCGGAAGATTAGTAGCTAGAAAAATCTGCAGCAAGTCAGAAGATTAGTGGTTAGAAAAAAATCTGCAGCAAATCAGAAGATTAGTAACTAGAAAAAATCTGCAGCAAATCGGAAGATTAGTGGTTAGAAAAAATCTGCAGCAAATCGGAAGATTAGTAAACGAGAAAAATGATGCGCAAAATTTCACTTTGGAAAAGCAGCGTAATCATACAAGCTAGAATAATGTAGGGAGCGAAGCCAAACGGTTGACGATTTTTGGGATTTCTTAACATGCGATAATTAAAGATGGCGGCCAGGAGGTTCGAGAGACCAAGCTCGATGACGCCGAGTTCCCAACGACCAAGCAGAAGTGCGACAGAAATTAAAAGGATAAAATCGCCGCCACCGACCAAGGTTTCGCGGGAGAATTTATAGAGTACAAAGTAGATACCTGGCAGAACTAACATAGCACCTAAGAAATGTAAAAAATCGCGCAGTAAATACTGCCAAATATCTTGTAGACGCAGAGAGTTTTTAATTAGAAGAATCTGGTTACCACGAGTTTCGATCAGTATATTGAGTCCGTATTTAGTATATAAATTAAAGAGAAAATAAGTTCCAGACAAAATAATCAGAAGACGGAGTAAATTGACTGGTAATTCTAGCCATTTCTTATCATAAACCAGCAATATCCACATAACAGTAAAAATCGCAAAGAGAAGCAGAAGCTTGATAACTTCAAAAATAACAAGTGGCGCGACAGCTAGTGGACCGGCATATTGCAGAATTTGTTGGATTAATGAGCCAGTGTGAAAAGCAAAACTGGCAAAGATTATAGCCATCATAATTTCAGAAAAAATTTCAATCAGGCCAATTTTGGTTTTGCATTTTTTACATTTACCGCCAAGGAAGAGCCATGAAAAAATCGGAATTAACTCAAGCCGACTCAGACGATGGCTACAATGAAGACACACGGAGCGATTCCCTAGTTTCCTACCTTCTGAGCGCAGGCGAATGCGCCAAGCCTGACAGCAGGCAAAAGAACCAAGCACCGCGCCGAAAATTGCGCCGAAAATTAGAAAAATCCACTGAAATCCATACATTTTATTTATTTCCCGATAATGGTTTAGCTTTATTTTAGCATAAACCTCTTGAATTTTTAGGGCTTAAAGCTTATGATTGGGGTATAGATAAACAAAGTCCTAGAAAGGAACAGACATATGTTTAAACAAAATAAAAACTTTAAACATGGTTTTACCATCATTGAGGTAGTGCTCGTCCTAGCCGTCGCAGCATTAATTTTCCTCATGGTCTTTATCGCCATCCCGTCATTGCAGGTAATGCAAAGAGATACCGCACGCGCTAATGACGTGAACCGTGTCACTACTCAAATTAACTCGTACCAATCTAACAATACTCAGAAGATTCCTAGCGTCGATAAGGACACCTATGTGAGTGGTCACGCCGATGTCGATCAAGATGTTTTCAAAGCAGCTGAACGTTCTTCTTGGGCTTATTTCTATGATGCATACCTTATCGGTGTAGATACCAAACAGAAATTCTCTGATCCAGATGGTCAGCCATATAGCTTGGAAATTAGCTCCTGCAAGGCAGCTGATAGCTATGATCCAGAATCAAAAGAATGTAAAAATGGTCAACGTACTCACTATTCCTTCACTCAGCAAGCTGAAGGCACTGAAGACAATACTTCAAATGACCGCTACGCATCTAAGGGTACTGCTGGTCACACTATAAGTATTGTAGTGAACTCTACCTGTGATGATGAAACTGCCGTTCATTCAACTGGTGGTAATAAAGTTTCCGTCCTTTATAAGCGTGAAGGTGGTGGTGTAATCTGCCGCTCGATCTAATCAATTTAGGTTAAGAAATCTCCCAGTGCTGGGAGATTTTTTATGTGATGGGAGGTATGAGTGAATAGCTTAGATTTTTTTAGATTTTATTTTATGGTTTCACCATTTAATTTCTTGAAGGTGATGCGATTTAAGAAATTGGTTAGCCTTGGAAAATGGCTTGGAGCCGAAAAATCCACGATAGGCAGAAAGCGGCGAGGGGTGAGCCGATTGCAAAACTAGATGCCTCGATTGATCGATAAATTTGGTTTTAGTTTGAGCATCAGAACCCCAGAAGATAAATACGGCGTGTGGAAGTTTGGAGCTAAGCATCTTCACACAGTCTTCCGTAATTTGCTCCCAACCGATTTGGCGGTGCGAGCCGGCATGGCCTTTTTCGACAGTTAGCACATTATTGAGGAGAAAGACTCCTTGTTCGAGCCATGGAGTGAGGTCGCCGTTTTGAATAATGGTTTGACCAATGTCAGATTCTACTTCTTTTAAAATATTTCGGAGACTGGGAGCGAGCTTAGTGGTTTGAACCGAGAAGGCCAAACCATCTGCCACGCCCGGAGTGTGATAGGGATCTTGGCCAAGAATTACTACCTTAATTTTTTCGAGAGGTAACTGGAAAACCCGAAAAATTCGTGCAGGGGCGGGATAAATTTCTTGGGGATTCGATACAGACGAATTGAAGAATTCTATCAGTGAGTCGAACTTGCCGGCCACAAGTTCAGCCTGAAAAAACTCACGAAACTCTGGTGATATATCGGTCGAAGTAAGCAGTTCCGTGAGATTAATTTGCGTCATTTATTCAGCTTCTTCAGAAAATTGAGAATTATAGAGTTCAGCATAGAAGCCATCTAGCTTCATCAATTCGTCATGATTGCCATGCTCGACAATATTCCCTTCTTTCATCACGAGAATAATGTCGGCATTACGAATAGTCGAGAGACGGTGCGCGATGACGAAGGAAGTGCGACCTTCGGTGAGCTTGTCGAAAGCACGTTGAATAATTTGCTCGGTACGCGTATCGACATTGGAAGTTGCTTCATCAAGAATCATCATTTTCGGATTAGTAATAATGGCGCGCGTAATGGTGAGGAGCTGTTTTTCACCGGCGGAAATATTGTCAGAATCTTCAGAAATCTTAGTTTCGTAACCATCTGGCAAGGATTTGATAAAGTGATCAACACCAGTCATTTTAGCAGCGGCTTCGACCTGTTCGAAAGTAACATTAGAGGAACCGTATTTAAGGTTTTCTAAGATAGTGCCAGAAAAGAGCCAAGTATCCTGAAGTACCATACCGAAGAGACTGCGCACTTCACTACGCTTCATTTGTTTAGTCGAGACACCATCGATTTTAATTTCGCCACTCTGAATATCATAGAAGCGCATTAGGAGACTGACAATCGTAGTCTTACCGGCACCAGTCGGGCCCACGATGGCCACCTGCATACCAGGTTCGATTTTAATAGAAAAATCCTTAATAATTGGCTTCACGCCGTCGTAGCTAAAATTGACATGGGAGAATTCCACTTCACCACGGAATTTACCATCTCTAGTGATAGATTTAAATTGACTAGTAAAATCTTCGGCAGCTTCTTCTGGTTCTTCAAGGAAATTAAAAACGCGATCAGCGGCAGCCAAGGTCTGCTGAATCGTAGAAGAAAGTTGTGCGGTATCAGCGATTGGCTGAGTGAAACGACTAACATACTGCAAGAAAGCCAAGATACTTCCGACCGTAAGGGCGCCAATTAGAGCATAATAGCCACCGAGCAGACAAATTCCAACAAAGGCCAAATCGAGGAAGAGGTGGGTGATAGGGTAGGTGAGTGAGCCATAAAATTCACCCTTAAAAGTTTCCTGATAAAGTTTTTCATTGACGGTAGCAAAATCTTGTTTGGATTTTTCGGCATGATTATTAGCCTTGACGATGAGTTGGCCACCATAATTTTCTTCGATTTCAGAGTTTAATTTACCGAGAGTTTTGCGTTGCTTTTTATAATATTCTGAACCCTTCTTTACAACTTTAGAAACGGCAAGCATGGAGATTGGCACTACAATTACAGAAACGACCGACATGGGGATAGAAATATATATCATCATACCAAGGTAGCCGATAAGAAGAGTGAGATTAGTAATAACCTGAGAGATGGTTTGCGCAAGTGAAAAAGCGATAGTTTCCACATCGTTAGTCATAATCGACATCGTGTCACCATTCTGAGTTTTATCAAAATAGGACATTGGTAAACGCGAGAACTTAGCTAGAATTTGGCGTTTCATTTCTTTAGCATATTTAGCCGAAATAACTGCAGCAACATAGCCATTAACATAATTCACAATAGCAGAGATAAGGTAGAGACCGACTAGGATTAAAAGCAGTGAACTGATACGAGCGAAATTAATTTCCTGACCAGCACGCAAAGCGTCAAAAGCTTCGGTCGTAATGAGACCGAGAAGATATGGACCAGCCACTACGAGTCCAGCCGACATGAGGGCAAGCAGCGCCGAGCCGAGCAAACCAAAACGATATTTTTTCACAGAAGCGAGGAAGCGTTTAATAGTCTGTTTAGAGGCTCGAGCGGTTTTCTTTTGAGTGCTTTTTGAATTTTTAGACATATTATTTTCCCTCCTTAGCCTGGCGCATTTCATCCGCAAATTCTTCTTCCGAGAATTGAGACTTCGCGATTTCTTGATAGACTTTACATTTTTTCAAGAGCTCCAAATGGGTCCCTTTCCCTACCATCTTGCCCTGATCGAGAACAATAATTTGCTCAGCTTCTTTAATCGTACTAATACGTTGCGCCACAATCAGTACGACAGTATCCTGAATTTCTGACTTCAAATCTTCTCGGAGCTTCTTGTCAGTCTTCATATCAAGAGCTGAAAAAGCATCATCGAAAATTAAAATTTCAGGCTGCTTAGCCAGAGCACGAGCGATGGCGAGACGCTGCCTTTGACCACCAGAAACATTGGTACCACCTTGAGAAATTGGCGCATCGTATTGATCTTTTAGCTTAGTGATAAATTCCTCAGCTTGAGCAATTTTAGCGGCATGACGCATACGCGCATCAAGTTCCGATTTTTTAAGATTTTCGACACCATAAAGAATGTTGCTACGCACGGTACCAGTGAAGAGATAACCTTTCTGTGGAACATAACCGATTTTGTCCATGAGAGCATTTTCGGTATACTCCTTAATATTGAGACCATTAATCAAAACTTCACCTTCGGTAGCATCGAAGAAACGTGGTATGAGGTTAATTAAGGTAGACTTACCAGAGCCAGTGGAGCCGATAAAGGCGGTAGTTTGCCCAGCTTTAGCCATAAAAGAAATATCTTCGATGGTGGCTTCAGATTTTTCGCCATAGGAAAAAGTCACATGCTTAAATTCCACAGAAGGAACCTCGCTAGGCGTTTTAGTCATTTGATCCTTGAAAGTGATTTGGCTCTTAGTTTCGAGCACCTCAGAAATACGCTTGCTTGAAACATTGCCGCGAGGAATCATGACAAAGAGAAAAGTTAAGAAGAGGAAGGACATGAGAACCTGCGCAGAATATTGTGCAAAAGCAATCATACGACCAAGGTAACTTATATCGGTATGAAGATTGGAAACACCGATGAAGATAATGAGAACGGCAGAAAGATTAAAAACTAGATTCACTACTGGCTGCTGAAAAGCCATGACCTTGGAAATATAAATATCGGTAGTCTTTAATTTTTCATTACTACGTTCAAATTTATTTTCTTCATACTTCTGCTTATTAAGCGCGCGAATTACTTTGATACCAGTGAGATTTTCACGCGTAATAGAATTGATTTTATCCAAGATTTTTTGATAAACCTTGAACTTCGGAATGGCAAGACTGATTAAGATAGCCGCTTGAATAAAGAGAATGGCGACCGAAACGGCAATAATCCAAGTCATGTTCGGCGCAGTGCGGAAAGCCTGAATAATTGCACCAATCGCCATGAATGGCACGCGCACCATCATGGTGAGACTCATAATCAGAGTGCGCTGGACGGTCGAAATATCGTTGGTGGTACGAGTGATGAGCGAAGCGGTGGAGAATTTTTCGACGTCAGCAAAAGAGAGCGACATCACCTTGGCGAAGACATCCTTGCGCATATCCATAGAGACACGACTACTTACCTTGGCGGAAAAATAAGATGAAACGATACTGCCAAGTGAACCAAGTGCGGTAATACCAAGCATTAAAAGTCCGGTCTGAAAAATAAAGCTCATATTAGATTCAGCTACACCCTTATTCATAATGTCTGAGCTTAAAGCTGGCAGTTCGAGGGCAGTATAAACTTGAAGTGCAACACCTATGACAATTAAAAGGCATTGCCAAAAATAAGGTTTTAAATATTTGATAGATTTTAGCATGTTTGTTCCTTCTGAATAAATAATTATAACAAAAAATCCTAAATTATAAAAACAGGCTAATGTAATATTCTTTATTTAATATAAGAAAACTACTAAATTATGGCTTCCTAGTAAAATAACCCTGCACGCCCGGTCGATCCACGCGGAGCCAGGATTTATCGGCCGTAGAAGGATCAGCAAGATAAGAGCCGTTCCCACCTCGGAGCTTCTTGCGGTTTCTAAACATTCCTGAAAAATATATAGAAAATGTAAGTTTAGCGGTATCAAAATCATTATTTACATAAATTTTTTCTAGCTTATCCTTAAGGGAATCTTTATCTCTAAGAAGAAACATAAATCCCATATCCGTCACCTGTGAAGTATTGAAATTTGAGAGATCAAGCGTGGTAAGATTAGACATATCAGAAAACATCTCATTCATATTTGTTACCTGTGAAGTATTGAAGTTGGAGAGATCAAGGGTGGTGAGACTAGACATGCCAGAAAACATAGATCCCATATGCGTCACCTTGGAGGTATCGAAGCTGGAGAGATTAAGTGAAATGAGATTAGGCATATAAGAAAACATATATTGCATATTTGTTACCTGTGAAGTATTAAAGTTAGAGAGATCAAGGGTAGTGAGGTTAGATATGCCAGAAAACATATGATCCATATTCATTACCCTGGAGGTATTGAAGCTAGAGAGATCAAGGGTAGAGAGGTTAGGCGTGTCCAAAAACATATAGCGCATAGTCGTCACCTTAGAGGTGTCGAAGCTGGAGAGATTAAGGGCGGTAAGACTACGCATGTCACAAAACATACATTGCATATCCATCACCTTAGAGGTATCGAAATTGGAGAGATTGAGGGTAGTGAGGTTAGGCATGCCATAAAACATATAGCCCATGTCCATCACCTTAGAGGTATCGAAATTGGAGAGATCTAACTCTAAGATATTTTTGATTTTTTTGTCACCATATTCTGCATAAGAGAACATGCCATTGCTATTCGTATTTAAATAAACTTTTTCCGGTTCGGCATAATAATAAGCTGTCTTATCGGTCGGGTCTAACCATAACTTTATTTCATAATCAGATTCCCAATCTTCAATATTCATGGCATTCATAGAAGCAGCTGGCGCTACGGTGCTCTTCTTAAAGTGCTCGATTTTATTAGTAGTTGTTTCTAGCGATTTCAGTTTTGTATTAAAATTCGTTCCACTCGTCATGATAGCGATAGGGTCGTAATTATTGGTTAGAATTGAAAATATTAGCTTATTCGTATATCTGCCACTTTCAAGAGTATCGCTTAGTTTCATACCAATTTTTATACTATTCGTGTCATTGCCGTAAGTCCTCCATGTAGTCTGTTCAACATTCATTGGAGCAGTGAGTTTTGGGATGGGTGAAAAATTAGTACTATACCCAACCTTCACGCCCCAAGTATTGTTAGAAAAACCTCCTAGTGGTCCAGCGGAAGAAATCGAATTGATTTTCGCACCATTCGTAGAATCGTTATTCACTAGCGCTGTTTCATTAGTCTCCGAATTCAAAGTTGCCGTATAGCCAGTCTTATTATTTGTATTTACTGTAAGGTTTAAGGGGATTTCTGTGGTTTTATTCGTACTATTTATTACTTGGTTTCCATTGACTGAAGCCGCAGCATTATCTACCGAGGCTGAAAGTGTCGGAGTGTATGAAGCGAATGTATTGTTACTGAAAATTAAATTAGAAAAAGAAATTAAACCTAGAAATAATACGAAAATTTTTAATTCCCTATTAAACCACCCCCCCCCATGAGGTTTTGTGTGTGATTTTTGGCTAATCATATATATTATTTTATCATAAAGAATATGCTTTTTGATAAAACAAGTAGTGGTTATTCTAATCTTGTTTCTTGAGTTTGTTCTGCAAGACAAAGATAATAACTAATCCAATAATTGAAGTTATGGCGATGAGATACATCATATTAAGTGGAACTTCGTGATTGAAAAAGGAGATTTTATAGTCGAGAGCGGTCTTGGTAGCATCGATAGCTTGGGCTGGAATTTCAGTCTTGGCCATTTCCTGGAATGGAGCGGCGAGGGCATGATTTTTGATGAGCGACATAAAATAAGTACTTGGTAGGAACATAATAATATCATGGAGAAGAGCTGAAAAACTAGAAATTGGCATATAGGCGCCACTGATAAAACCATAACCAGCACTCACGATATTCGCCACAGCACTGAGCTGGCCCTCCGTTTTGAGACCAAAATTTACTACGGAGGCCAAGGCGGTGCCGAAGAAAGAAAGAAGAATAACGTCACCAAACAGCAGCAAAACGTCCTTCAATTCGTAATACCAACAATTTTGGGTGCGAATATAAATCAAACAAAGCACGAGAGCCACAAGATTAATAATAATCGTGGAAATAAATGTTGCGGTGAAGTAAGCGAGGCTCTTAGTATGACTTTTAATCGGAGAAACATCGATATCTTTAGTGCTACCAGTGACCTTGTCGCTCACCATCAAAAAATTTGAGGAAAAAGCCACCGTTACACTACAGATCGCGAGAAGACAGGCGAGAATTTGCCCGTTCACCACTGCATTAATTACACCTTCTGGAAGTGCGACACCAACGGCGTCTTGATCAAGACTGTTATGAAAAAGGCGGCCAAGAAAAGTAATATAGAGAATCAGTAAAATCATTGGCGTGATGAGCGAGGCGAAAAACATCGACTTATCACTGAAGAAAACTTTGATATTGCGGGCAGTGAGGTTGAGAAATTTTTTCATGATTTTTGCTCCGTTTGGGTTTTAGTGGTTTTTGGCTTTGAAATATCAGCACCCGGCCTACTTTTCGTAACTGCGAGAAAGACATCATCCAGTGTACTTTTAATTAATTCAAAATCTTGAAAGAGTTCTGGGTATTTTGTAATCAGTTTAGTAACAACTGCTGAATTTTTAACTTTGATTTGAAAATCTTTGTGGATTTTTTGATAAGGTAATTTAAGTTTTTTAACATCCGCTTCTTCCACACCATAGAGATGCAAAACATCAGTAGCATATTGAGTTTTTAATTCTAGTGGCGTACCTTCAGCAATGATTCTTCCCTTGTCCAAAATCGTGACATAGTCCGCATCAGCAGCTTCTTCCATGTAATGAGTGGTGAGAAAAATCGTCATTTTAAAATCTTGACGAAGCTTGGAAATGATGCGCCAAACCTTACTACGAGTGCCCGGATCAAGCCCAGTGGTCGGTTCATCGAGAATGAGAATTTTCGGCTGATGAATAATGGCACGCGCGATGTCGACACGACGTTTTTGGCCGCCAGAAAGTTTTTGAATTTTCTGATTTTTAATTTCGGCGAGATCGAAAAGTTTTTCCAACTCCTGATAACGAACCTTAAAATCTTGGCCGAAAATACCATAAAATCCAGCGCGGAATTTAAGGTTTTCATAAACCGTGAGAGTCTTATCGAGAACAGAATCCTGAAAAACTACACCAATTTGATGCTTAATTTTGTCGAGATGAGTAGCGACATCTTGGCCACAAATGGTGATGCGACCGGAGTCAATTTTCAGGCCACCATACATCATGGAGATGGTGGTAGATTTACCAGCACCATTAATACCAAGGAAGGCAAAGAGGCTACCTTCATAAACTTCCAAATTAATCTTGCGAACAGCTTTAGTTTTACCGAAGCTTTTCTCGAGGTTTTCGATTTTAATGATTGTCTGCTGGGTCATTAAATATAATTATACACCTGATTCGAAATTTTCACACTTTACGAGTGAAATAGCCTGGGCCGCTACGTCAGTAGCATGATTCGGTCTACTTAAGATATCGCTTCTATGTAGCTCAATATTCGAGGGAAACAACAAAGAAACCGACAGCGAAGGCGTCGGTTTCAGGGTATAAGATAGTTATACTTCAGAGAATAAATGGGATAATACCAGTGAAAAAATCAGTATCGCGATTTTGAAGAAAGTATCTTGGGAGAGAAAAAGTTTTTCAAAACTGTTAACGGGGAACGAAAGTACTCGGACCACGGTGATACTTAATTTTTTCACACATGTAATCATAACACAAGTTTAATAATTTATACAATTGTTTTATTTACAACATTTAGTATTCTCTCTTTTTTCTCCTTCTTTAATCTTAGTATAGAATATTTTGCTTTTTCCCTACTTAGTGATAGAATAAAAATAACTTGGCGCCATAGCTCAGCTGGATAGAGCAGGAGACTTCTAAGCTCAAGGTCGTAGGTTCGAACCCCACTGGCGCTACCAATTTTTATAAGTATGTTTGACGTACGGCTTGCGAGCGTACGTTTTTTTATCGGAAATTTCGAGATAAGTAAGATAGGTAGGATAAAAAACATTGAGCTTTTCGAGTAAACCAAGGTGAGCATGAAAAGTAGTGACGGGGCCAACCACAATTAGTTTATCGTCATAAGTTTCTAGAGTGTGACGACAAGCTCCGGAAAATAGTTTCTTGGTAGGCGAGATAATTCCCTTTTGATTACGCCAAAATTCGTCGAGTACAGGCGGGACAATACCGTTATGCATGTGCCCAGACAAAATATAATCGAAAGGCTGCAAAAGGAATTCGATATCCGGAGTTTGAAGGTGAGTCGGTGCATGAATGAGGGCGAATTTCAATTTATCGGCAGGTGGTTCTGGAATAGTCTCTAGAGTTTTCGTAAGATCTTCGAGTTGCGCTTCGGCATTTTCAGCAAAATTCACGCCATCCTCGGTGTAGTAAGATTTTTTCTGAGTATAACCAAAACAAAAAATATCGTCATCTTGATAAACTTCATCATCGAGCAAAACTAGATTTGGCACCTGACGAAGAGATTTGAGAAATTCCTCATCGCGCACGATGTGCCAACCTTTTTTATTTTCAGGAATGCGATAAAAATCGTGATTACCGAGACTGATAATTAACTTTCGGACAGAAGAGATAGCCGTGAGATTTTTTAGGAAACTAAGAAAACGCTCGCGCTCTGCAAGAGTATCTACGCATTCCAAAGTGTCAACAAGATCACCAGGAATAAAAATGTAATCTGGACGCGCAAGCTCAAATTGTTTGATAATGGCGCGGAGTTTAAGATTTTTCACGAGACGCGAAAAATGAATATCGGAAATCACCGCGATTTTCAAGGACTTGGATTGACCGGAAAAAAGCGGTGTTTTGCGATAAAGTTTGTAGGTAGTTTCTTGAAAAATTTTCACTCGAAAGACTTATTTAGTTTTAATCAAGCGGTAGTAAATACTTGGCGCGAAACGTACAGAAGCCAGCGGACCTTGAACGGCTTTTTCGAGTTTAATGAGAGCCTTCGTACCGAAAATTTTCTTCATAGTACGACTGCGGAAATTCGAAACCGAAAGCACATCCATGATTTCAAAACCAGTTTTCTTGAAGAGGTCTTCGACGTAGGCTGGGTGATAATTGTAAAAACCATCCTTATCAATTTCCTTTAAGTTTGATGGTTGTTTATCGAATGGATTGACGGAAGAGCGCTTGAACCAGTAGCGGAACATCTTTGGCAGAGTGCGTTTATTAGCGACTTCAATCACCGCCACACCACCTGGTTCGAGGATGCGATTAAGCTCACGGAGTACTTGCTCGAGGTTTTCGAAGTGATGAGTGGCACGGACCATGAGTAGGGCGGAAAATTCACCATCAGAAAATGGAGTTTTATAGATGTCACCCTGGACAGTATGAAGTTTGTCACCAAATTCTTCCCTGGCCTGCTCGAGATTAAGTTTAGAATAATCAAACAAAGTAGCACGCTTGGCACGTGGCAAATATTCATTAGCTAAACGACCATAGCCACCACAAATATCGACAAAATTATCCATATTTTTCGGTAGCAAACGGCGAATCGCAGTACGGTCGGCAAGATCCTCATACTCACGCCCAGAATCTTCCCAGAAAACTTTCTTGTAATTATAGCCATTATAGTCAGAGATGACCTTGTGATCAGACTTGGTATTCTTGGTATTAGCAGAAGCATCCTTGGTGGTAGCAGATTTTTTCATAGAATTCGTATCCTTGGTAGATTTTGCAGTCTTTGCAGTCTTGTTTGATGTCTTATTCATAGTTCCTATTTTACCATTTATTATTTATCTTGTTTCTGATTTTGAGCTGAATTTTCTGATTCACCTTCCGACTCGCTCGACCTCTCAGGTTTTGGCAATATTTTAACATTCTTAAAAATCAGACTGCTCACTTTTTCGAAAATTGGTACCACTTCCGAAAGATTAAACAGGAAACTCGATGTCAAATAGACCAGGCCAGCAAAAACAGAAATTAAAATGAACTTCGGGATGGTACTAATAACCGAATTATCGGTGCTGCGCAATGGGAAAAGTTTGGTCATAAAATAGGCGGCAATGGCAGTGAAGAAACTGGCAATCAACATCCGGAAAATTGCTAACCAAAAAGTCTTATCGAGCAGTTGGAATTTGGCACGAGCATTAAGGATGGTGAGGAGGATAACGATTTCGGCTAAAGCGCCGATAGATTGTGCCCAGCCCAAGCCGTCCGGACCAAAACCGGTAATGGCAAAAATAACCGAAAGCGCCATGGTAAAACCAACGGCGAAAATACTAACCACAAACGGCGTCTTGGTATCTTGCCTAGCATAAAAACCGCGGGAGGCAATATGGAAGATTGATTGAGCAAAAATCGCGACAACGAGCGAACCGAGCACACTTGCGATTATTGGATTACCACTATTTTTAATGAAACTAACGATGTAGCCACGAGCAAAAAAGGCAATCACGGAGACTGGTAACGAAATCCAGATAATCATCCGAAGCGCATGGCGGAAAGTGCCGTTAAATTCGGAAGAATCTTCATTGACTTGCTCGGTTAATTTCGGGAAGAAGGCCGTAGAAATGGCGACGCCGACAAGATTGACTGGCATTTGATGAAGGCTATTGGCCTGCTGGAAGGCACGCAAGGTACCGGTACCCATACGAGAAGAAAGATTGGTGGCCAGAATAGAATAAACATAATCGATTCCCTGGTCGAGCGAACGAGCTGGAAGTAATTTCAAGACAGAACGAAAACCATGATTTTTCCAATAAATCTTAAATTGGTAATCAAAACCGAGACCGAAAAGACCGACGAGGCTGACAAAAATTTGCAGTAAAGCACCGAAGACCACACCGAGCGCCACCCCCATGATTCCCCCTTCGAAAATTTGTACGCCGAAGAGATTAATACCATTAGTAAAAACTGTAATACCGATGAGAATGCCGATATTATAGAGCGCCGGGGCGAGCGAATAAAAGACGAAACGACCGACCGCTTGCTGAACAGAGTTAAGTACCGTGGCAATACTAAACAGAAATGGGTTAATTGCGATGACGCGGGTCATATTGATGGCGAGAATAGTGCCAGATTCATCAAGGCCTGGACCGACGATGTAGCGAATCAGAGGATCCGCGAAAATCATAATAAAAATACTGGCAATAAAAGTCACTAGGGCCATAAGATTCAAAGTGGAAGTGGAAAGCTCCCAGGCAGATTTTTTATTACCAGAAGAAAGACGCTGATTAAAGACTGGAACAAAGCTGACGGCTAGAGCGCCAGAGGTGAGAATAAAAAACATAAAATCTGGAATGGTGAAAGCAGCGGTATAGGCATCCACACCAGTTGGATAGGTATCGAGATAATAAGAATTAAGTAAGCGGTCACGGAAGATACCGAGCAGTGCGGAAATTAAAGTAGAGACGCTTAATAAAATAGCAGCATATTTGATACTAAGTTTACTATTCGCCATAGCGACGACGGAGCGAAATTGAATTTTTTTCATCTATAAATAATTATATCGTATTTATGCTAAAAATGACGATAGGACTTAGCGGTTTCGCGTTCAGCCATTTTATTGATACGGCGATAACGCTTGGAAAGACGTAGGCTGAAAAATTCCGTAACGGCACAAATTTTATCCGCGACAGTAACTACCCAAGCCTCACGAGATTTTGGCAAAACCTTGCCGAGTGGGAACATATGAGACTCGATGATATTTTCTTCTTTAGCATTAATATCGAAGTCGCGCTTAGCGTTCGATGCGGCAATAATTGGATGAATATAGGCGTGACCTTTTGGCGTATCACCGATATTGTGCCAATCATAAAGAAAATAATCGTGCAAAAGTGCGCCCTTGACGAGAGATTTATAAGAAAATTTCATCGGGAAAAAGCGGGCAATTTTCACACTCATAATAGCGACATGAACAGAATGATCGTAGGTCGTAAAGCATCCATGCTGGAAAAAGGTGCGTTCAATTTGCATATTTTCCGATTCAAGAATTTTGCGACCATATCTATTAACTAGACGGTTTGTTTTACTCATTTAGTTTATTTTACCATAAATTGAATGATTTCGAAAGCGTTTCCCTTGAGCTAACATCTCAAACGCAACACTAGATAATTGGCAAATTAATTGTTCTTAATCTGTATACTCGAAAAGCACAGTATTGACGTGGATTCGCTTAAATACAGAATCATCTACTGATGGGACTTCGCGTTGAAGAATAAAATTATTCTTACGGAAGATACTATCAAAACCTAAAGTGTGGGGGAAGCTATCAAAATCATAATCGCCAAGATAATCAGTGGTGACTAAAATATACTTTTTATCCTTATACTCAAAAAGATAAATCCAGGTGTCAGGTCCGACCTCATAATGGTCTTTTTCAATGGAACCCTCGTAACCATATGCGAGCATTACATCTTTCAGTTCTTCTTTTGATAGAAACATATATCTATATTACAACAATTAAAAACGACCGGCAACTGGTGCCGGTCTTAGTATTTGGTTAAATTTTATTTAAATATTGTGAGTTAATACGGGGAAGTCGTATATTTTCTTATGTTATAATATCATTAGAGTAGTTTAAAATACTCATAATTTTTGTTTTGTTATTTAAAACAAAAAGTTCCTTACCAAAAGGTTTATCGCTGTGATTATGAAAGGGGGTGTATGAATTGGATTTCGTACATTATAATTTAGGTCTTCTTGAGAAAGGCACAATAGTTGCCGTTTTTCTTGACGCAGCTGCAAATGTATGCATCCTGGATGTTGCCAATTTTATGGGATATAAAAATGGCTATTCGTTTAAATATCTAGGTGGGTATGTCACTCGTAGCCCATATTATTTTACTATCCCGAAATATGAACTTTGGCATCTTGTCATTGATTTGGGTGGATATGAAGGGCGTATCGGTTCAAGCGTTAAGATTATACCGCCAGAAAAAACTGAAGTCGAACTTACCTTTATGGGGTATCCAGCTAAGAAGTATCCCAATAATAAGAAGCCGTATGAATTTACCGACTACTTATTTGGTGGAGCCTACGGTGTGCCAGATGGACCTGGACACGGTCATGCGATTATTCAAAATTCAACTGGAAATATTGTATTTCTTAGAGAACCAGGCACTAAAGATATTACTATCTGGGACCAAAGCATATGTCCATAATTCTTGAAAACCGCCTTATTGAGGAGTATTTTATACTCCTCTTTTTTATGATTTTATTTCAAAAATAGAATATAGACCAAAAAGATATTTAAAAATCGCATCTTCAGCATCACTTGCGTTTTCCAAAGTTTCAATTTTTCTTGGTATAGCTTCTAAATTGTCGAAACCTTCTTCACGATAGTATTCAGCCTCAGCCTCGACGCCATGATGTGAATAAGTATTCATTAATAAATATTTTTGATTAGTCGACTGATTTTTGATAACCCAAAAGAATTCACTCTCACCAAAAGAGCCTTCTTCTACTAATGAATATCGACCTTCTGGCATTTGATATTTTGAGATTATCTCACTTAATTCATTTTCAGTCATCTCCCACATCTCAATACTCCATCTACTTACAAGTTATATATATTATATAGTACGTCCATCGTAAAATTACAAGTTACTGAACTTTATACGACTGATATCTAAATTAGTTTCTCAAGTATAACACTAATACCTTGGTGCGATCTCGCGGGAGTAGACCATGTAGGCTTGGCCACCACTGAGGGACTGGCGATAGGCCCAGAAATAAGCATCAGCGCGGAGAGTGAAAACTTCGGCGGGGTGGATAGAACCTTCGGCGTAGTAGGTGCCAGTAGGGCCAGTCTGAAGTGGGTGGGCACCGGCACGGCCGCCACCAGTGTGGGCACCAGCGGTACGGCTTAAGATAAGTTTTCTAGCGAAGACTGGACCAGTGATGGTGAGAGTTTCGTTGCAAAAGAGAGCATTCGGAGTACGGTCATTCGAACAGGTGTCGATTTGGTTGTCTCCATAATCTTCATCGAGAATTAGCCAGGCATCGATATTAGTGACGTTACTAGTGATGTTGATTTTCTTAGCGAAGATGAGAACTTGTGGGAAATCGTCTACAGCGCTATAAGTTTCGTGGGCGATATTAATATTGCGATCGATGGTGAGAGTGCCATCCACGTACATGACCAGAGTATTCATGAGTTTTTGGCCAGTAGTGTTGCTTCTCGCGATGAGGTTACCGCCATAATCGAACTGGTAGAAATTCGCGGTGCTATTTATGGCACTGAGGCTGGTGTCTCCCTGGTGATAGAGCTGGGAGAGGCCGAGATAATTCTTGGTAGAGGTTTTGTCGGAAGTGAGGCTATAGATAGTGTTACTAGAATTTCTGGCGATAGTGTCGCGGAAGCGAGACTTGAGACGGGCGAGGACGGCAGAACCGATACGGGAAATGCCAGATTCGCCAGATTTATTATCGTTTGAAATAGTGAGTGGGCTTAAGGCTACTTGATTACTTGCGGAATCTGCGCCACCATTTGGAAGATTGAAGTTGTAGTTTCCTTCGTAGCCTTGGGCAGCTCCAGTACCAAAGCCGTTGACCGTACCAGCGGCCAGTGCGCCGAATTCGGTCCAGGAGCCGAAAAGTTTAGTAGCAGCAGAAGGGTAAGCTCCGAGGCCCCCACCGACAGCTTTATTGGAAAGAGAAGTAATGATGGAGCCATTAGTATAGATTCCGCCACCGAGAACCTGGAAGTTTGGCTTCTTGGCGATGGTAACACAGGAGGCGGCAGAAATATGATAGAGATTATTGCCGCCATTCATGGCAGAGCCAGACATATTATTTGCGACGGTATTGCTATCTGAATCGTGAGAGGAAGCTGGCCAAATCACCGAGCGAGTACAATATTTTTTACCGAGGCCACCACCTGGGAGATCGTCCGGAATGGTACGTTCATAAGTGTCAGTATTAAGAAATTCACCAGCATATTTACCAGCGGAGTTAATGCGACCAGTGATGGTGTCGACCAAGTTACAGCGGTCAACACCAGAGCCGTGGCAGGCGTTACCGCTCGCAACAGTCTCCTCTTGGAGACTAGATTCTGGATAATTTTCGTCGACAATCATTTCGTAGACTTTAACGGTTTGATCTCCGCGAGTGTGGGTAGCATATGGGGTTTTGGAGATCAATTCGTTCTCACGTGGAGTGACACCATAATTAGCGCCAATATTGATTCTGGCACCGAGGAAGCCGACCCCATTTTCAGAGGATTCGATATAGCTATGAATGGAAGTATTAAAGTTGTATGGGGTGTAAACAGAAGATTTCTTCTCGGTTTTGCCGAGGTTTTGAGTAGTGGTGCCAACGCGGCTATCAGGATACTCTTTTTTCCAGTGAGTTTCATTACCATATTCAGGCTCCCAATCATAACAAAAACCGTTCGCAAAATGCGCTGCACAATAACTACCCACATTAACCTCTAAATCATATGAGCTATTTCCCTGCGAGCCCCAAGACGCATTGCTACCGCTAACATCGCCTGCAGACTCAAAACTATCATACGAGTGGTGGTGAACATGCTCTGCATTATCTATACCAGACCAGGTAGTATATTCATTATACCAAGCGCGAAGGTTATCATAGCGAATACCCTGGGAGATCACTGTACCTACTTCGGTGGTAGAGCCGGTTTTATTGGCAGATTTACAACCATATTGGTAATCGGTAAAGCCTGGAATCTGATAGCCAACGGTTAGTTTCGGTGCGTACATGCGGTAATAGTTAGTTTCACAAGCATATGTAGGAGAGGCATTTTTTGTTGGGGAATAAGCGGTAAATCCATAGTCACTAGCTTCGAGTCCACTGCCGCTAAATGGGCGTTTATTGCCGCGACCAATAGTGTGATAATTTCCGTCGTGAACTGGAGAATCACCGAATAAATATTTATTATTATCAGAGCCATTTTTTTGAGCAAAGATTTGAAAATTACTTTCACCTGGCGGTTCCGCGCTGCTCACATGCGAGCTTCCAGTTTGGATGCCAACTTGCTGTATCGGGAAACAGAAGGCCTCATAAAATTGAACTCGATCGCCTGGCTTGGCGAAGACGTAGTTCTTACCCTGGAAGTTCTTTTGCCAGGAATTATGACCGAGGGTGCCGGAGTAGGAATGATTTATTACGCCAGTATCAGCGGAGGTGTTTCCCTTGTAGTAGGCGCCAAAGTTGCCTGGGATTTGAGAACAGGTTATATTGGCCGGTGCAACCTGTTTTGCATCATTAAGTGGCTTTGCTGGCCAGGCGCAGAACCAGGAAAAATCGCCACGGTTCCATTCAGCAAGACGCTGAGGGTCATCGTAGCCAGTATTAACCTTACCGGTATAATTATCTCTTGCTAAAGGTAGTGGCACCCTATTCTTGCCGATACCATTACTATTCCTATAAAATATAGGATTAGACTCGGAGTAATATGTTGAAAAGAATAAGGGCATAGCCATACCGCCAGTTGGAGTTTTAGTTTTACGGTAATAACGATTGTAGCCAAAAATAAAGACGCCTGTACTACCCCTAGAGGCACAACCAGTCACAGCATTGTCGCCCCTAGTCGGTAGTTGTTTATTGCCAGTAGGATACTTGCCGTTGTTTGGTGGATTAATAAATCTACTGTATGGAATATGGTCTCTCTGATTTTCTGGTATACCCATTTCATCAAAGTCATAGTAGACCCAAGTGACACCAGAGTATGATTGATGAATAGTATAACATATATTGGCTTCGCAGCCTTCAATAGGATGCCCAGTGCCGCCGTCGTGTACACCACCACCTGGACCTTGATTAGCTGATGAATCTGCAGCAAAGACATCGTGCCCTAAGAAGCCCAAAGAGAATAAAAACAAGAAGAAAAAAGATAATACTAAGAATATTTTTTTATAATTACACTTGCTACTAACAATCATATACACCTTTATATTTATATATTAGCATAATAATTATAAAAAAACATTAAATGAGAAAAAACCACCCGATATTCTTGGGTGGTTTTAAAAGAGGTTAGCAGATTTTCTTCATGCCTGGTAAGCTGCGCAGCTTATAATGAAGCAAGTAAGTATAGTGTGAACCGTTTTCAGGATTTGCATCTGGATACGCACCATCGATGATGGGCATATACTTAGCAACATCATCAAGGCACCAACCAGAAACATACAATGCGCGCTTAACACTAGGGTAATACAGTTTTACTGGCATTACGGCGTGTCCATACTTGGCATTGTATTCATCAAGAGTCTCGTTTGTGGTCTGCCAACAACTAATATTATACCAGTAGAGTTCCTGATACGCAGCGCATGGCACTTTGGAGCCATTATGGTGTTGTGCTCCTGTGACCCAAATATACGTACCGCGGGGATAACAATTCTGCGGCTTAACATGGACATCGACACTCATATAAACCGCTCTATCCCCAGTTACAGAGCTAGGCTTTACGAATAGAAGTCTATTATCCGAGATTGACACACGAAATCCTTCCCAGGTCCACTCTCTGTCGAAATCAGAGAGGAATTCTTTCCTGAAGTCGAACGCATAAGTTTCTACTCCTCGTGTTTGCATGTAAGTATTGTCTGCATACTCGCGGATTTGCCAGTTCATACTGGCGACCCAATCTTGAACCATTAGTTCACCAGTATCGAAACGCAGAAAGAGCCGCCAATTGTATCGGTCGAAGTTTTTACCCTCAGCCTTAAGTTGCTGGGCTGGGTACTGATACTTGACTGTATCATACCCTACATTTTGCGCCGCGTTCGCTGTGTTCGCAATATTACCGCTTGGTTGAGCCACGCCTTGATTGGCGCTAGGCTTTAAACCTAATGCACCAGCCTCAGCTTTGGTTGCAAAAACATTCATAGCAAGAACTACTACGGCCAACATAGTTACGAAAAAAGTTTTTCTTCTCATAATTCACCTCTTTCTGAATGAACCACTCTGGCCTACCCAGAGTGGTAAACATATGTTTCTCTCTGAATATCAGAATCTGACTGCATTGTACAATATTTATGGTGAAATGTCAATAATTTCCTTGAATTAACATCTCAAGTGCAACACTAAGCAATAAAAGAGACCTCAATAATTCTTTGGCCTATTAGTAAAATCAAAGACTTGATAGACGTAATGAGAGAATTTTTAGTCGGTATATTCAAATAAGAGTGTGCCAGAAGTCTGCTCTTTTGAAGCAGTGTTTTTGGCTGGTATTTCACGCTGAAGGACGAATTCGATTTTTACAAACTCGCTGTTATTAAATTTTAAAAGATGTGGATAGACTTCGAAGTCAAAATCAAGATAGTCGGCATCAATTAAAACATATTTCTTGCCATTTTTGTCGCAAAAAAGATAAACCCAAGCATCAGGTTCTACCTGACAATAATCGCTTTCTGCGAGATCTTCGCAGCCATATGCGGCCATGATTCTTGCTCGTTCTGATTTTGATAAATACATATTAATACCTTACCATAAAAAGAAAAGGCCGACAACGGATGCCGACCTTTAAATTATTTGGTTGATTGAAACGAGTTAAATTCTGTGAGTTTCTGCGCTTATGCCATACTTTTTATCGGCATTTTCATCAATCAGATAGTCATGCTTGTTAGTAACCCAAGCATCTCTAAGGTAGGTAACATTGCCATTTGCATCAATAGTTGCATGACCGTGGCCTATTCCATCCCCTGCAGCATTCAAACCGCCGAAATATACATCGATTTTGCCACTACCGTCTTTTTTCGGGACAACTTTAGCATCTTGCCCGAAAATTGTACCGAGGTAATGAGCGTTCGACTTTATGAGTGCCATATTGACTTTGTCGATAGCCTGACGTTTCTTTGAATTTTGCTCTGATTTTACCTCCTCAAGTTTACGATTAAATTCAGCCTGAGCTTGCTTAAACTTTTCTTGGAGATGATCAAAATCGGCCTTAACAGAATCGCGCTGATTTTTTAGCGCATTAAACTCTGCCTGCGCAGATTCGTGACGAGATTTTGCATGTTCAAAAGAAGATTTCGCATGATTAAATGCCGACGGATCTGTTTTAGGAGATAGTGCCTCAGCATTTGCTTTTGCTTGCTTGACTTCACGAGCAAGCTCTGATATTTCAGCATTTAATGCATTACGACGGTCTCTATGTTCATATCCTTGTTGAGAAAAATAAGGAGCCTCAGACTTATCGCCATATTGATATGCACTGCTGGCTTCGTCGAAACATTCCTGCATAGCACGATGTTCAATATCTGCCTCATACTTCAAAGACTCGATTTTGGGATTATTGCGATCTCGGATTCGAGCATATTCACTCCAAACTGAATCACGACATGAATATGTAGACTGCATTGCCTCAAATTCACGATTCATACACTCCCTTGCGCGAACACGCTCGTCCCAACATGTCTGCATAGTACGATAGGCAACATTGGTTTGCTCTTGTAAATCCTTAAATCTCTGAAAAGCAGCTTGTTTTTGTTCAAAAAGAGACTGCTGTCTTGATTTAAGTCTATCCAACTCTGGATTTCTTAACATACATGATCACCACCCTTTCAAATTAGTAATGTACGTTTAAAGTTTCATCAACCAAATACTTTTTTATTATAACATTTTTATTGGTTTTGTAAAGTAGCCCGTATTAACTCACAACCTTTGCAACATAGATTGGTAAAAATATTGCCATCAAAATAGGTAGATTCTATACTTAAATCAATATCACTTAATAAAAGGAGAATCTACCTATGTCATATTGTACTGGTAAGAACATAGAAATTGCAAGAGGAAAAGCTGTAAAAATGCTGGTCGTGGAGAAAAAGCCAGTAGGAGTCGTAGCAGATCTAAAAAGATATACTGTAATAACTCACACCCCAGATATTTTCTAAAAAATGATATACTAAAAACAATGAAAAGCAATGCAGTAGAATTAGCAATAAAGCAAGGCGAAAATCTAGCGAATAAAATCAACCTAGCCAAGACAACAGCCCAACTAGATATTCTATACAAAGAAGTTGAAAATTATACGAATTTTATTAATAACGAATTTGGTATTATTGACGATTTCTCTGAAAAGAATGAAAAATATTGTGAACTATCTTTTTATACGTATATGGCAGTCAATGAAAAGAGCGATAATCTAGAATATTACAATGCTCACCCCGAAGAGACGGCTTCGGGAGTCGAAGATTTTCTAGATTATCTGAAGTCAATGAAATGGCTTACATAAAAATACCGACCACTTAAATGATCGGTATATATTACTAATTAGATTAATGGCCTGGACCAGTATATGTATTATCGTTTTTATGCTTGGAGCTATCTTCTATACGATCAGGCTCATTTGGATAGAGACTTTTATCGCTATTGCCATAATGGTTATGGCTTCCTTTTTTATCGAAATAATTTTTTGACTCAAATCCATGATAGTCCCTTATCAAAGTCTGACCTTCATTTTTTCCCAATCCCTGACGAAACATTACGTATGGGAGTACCAATTTCTCATCAAGGCATCGCGTCCAATCAACTCAACCAAAGCACGCTTCTCGGCCTCCTCATAGTTGCTATAGGCTGCAATACCATTCTTATAACTCTAAATCCTCTATAGTAAAAAGCATACAAACATCACCATTGTTCGCTACGGTTCGATAATGATTATCGTCGACGTATCCCACGGCTTTTTTCTTCGCATTTTTTACATAAGAGAAAGCATCGGTAGCTTTAAACCTTACAGGAGCATCTGGATAATAATCAAATCTAAAATCACAAGGAAATTCAATGCTATCATCTAAAAAATCTGATGCAATAAGACAATATTTTACATTATCGTTGTCATGAAAAATATATAAGGCAGTATCCGGCTCCACCTGTTTGAACTTATCAAAAACTAAATTGCTCAATCCATACGAGCTAATTATTTCTTTAAGTTCAAACTCATCTATCCTATTCATATCTTCTCTTATATCATTTTTACAAAAAAAGACCAGTCACCGTAATAGCCCATAACCTTTTGCAACATAGATTGGTAAAAATATTGCCATCAAAAAAGGTAGATTCTATACTTAAATCAATATCACTTAATAAAAGGAGAATCTACCTATAAAATATATTATACCTCGGCTAACTTTCCTGCTGCGTATTTCTCGATACCCGTAATATCCGTACAACCTTCTAGTTTGTCTTGAAAATTATTAAACATTTCCTTATTAGAAAATTCAATCTCCAAAACATTTAAGCCTTCATGACGGCCTTTATAAATATCAACCTCAACATTGAGGCCATGCCACTTCGTTTTATAGCGATCTTTTGCGACCGATGTTTGTATTCCAGTTATTAAATATTCGAATTCAGTCTTATTTATATCAAGAGTTTGCTCAGACATTACGCCGGTCTCGAGTGGAATTTTACGAGTAATGCAATATTTATCGCCATTCTTTCTCAGGCGTAACTGCATATGTGGTTGACCATTTGGGACATAATAATCAATCATATCTATTGGTTCTGCTCCAATAATTAATTCCTTAGCCTTGTCTTGCGTTAGTAAAAATTTTTTTTCAATTTCAATCTCTTTCATGTGTCCTTTCATGTTTTTGGGAGGATACCCTCCCAATTAAAACTATAATATATAATAATAAACATGAATAGACTTAATGTATTCTTAGCTAATTCAAATGGTAACCTGAATAAAGTAGAAAAATTAATCAAAGAAGCCGTTATAGACGCTGAATCATACGTTTTTCCTAAATTCGGAATAAACTGGAATATCGACCTAATGATAACCAATCATATGACATTCGTACTAATACCAGAAGATGGGGTCGGTGGTCGTACATATTGGAGCGACCTGATTACCGTCTGTATTGATGAAGGAAAAATGACTAAACCCAAACTAACCGAATTGTTAATTCATGAATTATGCCATGCTGCTCGCTGGGGTAAAAATGATGAATGGATAAATACACTATTCGACAATATAATAAATGAAGGCATTGCGACATATTTTGAAGCAGAATTTGCAAAAGACCGTAACGAAAAGCAGTTTTTTATTAAAACGATTCTTGAGAGACCTGACGGGGAAAATAAAAAGATACTCGACAAACTACGTAACCAGTTAGACTCTAATTGTTATGACTATGATGTGATATTTTTTAATGGCGATAACGAATTACCGCGTTGGTCCGGCTATTCAATTGGATTTTATTTAGTAAAAAAATATTTAGAAATAACTGGAAAAAAGATTGAAGATGCATTTGCCGATAAATACATAGATTTTAGAATTACACTACAATAGCATAAAAAGCATGAACAAAGTCCGTGCCTGAGTTAACATCTCAAGTGCAGCACTAATTGGCAAAACGATTAGTTTTCCTGATTAATATATTCATAGAAATAGTATTAATCCTACAGTAAATCCCTTCATACCATGACACTGTAATATAATAAAAATATGAAAGTACACGAGATGAATCTGCGGCCAAAATATTTCGATTTCATTAAGGACGGGACTAAGCGAATCGAGCTTCGTCTTTATGATGAGAAGAGACGATCAATTCAACTTGGGGATATTATTGAGTTTGCGAAATCTGATGATGAAAAATTTAAGGCGAAGGTGGTTGGTCTTCTGCGATATAATTCTTTTGCTAATTTATTTGAAGATTTTGATATTTCTATTCTCGCAGATAGTTCTATGACAAAACAAGAACTACTAGAGGTGCTTGGAGAATTTTACTCCGAAGAAAAGCAGGCTGAATTTGGGGTGATTGGGATTCGCATTAAACTAATCTAAAGATGAATGAAAAATTGAGATGATTGTCATGAAAGTGTATCTTGCATCTTATGCCATGATGACCATGGGAAAAATTATCAAAAATGAAGGTGGTGAATTGACTGGAAAAAGAGCCGTCTTTATTCCGACTGCTGGTGATCCGTACGAGAATAAGGATTTTGTCGTAGCCGATAAAATTGCGCTACAAAAATATGGAATTGAGGTAACCGATTTAGATTTAAAAAATAAAACGAAAGAAGAGATTTATGAATCGCTTGCCCTGGCCGATATCTTACTGGTTGCTGGTGGAGATACTTTTTATTTGATGGAAAAATTGAAGGAAAGTGGCGCAGATAGGGCTATAAAAAATTTCATTAACAGAGGCGGAATCTATATTGGATCAAGTGCAGGATCAATAGTTTGCTGTCCAACGATTGAGGGTGCGGAAAAATTTGATAATCCAGGATTAGCACCAAATTTAAAAAATTTTAATGGTATGGGCATTTTTAATGAAGTGGTTATTCCACACACCCACAAAGAAAAATATTTTGAAAGAGTAAAAGAAGCTACAGAGAAGCTTACTTCTAAAGGGTTTATAGTTTGTCATTTAACGGATAATGACGTGCTGTTTTTTGATGGAATTAACTCCGCCATATTGTAGTTTGACCACTTTTATTATTCTCGAATATAGTCAGTATACTCCGGGGAATAGGAGACGGTGTCTTGAATTTTTCCCGGTTCAAACAGACCGATTTCAACGTTATCCGATGGATGAAATTTTGTGGTAGGATCTAGTTTTAATTCATAGACGATAAAAATCAACGGCCTATTAGCGGAGCGGTCAATCATCTTGAAGATTTTGGGACCGGAAGTGATGATAAAATCGCTCACGCCGATTTCTTCAGTTAATTCCCTTTTTAAGGCTTCATCTATAGTCTCGTAATGCTCAATCCCGCCACCTGGCAAATCCCACTTCTTACCATCTTCTCTAACAAGGAGAGTTTTTCCGTTAAAGTTGATTTTGGCTTTGACGGAAACGCGGTAGTAAGGGCTTTTGATTTGCATAGGTTCGGCATTCTTTTATTAGTAAAGTTTAGCGTTCTCTTATTAGTAAAGTTTAGCTTCTTTTGGTAGTTTGCTGCCTTCGAAGATATCTTTCAGATCTTCTTCTTCGAGGGTTTCTTTTTCGAGGAGCGCATTGGCTACACGATCGAGAATTTCACGGTTAGCGAGCAAAACAGCTTCCGCACGCTTAGCAGCTTCGTCCGTAAAGGCACGCACTTCTTGATCGATGAGCTCAGCAGTTTTTTCGGAATAAGGTTTACCACTAGTGAGAGCGTAGTAAGACGATTCGTCGGCTGGAAAAACCTGATTACGAGTCTTGGTACCGAGACCTTCGCGCAGAATCATATCCTTACTGAGTTCGGCGATATGTTTCAAATCTGAAGCGGCGCCAGTAGTGACACGGTCTTCACCGAAGATAATTTTCTCCGCGATACGACCGCCCATAGCACGAGCCATCACATCCTTCAGTTCATAGATATTTTTATAACTGCGATCTTCTGGCGGCAAGAACCAAGTGACACCACCGGTATGACCACGAGGAATAATGGTGATTTTATGCACTGGATCAGAATCTGGCAAAACATGTCCAACCACCGCATGACCAGCTTCATGATAGGCGGTGAGTTTCTTTTCTTCATCATTCATCACCTTAGATTTGCGTTCTGGACCAATCGCCACACGTTCGAAAGCTTCGGTAAGATCCTTATTAGTGATTTCCTTGTGGCCTTCCCTGGCTGCGGTAATGGCTGCTTCGTTGGCGATATTAGCAAGATCAGCACCCGAGGAGCCGGCAGTTTTTTTGGCGAGAGATTCTAGATCAATCGACTCGACGGCTGGTTTGTTCTTAAAATGCACCTTCAAAATTTCGAGACGATCCTTGCGCTCCGGCAAAGTTACCTCGACATGACGATCGAAACGGCCTGGGCGAAGTAGAGCTTTATCTAGCATATCGATACGGTTGGTCGCGGCAATCACGATAACACCGGATTCATTGTCAAAACCATCCATCTCAACAAGAATTTGGTTCAAAGTTTGCTCATCTTCACGACCGGCACCACCACGCGAATCACGCTTGTGAGCTACAGCATCAATTTCATCAATGAAGATAATGCTTGGAGCGTTTTTCTTAGCCTTACTGAAGAGGTCACGGACGCGAGAAGCACCCACACCCACGAACATTTCAGCAAATTCAGAACCAGAAATACTAAAGAATGGGACATTAGCTTCACCGGCTACGGCACGCGCCATGAGAGTTTTACCGGTACCTGGATCACCGGCGAGTAAGACACCGCGAGGAATTTTGGCACCAAGTTTTTCGTATTTTTTAGGGTTCTTGAGAAAATCGACAATTTCAGAGAGATCCTGCTTGGCGGCTTCGTTGCCAGCCACATCGGTGAAAAGGACACGTTTTTTATCTGGACCATAAAGTTTAGCACGAGATTTACCGAAGCTCATGCTCTCCTTATTCACGCTTTGAGCTTGGCCGAGCATGCGGCTAAAGAGGAAGACGGCGAGAGCGATTGGAATGACGAAGGAGGCAATATTGAGGAAAACCCCAAGCAAATCTATATCATCCGAGTAGGTGATATTTGGATATTTTTTCAGACATTCAGTGGCATCGTTGCCGGACTTGTCTGCACATTTGACAGTGAGACCTTGGTCATAAAGAGTACCAGCGCCATCCTTGCGGGAATATTTTTTGGCTTTTTGGTCTTTATAAGTGATAGTGAGGTTATTGCCTGAGACATTGATTTCCTGGATTTTGCCATTTTCTTGGTTAGCCTCAGCGATGACCTCGGAAAGCGGCACTTCCTTATGAGCATTTTCACCATTACCGGCGACATAATTCCAAAAAGCGAGTGATAGGACGAGGAGAAGTAGGGTCGAAAAAATCGAACGGAAGGTGTTCGAAGGGCCATTTTTCTTCGATTTGTTATTATTTGATTTCACAAATTTGATTTTAGGGCGATTCGAATCAGTATTTGAATTATTCATATCTATAATTTTAACATATTTATTGCATAATTAACGGAAATGTGGTAGATTAAAAGGGTAGTGTTTCGGGGCGTGGCACAGTTGGTAGCGCGCGGCGTTTGGGACGCTGAGGTCGCAAGTTCGAGTCTTGTCGCCCCGACCAATATAAAAAAGACCACTTGGTGGTCGTTTTTTAACTGAACTATAATTTGCGAACTTGCGGAACGTCCCAAGGGGTAAACGCAAGTTCGAGTCTTGTCGCCCCGACCATTCAAGGAGGAAAAATAAAGAAAATTTATTTTCTTTATTTGACCGACGCAGAATGGAAAGATTTTGCGATAGCGGAAAGCTTACCATTATCATGTTGCGACTATTTATATGGTCGTTTTTTGTTTGTAAAATAAAATATATTTATACTATTTTGCAAAGCGTAATAACATAATATAATTCACTATATGGACGCCATTAAAAATATTCAGTATTACATTGAAAAAACTATGCTCGAGGATGGGGATTTTTATTCAGCAGTAATACTTTATTTGAATGGAGAAAAAGATGATTATTCTGCACAAACAGTTTTATGGGAATTGAGTCATTCAAATGAAAATGGCATGTTTTTTGCTGGGCTCGATTTTAGAGAATTCAAGGCAGCATTGGATACATTAAAAATACCTGGTGGTGGCCATGAAGAATAAAGCCTACGGTATGATGATTGGCTTGGTGGTTGGTGATATTTTGGGCGCACCAGTTCAGTTTGGAGTAAACAGTCAAGAAATCCGAGAAAATATTGAAAAATTAAAAGATTTTCATGATAACCACGTATTGCCAAAAGGGGTTTATACCGACGATACGTCCATGACTTTATGTTTAGCCGATAGCTTGATTGAAAAGCAGGGATACGATTCTTATGACGTAATGAAAAAATATAGCGACTGGGAAGCGCATGGATACAGAAGTTATTTTGATTATGGCTACGATGTTGGATCGCAAACCGATAATGCGATTTCAGTTTTTGAAAAAAATCCAATTGTAGAAAAAAATTCAAAACGCGAATTCAATGCAGGCAATGGCTCAATTATGCGATTAGCGCCAACTATTCTTGCGGCGGCAAAGAGGAGCAGCTTAGCAAAAACAGTTGAGCTGGCTTGGATTTCTGGTCGGGAAACTCATTATTCAGAAGTTGCAGAAATGGGAACAGAAATATTTGCAAATTTTTTATATAGGGCATTGAGATTCAGAAATAAGAAAAAGATTGTTTCCTTGAATAATCTTACATTTACTTCCAAAATATTTGAAGAGTGTTTTCTTGAATTTGAATCGTTATTTTATCCAAGAATAAATTCCAATGGTGAATGCCTAAGGGATCTAGGTGGGTATATTATAGACTCAATTACGATTGCGATTTGGGGTTTTGTGCGCTCCAAAAATTTTGAAGATGGAATGCTAAAGGTTTTAATGCTGGGTGGAGACACCGATACAAATTGCGCAATTTATGGACAGCTCGCGGGGGCGTATTACGGGCTTAGAAAGATCCCAAAACGATGGGTTAATAATATGGCAATATCAGACGAGGCTATTATAGAATTAGTGGATAAGTTATTAAAAATGAAATCTTGCCCAATTATCCGAACAAGATTTGAAGAAGATATTTATTTTGAAAATCCAAAAGGAGGCCTATGAAAAAGCGAATTAAGCAGACTCTGGAAGAAAAACTTCTTAACCTTGAACAAGAGTTAAAGGTATCAGTTGCGCCCTATTATGATCAAAATTTTACCATTACTTATGACCTCGAGATGCCTAGTCAGACAAAAATGGCAGGAGAATTTTTAAGCGTTTTAGGAAAGTATTGTTCGAAAACAAAGAGCGAAAATTTGTTAAGGTTAATGAGACAGAAAAAGCATCTATCCGTAAGTGAAGTCCTGAGAGCGATTAGCTTTAATGGTCGTGTTCCATACTATAGCGCAAATGATGATTTTGAGAATTTCCATAATTTTGTTACACGGT
>ERZ773031.44-NODE-44-length-64956-cov-6.349425_pt1 | contig 64956 bp, 67 predicted proteins | sample MGYA00511666_ERZ773031 | MGnify/ENA primary metagenome ERZ773031 (study PRJEB29015, sample SAMEA2738135) | human oral metagenome | biome: human oral; feature: human-associated habitat; material: saliva | place: China | collected 2250 ...
AGCTCCAATAGATCCGACAAAGCGATTAATTTTTTGTTTAGACATATAATACCTCCTGAGGTTTATTATATCAGAAAGAAAAAGATACTGTCAATAATTTTGTATAAACACTCTAGTAGAGTTTTACGGAGTGTTAATCAAATAAGCTTTCAAGTGTGTCAGAACATTAGCCAAACCATTTATGGATGCGTTGACTTTGAAATCTGTCTAACAGGGTGGACTAACAAGCATTGTTTTTCGTTTGGGGTGATTTCATATCCAAGAACAACCTTCTGTCCTTCTGGTGTAATGCCAAGTGCGATATGAATACATTCTTTACTAACGGTTCCATGTCTTAACGGAAGATAGGTTCCGTCAAGGAATGAAACAGAGTAGTTAGCTTCTAAGCATCTCTTATGAAAAACAGCGACATTCTAAAGAGCTTGTTTTTAAATTGAAAATAAAATATAATGGGATAAGTTTAGTACCTTAGGAGGTGAAGAAAATGGTTTCTTTAGAAGAAGCAATTGAAGATACGTCGCCCAACCTTCAAAATGTAGCACCAGTTTATAAAAGAATAATTCTTTCGATAAAAGAGATAAACTGGCTAGATAAAATTTACTACAATCTTCGAACTGGCATTAAGACCGAGAACTCAATACTTGATTTTAGCGGTAGTTTATTGCCCGGAAAAGGGAGTAAATCTCCAATAATTTTGTTTAGTTTTTTGATAGAAAATAACGAGATTAAAAATCTAGAGTGTTCGAATAATATAGTTAAAAATATTATCACCAACACGATTCAAGATTGTTTAGGCTATAGTGATTTTAAACCAATTAAAGATGTAAAGATCGGGGGTGTATATAGGCATTATGGTGGTGAGGAATTTATTGTTAAAAATATTTCTCAGCATACAGACCATGACGAGAAATTGGTGAATTACCAAAAAATTGGTGAAGAAGAAATCTGGTCACGCCCGATAGAAACATTTACTGATGGAAGATTTCAGTTGGTGGACTAAAAAGCTTGCAAATTTTGCAGGCTTTTATTTTTTTGTTCTTGACGAAATGTTCTGGTTGTGATAAAATTAAAAAGTAGTCGGCCAGCGGGTCGGCATTTTTCATAAGAAAATATTTTGAAAGGATAAAATGGAAGATTTGAATGTTAAACAAATGATGCTAGCTGCAAAAAACATTGCTGCTGAAAAGAACTTACCCGAAGAAAAAGTTCTAGAAGTTATTGAAATGGCAATCGCTGCAGCTTGGCGCCGTGAGAACGGAAATCGCGATCAAAATGTTCGTGCTGAACTTAATACTGAAACTGGTGATGCGGAAGTTTTTGTTCAATATGAAGTTGTTGATGGTGAGGAAGCTTACAATATTAATAACGAAATTTCGCTTGAAGATGCAAAAGAACTTGATCCAAATGCTGAAGTTGGTGAAATTGTTGAAGAGAAATTTCCTGTTGAAACTTTCGGTCGAGTTGCTGCACAGACTGCAAAACAAGTTGTATTGCAACGGCTTCGTGAAGCTGAACGTGAAATCATTCTTGAGGAATATGAAGATAAGGTTGGTACGATTGTAAGTGGATCTGTTTCGAAAATTGACCAACGATTTGTTCGAATTGATCTTGGTAAAGCGACTGGAGTTATGCCACTTCGTGAACAAATCAACGGTGAATACTTTAGTGTTGGTCAACGAGTTAAAGTTTTGATTAAAGAGATTGAGCGTGAAGGTCGTGCGCCAGAATTAATTCTTTCTCGTGCAGATGCTAAATTTGTTGAAAATCTTTTTGAGCAAGAGGTTCCTGAGCTTGAAACTGGAATGGTTGAGATTGTGGGAATTGCTCGTGAGGCTGGTCGTCGAACAAAAATGGCTGTTCGTTCAATGATGAGTGGCGTTGATCCAGTTGGAACATTCGTTGGTAGCCGTGGAGTACGTGTTCAATCGGTTATGAATGAGATTGGCGAGCGCGAAAAAATCGATATTATTACATGGAGTGAAAACCCAAGTGAATTTATTCGTGAAGCTCTAAACCCAGCCGAGGTTATTGAAGTCCAAATCAAACCTACTGGCGAAAATGAGAAGAAACGTGCAACAGTGCTTGTTAATGAAGATCAACAAAGTATTGCGATTGGTCGTGCAGGTCAAAATGTTCGTCTCGCAAGTCGATTAACTGGTTATGAGCTTGATATTGAGCTTGCTAAACCCGCTGAAAAGAAACCTCGTGGAAATGTTGAAGACGGGTTGTTTAACGCTTTAAATGAGGCGACTGAGAGTGAAGTTGTTCAAAATCTTGATGGCGACGAAAGTGATCGGGAAAAGTTTGGTGGTGAAGACCAATAAAACCTTGAAAGCTAGCAGGGGTTGACTGCTAGCTTTTCTTATGTTATAATTGCTACATTGGCTTTGGGCAACCAAAGTACTTAAAAAAGGAGGCATTTATATGCAAAAGAAATGTAAAAACTTAAAAGTTGTTATTCCAGCGGCAGGAAATGGTACGCGTGGATATCCAGCAACTACAGGATTTGCTAAAGAATTACTACCATTGCCCTTTGAGGGTTATTTGCAAAATTCAATTGTGGTTTTAATAGAGAAATTGGTCCAGGCTGGAATCTCTGCACAGAATATTGCAATCGTTATTAGCCCTGAAAAAACTTCAATAGAAAGTATTTTCGAAAATAAAAAATCAATTATCGAAGAACTTCAAAGTAAGGGCAAACATGATTTTGCTGAAAAAGTTAAACGTGTTGAATTTTTAGCTCCAGCGAAATTTATCCAACAAGATTGCAAATTCTACGGTAATCAAGCTCCGCTCAGTACACCTGAAGTTATTGATTTTATTGGTAAAAGCGATTTTGCTTACTTTTTCCCAGACGACAACTTTGCGACAGTTGGTAAAAATGAATTCGAGCAAATCTTTGAAGCTTACGAGAAGTTTGGCGGAAGTATTCTGCCGGTTAAGCAAGTGCAGAATGATAATGAATACGAAAAGTATGCAATTGTCGTGGGTGAAATTATTCACCGTCCGCGAGACAAAGACGATAATTTGGTTTTAGAGGTTGAAAAAATCGACGAAAAACCAGGTTTTGAAAATGCTAAAAGCGAGCTCGCAAGTGTTCGTGGAGCAATTTTCGAAAATAGACTCATTGAATATATGAGTGATTATGCGGAAAATTTTGACGGAAATGGCGAGCTAATGTATCAGATTCCTGTACAAAATGCAATGAATGATGGAATGAAATTCCATGCAGTTCGTATTAACGGATTATATTGCGACACCGGAAACTGCTATGATTACGCTTTAGCGGTTCCAGCGATGATGATGACCAAAGACCGTGAACAATACATCAAAGATTTGAAAAAAGTTATTGAATATTTTGAAAGCCTCTAGCAAAAAATAAACGCTCAGTAATGAGCGTTTTTTAAATTCCTTCATGTTGAAGTAGCCAGCTTTTGCGATTTTGTCCGCTATTGTAGCCACCAAAATCCATGTCTTTAGTGAGAACTCGATGACAAGGAATAATTATTGAAAGTTTATTGGCGTTTAGAGCATTACCAACTGCGCGGATTGCATTTGGGTTTTCGATTTTTTCGGCAATTTCTGAATAAGTTGTAGTTGAGCCTGATCGAACGTTTCGAATTTCTTCCCAAACTTGTTTTTGAAAATCTGTGCCAGTCATCTCGATAGGTGTTTGAAAGCCGGCAAAAGGGTGTTTGAAATAATCTTCAAGTTCGGCGCGAATTTGTTTTATAGGCAAATTTTCGCCTTCAGGAATTTCAGTTGTTTCGAAAAAATCTTTAATTTGCTCAAGATCTTTTTCGAAATTATCGTTGTCTTGAAATTCCAAAAAAACTAATGCGTCTTCGTTCGCAATTGCAATCATTTCGCCCAAGGGGGTTTGAATTTTAGATAATTTCAGTTCACACATTTTAATACAGTAATTATATACAAAAAAAGAATAAAAGTCAAATAAGCCCCAAAACTGTATCAAAAAATAAAAAAGAGGTAAGTCGTTTAAGTATTAGGTTGCTAAGATGTGGTATAATAAGAGTATGAATCCTGAAGATTTTCAAGAAATTATTGCAAGAATGAGCGAAAACGCACAAAAAAGTCTGGAGCGTGCGGAGTTTTATTCGCGTGAATTTAAAACGGGCTATATTGGAATTGAGCACGTTTTGTTGGGAATTCTGGATAATCGTGAATCTTCAGCGACACTTTTAGCATATCGCTACAATTTAAAGTTTGAAAATGTATATGATTTTTTAGTTGAAAGCCCACTTTCGAAACATAGAATACCTGCGCCAGAAGATCCAAATATGAGAATTTTAACCGATCGAGCGGCTTTTGCGATAAAAATGGCAAGTTTGGTTTCTGGCAATTCTGAAGAAATTACTACTAAAAATCTTCTTTTTTCGATAATTAAACAGAAAAACTTACAGCTTCAGGTGATGCTTCGAAAAATTGGAACGGATATTGATGGGCTTTCGGCAATTTTAGATGAAGAAATGGCGAACGAGGGTGCTGACGATAATATCAGAAACGTTTTTAATTCAATAACAGACACTGAAACAATCCCAAAACAGCAAAGTGGGCGAGAAATAACACTTTTGAAAAAATTTGGTGAAGATTTAACTCAAAAAGCTAAAGATAACGAACTTGATCCGGTTATTGGTCGAGAAACTGAAGTACAGCGGTTGATTACGATTTTATTAAGGCGTACAAAATCGAACCCAGTTTTGATTGGTGAGGCGGGTGTTGGAAAAACGGCAGTAGTTGAACTTTTGGCACAAAAAATTGCGGACGGAAAAGTTCCACATCAGTTAGTAAATAAAAAGATTTTCGAAATTGATCTTGCGGGAATGTTGGCTGGCACGAAATTCCGAGGTCAGTTTGAGGAGCGTTTGAAAAATGTAATTAGTGCGCTTGAAAAACATCAAGAAATTATCGCATTTATCGATGAAATACACTTGTTGACAGGAACTGGTTCGGCGGATGGCGCAATGGATGCGGCAAATATTTTAAAACCGGCGCTTGCTCGAGGTAGAATTAAACTAATTGGTGCGACAACTTTTGATGAATACAAGAAAACAATAGAAAAGGATTCTGCGTTAACTCGACGTTTTCAATCTATCCAGGTTGATGAGCCAAGCCTAAAAGATACGCTTGAAATTCTCAAAGGTTTGCGTGAAAAATATGAAAAATATCACGGCGTTGTGATTTCTGATGAAATTTTAAGCGAAATTGTCGATATGAGCGCGCGGTATGTTTTTGATCGCCAAATGCCAGATAAAGCGATTGATACTTTAGATGAAGCTAGTGCGTTGCTTGTAAGCAAAAATTCTCTACATTCGAATAAAATTGTCAATTATTTGCATGAAATTGACGAACTAAAAAAGAAGAAAATGATAGCTGAATTTAGTGAAAAAGATTTGGTTCCAATTTATGAATCACGAATTTTGCAGCTTGAAAAAAAGATTACTGAAGAGAAAAAGAGACGCAGTAAAACGAAAAAAATGATCTTAACAAGCGATTTGGTTGCGAAGGCAATTTCACTTAAAACAAATATTCCCGTGCGGAAGATTTCGAAAAATCAAGCAAAAGTCCTAAAAAATCTCGAAAAGCATCTTTCGAAAAAGGTGATTGGGCAAAGTGAGGCGATTGAGCAAATTTCGAAAGCGATTCGGCGTAATAAGTCTGGGCTATCGGATGAAAATCGCCCAATTGGTTCGTTTATTTTTCTTGGTCCAAGTGGTGTTGGAAAAACTGAACTTTCGCGCCAGCTTGCCGAGGAGGTTTTTGGCGGTTCAAAATCATTGATTAAAATCGATATGAGCGAGTTTGGCGAAAAGCATAAAACTTCGCAGCTTTTAGGCGCGCCTGCTGGCTATGTTGGCTACGGAGAGGGTGGAACTTTAACCGAAAAAATTCGCCGACAGCCATATTCTGTAGTGCTTTTTGATGAGATTGAGAAAGCGCATCCTGATGTTTTTAACTTGCTTTTACAGCTTTTAGAAGATGGTGAATTGACGGATTCGCAAGGCCGAAAAGTTGCATTTAAAAATACGGTGATTATATTAACAAGCAATCTTGGTGCGAATGAAATTATGCGTGAAAATTCACTCGGTTTTGAAGCGGAAAATTCGCTAGAAAAAAGCCATGCTAAAAATAAGAAATTAACTAAAAAAGCACTTTCGAAATTCTTAAAACCTGAACTCTTAAACCGGTTTGATGGAATAATTACATTCAAGCCGCTTTCGAAAAAGGAAATTGGTCAAATTTTTGAATTACTTCTAGCTGATTTAAATAATCGTTTGTTGAGAAAAGGTTTGAATCTAAAGGTTCGAAAAGCTGTTAAAGATAGGATTATCGAAAAGGGTTATGATAGTAAAAATGGCGTAAGACCGCTTCGACGAACAATTGAGGATTTGCTTGAATACCCTTTGGCTGAAGAAATCTTAGACAAAAATCCACCAGAAGGAACGCAATTTATTGCGGCTATGCGGAAGGGTGAAATTAAGATTGAAATTTCGAAAGAATAAGGAGAAATATGAAAGATAATTTAAAAAGCTATTTAGTGCCAACCGTTGTCGAAGAAACAAATAGAGGTGAGCGTGCGTTTGATATTTATTCGCGGCTTTTAAATGAGCGTGTGATTTTTTTGGGTGAAGAGGTGAATTCGCATACGGCAAATGTTGTGGTGGCGCAACTTCTTCATTTAGCATATGAAAATCCAGATGAAGATATTAAGCTTTATATAAATAGTCCAGGTGGAAGTGTGTACGATGGTTTGGCGATTTATGACACGATGAATTTTATTAAGCCGGATGTTCAGACAATAGGAATTGGCTTGCAAGCCTCAATGGGTGCATTTTTGCTTTCGGCGGGTGCAAAAGGTAAACGTGCGGTGCTACCAAACGCTCGGGTGATGATTCACCAGCCATCAAGCGGTACGCGCGGAAAAATCACCGATCAAGAAATTGATTTGCGCGAAGGACTCCTTTTAAAAGAAAAACTTGCAAAAATTCTTTCGAAAAACACTGGTCAAGATTTCGAAAAGCTCAAAAATGATATGGAGCGAGATTATTGGATGAGCGCTGAAGAAGCTGTTGAGTATGGTTTGGTTGATAAAATAATTAAACAAGAAAAATAGCCTCGCGAACGAGACTATTAATAGCTATATCCGTCAATTGGTGTAACTTTTTCGCCAATTGCGGATTTTTTTAGAGCTTTTAGCCGATTCCATTCCGTTTTTGAAACAGGGACAGGCCAAATTTGTTCTTCTGAATTATCTCCACTCTTAGGGATGCGCTGCGCCAAAACATAATATTGCCCATTTGGCAATAAAATATTTACGCCTGCAGCATAAGGAGTTTCCGCACGAGAGCGGCCAATAACATCAATGAATCTGAATTCAGATCCTGTGCTTTGCGCATCGTAGGCGCAATTTGTGATATCTTTTCCATCTTCGTCTACAAGCTTAATCAACGGGTGAATTCTTAATTTCGTTGAGATTGAAAAGTATACTTTATCAATTTTTTGACCATTTGTGTCTGTAAAGGTTAACCCTTTTGCTTCAAATGGCTCAGCGAAATATTCATCTCTGCTTTTTTTAAATTTGCCCCACTTATCTTTCGAGAAAGATTTACCTTTTTCGAAATAGTCTTTGAAGCTAACCTGCGTAATGTTGTTTTTACGTTCTTGCGCAAAAACTTTGCTTGCAGTAGAGTATGTTGAAAACGAAAATAGCGCTACAAAGAGCACTAAAAAGAAATATTTTTTTTTCATTTTTAATTCCTTCTAATGCACTCAAAAAACAGCTAAAAGCAAAATTTCAAGGTGCATAAAAATATATTTAACACCTATATAATACCATAAATTCAATAAAAAATCAATATGGTTGACTTTTTGTTGAAAAGGGTGTAGAATATTTAAGCTTTCGGGCAAAAAACGTAGGGGGTGAAATTATGACAGTGAAAAAAATAGCTGAAATAATTAAACATGCTAATCCAGAAGTGATTAGCGAAAAGAAAAATCGAGAAATGATTGAAGGAGAGCAAGCAGCTCTAAAAGTAGAGGAAACAGCCTCCTTAGTACCTCGAATGTAATTTGTATAACCACTTTTTAAGTGGTTTTTTTATTGATTTTTTTTGATAAATATGTTAAAATGGACTACAAGAAGTAGTGTGTCTGTGGGAAAAAATACTTCGAAATTGATGGCAAAATTTCGAAAGTCATAGACGGGGAATCTTCGGGCCGATTCTAATAACACTTTAAATGCGAGGAGAAAAATGGCAAAAAAGCACTTTAATGCTGTAGGGCGCGCTTTCTTTTCTAAAGAAGACGTCGTTCTTGAAACCCCAGATTTAATCGCTCACCAAAAAGAATCTTGGAAGGATTTTGTCGATAATGGTTTGAGTGAGATCTTTGAAGAAATTAACCCGATCGATGATTACACCGGTCAAAAATTAGCTTTGCGTTTTAAGAGCTATAATTTTCAAGATCCAAAAACTACAAAAGATTTTGCAAAAGAAAATAACCTAACTTTCGAAGCTCCACTTCATGTTCAAGTTGAACTTACAAACAAGGTTACTGGTGAGGTTAAAGAGCAAGAAATCTATCTTGGTGATTATCCTTGGATGACCGATCAAGGTACTTTTATCATTAACGGAACTGAGCGTGTGATTGTTTCTCAGTTGATTCGTTCCGAAGGTGTTTACTTTAACGCTGAAACTGGAAATGATGGAAAGAATTATTATGGTGCAAAAGTCATCCCAGTTCGTGGTGCATGGTTAGAATTTGAAACAGACAATAAAGGTGTAATTTATGTAAAAATCGACCGTCGTCGAAAACTTCCAGTTACAACTTTCTTGCGTGCACTTGGTCGCATGACAAATGCTGAAATTCGAAACACTTTTGCAGATGTTGATACTGGTGATATTAAATTTATCGATTCAACTCTTGAAAAAGATCAAACTTCAAGCCCGTCAACTGCTTTAATTGAAGTTTATCGTCGTCTTCGCCCAGGAGATTTGGCGACTATTGAGAACGCTCGAAACATGATTGAGCGAATGTTCTTCGACTTTAAACGATTTGATTATGGTCGTGTTGGACGTTATAAGATTAATAAACGATTAAATCTTGAAACTCCAAACACAGCCGAAAATCGTTCTTTCCAAATGGAAGATCTTTTCGAGATTATTAAAGAAATTATCCGCCTAAACAATACTCAAGGTGAAGTTGATGATATCGATAGTCTTGATAACCGTCGAGTAAAATTGGTTGGTGAGCTTGTTGCTCGACAATTCCGTGTTGGTATGCTTCGAATGCAACGAAATGCCATGGATCGAATGTCAATGACAGATATCGAAACTGTAACTCCTGGACAATTGGTTAATGCCCGACCAGTTGTTGCTGCAGTGCGTGAATTCTTTGCCGGTTCACAGCTTGCGCAGGTTATGGATGAAACTAACCCACTTTCAGAACTTTCACACAAACGTCGTTTGAGTTCAATGGGTCCTGGAGGTGTGACTCGGGATCGTGCCGGTCTTGAAGTTCGTGACAGCCACCCAACTCACTATGGACGAATCTGTCTTGTGGAAACACCAGAAGGTGGAAACGTTGGTCTTGTGACAAACCTTGCAACATTTGCCCGAATTAACGAATATGGCTTTATTGAAGCCCCATATCTTCGTGTTAAAGATGGAAAAGTCACAAATGAAGTTGTATATCTTGATGCAGATCACGAAATGCGTGAAATTATCGCCGACGCTGGTTCGAAATTGAATGAAGATGGAAGCTTTGTTGAAGCGCAAGTTTCAGCTCGAAAAAATCTTATTCCATCACAGGTTAATTCTAGCGAAGTTACATTTATGGACGCAGTTCACCGACAAGTTCTTGGTGCTGCGGCTTCGTTGATTCCTTTTGCGGAGCGTGACCGAATTGACCGTGCGTTAACAGGTTCAGCCATGCAGAAACAGGCTGTGCCACTTCTTTGGACTGAAGCTCCAACCGTGGGAACCGGTGTTGAAGCTGATATTGCTCGAAATCTAAGCCAAATTATTGTTGCTGAAGATGATGGTGAGGTTGTTCGTGCTGATGCTGTTGCTGTTGAAGTTAAGTATGCGACTGGTGTTGTTAAATATGAACTAAAACATTTCCAAAAGACTGCTGACGATCGATGCTATAACCAGAAAGTTGTAGTTTCACGTGGTCAAAAAGTTAAAAAAGGTGATATTTTAGTTGAAGGTGCAAGCATTAAAAATGGAGAAATTGCACTTGGTCGTGATCTTCGCGTAGCGTTTATGTCTTGGGGTGGTTTCAATATGGACGACGCTGTGATTATTTCTGATCGTCTTGTTAAAGCAGATACGCTTACAAATATCAATATTAAAGATTACATGGTTGAAGTTCGAGAAACTAAACTTGGACCAGAGGTTGTAACTCGTGATATTCCAAACGCTAGTGAATACAGCTTGCGACACTTGGATGAAAACGGAATTGTTCAAATTGGTTCAGAAGTTAAACCAGGTGATGTACTTGTTGGAAAGATTACTCCAAAAGGTGAGCAAGAACTTTCAAGCGAAGAGCGACTTTTGCGTGCTATCTTCGGTGAAAAAGCAAAAGATGTTCGTGATACATCAACTCGCATGAAAAATACTGGTTCAGGAAAAGTTATCGGTGTAAAAATCTTCTCTCGAGAAAATGGACACGAAATGCGCGCTGGTGTTCTTCAACAAATTCAGATTTTCGTTGCTGAGGCTCGAAAAATTATGGTTGGAGACAAGATGGCTGGACGACACGGAAACAAAGGTGTTGTTGCGAAAATCTTACCAGAAGCCGATATGCCATTCATGGAAGACGGAACTCCGATTGATGTTATTTTGTCGCCACTTGGTGTGCCTTCACGTATGAACCTTGGTCAGCTTTTCGAAGTTCACCTTGGAATGGCTGCAAAAACTCAAGGATATCGAGTTGCAACTCCTTCATATGATGGTGTTGATGCTGAAACTTTGAGTGATGAACTTGAAGCTGCTGGTGTTGCTCGTGATGGAAAAGTTCAATTGTTTGATGGTCGAACTGGTGAACCGTTCGAACAACGCACAACTGTTGGATTTATGCACATGATCAAACTTCACCACTTGGTTGCAGACAAGATTCACGCTCGATCAACTGGTCCTTACACAATGGTGACACAACAGCCTTTGGGTGGTAAAGCTCAAAACGGTGGTCAGCGATTCGGAGAAATGGAAGTTTGGGCACTTGAGGCTTATGGTGCTGCTAATATGCTTCAGGAAATGCTCACAATTAAGTCCGACGATGTTGTTGGTCGTTCGAAAGCTTATGAGAGTATCATTAAGCATAGCGAGATTGTTGGTCCAAAATTACCAGAATCATTTAACGTTCTTGTAAAAGAGCTTCAAGGTCTTGGTCTTCGGGTTGATTTGCTAGATCGACACGCTTCAAGCGTTGATGCTGATGAAATTCTTGCAGAACGAAATAAGGATGGTGAAAATTCAACTTTCGAAGAAGATGAAAACATCGAAACTGTTCGAGATGAATCTGATGGTGAGTTCGAAGATAACATGAACATCCAAGATATTGATGAAATTGAAGAAAATAAGGAGGAAGCGTAAATGGCGAAAGTGGTGAATACGAACCAAATTGCTGATTTTGACGCAGTTCGCCTCGCAGTTGCTAGCCCAGAAGACATTTTGGGCTGGTCTTACGGCGAAGTAACGAAGCCAGAAACAATTAATTATCGAACTCAAAAACCTGAGCGCGATGGTTTGTTTTGTGAAAAAATCTTTGGACCAACTAAAGATATTAACCCTTACGACAACAAATTAAAAGGTGTTCGTTCTCGTGAAGCTGCTGTTGATAAAAATGGCGAGTTAGTTACGAAAGCAATTGTTCGTCGTGAACGAATGGGTCACATTGCATTGGCTGCTCCAGTTGCACATATTTGGTTTATGCGCGGTGCTCCAAGCGCAATGAGTCTTCTTCTTGGAATGACAGTAAAAAATATTGAGCGTGTTGTTTATTTTGCTAGCTATGTAATTCTTGATGTTGACGAAGAAAAACGCGATCAAATGCTTGCAGACCTTGATGCTGAAGACAAAGCAGCACGAATGGCAATTCAAATTCGTTACGAAAAAGAAGCTGAAAAAGATGGTGCTGATATTAAATCATTAGCTGAAGCTCAAACTAAGGAAATTGAAGAGTTAAACTCAAATTACACTTTGAAGAAAAGTCAACTCGATAGTTTTGTTAAAGGCTCATTGATGAGTGAAACTGATTATCGCAACCTTCCTGAAGAATATGAAGAGATCATCGAAGTTGGAATGGGCGGCGAAGCAATTAAGACTTTGCTTGATGAAATCAACATTGATGAACTTATCGAAAAACTTGAAGCTGAAGCTGAAAAGGCTAAAGGCCAACGAGAGAAGAAAATTCTTAAACGTCTAAAAACAATCGAAGGTATGAAAAATGCCGGAATTAAACCAGGAAGCCTATGTTTAACTGTTCTTCCAGTGATTCCGCCAGATTTGCGACCTATGGTTCAATTGACGGGTGGTCGATTTGCAACTTCAGACTTAAACGATTTGTATCGCCGAGTAATCAACCGAAATAATCGTTTGAAGAAATTGATCGAACTTAATGCGCCAATGGTGATTAAGCGAAACGAAATGCGAATGCTTCAAGAGGCTGTAGATTCATTGATTGATAACAATGCTTCTCGAAGTGGTCGTTCTGTAAGCACAGCCGGTGGACGCCGCAAGCTTAAATCTTTGAGCGATATGCTAAAGGGTAAGCAAGGTCGATTCCGTCAAAACTTGCTCGGAAAACGTGTTGACTATTCTGGTCGTTCTGTGATCGTTGTTGGACCAACTTTGAAAGCTCATCAATGTGGTTTGCCAACACAAATGGCGCTAGAATTGTTCAAACCTTTCGTTATCTCATGGTTGATCGAAAAAGAATATGCACACAATATTCGTTCAGCAACTCGATTAATTGATGCGCGAGAAGCTGAAGTTTGGGATGCTTTGGATGCTGTTGTTGAAGGAAAATACATTCTTTTGAACCGTGCTCCATCATTGCACCGACTTTCGATTCAGGCCTTCCAGCCAAAACTTGTTGAAGGAAAAGCGATTCAACTTCACCCACTTGTAGCTAATGGATTTAACGCCGACTACGATGGAGACCAGATGGCTGTTCACTTGCCACTTTCTGACGCCGCTCAAGCCGAAGCTCGTGACTTGATGAGTATTTCTCACAACCTTTTGAAACCTGCAGATGGTCAACCAGTTCTTTCTGTCGACCAGGATGTTGTTTACGGAAATTACTATATTACCTACGACAAACATTCTGAAATGGATAAGAAACCACGGCCTTTCGCAAATGTTTTCGAAGCAGAAATGGCTTATGATAAAGGCGCTATTGCACTTCAAACACCAATTCGAGTTTTTGTAAAAGGTAAAATTCGAAACACAACTCTTGGTCGAGTGTTCTTTAATGAGCTTCTACCAGAAGATTACCCATACGATAATAATCCACAAACTAAAAAACAAATCAATAAGATTTTGGCAGATGTTTTTGCGCGTTATGGTGCTGAAATGACTGTGAAAATTGCCGATAAAATTAAAGGCTTGTCATTCCGATTTGTAACAAAATCAGGATTATCGATTGGTAAAGAAGACTACACAGTTTACGAAAGTGAAAAGATTCCAGAAATCATCGCTAACGGTGACGCAAAAACAACATTGATTCAAGAACAATACGATCAAGGTTTGTTAACAGACCAAGAGCGATACAACTTGATTATTGAAAACTGGCACAAAGTTATTGATGAAGTTTCTGATGAGATTTCTGAGCGAGTTGAACACCAAGGTGCTGACTCTCCGGTTGGACTGATGGCTGTGTCTGGTTCTCGTGGTAGTGCAACAAATATTCGTCTTGCTGCCGGTTTGACCGGAATTATGGTGGACGCAACAAACCGTGAAATTGAGCTTCCAATTCGTTCAAACTACACACACGGAATGAGCTCACTTGAAGCTTTCGTGGCCACTCGTGGTGCGCGTCAGGGATTGATCTCGACTGCGCTTAAAACTGCCGATTCTGGATATCTAACACGTCGTCTCGTTGATGTTGCTCAAGATGTCTTCTCTGTGGCAGATAATTCATCTGAAGTTGATCCTGGATTTGCGATTTATCGTTCTGAAAGTCAAGAAACAATGATTCCGTTCAGTGATCGTCTCTATGGTCGATTTACTGCTGAATCTGTTCCTGGCTATATTGAAGCAGATAAGCTTATCACACGGGAAATTGCCGATGCGATCGAAAAAGATGAAAACATTAAAGAAGTTAAAATTCAAAGCGTGCTTTCAACTCCAGATCTTGCAGGAATTCCACAAAAATCTTACGGAATTGATATGGCAACAGGACTTCTTGTTAAACCCGCAGAACCAGTTGGTGTGATCGCCGCTCAGTCTGTTGGTGAGCCTGGTACGCAGCTAACTTTGAACACATTCCACAGCTCTGGTGTTGCTGGATCTGGCGCGATTTCTCAAGGTTTGCCTCGTGTTCAAGAGCTTCTTGAAGCTCGATCTCCTAAAGGTCAAGCTTATATGACAGAAGTCTCAGGTGTAGTCGATATCTGGGAAGATGGAAACATGAACATTGTTCAGATCACACCTCAAGAGACTGAAGATGGTGAAGCTCATCCTGTAAAATATGAAATCCCAAATGTTGCGGCTCTTGCTGTTTCGAAAAATGATATCGTTCGAGCGGGTGATCGCCTAACTATTGGTTCATTGAATCTTCGAGATTTGATGAAGCTCAAGGGTGTTGAAGAAACTCAACGATATATTATGAACGAAATTTTACGAATTTACGCAGCTCAAGGTCAAGATATTGCTTCGAAACACCTTGAAATCATCGTTCGACAAATGTTTAGCCGAGTTCAAATTGAAGACGCTGGTGATTCATCATTTATCATTGGTGATGTAGTTTCGAAAGCTGCGGTTGTTGAAGCAAATAAACTTCTTGTAGCTCAAGGTAAAAAGCCTGCTGAATTCAAGCAACAACTTCTTGGAATTACAAAAGTTTCAATCTTTAGTGATAGCTTCCTATCGGCTGCTTCGTTCCAAAATACAACAAGTGTATTGATTAACGCAGCAACTTCTGGACGAGTTGATAAACTTCATGGTTTGAAAGAAAACGTGATTATTGGACGCAAGATTCCTGTTGGAACTGGCGCTCGGGCTCATGAAGAAAAATTCGAAATCAATGAAGATTTAGATTCCGAGAATGAAACAAACGATTCTTCTGTAGAAGAGTAAAAATACTAAAACACTGGTTTAATCGCCAGTGTTTTAATTTGCCTAAAAAAATAAAAAATGGTATACTTATAGCATAAATCAAATAGGAGAAAAGATGAATTCAAATCAAACAATAAGAGTTGGCGCAAAAGCTTATCGAAATCGAGGAATTATTTTTACGATTTTGGCAATTTGTTTAATTGCTTCGGGCGTATGTTTTGGTATGAAACCATTTGATGGTTTTGCCAAAAGAATAACTTGGAAACAAATTGAAGGTGAAATTGTTGGCTTCGAAAAGGAACTGGCTAGTCAAAATTCAAGTGAGTATAAATTTATACCAACGATTGACTTTTCAATTCAAGACAATGAAACGACAGAAGTAAAGGCGGATCCACAAAAAGAACAGCCTATAATCGGTGAAAAAGTTAAAGTTTTTTATGATGAAAAAAATCCTGGTGCAGCAGTTGTTGACGACTATCCAATTGTGAATCTTATTATCCCTGTAGTTTTGTTGGTTCTTGGTGTTGTTGGATTAATTTTAGCAATTGTTTCTTTCAGGAAAATGAAAAAAGCAAAAGCCTACCAAAATCAACTACAAAATAGTATGAATCAAAGTATAAACCAAACACCTTTTGTTCAAAACTTTGTTCAACAAGATAACGGAAGACGACAATAGTGCGGATTATTTTTACTGATGGTAGTGCTTCGCCAAACCCTGGCCCTGGTGGTTTTGCTGTGATTGAAAACGGCGCACCAATCGCACTTGGATCTGAAAACCCTAGCACGAATATTCGAATGGAAGGTTTGGCTTTAAAAAAAGCTTTCGAAATTTTAAATGGGGAAAAGGCAGAAATTCAAACAGATAGCGAATTCTGGATTAACGTTTTAACGAAATGGGCGCCAACTTGGGAACGAAATGGCTGGAAAAAGAAAACTGGTGAAATTAAAAATCTTGATATTGTAAAGCCTCTTTATGAGCTTTATAAAAATTCGAACGTAGAGTTAAAATGGCTAAAAGGGCATGCTGGTCATGAGTTTAACGAAATGGCCGATGAATGGGCAAATCGGGCAAGAAACGGCGAAACAATTTAGCTCTTGACTTTCACTTTAGACTGTGATAGAATGGAAATTCCGCTTTGGGTGGAAAATAAAAATTTGGAGGAAATTATCCTTATGAAAAAAGAATTGAACGAGGCTAAAGTGCCTTTGTTGGTTTCCTTGTACTTTATTGCAGCCTATGGTGTGTCGTTATTCTTAACGATTTTGACGCACTGGAATTTTGGCGTGTTTATTTTTGGTATTTTTATTATCACATTAATAATTGCTACCAAAAGGTATAGCGAAAAGACACCTGAACACGTTCGAAGATAATTTTTTAAGCCAGAGGAACTGGCTTTTTCTTTTGGCTATTTATACTTTACAGTTTTTTAAAAATATGATAAAATTAATAGCGAAGCGCTGTTTTTGTGCTGGTTTCGAAAAAACAACAAAACTAGCGTGAAACAGCAATAAAATAATAAATTTAAGAGGAATCAAATGAATAAAAATACTCCATTGGAAAATTTCCGAAATGTTGGTATTATTGCGCACATTGATGCCGGTAAAACTACAACAACAGAAGGTATTCTTTACCGAACTGGTTTGACACACAAAATCGGTGTTGTTCGTGGTGAAGGTGATGGTGCAACAACTGACTGGATGGCGCAGGAGAAAGAGCGAGGTATTACAATTACTTCTGCCGCTGTGACATGTTTCTGGAAAGATCACAAAATTAACATTATCGACACCCCAGGACACATCGACTTTACTGCCGAAGTGGAACGTTCACTTCGCGTGCTTGACGGTGCAGTTACTGTTTTTGATGGTAAAATGGGTGTGGAAGCTCAGTCTGAAACTGTTTGGCGACAAGCTGACAAATACGGCGTGCCACGCGTTTGTTTCATTAACAAAATTAACCAAACTGGTGGTGATTTCTACAAATCAATCAAATCAATCCATGATCGCCTAAGCAAACAAGCTTTCCCAATTCACTTGCCAATTGGTTTCGAGCAAGAAATCAACGGTGTTGTTGATCTTATCGACATGAAAGCCTACACTTACGATAACTATGCCGATCACCAATTGAAAGTTGGCGAAATTCCAGCTGACATGCTTGAAAAAGCTAAGAATGCACGTTCATTGCTTGTTGAAAATGCAGTTGAAGCTGATGATGAATTGATGATGCGATTCTTTGAAGAAGGTGAAGAATCAATTACGATTCCTGAACTTAAAGCTGCTCTTCGAAAACGAGTTCTTGCTGGTGACTTCTTCTTAGTAACCGGTGGTGACGGTCGTGGCGTGATCGTGGAAAAGGTTCTTGATCTTATCAATGACTACCTTCCAAGTCCACTCGATATCGCTTCAATTAAGGGAACTGATGCTAAAACTGGTGAACCTATTGAACGAAAGCCATCTGTAAACGAACCAACTTCTGCACTTGCGTTTAAGATTGCAACTGACCCATTTGTTGGAAAACTTGTATTCGTACGTGTTTATAGTGGTAAAATTACTGCTGGTTCATACGTTCTTAACACAATGACTGGTAAAAAAGAACGAATCGGACGAATCGTTCGAATGCACGCCGATAAGCGTGAAGAAATTTCAGAAGTTACTGCTGGTGACATCGCCGCTGTTGTTGGTTTGAAAGATGTTACAACTGGTGCAACTCTTTGTGATTTGAACCACGGTGTAATTCTTGAAGGTATCGAATTTGCTGAACCACCAGTTTCGATTGCGGTTGAGCCAAAAACTAAAGCCGACCAAGAAAAAATGGGAATTGCTCTTCAACGACTTGCTGAAGAAGACCCAACTTTCCGAGTTCATACAGACGAAGAAACTGGTCAAACAATTATGTCAGGAATGGGTGAGCTTCACCTTGACATCTTGATCGACCGAATGAAGCGTGAATTTAACGTTGAAGCTAATATTGGTGAGCCACAAGTTGCCTTCCGTGAAACTATTCGTGGAACTGCTGAAGCTCAAGGTAAACACGCAAAACAGTCTGGTGGTCGTGGTCAATATGGTGATGTTTGGATTCGCTTTGAACCAAACGAACCAGGAAAAGGCTTTGAATTCTTTGATGAAATTAAAGGTGGTGTTGTGCCACAAGAATACCGCAAACCAGTTGAACAAGGTGTGCTTGAAACTCTTGAAGGTGGTGTGATTGCTGGCTACCCAGTAGTTGACGTTAAAGCTACACTTTACGATGGTTCTTACCACGATGTCGACTCAAGCGAATTGGCCTTTAAATTGGCTGGTGCGCTTTCAACTCGTGAAGGTATTAAGAAGGCAAATCCTGTTCTTCTTGAACCTGTGATGAAAGTTGAAGTTACAACTCCTGAAGAATTCATGGGTGATGTAATCGGAGACTTGAACTCACGCCGTGGTCGAATCGACTCAATGGATGATTTGATGGGTGGAACAAAACTTATTCGAGGTTTTGTGCCTCTTGCAAATATGTTTGGTTACACTTCAGACCTACGCTCAATGAGTAAAGGTCGTGCAGCTTCAACAATGGAGCTTGCGCAATACGAAGAAGTTCCACCTAACGTTGCACAAGAAATTATCGAAAAGCGAAACGCTAAATAATAATTTCGAAAACTTAAAAACTACCTCTTTCGGGAGGTGGTTTTTGTTTTGCAAAAAATAGATAAATTTGATAAAATAAGTATATCGTGGCTAATGCTAATAGTGTGGAGAAAAATCTAGAAAACCAGCAAAAAACTCTTGCGGAAGATGAGAGGTTATTTGATGATATTTCAAATAGACAGCCAAAAGACCTAGCTCCTAAAAAAACAAAAACCCTAATTAAAAAACAAAAAATAAGCGATAAAGAAAATATAGCTCTTTCTTCTGTTAGAACCACTAAAGACGACGAAAAACAAAAAGAAAGCCTGATTAAATCAAAAAAGCGAGTTAAGAAGTTTGGTGAAGTTTTTACACCAGAATTTATTGTTAAACAGATGTGTGATTTGTGCGAGCCAACAATTTCGCAAGTAGATAGAAAAGTATTTGAGCCAACTTGTGGGAATGGTAATTTTCTTGTAGAAATTTTGAACCGAAAACTTAATTCGGTTCCGGATTTTTATGCAAAAATAAAAAAGCAAAAGAATGCTAGAAGTAAAAAGGCTCAGGCTGAGATTTATGAATTTTGCTTAATTTTGGCGATTTCGAATGTCTATGCGGTTGATATTCAAGAAGATAATATCGAAGAATCACGCGAACGCTTAAAAGAGGTCGTTTATAAACATATTAAAAATATCAAAAACTCATTCTTTTTTCTTGAGCTAATTGATAAAATCCTAAGCAGTAATATTATTGTTGGCAATACTTTAACACAAAAAAATGAACTTAAATTCTTTGATCTAAAACCAAATTTCGATAATTTAACTTTCGAAATTTCAGAACATTCACTTCAAGATATTGAAAAAGCTTACTCAAAAACAAAATCAGCAAATCTTGAAAACCTAACAGATGTAATGAGTCAAATGCGAGCATCGCCGGCAAAATCTAAGATAAAGAATATTTTAAAGTGATTGAATAATATGTAAAAGGATAGATATGATTAAAAAAGATAAAATGAAGCTAAACCCAACAATTAAAGTTAGCCAAAATAAGATTTATATTTACGAAACGCCCAATAATCTTGATACAAAAGGTTTTTTAAAGATTGGACAAACTGAGCGAGATTCTGAAGATCGAATTTTAAACCAGACTGGAACGGCAATGATTCGTGCGAATATACTAGCAGAATATGAAGCAATAGATGATAATGGCCAGGTTTTTAGTGATAAAGAAATCCATCAATTTCTTTTAAGAAAAGGGATTGAAAACCTAAAGCATTATGGAAGTGGCAAAAATAGTGAGTGGTTTAAAATTGGCTTTAACGAAATTGATAGAGTAATTAAAAATCGCCAGCATTTTATCGATGATTTTAAATTTCTAAAAGATAAACCAATTGAAATTCAACTTTACCCAAGTCAGCAAGAAGCCTTAGATCAAACTTATTCTCGTTGGAAAGTTTTACAAGAGAACCCTAATACTACAGATTCGAATATTCGAAAATTTCTTTGGAACGCTAAACCACGATTTGGTAAAACTTTAACTGCTTACAAATTTGCCGAGAAAATTCATGCGAAGAATGTGCTTATTATGACTCAGCGGGCTTCAATTTCAAATTCATGGTTTTCTGATTATCACGAGTATATTCGAAATTCAAAAGATAGCAATTATGAATTTGGATCGAGTAAAGATAATAAAATAGAAAATGAAGAGATTGTAAAAGCTCAAGCACTAGATGAAAAAATATCAGAAAAGCTTGCTTATAACGAGAATAAGAATTTAATTTATTATACTACACTCGCAAACATCAAAGGCAAAGACGAAGCTGGCGAATTTAAAAAGAAAAATGCTTGGATCTTTAATGCGCATTGGGATTTAGTAATTCTTGATGAAACCCACGAAGGAACTACTACGGACGCAATGACTAAGGTTCTTGAATCTCTCGATCATGATTTTTTACTGGAGCTTTCGGGAACTCCTTTTCGCAAGATGACTGAAACTCAAGGATATACTGCTAAAAATACTTATTCTTGGAGTTATACTGAAGAACAAGAAGCTAAAGAAAATTGGGATTATTCACAAGGAAAAAATCCATATATTAATCTGCCTAAATTAAATATGTATACTTTTCAAGTACCCTCAAACGTGCGAGTTATGAGCGACTTAAGTGAATATTCTTTTGATTTTAATGAGTTTTGGAAGATTAGTGCTGATAAATTTATCCACGAGCAAGAAATAGACACTTTTTTGGATATTCTTTCGAACCAAAAAGAGCGTTATGATGATCCACAAACTCAATATTATCCTTTTGCTGATAAAGACACGCGCGAACAATTACGCCATACGTTTTGGAAATTACCAAGCACTGCGGCAGTTAAACTTCTTGCCAAAAAACTTCGTACTCATGAATTTTTCTCGCAATATAAAGTTATTGAGGCTGCTGGAAGTAAAGAAGGCCGAAGTTCAATTAAAGCCGAAAAGGAAGTTAAAGCGGCGATTGGTGATAATGGCCTTAAAACTAAAACGATCACTCTTTCAGTGGATATGCTTACCACCGGTACAACCGTAAAAGAATGGACAGCAGTTTTAATGTTGGACAATACAAGTGACACTGGAAAATATATCCAAACTGTTTTTCGTGCTCAAACACCATGGAAATCTACGTTTGAAGATGGTACAACATTCGTTAAAACTAATGCGTTCGTCTTTGATTTTAATCCAGACCGTGTATTGAAAATTGCTGAAGAATATGCCAATATGGACACCAAAACTGGTGTTGAGATAGTTGGCAATAGTACTGCTGATCGTCAAACTAAGACACGGACTTTAATTAACTTTTTACCAATCATAGCAATGGATGAGGATGGTGAAATGCGTTATCTTGATGCCAAAGATGCTGTAAGTATTATTAATTATACTGCTGCTCGCAAGATTGTTGATGAAGGCTTTATGAGCAATAGTCTATTTAATGTTAAGGCTCTTTTCCGAATGAAAGGTAAAGATTATGAGCAGGTGCGAGAAATTATGAGTGAAATTTCGCCAGTTTCAGCTTTAGATAAAAGAAAAAATAAAAAGCAACAAGGCGAACCGTTGGCGGAGGAAAATCCAGAAGATACTTTTGAAATTGAAAAAGAAAAGGTGATTTCGCAAAGCAATTTAGGTGAAAAGAAATTTGCTGCTATTGAAGAAGCTACTTCTCTAGGCGATGAAAACTTAGATCTTGTGCTTGAAAGGGCGACCGAACAAGCTGGCGAAGAAATTACTAAAGAAGATCTTGAAAAATTCGAACAAGCCAAAAAGCCTTTCGAAGAAGCTAAAAAGAAACAAAAAACCGAAGAAGAAAAATTCCGCGACCATTTGCGAGGTTTTGCTCGCACTATTCCAGTGCTTTTGATGGCATATGCTCATAGTGAAATGACTTTTGAAAACTTTGAAAAGCGGATTCCGCAGGTTGATTTTGAGCAAGTCACCGGAATAACCAAAGAGCAATTTGAATATTTGCGCCAAGCGCGTGATGATTCTGGCGAGCCATTTTTTGTAGAGAGCGCCTTCAATTCAGCAATCCACGAGTTCTTAAAACGCAAACGAACCACCGAGCATTATTATAAGAGTGAGGCGGAAGGCGACATTTATGATAACATTCCAAGCCAAGAAAATAACCGTGTCTTCACGCCCAAGCGAGTGGTTAATATGATGCTCGACGCATTCGAAGCTGAAAACCCTGCTTTCTTTAAGAGTGATAAGGTTAAAATACTTGACCCATATGTAAAGAGCGGTAATTTTCTTGCCGAGGCTGCCAAGCGGTTCTACAAATATTCAAAAGATAAAGATATTGAGCGAATAATTGAAAACCAGCTGTTTGGTATTGCACCCTTCGATATTTATGCTACGCTGGCCCAAGAAACGGTTTATAGCTTTGCGGATACTAAATTTAAGCACCGTTTACGCAATCGCAATATCCGTCCGGAACCACAAATTGAAGAGTTGGTAAAAGCTGGTAAGTTAGAAGAAGTAATAAAGGAGCATTTTGGAAATATGAAATTTGATGTTGTAATTGGGAATCCGCCGTATCAGGAGGAGACAAAAGACACTAGCGATAAACCAATTTATAACTATTTTATGAGTGAAGCTTATAAGTTTGCAGATAAGGTTTGTTTTATTACGCCAGCGAGGTTCTTGTTTAATGCGGGTAAAACCCCTAAAAAATGGAATGCTAAAATGTTAAACGATGAACATTTAAAGGTGGCGTATTATGAGCAAGATTCAAGTAATGTATTCCCAAATACCGATATTAAAGGCGGTGTAGCTATAACTTATCGCGACGCTCAGAAGAACTTTGGTAAAATTGGCACATTTACGCATTTTGAAGAGCTTAATAGTATTTTACGAAAAGTAGTAAATAATAGTTTTGAAAGTATTGAACCTATTGTTGGCGTTCAGCTTGATTATAAATTCAAAAAAGAGTTTAATATATCGCAAGTTGGCTTAAAGACAAATGTATTTAATAAGCAGAAGCATCTATTTACAGATAGTCGAGTGAGCGATACGCAAATTGCTATTCTTGGATTAAACGGAAGAAGTCGAATATACAAATATATTGAAGAAGAATACTTTATTTTACCTCAAAATCATCAAAAATGGAAAGTCTACCTGCCTACATCAAACGGAAGTGGTGCTATCGGTGAAGTTCTCTCTACACCCCTTATCGGGGAACCCCTTATCGGGCATACAGAAACATTTATAGGAATTGGAGAGTTCGATAATCAAGAAGAAGCCGAAAACTTGCTTAAATACATAAAAACTAAGTTCGCGCGTACAATGCTTGGTACTTTAAAAATTACACAGCATAATTTGGCGTCTACCTGGAAGAATGTTCCTCTTCAAAATTTTACTAACAATTCCGACATCGATTGGTCGCAATCAATTGCTCAAATCGATCAGCAGCTTTACAAAAAATACGGTTTGAGCGAAAAAGAAATTGCGTTCATTGAAGAAAAAGTTCGTGCTATGGAGTAAAATTAAGCAAGCGTTTTTAATTCTGAAAACGCTTGCTTTTTGATGTAAAATATGGTATATTTTAAGGTATGATAGATAATTTAATACGGGCAATTAAATTTAGATATGGTAAGGTTAGTGAAGATGAGCTTTTTGCTTTAAGTTGGAAAAAACCAGAACATCTTGATGTATTTATTGAAAAGGCTGATGGCGGCTACTATGCTAAGATCAATAACTATGAAGGTGATAATGTTTCGACTTGGGCACCAAATGGTGAAGAGCTTGTGCGGCTTGTGAATGAATTACTTTATGATTATCTTGAAGTTCCTGTATCTTGTCGCGAATATTATGGCTATTTTTTGCCATCAGCTGACGTAAGAAAAGAATTTTCAATTGAAATTCCTCAAAAATATTTGAATAAAGAAATTAAACTTGCAAGGGTTTAATTGTGGTTAGACCGCGAGAAATGAAACTGTCAGCTCTACTAAGGGGCTTAAATAGGCTCGGTTTAGTTATAGATAAGACTCCGGCAAATCATATGAAGGCGAAAAATCCTAAAACTAATTTAGTAACGATGATTCCTCGCCATAAGCCAGTTAAAAAATCAATAGTTCGTTCAATTTTTAAATGGCTTGAAGACCAAGGATTTACAGATGATGAAATTAAAAAAGCTTTAAAATTAAAATAATCACCCTGGCGTGGTTATTTTAAATTGAATAAAATACCAAATCCCGCTTACGCTTAACCCATTCAAAGTGCTATAATTAAAGCAGGAAATCAAGCACTTTTAAGGAGATAACTTGGTGATTTTGGCAAGGTGAAAGGAGGAGTCTTTAATCCCCTATAGCAAACCAACAAAAGTACTACGCTACTTTTTAAAATTTGCTAAGCACATTTAAGAATCATCTATAGCATTTTTAATTAACTGCTATAGCAAAACAAATCAAAAGCCTTTTAAGGAGGAAAATGAGTCTTAAATATAAAGTTGTTCAACTTGTAAACCCTGCAAAACGAGAGGAGCCAAAAAAGTTTTATGCTCAACTGGCTGAATCTGGCCGTGTTGATTTGGATGAAATTGCCAATAGTATTTCAGAAACCTCAACTACAGTGAGCCATATTGATGTACATGCGGTGCTACTAGCACTAACAGATGAGCTTTTGAAACGACTAGAGCGAGGTGAAAGTGTTCATCTTGGAAAACTTGGTTATTTTCACACAACCATTCAATCTAAAGGTCAAGATAAAGAATCTGATGTAACAGCGAGCTCAATTGAGGGTGTGAAAGCTCGTTTTGTGGCGGGTGATGCCTTAAAAGATAAGCTAAAAGCGGCACATTTTGAGAAGGTTGAAAAAGCCAAAACTACCGAACTAAAACCAACCGAAAACAAGCCCGCGGGTGCTTAAAATTAGCTAAAGCAAAAAGTTTAAAACCAGCTTTGAATAGCAAAAAGAGCTATCGGGCTGGTTTTAAAATTGGTTTTTTTGTGTTAAAATAGAGGATATATGAAAAGCCTTGTAGAGATTTTAAAAGAAGAATATCAAAACTATTGCCAAGATAAAAATATTGACTGGTTGCAAAGTGTAGAATTTGCCGAAATGCGCAAGAAGCGCGGCGCAGAATGCTATTTTGTGGCGTTAAAAAATGGTGAAAATATCGAAGTTGCTGGGTTGATTTCTAACAAAAATAAGCGTTTCGATTTGGTGATGATTGAGCAAAATGGCGTTTCGCAAGTAGATTTTGTGGATTTCTTAGTGAAGAGCAAAGAGTTTGCGCGTGAACGTGGAGCGATTTCTTATCGGATTTTACCAAAAGTGGTGCGTGCGCTTCGCAATGATAAGCTTGAAATTATCGAAAGCACTAACTTGAACTGGCTAAGCGAGCCACTATTAAAAGCTGGTTTTAAATATCATTCCGGCTTTAAGCACGAGTTTGATATGGATGTAAACATGCATGTTTATTTGAAAGATCTAACAGAGCTAAGTGAAGATGATGTGGCGGCAACTTATAATCAAACCACTCGCCGAAATTTGCGGGCGGCAATAAAAAAGGGTGTGAATGTTCGTAAGGTTGAAGAGAATGAATTCGCTGATTTTGTAGCGATTTTAAAAAGTTCAAACCAAAAAAATGGTGTTGGCACGCGTGATGAAGAATATTATCACAATTTAAAAACTTGTTTTGGTGAGCAAGCGCATTTTATGGGTGTAGAATTTGAAGGAAAATTAATTTCTGCTGGCGTGTTTATTTTTTCGAAAAATGAAGTTGTTTATTTTGAAGGCGGTTCTTTGCAGGAATATCGTAAAATTCCAGCTTCAACGTTTTTACAAGATTATATGATTAAAGAGGCGATTCGCGCGGGAACTTCGAAATATAATTTTTATGGCATCACGGCAGAACCAAAGGCGAGCTTGTTGCGTTTTAAAGCTGGTTTTCGTGGTGTAGCGGTTGAGTATGCTGGTGAATATCGCAAAAGATATTTATTCCGCACAATTTTGAGCAAAATTTTGCGGCGATAATTTGACTTTTAGCTATTTTGGTTGTAAAATAGGAGTTACGAGGTTTTACCTTAGTAATTTTGAAAGCAGGTGCAAAGCCATGGCTGGATTTAATATTTCTATGGAGCGAATCAATGACGATTATCAAAGGGTTGTTGATATTGATAATGAGACTAGAACGCTTAAAAGAGAGCTTAACGGCTTATATGAATCACAAGAGGACATTTGTGAAGATTTAAGACTTGCAAGCAAAGCTTTATATTATGCAAGAAAGGAATGTAAAAAAGCAAAAAAATTATATGAGTGTGGCAAAATTGATGAGGATGAGTATTTAGAGTATGATAAAAACTTGGAATATTATAAGGATTCGATTAGAAGACGCACTGAAGCAAAAAGAAAGAATGGTGAGATGATTAAAAGCCTAAGAAGCGCAATAAAAAGTAACGAAGAGCTTTTAATGGCACGAGTTGATGCTCGTTATGATTGGGAAACCTGACTTTAACCACCGCAAAGGTGGTTTTTTATTGACAAAAATTATGATATATGGTAAAATTATAACCTATCTAAAACAAAATAGTTCTAGATAAGATTTAGTTAAAGGAGGTTGTCGCTTATGGCAACTCGTAATTTTAAACAAATAGCAAACCTTGGCCGTACGAGAGCTGGTTATAAAAATGCGATTAAAGTATTTGAATCTAGCTTTCCAAGTGAAACACTTGAAGACTGTAAGGAGTCGCTTAGTTCAACTAAGCAAGTAAGAGTAGAGCTTTTAGGTACAATCAGCGAATTATCGAACAAACTAAATAATTCAGTAGATCCGTCTCGAGATGACTATAAGCTACTGGAGTTTTTCCAAAAATGCTTAAGTCGTATTGATAAAGGAATAATTCCCAGCTTGAATAAGATGATTCAGGATTTAGAGGAAGCTGAAGCTAAAGATATTCGAAAAGTTAATGCCGTAAAGAGCTCTAACTATAAAGACAAGAAATATGGTTTTCGCACTAAACGTGTTCCAGATAAAAAGGAATACAAGCACGATCGCGACATTGCACGAACAAATAAAAAGAAACGGCAATGGTGGCTTGCTAGCTAAAAAACAATTTGTTTAAAAACAACCAACCGCTCAAAAAGGGCGGTTTTTCTTTACGCCTATGTTTTTTTGTGCTAAAATGGTAAAAGTTAAAGAAGGAGGTTTGAGTTTTGGACGATTTTAAATATTTGCCAGAAAATGCTCATTATTTTGATTCGGCGTGCCAATCTTTGCGCCCACAACCAGTTTTGGATGCTTTAAATGATTACTATTTGAATTTTAACTCTTGTGGTGAGCGCGTAAAATACGCTTGGGGTAGAAAAGTTGACGAAAAGATTGAAGAAACTCGTGAAGCAGTTTTGGATTTATTAAAGCTAAAAGAAAAAGATTATTTTGTAAGTTTTACGCTTAACACGACATATGGTTTAAATTTGTTGCTTTCACAACTTGAATTGCCGGTTTCGAAAGTGATAACTAGCGAGATTGAACATAATTCGGTTTTTCTTTCAACGATTGAATTCGCTAAAAAACATCAAATTGAACGAATTATACTTGAACGCGAAGAAGATGGTTCGATTTCGCTCGAAAATGATTTTTCGAAAGCTTTGGTCGTAGTTAATGCAGCTTCGAATATTGATGGGCGACGACTCGAAAATATCAAAAAACTAGTGAAGAAAATTAAAAAACAAGGCGGATTTGTAATTATCGATGCGGCGCAAGCGCTAGGTTCAAGCTATGAATTGCTTCAAAAAGTTCCAGCGGATGCAATTGTTTCGAGTGCACACAAGATGTATTCAGCAAGCCTTGGAATTATGGTTGTTCGAAAAGATTTTGCGAAATTCGTAAAAACTTCTTTTGTTGGCGGTGGAATGGTTTCGGGGGTTTCGAAAGAATCCTATGAAGTGCTAGATGGCGAACATATTCATGCGCTTTTCGAACCGGGGCTTCAAGCTTGGGGTGAAATTATTGCCTTGAAAACAGCAATTGATTGGCTAAAAAAGCAAAAGAAAACTTCACAAATTGATAAGTTTGCGGATGAAATTTTTGAGTTTTTAAATACGCAAAAAGGCGTGCATGTAATTAACGAAAAATCGGCACCAGTTATTAGTTTTTATCACGATGAACTTGATGCGCACTTAATTGCACAAGCTTTGAGCGATGAGGGGATTATGGTGCGAAGTGGTTATTTTTGTGCACATTACTACTTAAAAGAAGTTCGAAAACTGTCACATTTGGTGCGAATTTCAATTGGCTTACACAATACTGAAGCTGATGTTGTAAAATTAAAAGAAGTTTTAGAAAGGATTTTTAGCTAATGGTTTGTATTGCTGCATTTATAATTTTGTTGATTATTTGGCTGTTTACGCCCGCTTTAAAGTTGTTGGGCTTTAAAAAACAAGCAAAATCAATTAATCAAATGTTTAAAAAATCGATGCATTGCTTTTCGCGAAGAGTAACTTTGCGTGCTTGTGACTCGAATTTTAAAGATGAAATCAAAAATTCAATCCTTCGAAAATTAATTGTAAAGCACAAAAAATGGGTAAAACCAGTCTCTTGGGCGATTGAGGCGGTGGCCGGCTTGATTGTTTTGGTTACCATTTGGTCGGTTTTAACAGTGATTAAATCGGCTTTAGCGCTATTTGTTTTTGGAACTTGTGATATTCAACGACCAGCTTCTTGCGCACTAAATTCAACCGAGGCTTGTTCGATTGATGGCGGAAATACGGAAAGTCCAATAGTTTCATGGTTTACGGATTGGGGACAAATCTTTAGTGCGATGCCTGCGAAGTTTCGAAATTGGAATGCGCAAGATTATGTTGTGAAGAATTCAACTTATCGTGGTGAATTTTCGAATGAAGTTTCGAAAGACGCAAGCGTAGCAGTTGATATTTTCGACCCTGGTTGTATTGTTTGTCGACGCACGTTTATAAATCAAAAAAATAGCGGTTTCTTTAAGACGCATAAAACGTATCTTTTACCGTATCCAATTCCTGGAAAATTTAAGAACTCTGATTTTATTGCTAAGTATATCGAAGCTGTGCGAGGTACTCAACCTGAAAATGGTGAGAAGATTTCAACCGAATGGATGATTGTCGAGAAGATTTTTATCGAAAAGGATGAAAAAGGAATTTTATTCCAAGAGAAATTTAACGGCGAAAACCAAACTGCAACTACAACCGAAGAGACCGAAAAGATTCTGCAAGGTTGGCTAAAAGATGCGGGATATTCGGATTCTCAAATCGAAGAAATTTCGAAAAAGGCAAAAAGTGAAGAAATTTTGAATCGTGTTAAAGAAAATTTGCGAATTGTGAACGATGAGATTAAAACGAAAAGTATTCCAACTTTGATTTATGAGAATCAGCGACATGAAGGACTTTATAAAGCTTCAAAATAATTTTCATAAAAACTCTTTACAAAATATTACAAATTAGGTATAATTATAGGTAGCGTCGCGTCGTGTGTTTTGCTAAAACAGTGACTCGTGCGACGCGCATAATATTATTAATAAAAGGAGAAAATCTAAAAATGGCAGATTTTGACCGCTCAAAGCCACACGTAAACGTTGGTACAATGGGACACGTTGACCACGGTAAAACAACTCTTACTGCGGCTATCACAGCAGTTCTTGCAAAACGACTTCCATCAGAAGTTAACAAACCAATCGCGTACGATCAAATCGACAACGCTCCAGAAGAAAAAGCTCGTGGTATTACGATTGCTTCTTCTCACCAAGAATATGAATCAAAAAACCGACACTATGCTCACGTTGACATGCCTGGACACGCAGACTATGTTAAAAACATGATTACTGGTGCCGCTCAAGTTGATGGTGCTGTTCTTGTTATTGCAGCTACAGATGGTCCTATGCCACAAACTCGTGAACACGTTCTTTTGGCAAAACAAGTTGGTGTGCCTAAGATTGTTGTTTTCTTGAACAAAATGGATATGGCCGATGAAGAACTTGTTGAATTGATTGAAATGGACGTTCGTGAACTTCTTTCAGCAAATGGATTTGATGGCGACAACGCTCCAATCATCAAAGGTTCAGCTCTTAAAGCTCTTGAAGGTGATGAAAAATACGAAGACGCTATTATGGAATTGGTTGATGCTATGGACTCATACATCGAAGAACCAGTTCGCGATATGGACAAACCATTCTTGATGCCTATCGAAGACGTTTTCTCAATCAAAGGACGTGGTACAGTTGCTACTGGACGAATCGAACAAGGTGTTGTTAAACTTAACGACGAAGTTGAAATTGTTGGTCTTCGCCCATCACAAAAAACAGTTGTTACTGGTATCGAAGCCTTCAAAAAATCTCTTGACCAAGGTCAAGCAGGTGACAACGCTGGTCTTCTTCTTCGTGGTATTGACCGAGATCAAATCGAACGTGGACAAGTTATTGCTGCTCCTGGCACAATTACTCCACATACAGAATTTGAAGCTGAAGTTTATATCTTGAAGAAAGATGAAGGTGGACGACACACTCCATTCTCAAAGGGTTACAAACCACAATTCTACTTCCGAACAACTGACGTTACTGGTGAAGTTGAACTTCCAGCTGACAAAGAAATGGTTATGCCTGGTGACAATGTAACTTTCAAAGTTAAATTGCAAGCACCTATCGCCATGGAACAAGGTTTGAACTTTGCTATCCGTGAAGGTGGACGAACTGTTGGTGCTGGTGTTGTTACAAACATCATCAAATAATAGTTTATGACTTTACAAAAAGCGCTCCGAAAGGGGTGTTTTTTGTTGATTTTAATAATAATATATGTTAAAATATTAAAGCAATATAAAATTGTTTGAGAATTCGTTCGAGATTATCTTAAAGTTTCGAAAGAAGTTACAAACGCAAAAATAAGGAGTAAAAATGGCAGAACAAGGCCTAACAATTCGTATTCGCCTAAAAGCATACGATCACAAAGTTATTGACCAAAGTGCAAAACAAATTGTTGATACTGCGCTTCGAACTGGAGCAACTGTTGCCGGACCAGTTCCACTACCAACACGTCGAAGTACTTTCACAGTTGTGAAAAGCCCACACGTTTACAAAATGGGTGGTGAAGCTTATGAAATGCGCGTACACAAACGTTTGATTGATATTAGTAACGCTACACCAAAAACTATCGATTCTTTGCAAAACCTTAGCCTTCCAGCTGGTGTTGATGCAGAAATCAAAATGTAGTATGTAAAAAATTAAAAACGAGTCAGTAATTTGGCTCGTTTTTAAGTTTATTTTTTATAAAAAATATGATATAATCATAAGCAATATGAGTCAAAAACAAAATGCACGAACTTATGCCAGAAATCGAACAAAATTGAGCCGTCGAGGTTTTGAAAAGAACCCAGAAAATGACGTGATATTTTTATTTAAATTGATTTTGTGTGCATTAATTTCGCTATTTTGGATTAAAACCCATGAGGCTGTGAGTATTCCACTTGGTCTTTTTGCTGGTTTTTTGGGTGTTTACTTTTTTGAAAAGCGTCAAGACAACCGAAGAATTTTTTATGCAGTGTCATTAATATGCGGAATTATAAGTTTCTTTTTGCCAATAGGTTTTTTGATTTGACATTTTTAATTTAAAATTGTATAATGTATTAATCACAATATCGGAGGTGAAGTACGTTATGTTGCAAAAAATAATAGTGATTCTGTTTGCAATTGTTCTAATTCTTTTTAATTCTGTTGGTAAGGAAAGGATAAATAGAAAACTACTAATTTTCCTTTCTTCTATCATTGTGCTGAATGCGACTTTGCTAATCGTTAGGCAGGTCATCGGAAAAGAGATGGAATTGTTTTCTTTCTTAGCTATCGAAAATGATTCTGGTCCAATTTTAATAATCAGATTAATACTGGAAGTAGTGATAAGCTTAGCGATTCTAGTGAAGGCAACTGGTATTGCGAAGTTTAGAAAAGATCTCGCTTTATTTGGAGCCGCGTTTATTGCGACCCAAGCGCTTATGGACTATCCGGGAGCTATTTCTCAATTGGTGAGATATAACCTATGGCGAGGAATACTTTTTACTTTATTGTATTTAGTATTAGCAAATTTAGCCTGTCGAGAATGGCAACGCACAACAGAAGAATAAACCGTTTCGAAAGAAGCGGTTTTTTGTTGTAAATAATACACGCTAAATATAGCGTTTTTTCTTGATTTTTTAAAACAAAAGCACTATAATTATATAAGTCGAACAGAAGAACTTTAAAATATTTACTTAGAATAGAAAAACGTGGTGAAATAAAATGGTACAAATTGAACTATTTAGTAAAGAAGAATTGCAAAAAATGCAAGCAGAATATAGCTTATTTAAGAACGTTAAGGTTTTAAAGCGTGATGGTCGTGAGGTTTTATTTGATGCTGAACGCATTTATCGCGCACTTCAAAAAGCCTATATTTCGGTATATGGCGAAAATGAAGACTCAATTTCGAAAGCATTTGAAGTTAGTAATTTAGTTATTGAAAATCTAAAAGAGAAAATCAATAACGGTCAAGATAAGTTTGCTATTGAAGAAATTCAAGATGAAGTTGAAGCAACTCTTGGGCATTTAAAAGAAGACGAAGTGTATCGTCATTACAAAAATTGGCGCGAAAAACGTAAAAAAGAACGTGAAAGTGCTAAATCAATTGACGAAACAATTAATCGATTAATCTCGAAAGAAGCTACAACTGTTAACGAAAATGCAAATAAAGACAGCGGAGTTTTTGCGACGAGACGTGATTTAACGGCTGGTGTAACAGGTAAAGCAATTGGTTTACAAATGCTTCCTGAGCATGTTTCAAATGCGCATCAAAAGGGTGAAATTCATTTCCATGACTTGGATTATAGCCCTTATGAACCAATGACTAACTGTTGCTTGATTGATTTCAATGGAATGCTAAAAGAAGGTTACTTGATGGGGAATGCGAATATCGAAAGCCCTAAATCAATTCAAACAGCAGCAGCACAAGTGGCGCAAATTATTGCAAACGTTGCATCAAACCAATATGGTGGCTGCTCAGCCGACCGTATTGACGAGCTTCTTGCGCCTTATGCAAAAAAGAATTTCGAAAAACATCTTAAAGATGCTAAAAAATGGATTGAAGACGGTGATAAACAAGAAGAATACGCTCGGGAAAAGACACGTAAAGATATTTATGATGCAATGCAATCGCTTGAATATGAAGTTAATACACTTTTCACTTCAAATGGTCAAACGCCGTTTGTGACTTTCGGTTTTGGACTTGGTCGAACTGATCTTGAGCGTGAAATTCAAAAAGCTATTTTGAAGATTCGTATTAAAGGTTTGGGTGCATCGCACCGAACAGCGATTTTTCCAAAGCTGGTATTTACGCTTAAGCGTGGTGTGAATCTTTATTCTGAAGATCCGAACTATGATATTAAGCAGCTTGCTCTGGAATGTGCAACAAAACGAATGTATCCAGATGTGCTTTCTTATGACAAGATTATTGAATTAACTGGTTCATTTAAGGTTCCAATGGGTTGTCGTTCTTTCCTTCAAGGTTGGAAAGATGAAAACGGTGAAGAAGTAAACTCTGGCCGAATGAATTTGGGTGTGGTTACTTTAAACTTGCCGCGAATTGCAATTGAATCTGGTGGTAATTTCGAAAAATTCTGGAGAATTTTTGATGAACGCGCCAAAATTGTTAAAGACGCACTAGTTTTTCGAGTTAATCGTACTAAAGAAGCTCTCCCTACTAATGCACCAATTTTGTATCAGTACGGAGCCTTCGGTAAACGTTTATCTCCAGAAGATTCGGTTGATGAAGCTTTTAAAAATCGTCGTGCGACAGTTTCGTTTGGATATATTGGTCTTTACGAAGTTGGTACAGTTTTCTATGGCGGTTCATGGGAAAATAATCCAGAGGCTAAAGAATTTACAATTTCTATCGTTCGAAAAATGAAAGAACTCTGTGAAGAGTGGTCGAATGAATTTGGCTATCATTTTAGTGTTTATTCAACTCCGAGCGAAAGCTTAACTGACCGTTTTTGCCGTTTGGACAAAGAGAAGTTTGGTGTAATTGAGAATATTACAGATAAAGAGTATTATACAAACTCTTTCCATTATGATGTTCGAAAAAATCCAACTCCTTTCGAAAAACTTGATTTTGAAAAAGATTACGTTAAGGCTGGTGCGACAGGCGGATTTATTCATTATTGTGAATATCCAGTTTTGCAACAAAATCCGAAAGCGCTTGAAGCTGTTTGGGATTATGCTTATGACCGGGTTGGTTATTTGGGGACAAATACACCAATTGATAGATGTTATAAGTGCGGTTTTGAAGGTGATTTTGAACCTACTGAAAAAGGTTTCAAATGTCCAAATTGCGAAAACGCCAATCCAAGAACTTGTGATGTAGTAAAACGAACTTGTGGTTATTTGGGAAATCCTCAGGCTCGACCAATGGTTAAAGGTCGCCATAAGGAAATCTCTGCACGAGTTAAACATATGAACGGTTCGACAATTTAAAATTTTTCTAAGTAAATATTATTTGGGCGCTAGGTTATCTAGCGCTTTTTTAAATGAAAAAATAAAAAGCCCAAAAGGGCTTAATTAAACTGTTAATGTTCGATTTCGTTCAAGAATTTTAGATTTGATAGAATTCAAATTTTCTTGATCTTTTTTAATGACAATTATTTGAGGTTCGTTATAAATATTAAATCCGTTTGAAATACTGTGAGATATTCCGTCGATATATAAAACAATATAATCGAACCGATTCCCGCTAAGTGCAGCTTTAATCTTTTCGCGCGCTTGCTGGATGTTGTCGATTTCGTTGAAGATCTCAGATTTATCGCCAAAATCATTAAGAAGCTTTTTCTGAATTAGACTTGAACTACCTTTTCGCATGTTATTTCTAATTACGAAAATATTTAGCTTTCGCATTTCGGTAATATCTTCATTCGTGAAAACTTTCTGATTTTCAAAAGTTGAATCTTGAATATTCGTCAATTCTTCATTTTCTTTCTCTAAGTTGTTTACTCTTTCAGTTAAAGCGGTATTTCTTTGCTGAAGATCTTCGATGAGTGCTCCGGACTTTTTAGATGCTTCATTCGTAGCATTTTCTTGGATTATTTTTGCGTAAGTTTCAAGCAATTTCTCGGGATCTTCAACGATTTTTTGTAAAGAATCTAGACGATTATTGAGCTCACGAATCTCAGTTTCTTGACGATTTACAGTTGCTGAAAGCTTACGATTATCTTCTTCTAGATTATTTTTTTCTTGCCGTAATTTAGAAATGGTTAGATTTTTTTGACCGATATCTCGGTCTTTATTCGTAACTGTTTCTTTCAGGTTATTGACCCTTTTGATGTATTTAGCTTCATTCTTGGCCCCATTTTTTGTAGCCGACCTTCGCTTTCGGCGCTTAGTTTTGGGACTAACATTTTTACCGCGTGGTTTTATACTGAATCGAATCATTAAAATGTGTATTTTCGAAATAATATTATCCGGGAGTAAAACGCCAGTTTTTATAGAATTTTCTAGAGCCTTGATCGTGTCATTTCCAAATATTTTCTTAAAATTGGGGATTTCTTGGATTTTCTCTAAAATATCTTTAGCTTCTTGGATTTCTTCCGCGGTTAATTTTTTATTGCTCTTTCTCATGTTGGAGCCTCCTTTTAAAGAATTTCGAAAAATAGTTAAAGTTAGAAAAACTTTTTTAAAGAACTATCAATCGATTAAAAGAAATTTTAACATATTTTGGGTGTTAAGTCAATATTAAATAAGCCTTGAAGGAATGCTTTTAAAGTGATAAAATTGTTAATGAAAAAACAGATTTTGAAAGGAGAAGGAATGGCTAAATTAGTTTTTGCTCGACATGGTGAAAGTGAATGGAATAAAGCGAATCTTTTTACTGGTTGGGCTGACGTTGATTTAAGCGAAAAAGGCGTTCAGCAGGCTATTGATGCTGGAAAATTAATTAAAGATGCTGGGATTGAGTTTGATGTTGCTTTTACATCAGTTTTGAAGCGTGCTATTAAAACAACCAATTTAGCACTAGAGTATTCGGATCAGCTATGGGTTCCAGTTCAAAAATCTTGGCGCTTGAATGAGCGACATTATGGTGGCTTGACCGGTAAAAACAAAGCTGAAGCGGCTGAAAAATATGGTGATGAGCAAGTTCATATTTGGCGTCGTTCATACGATACTTTACCTCCAGAAATGCCACGAGATGATGAATATTCTGCGCACAATGATCGCCGATACGCTTTGTTGGATGATTCAGTTATTCCAGATGCCGAAAACTTAAAGGTAACTTTGGAGCGAGCTCTACCATTTTGGGAAGATCAAATTGCACCAGCTTTGAAAAGTGGTAAAAATGTATTTGTTGGCGCTCACGGAAACTCGATTCGTGCGCTTGTGAAACATATCAAAGGATTGAGTGATGATGAAATTATGGGTGTTGAAATCCCTAATTTCCCGCCATTAGTGTTTGAATTTGACGAAAACTTGAAAGTTTTGAAAGAATATTCGCTAGGTGAATAAAAATAAAATAGAGCGTTGAGTCGCTCTATTTTTACTGGTAAATAATCATTGAGTCGCCGTAAGACAAAAACTTATATTCGCCATTTTGGATTGCGTGGTTATAAGCGTTTTTAAGGTTTTCCCAACCGGCAAACGCACTTGCAAGCATTAAGACTGTTGATTTTGGCGCATGGAAGTTTGTAATTAAACCTTGAATTGTTTTAAATTCGTAGCCTGGAAAAATAAAGATATCAGCCTCACCAGATAAATCACCATTTTGGTTTTTTGAGACCTTACTTAAATCTTCACGATTGCCAGAATTTCCATTTAAGCTTTTTTCGAAAATTGCGTTATGGGCATATTCTAGTGTTCGGGCAACGGTTGTACCGAGTGCGAAAACTCGACCACCGTTTTGATGTGTTTTTCGAATTTCTTCGGCTGTTTCGGCCGGAATTTCGAAATATTCTTGATGCATTTTATGTTCTTCGATTTTTTCAACACGAATCGGCATGAAAGTTCCAAGCCCAACGTGAAGGGTTAAATATTTAATTTCCACGCCTTTTTTGCGTAAAGAATCGAGAATTTCTTCCGTCATGTTTAAGCTAGCGGTTGGAGCGGCAACAGAACCTTTTTCTTCCGCAAAAACTGTTTGGTAACGCTCAATATCGAGCGGAGTCGCATCTCGGCGCATATATGGCGGAAGTGGAACTGTACCGAAATTTTCGCAAAGTTCGCGTAAATCAGCTTTCGAACTTACAATTGCAATTCCGTCGCCAAGAATTTCTTCTACAACAATTTCAGCTTTAGAATTTTGATTTTGATTTTTTTCTTCGGGCGAAGAATTTTTAACAAAGAGTTTGTTTCCTGCTTTAAGTTTTCCGCGATACATTACCTTGTGTTTATGCCAGTCGCTATCAAAACTGTGGCGCTCCAAAATAACCAGTTCACGCTCGGCGCCATTTTCTTTTGTTGCAAAAAGGCGCGCTTTAATAACCTTAGTGTCGTTTAAAATTAACAAATCGCCTTTTTCGAAAAAATCCGCAATATTTCTATAAAAGCTATCTGTTATTTCGCCATTTTTTCGATTTAAAGCTAGCAATCTTGAAGTTCCGCGAATTTTTGGCGGATGTGCCGCAATTCGGTCTTCGGGTAATTCATAAGTATAATCTTTAAGTTCCATTTTTATATTTTAACACTTTTCGAAAAGGTATTCAATTGTGGGGCTTTTTTTTTGCGGCTTTCGTGCTAAAATGGTTATATAATGAATGAAGATATTGTTTCAATTAAAGACTTTGAGCTATCGTTTGGCGACAAGAAAATAATTCATGGACTAAATTTCAGTGTTAAAAGAGGCGAAATTTTTGGTTTTTTGGGTTCAAACGGTAGCGGAAAAACAACAACAATTAGAGCGTTGTTAGGAATTTATCAAGCAGACTCGGGCGAGCTTTTAATTAATGGGAAGAAATTTTCACCAGAAAGAACTGGCTTGATTGGTTATTTGCCAGAAGAGCGCGGGCTTTATCGAAAAGAGAAAGTGATTGACGTAATGCAATATTTTGGTCAACTTAAAGGACTTTCGAAAAAAGAAGCACGAGATTTTTCGCAGGATTTTTTAAAGCGCGTTGGGCTTGAAGATAAGGCACGGTTAAATATTGATAAGCTTTCGGGCGGTCAGCAGCAAAAAATTCAGCTTGGAATTACAATTATGGGGGAGCCGGACTTGCTTATTTTAGATGAGCCAACAAAAGGTTTCGATCCTGTGAATCGCGAACTATTGATGGAGATTATTAAGGAAGAAAACGCTCGTGGAGCAACGATTATTATGGTAACACATCAGATGGAAGAAGTGGAAAAGATTTGTAATCGTGCTTTGCTACTGAAAAATGGAAAAACAAAGGCTTATGGTACGGTTGATGAAATTCGAAATCAGTTCGGTAAGCAACGAATTATTCTTGAGTTTGTTGGTGCGTTGCCAGAAAGCGATAAATTCGAAATAATCAAAAAAGAAACAAATTACGCCGAATTGTCGCCAAAAGTGGATTCGCAAGAAATTATAAAAGAGCTAATCTCGAAAGATTTGCGAATTCTAAACTTTAAAGTTCAAAAATCAACTTTGAATGAAATTTTCTTGGAAATTTATGGTAAAGAAGGCGAGGAAAAAAATGTATAATCTAGGAACGGTTTTAAAATTTGAAGTTTTTCGAGCGTTAAAAAAGCCAACTTTTTGGGCCGCAATTTTTGCGATACCTTTGATTTATGGTGTAATATTTGGTTTTAGTGCAATTTCGAATGCTCAAACTCGCGAAAATCAAGAAAAACTTGCAAAAGAAACGTTTTCATTCGATATTCAAGATGAAAGCTCAATGATTTCGAAAGATATTATTACTGGAATGAAAGGTAATGTTTCGAAAAATAAAGCAGCTTCAATTGCGAAAGTTAAAGATCAAAAAATCGATGCGTTTTATTTTATTCCAAAAGATTTGGTTCATGAAAAAGTTGAGATTTATGCCAAGAATGTAAATATAAATGAAAATGCTAAATATAGTGCTGTTTTAAAGAGTATTTTAAAGAATTCAAGCGCGAAAGCTACGAGCGCAAATCAGTTGGTTTTAATCAATGAAACATATAAAACCGAACAAACTATATTTAAAAATGGCCAAAAATATGAGCAGATTTATGAGATGATTGCGCCAGGAATTTTCTTGTTTGTTTTTTACTTTATTACGGTTTTTCTCTCAAATCGAATGCTTACAAGTACAACCGAAGAAAAAGAAAACCGCGTAACGGAGATAATTCTAACAAGCATTTCCGCACGAACACTCATTTTGGGCAAAATAATTTCAATCATAGTTTTAGGAATTGTTCAAATTTTGACTTTACTCTTAACTGGAGTTGTGATGCTGTTTTTGATTTCGAATGTAGGAGATTTAGCAAAAAACATCAATTTACCAGATTTATCAACAATTCTTCCAAATATAAGATGGGAGTTTAGCGCAATTGCAATTTCGGCAATAATTTTAATTGCTGGATTTATGATGGTGACGGGCTTTATTGTTGCATTGGGCGCAATGATGCCAACAGCACAAGAGGCTTCAAACTATTTTGGGATGATTATAATGACTCTAATGGCGCCGCTTTTTGTTCTTCCTTCATTCTTTGTGAACGAGCCAAATGAGATTGTAATATTTTTGAGCTATTTCCCTCTAACTTCGCCAATCTCTTTGTTGCTTCGAAATATGCTTGGAACCTTAAGTTTCTCCGAAGCGTTAGTTGGAGTTTTATTACTAATTATTTTTGCGATTGTTGCAATTTGGTTAGCTGTGCGAATTTTCCGTTTCGGCACGATTGCGTATGGATCAAAGATAAACCTAAAAAGTATTTTTTCGAAAAAGAAAATCGCTTAAATTAGCTTAAAAAATTAACAAGAGCTGTTCAAAAAAAGAACGGCTCTTGACTTTTATTTTAAAAAGTTGTATAGTTTAAAAGATTTTCAAAATCAAAAAAATTGGAGGTGGAACCTTATGATGTTTAGCGAGGATGTTTTAAAAAAGATATTTGAAAAGTCTTTCAATGATAAAGTTGAAAAAAATTACAGTGTCGAGCCTTTTATATGCTTTAGTGGTAAAAAACGTTCCATGAACTATAATCCTATAGATGGATGTATAATTTTTAGCAGAAAGAGCGGGGGTAGAATTGGAACTATTTTTTTACATAATGGATCCGACGTATTTTTCGAAATTAATCCAGAAAGCAATTCTGGCTGCTATGTTGGACTTTTCCTGTCTGAGCTCAAAAAGTACATAGAATCGAGCAAAAAAAGAACTCGCCGTAAATTTATTGCAAGATAACTTATTATCTTACTTAGCCTCATTTCGGGGCTTTTCTTTTTTTGAAAAATCAAATTTTCAGGAATTTTTAAGCAAAGCGTGATAAAATAATTACATATGAGAATTTTGATTGTTGAAGATGAACGAAAAATTGCTCGAGCACTCGGGCGAGCTTTAAAAAATGAAAAATATGCTGTAGATATTTCATATGACGGCACAGATGCCTATGCGATGGCTGGAATGATTGATTATGATTTATTAATCCTTGATCGAATGATTCCTGGTGATTATGACGGTTTGAGCTTGACTAAAAAACTTCGAGAAGAAGGAAAAAATGTGCCAATTTTGCTTTTAACCGCACTTGGAGCAACTCAAGATAAAACAGAAGGCTTAGATGGTGGCGCAGATGATTATTTAACAAAACCATTTGCGCTCGATGAGCTTCTTGCGCGCGTACGGGCGCTTTTACGTCGGCCTCAAACGTCAGTGGAAACGGTTTTAAGAGTGGCTGATTTATCGCTAGATTTAAATACACATGAAGTTCTTCGAAATAATCAAAAAATCGAACTCACAAACAAAGAATTTTCGCTTTTAGAATATCTTGTTCGAAACGCTGGTCGACCAGTTTCGAAAGAGCAAATTATCGCCCACGTTTGGGACTATGATGCTGATATTTTGCCAAATAATATTGAAGTTTATATTAGCTATTTGCGCGAAAAGGTTGATAAGCCGTTTAAGGATAAATTAATTAAAACAGTTCGTGGTTTAGGGTATAAAATCGATGAAGAATAAAAACAGTAATTTTTTACGATTTGGGGGTGATATTTTTCGAAGTGCGCATTTTAGTCTTTCGATGCTATATTTTTTGATTTTATTAGCGATTATTGGTATTTTTAATATAGTTATTTTTTATTCGATAAATACGAACAATATGGAAATTTCTACGCCATCGGTAGAGATGGGAGTTTTTAAAGATAAAGATCCATACGGTAGCGATGAGTTTAGAACAAGAATAATTACCGCACGAAACAAGCGGGCTAGCGAACAAATAACGGAAGCCATTCTAATTCTAGATTTTTCAATTTTACTTGCCGGTGGAGTTGGTAGTTTTTGGCTTGCGTGTCGTGCTTTAGGACCGCTCGAACAGGCTCATAAATTGCAGTCTGAGTTTGTTTCGAATGCAAGCCACGAAATTAGAACACCGCTTGCCGCATTACAGCTCGAAACGGAGATGATTTTAAAAGATAAAAGTGCATCAAAAGAGGATCTTTGTGAAGTTCTGGAAAGTAATTTAGAAGAAGCTAAAAGTTTGACCGCAATGGTTAATATGTTGTTAAAACTTTCGAAAATTGATGAAGAAATCCCAGTTTCGGCAACAAATTTGAATGAAGTTGTAAAGGCAAGAATTGCAAAATTTCCAGATGCAGATAAAAGAATTAAGTTTGAAGGTGGAAAAGATTTTATCGTACAAAATAACGAAACTGTAATAGATGAAATGGCGACAATCTTAATTGATAACGCCTTAAAGTACAATGTTTCGAAAAAACCTATTGAGGTTAAAATTTTTCGGCAAAATAGGCAAGCTGTTTTGGAGGTTTCGAATTTTTCGAATGAGATTTCGCAAGATGAATTAAATCGGTTTTTTAATCGATTTTATCGATGCGATAAAGTGCGTAGCTGTAATAATCGAACTGAAGGTTATGGCTTAGGGCTGGCAATTGCAAAGAAACTAGCCGATAAAACACACAGTAATATTAGTGTGAAAAATGAGCGAATTCCTAAGACTAAAAAATTTAAAACAACTTTTGCAGTTGCTATGCGATTTTCGAAATAAGATTTTGATATAGAACTCTTGCTTTTTAGAGATAAATATGCTAAAATTAAGGGTGAACTTTATTTACGTAAATGTAAAACTTGGCTATGCGAGGGTCGTAACAGGGAAAACCCGCTTTCGAAACCACGCGAATGCCAAGCTTTAATCGTGGAAAGTTTACTAATATTAAATTAATGGGAGCATAAGTGAAATGAAAACACTTCTCGGTACCAAAATTGGTATGACCCAAATCATCGGTGAAGACGGCGTTGTTACACCAATTACGCTCGTTCAAGCTGGCCCTGTAACTGTGACTCAGGTTAAAACCGTTGAAACAGACGGCTACAACGCAGTTCAAGTGGCATTTGGTGAGGGTAAGAACCTGAGCAAGGCCGTGGCTGGACATGTAAAACCAGCAGAGGTAACTCCGAAGCATCTTCGTGAGTTCCGCGTTGACGAAATCCCTGCGGATGTAAAAGTTGGCGCTAAAATTAATGTTGAAGCTTTCGAGCTTGGAGACATTGTTAATGTAACTGGAACAAGCAAAGGTAAAGGTTTTGCTGGAACAGTTAAGCGACACAACTTTAACACAAGCAAGAGCTCACACGGTGGAAACGGAAACGTGCGTCGTGTTGGTTCAATCGGATCAATGTATCCACAAAAAGTCTTTAAAGGTAAAAGAATGCCTGGACGAATGGGACACGATAAAGTTACTGTTAAAAATCTAACAGTTGCCTATATCGATGTAGAGAATAATTTAATTGGGCTAAAAGGTGCTGTTCCAGGACCAAAGAAAGGTCTTGTTAGCATTGGAGGTAAAGCATAATGGCTGAAAAAACAACTCTTCCAAAAAGCGTTTTTGCAGTTGAAGTTCGAAATCACGAACTCTTGAAGCTTGCCTATGACGCTTATCTTGCTAATAACCGCTTAGCAAGCGCTACAACAAAACAACGCGGTGAAGTTCGCGGTGGTGGTAAAAAACCATGGCGACAAAAAGGAACTGGTCGCGCACGATTTGGATCGATTCGAAACCCAATCTGGCGAGGCGGTGGTATTGTTTTTGGACCACGTGGTAATGAAAACTATACTAAGAAAATTTCAAAAACTTCAAAACGAGTTGCTCTTCGACAAGCTTTGACAGTTAAAGCTGATAAAGTTCTTGTTGCAGATATTAAAACAACTGGTAAAACTGCTGAAGTTGCAAAATTCTTGAAAGAGAATAACTTGAATCGACGAGTTCTTATCGTTGCTGAAAAAACAGACGAATTAATTCGTGCAACAAATAATATTAGTGAAGCTTTGCTTGTTTCACCAATGTATCTAAATGTGTTCGACATTTTGAACGCTGATCACATTGTTATTGCACCAAAAGCAATCGAAACAATCGAAAACTGGTTAGGAGGAGAAAAATAATGGCGATCAAACCTATTACTCCACGAGCAACCGAGAAAGCTTATGCTCTTTCTACAACAAAAAATGTTTACGTATTTAATGTACCGCTAACTTTGAATAAAAATCAAATCAAAGAAGCGATTGAAAAAGAGTTTGAAGTAACTGTAACTGGCGTTCGAACTGTTGTTCAAGCTGGTAAAGTTAAACGAATCAACAAATCTCGAAATCCAAAACGATACGTTGCTGGTTCAACAACTCAAAAAGATATCAAGAAAGCTTACGTGACTGTAAAAGAAGGTGATAAAATTGCAATCTTTGAAAGTGCTGAAGCTGAAACTGCTGAGGAGAAGAAGTAATGGCTATTAAGAAATATAATCCTACGACTCCTGCTCGACGCGGTATGACGACTGAAGACTATAGCGAAATCACAACTCGAAAACCGCTAAAAAGTCTTTTGAAAGCGAAAAAGCAAAATGCTGGACGCAACAACTCTGGTCGAATTACAGTTCGACACCGAGGTGGTGGTGTTAAGCGACATTACCGAATCTTAACTCACAAATTGCCAACAGGTTTGACTTTAACGGTTCGAGAAATCGAATATGATCCAAACCGAAGCGCGCGAATTGCTCGAGTTCAAGATCAAAATGGTAAATTCTACTATGTATTGGCTGATACATCAATGTTCCAAGGAAAAGTTTTCCAAACTGGTAAAAAAGACATTGAAATTGAAGCTTCAAACCGAATGCCACTTTCAGAAATTCCTGTTGGTTCATTGATTTATGCAATTGAAATCACACCAGGAAAAGGTGCACAAATGGTTCGTTCAGCTGGTGCAAAAGCTCAGTTGATGGCTAAAGAAGGTGATTACGCGCAGGTTAAGTTACCTTCAGGCGAAGTTCGAAAAATCCGATTGGAAGCAGAGGCAACTCTTGGAACAGTTGGAAATATTCAACACCAAAATATTAAACTTGGTTCTGCTGGTCGCAAACGCCGCAAGGGTATTCGTCCAACAGTTCGTGGTGTTGTTATGAATGCCGTAGATCACCCACACGGTGGTGGTGATGGTGGACGACACGGAATTGGTCGTTCAACTCCACGCACACCTTGGGGTCAACCAACTCTCGGCTACAAAACTCGCCGACGTAAGAGTACTAATAAATTTATCGTGAAGAGTCGTCACGAAGCTAAGAGGAGAAAATAAATGAGTCGTTCATTGAAAAAAGGTCCGTTTATCGACTTCAAGCTTGCTAAAAAAGTAGCGGCTCTTGGAGCTGATGACCGAACAGTGATTAAAACTTGGGCTCGCTCAAGCACAATTACACCAGAAATGGTTGGTCGAACTATCGCTGTTCACAATGGTCGATTGCATATTCCTGTTTACATTTCAGAGAATATGGTTGGACATAAACTTGGTGAATTTGCGCCAACACGTAAATTCCGAAAACACGGTGGAAAGGATAAGAAATAATGGCTAATGTAACAACTCGTGCCTACATTAAAGGTATTGGTCAGGCTCCACGAAAAGTTTCAATCGTGGCAAGTCTTGTTCGGGGTCGAACTGTTGCTGATGCTCTAGTTATCCTTGATCACACACCACGCCGAAGCGCTTTAGCTGTTAAAAAAGCTATTCAATCGGCTGCAGCTAATGCTAAAAACAACGATAATGTTGATCCAAAAACTCTTGTAATCACAACTTTGTCGGTTACAACTGGTTCACGATTAAAGCGATTTAAACCTCATATGCGAGGAATGGCGCTTCCTTTCCAAAAGAAAACTTCAAACATTTTGGTAGAAGTTTCTGGCGTTGTTAAAGAGAAAAAAGCTCCAGCTAAAAAAGCTGAAGTTAAGAAAACTACTGCAAAAGCAGAGAAAGAGAGCAAATAATGGGTCAAAAAGTTAATCCAATTAGCTTCCGTTTGCAAGCTCATAAAAACTGGGATTCACGATGGTTTGCTCAGAAAAAAGATTTTGCAAAATTCTTGATTGAAGATGACAAAATCCGAAAAACTATCGAAAAACGATTCGAAAGCCGACCAACTATCGACCGAATCGAAATCGAACGAACAGAAAACCTTATCACTGTTTCAATTCATACTGCAAAAGCAGGTGTCGTGATTGGACGTGGTGGTGCTGGCGTTCAAGAACTAAAAGCTCAACTTGAAAAAATGGTTAGCTTGCCAGTTCGAATTAATATTGAAGAAGTTCGACGACCAGAACTTTCAGCTAAATTAGTTGCTGAAAATATTGCTCGTCAACTTGAGCGTCGAATTAACTTCCGTCGAGCCGTAAAAATGGCTTTACAAAATACGATGCAAGCTGGTGCGAAAGGTGTTCGTATTGAGGTTGCCGGACGTTTGAATGGTGCTGAAATGAGCCGTCGCGAGAAATTCTCAGAAGGTTCTGTGCCTCTACATACAATCCGTGCAGACATCAACTATCATGGCGCACGATCAAAAACCCCAGCTGGTATTATCGGCGTAAAAGTTTGGATTAATAAAGGTGAAAGGAATATTAAGTAATGGCTATTTTGTTACCAAAGAAAACCGCTCACCGAAAAGTTCGAAAAGGTAAAAACCCAGGCCGAGCAACTCGTGGAAACACTGTTGCTTTCGGTGACTACGGTCTAATGAGCCTTGAAAATGAGCGAATCAATTCACGACAAATTGAATCAGCTCGAACAGCTATGACTCGTTACATTAAACGTGGCGGTCAAGTTTGGATTCGAATTTTCCCACACACACCAGTTACTCGAAAACCGCAAGACGTGAAAATGGGTAGCGGTAAGGGAAATCCAGAATTCTTTGTGGCAAAAGTTAAAGCTGGAACTGTCATGTTTGAAATGAATGGTGTTTCAGAAGAAGTTGCTCGCGAAGCTATGCGACTTGCTGGCCACAAACTTCCAGTAAAAGTTAAATTCGTAAAGAAAGGTGAAATCTAATATGGCGACTACATTGACAGGTGTTGTTTCGAGCGCTAAGGCCGACAAAACTATCACCGTAACAGTTCATAGCCGTGAAACACACCCAATTTACGGCAAACAATATACTGTAACTCGAAAATACACTGCTCATGATGAAAACAATGAAGCTGGTGAAGGCGACAAAGTTGTTATCAAAGAAGTTCGACCAATTTCGAAAACTAAAAGTTTTGCTTTAGTTGAAATTGTTGAAAAAGCCCGAGGTTCAGTAGAATTGAAAGAGGAGGCATAATGATTCAACAAGAAAGCCGACTTAAAGTAACAGATAACAGTGGTGCAAAAGAAATCCTTTGTATTCGTGTTCTTGGTGGTTCAAAACGCCGCTACGCACGAGTTGGCGATATTATCGTTGCTACTGTTAAAGACGCTAACCCAACTGGTAACGTTAAGAAAAAATCAGTTGTGAAGGCTGTTGTTGTGCGAACTCGCGACCAGATTCGTCGAAAAGATGGTTCAACTATTTGTTTTGACGATAACGCTGCAGTTATTATCGCTGACGACAAAACTCCAAAAGCAACTCGTGTATTTGGTCCAGTGCCACGCGAGCTTCGCGATTTGGGATATAACAAAATTATCAGCTTAGCTCCGGAGGTGCTCTAATATGGCGTTAAATGGAATTGTAAAAGGTGATAATGTTGTAATTATCAGTGGAAAAGATAAAGGTTTGACAGGTGAAGTTGTTAAAGTTCTACCAAAGAAAAACGCCGTTCTAGTTGAAGGTGTTGGTAAAAAACACCGTCACATTAAACCAAACCAATTTAATCCACGCGGTGGAGTAAAAGACATTCATGTTCCAACTCCAGTTCACAAAGTTAAAAAAGTAGAAGCTAAAAGCGCTAAATCAAGCAAAAAAGGAGATAAATAATGGCTAAAACTACTGTTTATGTTCCTCGCTTGAAAACTCTTTACAAAGACACTATTGTTAAAGAACTCGAAAGCGAACTAGAGCTAACAAATATCCACCAAGTTCCAAAGCTTGAAAAAATCGTTGTTAGCGTAGGAACAGGAAAAAAGAAAGAAGACAAACGTTTTCAAGAGGCTGTAAAAAATACAGTTACAAAAATTACTGGTCAAACACCAGTAGCACGTTTGCCTAAAAAATCAATTGCTACTTTCAAAATTCGTGGTGGAATGGGTGCTCCAATTGGTTATAGTGTAACTTTGCGCGGTGATCGAATGTATGAATTCCTTGACCGTCTTGTAAATGTTGCATTGCCTCGTGTTCGAGACTTCCATGGAGTTGGTGCAAAAGGTTTCGACAAAGGTGGAAACTATAACTTGGGAATTTTAGAACAATCAATTTTCCCAGAATTGACTTTCGAAGAAACACAAATTCTTCACGGACTTCAAGTTACTTTCGTAATTAAAAACGAAGGTGAAGCTCACAGTCGAGCACTACTTGAAAAATTCGGTATTCCATTTGAAAAGAAAGGAAAAGCGTAATGGCTAAAAAATCAATGATTGCAAAAGACTTGAAGCGCAAAAAAATGATTGAAAAATATGCTGCAAAACGCGCCGAATTGAAAGCCGCTGGTGACCAAGAAGGTCTTCAAAAGCTTCCACGTAACTCAAGTCCTACACGACTTAAGAACCGCGACAATTTTGATGGTCGACCACGCGGTTATATGCGACGATTTGGTATGAGCCGAATCACTTTCCGCATTAAAGCTTCAAAGGGTGAAATTCCAGGCGTAACGAAAAGTAGTTGGTAGAAGGAAGGAGAAAATATGTCATTACAATCAACTGACCCTATTGCCGACCTTCTAACTCGCATTCGAAATGCAGCAATGGTTGGCAAAAATGAAATTCGCGTTCCTTCAAGTAAATTGAAAGAAGTAGTAGCGAAAGAGCTTGCTAAAGCTAATTATATTGAATCTGTTAAAGTTGAGTCAGCAAAACCTCGCGATATCTTGGTAGTAAAAATTGCTAAAGATGGCGAAGCTGCTCGCTTTAATGAACTTACTCGAATGAGTAAACCAGGACGCCGAATGTACGTAGGTGTAGAAGAAATCCCACGAATTAAAAGTGGTCGTGGAATGGTTCTACTTTCAACTTCAAAAGGTGTAATGAATGGTTTTGAGGCCAAAAAACAACGACTGGGTGGCGAATTGCTACTTAAAGTTTGGTAGTTTAATCCTTAAAGCTAAATTTAAAAGACAAGTCTTCTAACGAGGGCTTGTCTTTTTAGTAGGGTTTATTTTACTACTTGGATATGTTATAATAATATTAATGTTTGATTCGTTTTTGCATAAAAATATGAGAGTGCCTTATCGACTTCACGCCACAAAAATGCGTAGTTCGGAAAACCCTAAAGCTGTGGTGGTTTTTATTCATGGAATTGCAAGCAATGCTGCGATGTGGAAAAAAGCCGAAAGTGAAATTGAAGGCGAATTTGATATTTACGCCGTTGATTTAATTGGTCATGGAAAATCACCGAAGCCAAAATGGTTGGGTGCGCAGAGTCTCACCGTACAAGCTCGCGCGGTTCGCAGAATGGTTTTCACGATGAAAAAATACAAAAAACCCCTATTTCTAGTTGGTCATTCGATGGGGTCTTTGGTTGCTGCCGAATTTTCAAAAATGTACCCGAATCTCGTAGATAAGATATTTCTACTTTCGCCACCAATATATTCACCAGAAGAAGCTCGTGAATCAGTTCAAGAATTTATCCTTAAGAAAAGTTATCAAAAAATTGTTTCAGACCCGAAGGAATCTATTAAATTTGTAAATACCGCAATCGGAATGGGTGTAGCAGATGTTGAAAAATTTGATTCGCAAGAACAGTTTCGTCCAGTTAGAAGGTCCTTAAAAGAAGCTATTATCCAACAAGATACTTTCACTGTTCTTTCAAAAACTGAAACACCAACGAAAATTATTTATGGAGCTTTCGACCCTGTTGTAATTGGTAGAAATATTCGAAAGTTAGGTAGGATAAACGATAAAATTAAAGTTTCACGAGTTTTAAGTGCACATGATCCAACAAAATCTATGATTTCACAAGTTTCGAAAGATATTAACAAAGCTTTAAAGGAGCAAAAATGAGTAAAAAAATTATTTTAACAGGCGATCGCCCGACTGGAAAATTACATATCGGTCATTATGTGGGATCATTAAAAAACCGAGTTGATCTACAAAATTCTGGCGAATATGAGATGTTTGTAATGATTGCAGATGCCCAAGCTTTAACAGATAATGCGAAAAATCCTGAAAAAGTTTGTGAAAATGTTCTTGAAGTCGCGTTGGATTATTTAGCTGCTGGAATCGACCCTTCGAAAACGACAATTTTTATTCAGAGTCAGGTTCCACAACTTCCTGAATTGGCAATGTTTTATGCGAATTTAGTTTCTATCTCGCGTCTTGAACGCAATCCAACAGTTAAAACTGAAATTAAGCAGAAGAATTTTGGTGAAGGCGTACCAAGTGGTTTTGTGTTTTATCCGATTTCGCAGGCTGCAGACATTACGGCTTTTAAAGCAACCCATGTTCCTGCGGGTGAAGACCAATCGCCAATGATTGAGCTAACTCGTGAAATCGCACGTTCTTTTAATCAGGCTTATAATTCAGAAGTTCTCGTTGAGCCGGAAATTATTCTTGCGAAAGAAGGGCTTGAGCGTCGTTTGCCGGGTATTAATGGTATGAATGCTAAGATGAGTAAAAGTTTAAATAATGGAATTTATCTTGCGGATTCTTTTGAAAAAATGCGCGCAAAAGTAATGAAAATGTATACAGATCCAGACCACATTAAGGTTGAAGATCCAGGTAAAGTTGAAGGAAATGTTGTTTTCGCATATCTAGATGTTTTTGCTGAAGATAAAAATAAGGTTGAAGAGATGAAAAAGCAATATCAAAAAGGTGGACTAGGCGATGTTGCGGTTAAAAAATACCTTATCGAAGAAATGGATAAGATTTTAAAACCTATTCGAGAAAGGCGTGAAGAGCTTGCGAAAGATCCCGAAGCTATTTATAAAATGCTCGAAGAAGGAAGTGTGAAGGCACGAAAAGCTGCAGCGGAAACTTTGCAAGAAGTTAAACGTGCAATGAAAATTGACTATTTTGGAGATAAAAATGGCGAAATTTAATTCGAGCGATATTTTAAAGATTTTGCGAAAATTCAATATCGCGAACGAAGACAATGTTCCACGAAATATTGAAGAGCTTAAAAAGATTTCGGCTGACGAATTTTCAGAAATATTTACATTTAAATTTAATAAGAATAAATTTTTTGTTATTATCGATGGAACTGCGGAAGATGATGAATTTTATATTCGAGAGATTTTGCGTAAGAGTTTTGGCGAAATCGAAGGACGTCTGATTGAAAACCCATTAGATTCAATGATGAGCTTCGCTATACCCTTTGAAGGTAAAGACGTTTATCTTTTTCAAAACATTCAGTCGAAAAAGCGTTTGGATGTTTATTTAGCTGAAAAATATCCAGAATTTTCACGCGCTACAATTCAAAAATATATTAAAAATGGTTTTGTTGAAGTTAATGGAAGAATTGCAAAAAAACCAAAAGATTTAGTGGACGAAAAATCGAAAATTTTAATTAATATTCCTGATAAAAAGGTTGAAAAAGTTGATTTTCCAGTTATTTTCGAAGATGAGAATGTTGTTGTAATTAATAAGCCTCGAGGCGTCTTAACGCATAGTAAAGGGGTTTTGAATGATGAATTTACTGTTGCAGATTTTTTCGAAAGTCGTGGTGCTAAGTTTGCAAAAGGTACAAATCGTGTCGGTATTGTTCACCGTCTCGATAGGGAAACTTCGGGAGTTATTATTGGTGCAAAGAACGATGAAACTGCAAAAAAGCTACAAAAGCAATTTTCAGAAAGAACTACAAAAAAGACATATCTTGCAATAGTTAAGGGTAGCTTAAATCCTAAAAAAGCAATTATTGATCTACCAATTGCACGAAATGGTTCTGCGCCGAGTACTTTTATGGTGCACGCCAAAGGAAAGACCGCTCAAACTAAATATGAAGTTATAGATGAGAATAACGAACTATCTCTGGTAAAACTAACACCAAAAACTGGCCGAACTCATCAACTTCGTGTTCATTTAAGTTACTTAAAACATCCGATTTTGGGCGATAGAGTTTACGATAAAACTATCACAAAAGCCGAATCTGAGCAAAGAATGTTTTTACACGCCCAAACACTCGAGATTACGATTCCTCCAAAAAATGGTGAAAAAGATTCGCAAAGAATGGTTTTTGAAGCTGAAATTCCTGAAGGTTTTAAATTAAACCACAATGAATGATTTTTTCAAAAATACTATCATAAACTCACACGCCACGATCATTGAAATTCCCCGTGGATATGGTTTTGAATTTGCCTTAAAAAAGATAGACTTTCCAAAAGAAATACAAGTTATTAAATTTAAGCCAACTATTCACAGCACACAAAAAACTGAAAGTATTAATGTGGAAGATATTGAAATTCTGCAAGAGAAAGTTAAAGTTAAAAGTGTGAAAAAGCGCTGTTTTGTTTTTGTGAATGCAGAAAAAATGAACGAAGCTGCTCAAAATAAATTTTTAAAAATATTTGAGGAACCCACTAAGAATACTTCATTTTTACTTTTAACCGAGAATAAGAACGCTTTCGAAAAAACAATTTTATCGAGGGCGCAGATTTTAAGAATTCCACCAATTTCCACCATAGAATCATTAAATATGCTTAAAAAAACAAAGCTAGATGATCAAGACAGACAGAAAATTCTTTTTTTAGCGGACGGCTTACCTGGCGAAATTGAAAAACTTTCAAATAGTAAAAAATACTTTAATGAGCAAATAGAGAATGCCGGAATTGCTAAGCGATGGTTTATGGGATCTTGCTTTGATAAAATATTAATTATAAAAATATTAAAATCCGACAGGGATAAAACTTTAAAAGTGCTAGAAATTCTATTAAAAATAACAAGCCAAACCTTTGCTCAAAGCCCAAAAGAAAATGCACTTAAAACAAAGGAGATTTTAAATGCGTTTGATAGAATTTCAAAAAATGGAAACATCAGTTTAATTCTACTCCGGGTGGCGATGGTATAGATTTGCAAAAAAATAACCGCTTGTGGTATAATAGTAATCATGTTAGTGTTGATTTTAATTATCGCATTGAGTATTTATATTTTTTGGAAGAAATCCGATGAGGTTCTAAAAAATACATTGCCAGACAATCTTTCGGCTAAGATTGATAAACTGTGGCGAGTTGCTCAAGAAGCGATTATTGATAGAAAGTATCTTCGTGCTGAAAAAGTTTTATTAACTATTTTACGCTTTGATGAACGAAATGCTACCGCATACAATAGATTAGGTATCATTTATGCAGGACAGAAGCAATTTGATGACGCTATTGAGTGTTTCGAAATTGCACAAAGTTTAGAAAGCAGTGCATCAAGTCTGCATAATGTTGGGCTCATATATCTTGAAACAGAGAACTATCAGAAGGCTGCTTTAGCTTTCGAGCAGGCTCTTGAGATTGAAGATAGTATGCCAACACGCTACATTGCATATGCTCGCGCACTTGAAAAACTAGGAAAAGATAAACTAGCTATTTCCGCCTTAGAGAAAGCGGCTGAGCTGGATGAAAGGCCACAAATTCTACGGAGTCTAGGTGCTCTATATCTAAAGGTTGAAGATCTTGAGAAAGCGAAAGAAATCAAGGATAAACTTGAGTCTCTGAAGGATGACCGCAGAGCGTTAAAACAAAATCGAATATCTAATAAATCTATTTCAACTAAAAAAATAACAATGTAGAATAAAAGACAGTCAAACGAGGGCTGTCTTTTAAAATATAAATATTATATATCTGCTATTTAGTCTTCTTCATGGTGTCGTGAAGCAATAAATAATTGAGCTACAGATACTAGGATTATCACTGAAGAGACAAACCAGAATTGGCTAGTGTTTGGAATATTAAATTCGAAGAATTCACGCAAAATAGGTGTGCTAAATATAACTGCTGTAAACAATAGTGTTCCTAATATATACAAACCTCTTCGAATGTCGTTATTTTTTGACGGTTTTGAACCCAAAAACACTTCGCTCAGGATTGTTGCAAATACACCAAACCAAGCAGTCGTAATTACTACTGTCGCAAGAATTCCGTGCATCATCGCTCGATTGGTGAGTAGTCCGCCAGTTCGGACATGAAGACCGATATAAATGAACGAAATAGCCAATCCGCTTAAGATTGCAATTGGCAAAATTGCATAAAGCGTATCGCGCCAGAAATTTTTTGGGTTAATTTTATGTTTAGGGATTGGTGGAAATAGTGTGGTTAAAACCGTTGGTAGTGTAACTAAAATAAAATTCATATACGTGATATGTCTTGGCAAAAAAGGATAATTTATTCCTGCAATCATTGTAGCGAAAAGAATTGTTACGCCCAAGATAATTTTATGAAAGAACAAAATTGCGATCATCTCAATTGAGAGCATAATTCTGTTACCAATTTCAACGCCACTAGGCAAAGAGGTGAAAGAGTTATCCATTAAAACCAAATCTGCAACCCGTCGAGTTGCTGGAGCACCATCAAACATCGAAATTCCAAGGTCGGACTTTTTGATTGCTAAAGCATCATTTACTCCATCACCAATCATTCCGGTATAGAATTTATTTTTTTGAAAAATGCCAATAATTTCCTCTTTTTGTTCCGGTAGGACGCGCGCAAAAATAGTATTTTCAAGAACCGCTTTCTCAAAATCTTTTTTCGAAAGCTCTTTTAATTCTGCGCCGGTAATATATTTTTCGGCATTTTTAATACCTGCTTCAGAAGCGATAAAGCTAACCGTTCGAGGATTGTCCCCAGAAATAACACGAATCGAAACACCTCTATTTTGTAAAAATGCAACCGTTTCTTGAACATTTTCACGTAAAGCGTTTTTAAGGGTAATAACTGCAAGAGGTTGAAGTTTTTCAGATTCTAGCAGATCTTTTATTTTTCCAGCTTTATTGAATTTTGCAAGCAAGAGAACACGAAAACCTTGTGATGCTAAATCATTAATTTTATCTGTAATATCGGCAGATTTTAGGCTGCTATCTAGGTTTTTCAAGATAAACTCTGGGGCACCAAAAACTATAGACTGCTCGTCTGCAGAGCCTTTTTGAAAGCTCATCCCGGAAAGCTTTCGCGAGCTCGAAAAAGCCATATAGTCTGTAATTTTTATATTTCCTTTTGAAGAAAATTCATTAAGAATAGCCTGTGCTGTTGCATTTTTCTCGGCAGATTCTGAGTTTAAGGCGTTTAAAATTTCACCAATTTGTTCTTTAGAAAAGTTTTTATCTAAAACCTCGCAAGAATTAAACTTGATTTCAGGAGAAGTTAATGTTCCGGTTTTATCTGTTGCTAGAACTTCCAATAAGGCCATATCTTCAATGGCAGAAATTTTTTGCGGTAAAACTTTTGCTTGGAGTAGTTTTAAGGAACCGTAGGCGAAAAACAACGAGCTTGCCAGCAATAATCCTTCAGGCACTACAACAACCGCAGCAGATGTAATAGTCTTTAAAACGGTGGTAGGGTCTTCCTTAAAAATAAAGAAATAAACTACGCAGATTATTGCCGTAAGCGCAAGAGCAAACCAGCTCAATCGGGAAATTAGCTTTGAAATTTTTTGTTGAATTGGCGTTAGCTTTGGTTTGTAATTTTTTAGTTTGGCTGTCATTTGGCCAGCTTCAGTTTCATCTCCGACAGCAATAACTTCTGCTTCAGCATCACCCGCGACAACAATTGCACTCGAAAGAATTTTATCACCAACTTTTTTAGGAATCGAATCACTTTCACCAGTTAAGATAGATTCGTTAACCTCGAAAGAGTTTGATTTAGTAATTTTCGCATCCGCAGGAATTTCATCACCAGTTTTTAGCAAAATCCTATCACCGGTTTTTAGTTCAGTGAAGAGAACTTCTTCTGTTTGTCCATCTCTAAGGATTCGAGCACGCGGAGCGCTCATCAGTTCGATTTTTCGAAGAGTTAGATAGGCACGAATTTCTTGAATGCTACCAATGAACGAGTTGACTAAAATTACAAAAGAGATAAACCACGCATCACGATGTTCGCCAACAAGTAAAAGCCCGCCAGCAAGAATAAAGATAGCGATTGATATTGGCGAAATGAAATTTCTAAAAATTATTGTACGGATATGTTTCATGTAATATATTATAACAGTTTTTAAATTAATAAAAAACCCTCACCGAGGGTTAGGGTTATTTTCTTGACCGTACACTAAGGCCAACGAGCAGTCCTGGATAAATAGGTTTATCCGGATGATATTCTGAAAACTTTTCTAAAAATTTTTTATTCTTTTGGATGACCTTTATTTCATTCTTCAACGGCTTCGGCATGTCATCTGGATTAAAGCATTGATTCCGATGGAACAATTCCTCATTAAAGAGTGCGAAAACTTCATTGTTAGAATAATCTATATCAATATTTTCCGCAAGTCGATCCTGGAGCGTATCGATAACACCAGCATTAATAAAATTTGTCTTAGCTAATAGGTGCGCGTTAAAGCCTGTTTCAACGAGTAATCGTGCATCAATCTTTGGAATTGCGCAAACTAAATAATCGATTTTTTGCGATTTTTTTGCATAGGTTACGATTTCACCAAATAGCCGATTTAATTCTTCTCGCGTAGCTTTATACTCGCCGCCGCTGATATCTATGAAGTCAACTATTTCATAAACATCAATGATTCTTTTTTCTTTTTTAACCTTTTTAAAAGATTGTAGAGCTATGGCCGCTACAACTTTTTCTTTTTTTCGAATAAAAAACCACTCATCTCTCGAAAAGAAATCTGTGCGTCTATAGGAGCTGTGTTCGTCTTCTAGAGCAGATATAATTTGTTTCGCAATTTTATCTTTTTCATCATCACCTAAATCGTTAAAAGTTTTAATTAGCTTAGCTTTAGGTTTAAAAATTCTCATTATCATAAAAGTACCTCCAAAAATATGAACTATTCATTATTATATCATTTTTTAGGCTTTAAAGCAAATGTAAGCTTTATTTTTAATGGAAAGTGTGTTAAAATCTATAAATAACTTATCATCTTAAAAATAATTATGAATGCAATAAAAATATTTAAACGGTCTTGGTGTTATTTCTATAAGAATAAATATGGTTTTTTGATAGGAACTTCAATCCTGCATTTTACGATGTCTATTTTTGGAGTTAATGCGCTTTTTTGGGCTTTTAAATTGATTTTATTATTCTCAAACCAAGAGAACCTTACTAAGGATAATTTTTACTTATTATTCTCAAACCCCTTGAGTTTTTTATTTTGTGCAATATATATTCTTCTAGTGGCATTTTTAACATTTATTGAGTTTTTTGTTCTAGTAACTTTTATAAATTCGCGTAAAGATAGCGAAAGTTTTTCATTAAAAAGAGTTTTTTCGAAAGCATTCTTAAAAATGAGAAGCCTACTTAGCTTTCAAATTTTCTTTTTTATAATTTATTTTATATCAATGGTGCCCCTTGAAAATCTAGGCCTTTCTTCAACTATAACCGAAAAGCTTCGAATTCCAGCTTTTATTACTGGCGAAATATCAAAAACACCAGCTGGGCTAATAATGTGTATTGTCTTAGTTGTAATTATTTTTTATATTAATTTCCGGTTAATTTTTACCTTACCGCGAACAATCCTAAAAGACGAACCGCTTTCGAAAAGTATTAAGGCGAGTTGGAAAGATACTCATAAGAAAATGGCGCAAATCTTAATTCCAATTGGTATTTTTGAAATTATTTTTCTTGCTGCAACTTTAATCTTTATGTTGATAACTGTCACGCTTCTTGGAGGGTTAAAAGAAATTCTAGGATTTTTAATTGCACAAACAGTCTTACAGACAATTTTTGATGCTGCTTTTTTTGCGCTTTCAGTATTAACAAAAATATCGATCGTGATTGTTTTGCTGGAAATTTTAGACTCGAAGAATTTAAAAAATAATCCAAAGCCAGCTCAGCAAAAAAAGCATTCGAAAACTTTCGCACTTTTGATGATTGCACTTTTGATGGGGGCAACTTTCACTAACGGAATTCAGATCTATTATCGAAAGGTTGATACTAAAATTTTGAAAATTGCGCACCGTGGAAATGTTCATGGCGGTGTAGAGAATTCTTTAGAGGCACTTGAATCCGCAAAAAAGATTGGTGCCGATTATGCCGAGCTAGACATTCAATTAACTCGTGATAATCATTTTGTTGTTATGCATGATTATAATTTGCAAAGGTTGACTGGCCGAAATGCGCGCGTTCGAGATTTAACGCTTGACGAAATTAAAACTTTAACAATTCATGAAAATAATTTCGAAAGCCGAATTCCAACTTTCGAAGAATACGTTAATAAAGCTAAAAAAATAAATATCAAACTATTAGTTGAAATTAAGCCAAGCGGTGATGAGCCCGAAGATTTTGCAGAAATGTTTATAAAAAAGTTTCGAAAACTTGGCGTCGAAAAAACTTTTAAAGTAATGTCTTTGGATTTGAATTTAATGAGAAAAATTGAAAGAATTGATCCTGTGATTGAAACTGGTTTTGTGATTCCGATTCAATTTGGCGACTTTGATGATTCGAAAATTGATTTTTACGTGATTGAAGATTTTTCATATCGTAACGGTTTGGCATTCAAGGCTCATAAAAAACATCGCAAAATTTTTGTATGGACATTAAATACGCAAAGCGAAATCTCTAGATACCTTCAAGAGCCAATTGATGGAATAATTTCAGATGAGATTCAAATGATTGAAGATATTGAAAAAGAAGATCGTTCGAAAGAGCCAATTCTAAAGAGTTTTGTACGACTTCTAAAACTTCGATTTTAAAAAACCGCAAATGAACTAACTTTGCGGTTTATTTTTTATTTATCGAATCGTTTTAAGATTGATAAATTCATGTTGTAGGACAAACAAATCATAAAATCTTGCAGATAACATAAAGAATTCCGAGACATTGTTTTCCTTAATTTGTTCTTCTGTCGGTTCAAGTTTTAAACAAATTTCACAAAAAGCTTGCATTAAACCTAAGAAGTTAAGATATTCATCTTGGTAAGGTTTACGGTGGTTTCTTAAAACCGAAAGGAAATCATTTGTTAGGATTGGAATTTCATACTCACCACTAAATTCATAAATTGCAGAATTCATTCGTTCATGGACTAATTTTGAAATTCTAATTTTGTTTATATCTCGTCTTCGATATTCAGAAATTGGGAATGGCGAGTTGTAACTTCCTGAAGGGAAAAACATATGATGCTTATTACTTCTTCCTTCCTTTCGCCGTTGAAAATTCTTAGGAAAACTCCTGATTTCCGCAATAATTTTTTCGCGTTCCTCACTCCAGTTATAAACTTTCGAAATAATAGTATATTTACCGTTTGAATCTTTCGAAACTGTTTCTATTTGGCGGCGGCGGCGGCGAATTTCTTCTAAAATATACCTTTTTGGTTTTTCTTCATATTTTTCTTCAAAATATGCTTTAGTTTCAAAAAAGCGTGCAGCGGGATTTTTTAAAATATCCAACTCTTTTAAAGAAAACCACTTCCAAAATTCACGTCGGTAGTCTGAATTCATTTGCATATACAAATTGTAATAATAAAACGAAATATTTGAATTAATAAACCCAATAAGTTCGTCATCGATTTTTTTAATGTTGTGATGATTGATATCATCAAAAATCTGCAAACTTTGTATTTTACCAACATGAATCAAAGAAAGCACAAATACGGCAGCCTTTTTTTCGGGTAGTTTTTTAGTGGTAAGAAGATTCACTAACTCAACCAAAAAACGAGGTGAAACTTCGGGGAAAAACAACAGCATTATTAGAGCATTAATAGAGTCACTCGAGAATGAGTGAAGTTTTTCATTAGAACGCCAGCCGAGTTTTTTATCAGGAGCTTCGGGGTCAATTCTTAATAGCAGCAAGATGATTATTTCAATTTTTTGCAAAATATCTTCTGAAGGTTTGCTTGAAATTTTAATTTTACTAAGAATTTTAGCATTTTCATCTGATAATTCAATTTCGAGAAATTCTTCGTAGTTAAAACTAGAAGAAAGCATTTTCTGCCTTTTACTAATCGAAGAAATAACTTTTTCTAAGTTATAATAGAACATCGCATCTTTGAGTTTCATAATTTATTCCTCCTATGATAAAGTGCGCTAAAAGTAGATAATTGTTATTATACAATTTTTTTACAAATATTTCAAGTAGATAAAAGCTTGAAAAAAAAGTTTTTTTATGCTAAAATTATAAGGTTAATATTAAATGCGAGTGAAATTTGGGAGATTTTGCGCCTCATTTCTTCGAAAGAAATGACCAGCACGAAGCAAACAAACACTCTTTAAATGAAAGGAATAGTTCAATGAGTCGAATCGGAAAACTACCTATTGAGGTTCCGGCTGGTGTGACAATCACGATTGACGAGAACGAGATTTCAGTTAAAGGCGCTAAAGGCGAGCTAACTGTGCCTCATTTGTCAGACGTAACTGTCGAACTTGACGGCACAACATTAAAAGTTGTTCGAAAAAATGACGAACGCGTAGCCCGCGCACAACACGGATTACAACGAGCCCTTTTGAATAACGCTGTTATCGGTGTTACAAAAGGTTTCGAAAAGAAATTGGAAGTTAACGGAGTTGGTTTCCGTGTTCAAACTAACAATCCACAAGAGCTTGAAATGCAACTTGGTTTCTCACACCCTGTAATCTATAAAGCGAAAGAAGGAATCACTCTTTCTAACGATAAAATGGTTATTACAGTTGCGGGAATCGACAAGCAAGCTGTTGGTCAAGTTGCGGCAGAAATCCGCGCTTTGAAGAAACCTGAACCATACAAGGGTAAAGGTATTAAATATGTTGATGAAGTTATCTTGCGAAAAGCAGGAAAGGCAGGTAAGTAATGTCTAAAGCATTAGCACTTAAGAAACAAAACTTAGCTTTGCGAAAAGGTCGCGTTCGAGCAAAAATTTCTGGAACAGCTGAACGCCCACGCTTAACTGTAACTATTAGTAATTTGCACGTTTCAGCTCAACTTATCGATGACGTTGCTCAAAAAACTCTTGTTTCAGCAACAACTGTTGGTTCAAAAGCTAAAGGTTCAAAAACAGAACTTGCTGCAAAAATTGGTACAGAAATCGCCAAAAAAGCAAAGAAAGCTAAAATTAATACAGTAGTATTTGACCGAAACGGTCGCCAATATGCAGGTCGCTTGCACGCCCTAGCAGATGCTGCTCGTAAGGAAGGATTGGAGTTCTAATTATGGCTGAAGCTCAAAAAACTCAGGCTCCACGCCGAAACAATGACCGACACAATGGTCGAAATGGTCGAAAAAACGACCGCCGAAACAATAACCGACGCCAAGAGCGCGAAGAAAAGCAATTTGAAGAACTAGTAATCAATATTGATCGCGTTTCTCGTGTTGTTAAAGGTGGACGACGCTTCCGCTTTAAAGCTCTTGTTGTTGTGGGTGACCGCAAAAACAAAGTTGGTGTTGGTGTAGCTAAAGGTCAAGATGTGACTGCAGCTATCGCTAAAGCAACAAATGTTGCAAAGAAAAATATGGTTGAAATCGCGCTTGAAGGCGACACAATCCCACACGAAGTCGAAAAGAAAGTAACTGGTGCGCACGTTCTTTTGAAACCTGCCGCTCCTGGTACTGGTATTATCGCTGGTGGTGTTGTTCGACAAATCATTGGTGTAACAGGTATTCGAAACATGCTTTCGAAATCTCTTGGCTCAACAAACAAAGTTAACATTGCTTATGCAACAGTTGACGCTTTGAAGAGTCTTGTACCTAAAGACCAATGGCTAAATGCGCCCAAAAAAGCTAAAAAGGAGACTAAGTAATGAAATACAATGAACTCCAAGTTGCTGCAAATAAAGATCGAATCCGTGCTGGTCGCGGTATCGCTGCTGGTCGTGGTAAAACTGCTGGTCGTGGTACAAAAGGTCAAGGTGCTCGAACAGGTAAAAAACTTCGTGCAACCTTCCAAGGTGGTCAAAACCCACTTGTTCAAGCGACTCCAAAAGCTAAAGGGTTCAAATCTTTGCGAAAACCAGCTCAAGTTGTTTACCTTGATCATCTAAATGATCTAGCTGGTGAAGTTGATAACTTCCGACTATTCGAAGAAGGATACATTGAAACTCCTTTCCATAAAGTTAAAGTTATCTCTCGAGGTGAATTGAACGAAAAAGTTACTTTGAAAGTTCAAGCAGCTTCAAAATCTGCTATCGAAGCTATCGAAAAAGCTGGTGGTAAATTCGAAAAAGTTGCTACACCTTTGAAAAAATCAGTAAAAGAAGAAAAATAATTTTTCTTGAAAATATTTAAAACAGCTCGAAAGGGCTGTTTTAAATTAATATCAAAACATATCAATGGCTGTAGGGCTTGATTTTTGGAATGGATTGGAGTAATATCAAGGTATGAAAGATGTGCGGAAGATGGCTATAAAAAGAAAGCTTAAAGTGCTTTTTATGATTTTAGCTATAGCTATGATACCCGTAGTGTTGATAGCCGTTCCGATGTATTTTATAGATAAATGCAAAATAGGACTCTGTGAAAAGAAAGAAGAAGATTCGAAAAAAGATATTCGTACTATTCCAGATCCAGACACTAATGAAGTGTTTAGGCTTGTTAATGAAGAAAGAATTAAAGCTGGGCTTAAGCCTTTAATAAGACTACCTGAGCTTGATATTTCCGCTGAAACAAAAGCTAAGCGCATGCAAGACATTCAAAATACCGACCATATAGACCCGCAAACAGGATATAATGGGATGCATTATATTGTGGATCTATTTCCTGGACTTCAATGCTACTATTTAGGTGAAAATATTGCTTGGAATTATCCAAGCGAAAGAGATATGGTTGAAGGGTGGATGACCAGTCAAGGGCATAAGAAAAATATTTTGAACCCTAAATTTACACACGCTGGGATGTATGCAACGCACGGTGGTGGAAATAAGAAATATCGCCATATTACCGTTCAACATTTTTGCGCAAAACGATAAACTAAGCCAAACATTATCTCCCAAATAACAGATAGAGGAAGATATGGCTTTAGACTATAATAATTACAAAGGTAATAATGACTTTCGTGGTTTTTTAGCTGGAAACGGCTTTAATAACCTCTTAAAATATACCGGAAATGACGGTGGCGTAGATAGAAATGCTATGATCAGGACTAATCATCCTGATGGAACTGGCTTTAATGATGCTAACGACCTAGGGTTTGAATATGCCGGAACCAGCAATCTTGTAAGGGGATTATACAATGATTGGCTTAGAAACAGGAAACCTGGAGATGGGCCAACTCCAACTCCAACTTATTCAAACCCACGTGGCGGATCATACAACCCTCAAGCGGCAGCAGAAGCAAAAGCACGGGCAGATGAAATTGCAAAATACCGTGAACAAGAACGGGTGGCAGCTGAAGGATTGGGTAGATTGGATCGCCAACGAGATATTTGGCGTGGCAATGTTGAAAACAACTACGCTAACCAGCTAAACGACCTTGAAAACAGCTACACCCAAAGCAAGGGCGCCTATGAGATGAACAAACGAGACTCGGAAGCCCAGAACCGTGCAGTGCGTTCACAAATCATGGAAGATGCAAACAACCAAACCAACTCTTTGCGCCAAATGTTTGCAGCAGGTGGAGCTGGAGACTCAAGCGCAGCACAAATTGTTGCGCCTTGGGCTGTTGGCTTGGAAGCGAGCCGAAACGCCGGAAGCGCACAAGATGCTTTCGCCCGAGACCGCCGAAACCAAGACTTGGAGCTTGCTAGTGCAACTAATGCATACAACAAGAACAAGAAAGACTGGGAAACGAACCGCCAAGATGCGCTAAATAATGTGGATTCGCAAATTGAAAGTAGCCGAATTGACCTAAATAACCGCATTATGGATGCAAGACAGAAACAAAAGACTGCCAGTGGCCAAGGGTTGCAGAGTGCGATTGACCAAACACGAGATCTATCTAACCAGATTAGCAACAGCCAGAATAAGATTTTGGATTTGAGCAAAGAAACGCCAAAAGCGCTTGAAAAAGTGGAATTTAAAGCACCAAAGCTTAGCGACTATAGCGAAAATGTGCAAGGTGTGAAAGTGGATAGTGGAAATCCGGATCAGGCAGGACTCCAAGACCAGCTTGATCCACGACTTGCTGCGTTGCTTGATCCGAATAAGAAGAAAAAGGATTTGCAGTAGGGAAAGGGAAGCTCGAAAGGGCTTTCTTTTTTGACTTGACTTTAAAATTAATTGACATATTATTTTTTTCCTTAAAATATATTTTAAAAAACAATAAAATATGGTACAATTTAAATAGACAAGCTAAACAGGAATACTTTTATGAGCAACAATGAAAGAATAGAAAAGGCTGAAAAAGAATTAAAACAAAAAATTGAAGAAAAACTAAAGGAAATAGAAAAAGAAACTAAATCTATGTCTGAAATTGAAAAGATTAATTTTCTTTTTTCTGAGGCTAAAAAGATAGATGAAAAAAAACCTATTATTCTCGACAAATAATATAAAAATAAATAATAAATTTGTCTTTCTGGACACTAATATTTTTGTATATGCTTCAGAAAATAATACATTTAAAGACTGGCTAATAAACAATAAGGAAAAAAATGGAGTCTCCTTTACTACTATTGATATAGTTTCTTTTGAGTATACGAGAAACTGTAAAGATAGCTTACAAATAGCTAAAAAACGTGCTTTGATAAAACTTCTTGCACCAACGTCTATACTATCTAGTCAGCTGTTTGATCCTGAATTTTCGATGATTATGTCCAAGCTAGTCTCAGATAAAAATTGCCAATTCGCGGACTTCTTGTTGGCTTCTGCATTAATGAAATATTCAAAGAACAGAGAAGATAATCAATGTTATTTATTAACTGCAGATATTAAGGCTTTCACCTCTAATCTTTTTAAAATTGAAGGAATTCTAAACATTTCAGTAAAATCAAATATGGTAGCTATATATTTAATTTCCTTCAATAAAAAAGAATATATTAAAGAACTAAAAAAGATAAGTAATTTATAAAATTAATATTTATATATTAGAATAATAGATAAAA
>ERZ773031.51-NODE-51-length-59912-cov-4.847537_pt1 | contig 59912 bp, 79 predicted proteins | sample MGYA00511666_ERZ773031 | MGnify/ENA primary metagenome ERZ773031 (study PRJEB29015, sample SAMEA2738135) | human oral metagenome | biome: human oral; feature: human-associated habitat; material: saliva | place: China | collected 2250 ...
CTTCATCTTTGGCTTGATTGTACTCTGTATTATGGTGTACAACCTTGACTTTACTGATGCATGGCAAAAAATACAGCATGCAGGTTATTGGTTCCTTGCTGTAGTTATACTTTGGGCATTCCTCTACATCTTTAATACGGCAGCTTGGTACACGATTATACGTAGTCAGATACAGGGCACAGAGGAACGAAAGAAGGTTTCTTTCCTATGGCTTTATAAGGTTACTGTGTCAGGCTTTGCCCTTAACTACGCTACTCCAGGAGGACTAATGGGTGGTGAACCTTATCGTATCATGGAACTTACACCAAAGATTGGCGCTGAGCGTGCAACCTCTTCTGTCGTCCTTTATGCCATGACCCACATCTTTAGTCATTTTTGGTTTTGGCTTGTCTCCATCTTTCTTTATATCTTCACGCAGCCTGTCAACCTTCCAATGGGTGTGATGTTAGCTGTAGTCTTTGTCTTTTGCGTGTCTGCTATTTGGTTCTTCCTCACAGGCTATAAGAAAGGTTTAGCAGTTCGGGGAATGAACCTTGTACGGCATATACCTTTTATAAAGAGATGGGCAGAACCCTTTATTGCCAGTCATAAGGAAGAGCTCGACAGAATTGACACACAGATAGCATCATTACACAACCAGAACCCACGTACCTTCTTCACCGTCGTTCTACTTGAGTTTTCATGCCGAATTTGTAGTGCATTAGAGATATTCTTCATCCTTTTAGTATTACTCCCGTCAGTCAATTACTTTGACTGTATTCTCATTCTTGCCTTCACCTCTCTCTTTGCCAACATGCTCTTTTTCATGCCTCTACAATTAGGTGGTCGTGAAGGAGGCTTCCTAATGTCTGTCAAAGGCTTAGGACTTACGCTCGAAGCGGGTATTTTCGTTGCCCTACTCGTCCGTATCCGTGAACTCATTTGGACAGCTATTGGCTTACTACTTATCAAACTGAATAGGAAACAAGACAAGTAATATACACTACCAAGACTGTTATTAAAAAGTTCGCGAACAATCATCAAGATGTTCGCGAACTCTTTATGAATTATTCGCGAACTTTTTTCTACTTGTTATACGACTGACGTTCATAATTCTGAACTATTTGAATTATCCTTTATCAGAGGCGGCAAAGAAAGACAAAAAGAAAGTTGTTAAAGTCTGCCAAAGTTGCAGTTTTCTCAAATTTAATAGGTAAATTTGTCAGTTAAATGAATACAACAGAATTACAGAAAACCAAACAACGATATAATATTGTCGGTAATAGTGACGGACTAAATCGTGCATTGGATGTTGCCTTACAGGTAGCACCCACCGATTTGTCAGTACTAATTATCGGCGAGAGCGGTGTTGGTAAAGAAATTATCCCACGTGTAATACACGACAATTCACCTCGTCGCCGTGAGAAATACTTTGCTATCAACTGTGGTTCTATCCCAGAAGGAACCATTGATAGCGAGTTATTCGGTCATGAGAAAGGTTCTTTCACTGGTGCTATAGGTGAGAGTGAAGGTTATTTCGGTATAGCCAATAAAGGCACAATCTTCCTTGATGAGGTTGGTGAACTACCAATAGCAACGCAAGCTCGACTGCTTCGTGTACTTGAGACAGGAGAGTATATTCGTGTCGGAGGACAGGAAATTCGCAAGACTGACGTACGCATTGTAGCTGCTACCAATGTAAACATGCGTAAAGCCATCAGCGAAGGAAAGTTCCGTGAAGACTTGTTCTATCGTCTGAATACAATTCCTATCCAAATGCCACCACTCCGTGATCGTGGCGAAGATATCCTACTTCTATTCCGTCTTTTCGCAATGCAAATGGCCGAGAAGTATCATCTTCCAAAGATTACACTTACCGAAGAAGCCCGACAGATACTGTTACAATATAAGTGGCCTGGCAATGTTCGTCAACTAAAGAACATTACCGAACAGATGTCAATCCTTAGTGAGAAGCGAGAGATTGATGCCGAAACATTGTTGCACTTTATCCCTCGTGACCAGGATAGTACACAACTTGCACCAATACAAAGTGGTGGTACGCATAGTTATGAGAGCGAACGTGAGATTCTCTATAAGATTCTCTATGAGTTAAGAGGAAATGTAAGTGACTTACGTCGCGACCTTACCAATGTTCGTAAACAGTTGGAAGAGAGTAGACAACTCAATGGGGCAAGTGGATTCCAACCTGCTCCACAGACAGTCTCAAATCTCCCAGCCACTGCTAACAAGCAACCCATCACCCCTACTCGTACGATAGAACCGGTTGAAGATGCTGAGGCTGAAGAGATCTCTGAACCAGAGACACTCAACCTAAATGATATTGGGAAGCAACTCGTGGAGAAAGCATTGGAACGCAACAATGGCAATCGCAAGAAAGCTGCCTTAGAGTTAGGTATCAGCGACCGCACCCTCTATCGTCGCATCAGACAATACGGGTTAGACAAAGATTAAACAATAACTACGTAAAAGAATTATCCTCTCATAAAAGACAATGAAGATAGGAAAGAACATAATATCTATTCGTCCACTCACATGGGGTGTAACAGCTATCTGCTTGCTCTTGCTTGTAGCGTGCAGTGTATCTTATAAATTCAATGGTGCAAGCATTGACTATAGTAAGGTACATACTATCCAGATTTCAGATTTCCCTATCCGCTCATCCTACGTATGGGGCCCTATGGGACCAATGTTCAACAACCAGTTGAAAGATGTCTTTGCCAATCACACACGCTTACAACAAGTGAAGCGAAATGGAGATATGAAGATTGAGGGTGAAATCACACAATACCAGCAACGTAATAAGAGTGTTTCAAGCGAAGGATATTCTGCACAAACAGAACTTTCCATCACCGTCAACGTGCGTTTCACAAACAATACTAACCATAGCGAAGACTTTGAGCGACAGTTCACAGCCACAGCAAGCTATGAAACAGTACGTAGTCTGAACTCTGTACAGGAGGAACTCGTCACACAGATGGTGAAAGATCTTACTGACCAGATATTTAATGCAACCGTAGCCAATTGGTAAATACAATTCATTTGCACTATCATTTTTACCATTCCCCCTCATAAACGCTTCAACACATGGATATAGCCAATCTGATTAATCACCCAGAAAATCTGAACAAGGAGACCTTATATGATCTCCGAAGTCTGCTTGCGCTTTATCCTTATTACCAACCAGCACGTATCCTACTACTACAGAATCTATTCCTACTCCACGACCCGACCTTCGATGACGAGTTGAGACGTGCTGCTGTTTATATCTCTGATCGTCACATACTATTTAAGCTTGTAGAAGAAGCTCACTATCGGTTGATTCCACAACAGAAACAAGTAAAAAAGCAAACAGAAGCTTCTACTGCTACACAGACAGCCAAAGAGGAACAGGATCGTACGACCTCACTGATAGACAATTTCCTGGAACAAATCCCAGAGGAGGCCGAAAGAGAACAAGAAACAGCTGGTGTACGTAAACCAACACCTGCCGATGCAACAGTAGACTACGTTGCTTATTTACTGGAAAGTGAGAGTAAACAGAAAGAAGAGGTCACCCCGCAGCTTAGAGGACAAGAACTAATCGACGACTTCATCTTCAACGAAGGAGGTAAGATAACCTTACAAGAGGAAACAGAATACGAACCAGAAGAAAACAATCATAACGAAGCAGCCGAAAACGAAGATACAGGCTACTTCACCGAGACCTTAGCAAGAATATATATAAAACAAGGTCGATATTCCAAAGCATTGGAAATTATTAAGCGATTAAATTTGGTATATCCGAAAAAAAATCGTTACTTTGCAGACCAAATACGGTTTTTAGAGAAATTGATAATAAATAACAATAAAAAATAAGACAAGAAAAATGTACACGTTATTAGTAATCCTTATCGTGATTGCAGCACTTTTGATGATTGGTGTCGTACTGATTCAAGAGTCAAAGGGCGGTGGTCTTTCTTCAAACTTCTCATCTTCTAATGCCATCATGGGCGTTCGCAAGACTACTGATTTCGTTGAGAAGACTACATGGGGTTTAGCTATTGCTATGGTAGTTATCAGTGTTGCCAGTGCATACGTGGCTCCAAGAGCAAGCACTGATGAGAGCGTAATAGAGAAAGCTGCAACACAGGACAACACAACTAATCCTAATAACCTGCCTAATTTCGGCGCAAGCCAGCAGAAACAGGCCGCACCAGCTGCTCAAGCTCCTGCTGCACCAGCTCAGGCACCAGCATCTCCAGCTAAATAAAAAGAAATAACAAAAAAGTACGGGAAATATTTGGTCGTTCCAAATAAAACCCGTACCTTTGCACTCGCTAAGAAGAAATAGCCAACATGGTGGATGTAGTTCAGTTGGTTAGAGCGTCAGATTGTGGTTCTGAATGTCGTGGGTTCGAATCCCACCACCCACCCTTCAAGAATTAAGCGGAAGTCCAATAAACAAAAGGATTTCCGCTTTTCTTTTATGCCTACGAGAATATAGACACATCGGCAAAAGTACGTTATAAAGTCCACAAGTAGGGTGTAAATATTAACTGAAAATTGACTGAAAGGATATGGCAACATTTAAGGCATTAATAAAAAAAGGAAATAAGCGTGCAGATGGAACATGGAATGTAGTGATAAGATTCACTCATAACTCAAAGGTACGTTTCATTCCTACCACGATGTATATCAATAAAAAGGACATAACAGCTTCATTCAAGATAAAAAACGCAAATATACTCGATAGGTGCAACGACATCATAAAAGAGTATAGGGGGCGATTAAGCGAATTAAGCCTTGAATTTAACGATATAGACATAGATACTATTGTTTCCTATATCCGACAGAAGAAAGAAAACAAAGGGGTATCATTCACGAACTTTGCAGCGAAATGGATTGAGGAATCGACCATTAAAGGGATAAAGAACTATAAAACGGCTCTGAACGCTTTGTGCTCCTTTGTAGGACGTGATAATATTCTATGTGAGGAAATTAACGTTAAGACAATGAAAGCCTTTGAGAACGCATTAAAAGACCGCCCAAGAGCACAATCTTTATATCCTAATTGTATTAAAACTATATTTAACGTTGCAAAGGAGTATTATAACGATGAAGATAACGATATCATCCGAATTAAGCACTCCTTAGACAAATATAAGCCAGTAGAGCAGAATATAGCTGAGAAGCGAGCCTTAGACGTGGAAACCATACGGAGGATATTTGCCCTACCCTATGATAATATCAGAGTTAAAGGAAAGTCCAGCCGTCACGATTTGGCATTAGATTGTTTCCGTCTTTCATTCTGCTTGATGGGGATGAACTCTGCTGACCTCTTTAATGCCACCGAAATCGATGGGAATACAATAGTATATGACCGCATGAAAACAAAAGATAGGCGGAGAGATAAGGCAGAGATACAAGTGAAAATAACAGATTATATCAAGCCGTTAGTTGAGAAATACAAGGGTAAAGAGCGTGTATTTAACTTCTATGAGAGGTTTACAACTATGGAGAGTTTCAATCGTGCGATAAACATCGGATTAAAGGAAGTTGGAAAGGAATTGGGCATTGATAAGCTACAATTCTATGCCGCCAGGCACTCTATGGCTACGATTGCCGTAAATGAGGTAGGAATAAGCAAGTATATTGTAAATGATATGCTAAATCATACTGACCAGTCATTAAAGATAACGGAACTATACATTAAAAAGGATTTTAGCAACATAAACGAGGCTAATGTAAAACTTTTAGATTACGTTCTAAAAGCATAACAACACAATGAGTAACACACTGAACAACACACTAAACACCTTTGTAATTATCTTTATATTAGATTTTTACAAAGGTAAAAAATAAAAAGCAACACACTGAACAACACACTAACCAACACACTGAAATAAGTAAATTTTGTTGTGTTTATTTACTCTATAATTAAAAATTTATCTAAACAAATTTGATTATTTAAGATTATTTGCTATATTTTTGTTGAAAACTCTATAAATGGAGCAGATAATCGAAACAATCAAGAGAATAGAAAAGGCACGCACGGCATTACGTCAAGCCATAGTAGATAATGAACTCGCAACATCTCCTAAATTGAAGGACTTAAATCTCATTCCGAAGATTTACAAAGTGTTTGAGGAATTAAAGGGAAACGAAATAAAGGTAAACGACCGCAAAGAATTTATCTTTGTTGTCATCTACCTTTACTCTCCTAATAAATTCTTTGGTGGTAAGATGCCGCAAGGACTTAGACGTGCCATCACCAAAGCTACCAAAGTAACCTGCGCAAGCGTTATTTCAGCGACCTGCACAGAGTTAATGGTTCTTTACACCACTTATTCGGATTTTCGCCAAGGCGTGGATGAGCTTATCCAAAAGGTCAATGATGTATTAGAGTAGTCCTTCTTTTTTGGACTTCTCCCTGACAGCATCATTGATGAACCTATTTCTGTTTTCTTGATTGTCGAGAACAGAAACAAGTTCTTTATCCGCCTTATAATAATACGCCTTTCCAGTAAGAGATGGGCGACCAGCACCCACTCTCTTACCGCCATGTTGTGTATTTGACATTACTTTATCGTTTCATTGTAAACGTATTCTTCTGTATCGTTATTTACGATACTAACAGTACCACCTTTGTAATCGGCAAAATAGCTTTCGTTAGTACCATTGTATGTCTTGATGTAATCAAGGCAATACTCATAGCTCTCGCTAAACCCTTTACTGTTGCTATCGCAATCATCATTAAATACAACATCGAAGTTCTTGTTAGATGTACTCATAATCTTTTATGTTTTAATTGTTTAACTTTGTTTCTTAATCACGATGCAAAGATAAGTATATACTTTTTCAAATGCAAATATTTAGTTTTTATTTAACATCTTTTTAGTATATACTTAATCAAGTGTTAAGGTTAGGTTAAATATTGATTTAGTATATACTTATTCAAATAAAAGAATTACCTTTGCAGCGTGATTAAGAAACAGATTATAAAACTATTAAACTATAAAGATTATGAGTACAGTTAAGATATTCGAGGTAGGCAAAAGATACTTTATGCGTTCAGCGTGTAATTATGAAGCCGTGTGGGTCTACACGGTGATAAGCAGAACAAAGAAGTTTGTCACCCTGCAAGACGATAAAAGCAGGGTAAGAAGGCGTGGTGTATACGTATTAAATAATGAAGAACGCACTAACCCACTGGGCAGCTTCTCAATGGCACCAGTACTTGCTGCTGGTAACATATCAAATGGCGAATTTATTAGTAATGATAATACTAAAGACGAAGTCGTCGAAAAAGAATGTAATACATGTTTAATTATACCAATAAAATAAATTATGATGTCGTTAATAAATTCTTTGTACAACAAGTACACAAAAGGTGAGATTACTATACGTGAAGTAGCTATTGAGCTGCACAAGTGCGGTTATTCTAATTTCATTGACGAAAAAGGGGCGTTAAAGTATATGAATGGCGAAGAAAAAAGAGTTTCAGAAATGAGATTATTATCAGAAAAGCAAAATAGAGAGATTGAGAGTAAATACCCTTTAGGCTCTCAAGATGGCAAGAATGGTAACGCAATATGCGTTGCAAAATTCTTCTTAGGTAACTACACATGGTACATCATAGAGGGGTCATATGAAGATGACGATTTTATGATGTTTGGCGTTGTCGTAACAGACACTGACGCAGAGTTTAGCTACATATCATACAACGAGCTGCAGAGCCTTAGAATGTATGGCTATATGTGTGTAGAGCGTGATAGATATTTTGATAAGTGCAAACTTTTAGATATTAAAGATGATATGCTTCAGAAATTTTTGAAGCAATTAGACTAATTAATTTACAACCCACCTATTGTTGCTTTAATGGGCGGGTTATTTCTAAATATAATAATGTTAAATCGTATCTTTGTGATACATTAAAAAAGAGAAAAGTAGTATGAAAGTATTAAATTTAATTATCAAACAAAAGTATTTCGATGCTATCCTTGCAGGTCGCAAGGTACAAGAGTTTCGTGAGGTTCGTCCAACAACTATCAAGAAGCTATTGCAGCTTGATGAAGAGGGCTTTGAAATCGAAGATGCAGACGGCAATGCGCAGCCTATCAAGTATGACGCTATCCAGTTCTACGTTGGTTACAACAAGGACAGAGATAATGCACTTGTTGAGGTCTTGGGCGCACATTGCGAGATATTCGTAGATGAGAATAACGAGCCTATCACTTACGAGCATGGCAGGGACAAAGACGGCAATCCACTTGTATGGGTAGCTGAGCAAGTAGTGTTTGATTTGGGTAAAGTACTTTCGCACAACATAAGAGACAAGTCGAAGAAAGTATAATCAATCAAAATGAAAGATTATGGCGAGAAAAAATCCGCAAACAGTGAAAGGTCGTATTGCTGGTGCAACTAATTCTTATTTAGGTAATAAAACGAACCACTCTCTTGAACCTGGTAACAAGTTAGCAAGCCACAATACAGTTTATAGGCAGCTTCGCAAGAGCTTTGGAATGAGCGCAGGGTAATGAACAAGTTACAAGAGGCACATAACGTAATATGCAGGGTGGCTGAAAAGCAGTCATCTTGCATTGTTATGTGTTCATTTGGTAAAGATTCGTTAGTTACTTTGGATTTGGTCTATCCACGCTTTGAAAGAGTTGTATGTGTGTTTATGTACTTTGTTAAGGACTTAGACCACATCAACGGATGGATAAGGTGGGTAAAGAAGAAATATCCAAAGGTCGAGTTTATGCAAGTTCCTCATTGGAATTTAACGTATATTCTTCGTGGCGGTCTGTATTGTGTACCTAATCCGAAAGTAAAGCTGCTGAAACTCGCTGATGTGATTAAGGCAGTAAGATTAAAGACGGGTATTTACTATACGTTCTTAGGGATGAAGAAAGCGGACGGAATGAACCGAAATCTTATGCTTAAAGGCTATGAAGCTAACGAGTATGAGAATAACGGCTTAGTCTATCCGCTTGCATCGTGGACGCAGAAAGACGTTAAAGCCTATATGCGTATGAAGCGTTTACCTCAACCCGTTCTATACGGCAACAAGGCGAGCAATGGAATTGGCTTTAACATAGACTGCTTCACGTGGCTTAACGAACACTATCCGCAGGACTTGCAGAAGATATACAAGGTATTTCCAATGACCGAACGAATTTTATTTGAACAGAATTATAAACAGGATAACAAATAAACGAGACAAGTCAAATGGATAACAAATACTTCACATCAGAGAGCGTGGAACTCCTACGCTCTCAAATAAAACTTCACGAGCAGAACCCTCGTACTATTCCTGAAGAGAACCGCAAGGCTCTCAAACGTGGTATAAAGAAATTCGGCATGGTCGGAGGCATCGTGGTGAACAAGCGGACTGGATATACACTTGTAAGCGGACACCAACGCCTTTCGGTCATGGACGAACTCCAAAAGTACAATACTCAAACAAAGGATAACGACTACCCTATCCGAGTGGACTTGATAGACGTTGAGGAGAAAGAAGAAAAAGAGCTTCTTATACTTCTCAACAACCCATCAGCACAGGGCGAGTGGAACTACGATACACTCCGTGAGCTTATCCCTGACATCGACTACAAAGACGCAGGACTAACAGAACAAGACCTCGATATTATCGGTGTGGATTTCAACTTTCAGACAGAAGAAGAAAACAACATCGCTGATGAACTCGAAACGCTCATGGAACCCGTCAGAGAGCAACGTCAAGCAGAAGTAGCACAAAAGCAAGCAGAAAGAGCGGAGGAAGTTGCTCATATGAAGCAAGTAAAAGAAGAAGTGAAACAAGCTGCTACAAAGGCAGCCGCAAATATGGACGCTTATCTTATGTTATCATTCGACAATTGGGAGGCAAAAGTAGAGTTTTGTGAGAAGTTCGGGTTTAACCCCGAAGAGAAATTCCTCAAAGGTGAAGTATTCTCAGAAAAGATAGAAACACTTTTAACTGAATAGCTATGGCAAAACCAAAACACGACTACGATAGTGAAGATTTCTACAAGCGCATAGAAGGTCTTGCAATGAACGGATACACGGATGAGGAGATAGCAAACGAGCTTAATCTATGCAGAGAGGTATTCACTTGCATGAAAAACGGCAACTATGAGAATTGGACGGATGAAGAAAACAAAAGGCGTGGAGATCGTATAACTAACGTCTTAGCACATGGACGGACAAGAATTTTAGCTTTGCTTCGTGGTACATACATCAAGGGTGCGATTGGTGGAAAGAAGACAAAATCAAGGATAGTTAAGTTCGTACAAGATAAGTGCGAGTGTATGGGAGCAGATAAGAAATGCCCCTATTGTGGTGGTACTGGATGGGTGACGCTGACGGATAAAGCTGTGGTGCAAGAGTCTGAGATGGAACTACCTCCTAACATGCAAGCTATTGCTACCCTACTCTATCACCACGACCCTACATGGCGCAAGATGGAGAAAAAACAAGACGATGAAGATGCTTTGTACTCCGAGAATGGTATCGACATTGATAAGTGGATGACCGACAATACAAATGAATAGAATAACCCCACAGCAGATATATGCTCCGTTATACCATAACAAGGATAAGTTTATCATTCTTGTTACAGGGGGTAGAGGAAGTGGAAAGAGTTTCAATGTTTCCACTTTCATTGAGCGTCTGTTGTTTGAGGTTAAACATCCAACTCCTGCAAAGCGAATAGTTCATCAGATACTATACACTCGTTACACTATGGTATCGGCTTCTATGTCTGTTATCCCCGAGTTTATGGAGAAGGTGGAGCTTGATGGAAACTCGAAATGGTACATGCACACTAAAACAGATGTAAAGAACCTCCGCAGTGGTGGTGCAGTGATGTTTAGAGGTATCAAGACAAGTTCGGGAAACCAAACTGCAAAGTTGAAATCTATTCACGGCATTACAACCTTTGTAGTGGACGAAGCAGAAGAGTGGGTATCAGAGCGAGAGTTTGAAACAATTATGCTCTCTATTCGTCAGAAAGGAATACAGAACAGAATTATTATCGTTATGAACCCTACGGACAATAACCATTGGGTTTATAAGCGGTTTATAGAGAATACCCATAAGGAGGTGATGTATGATGGTGTACCTGTTCAGATAAGCACCCACCCGAATGTACTACATATCCATACTACCTACTTAGACAACGCTGAGAACCTCTCCCATGAGTTCATTAAGGAGGTTGAGGACATGAAAGCTAACAACCCCGAGAAATACGCTCATACCGTCATGGGTAGATGGGCAGACGTTGCGGAAGGTGCAGTATTTAAGCATATCGGCATTGTTAAGGAGTTCCCTAAATGGTGCAAGAAGGTTGCAATCGGTGATGACTTCGGTTTTACCCACGACCCAAGCGCAGGAATATTATGTGGTATCATTGATAATGACTTGTATCTTGATGAACTCTTCTACCGCACGGGTATGTTATCTTCTGACATTGCAAAGGAACTCAAACGCTTTGGGGGATTAAAGGTATTCTCCGAGAGTGCAGACCCCCGACTGATACAAGAGATACATAACGCAGGAATAAAGATTTACCCCGTAGATAAGAGCGGCAATTCTATCATAGCAGGAATAGACAAGATGCTATCCTTTGACCATATCTTTGTTACAGAGCGGTCATATAACCTCCGTACAGAGTTTAGAAAGTATGTATGGGACACGGATAAGGACGGCAACTATATCAACCAACCAATAGACAAGTATAACCACGGCATAGATGCAGTTCGCTATTATGTACTTGGTCAGCTTTTAGGAAAGATTTTGAAACCAAAGGGCGATATGGCAGCAGCCTTTGCTCGATAAATAGGATAACATATATGATAAAGACATTAGATGACATCCTCGCACTTGAGGACATTGATAAGAAGATTAGCTACCTTAAGAAAGGCAGGCGCAATCCTCTCCCCGACACATTAACAAATCTTGCTGATTGGGACATGACGAAACACGACATCATGGACCCCAACCTTTACAAGAAGATTAAAGTCCTTGTAAAGATGGAGGAAGAACATTTTGATGGCGAGAAAAAAACGACAATCCCTGCACAATATGAGATGAAAGAGCCTAACCGTATTGCAATTCCTATTGAGCAGGATATAGTAAACATCCATACCGCCTTTTGTGTAGGTACAGAACCCACGCTTGACTGTACCCCCGAAGACGATGGAGAGAAGAATGTGTTTGAAACCATTAAGCAGGTATTCAAGAAGAATAAACTGAAATTTCAAAACCGCAAGTTAGTCCGTTCGTGGCTATCAGAGCAGGAAGTGGCGGAGTATTGGTACGTAGTCAAAGATGATGGCTTTTGGGCACAACTAAAGCGCAAAATTGCGTCCCTCTTTGGGAAAAAAGTACCCGAATATCAGTTAAGGTCACAAATATGGTCCCCATTTCGTGGCGATACATTGTATCCTTTTTATGACGATAACGGTAAAATGATAGCTTTCTCCCGTGAATACAAGAAGAAAGATTTAGACGGCAACGAACACACCGCATTTATGACGATTACCGCAGATAAGGTGTATCAGTGGGAACTTGATAAGATATGGTCAGAAAATGTAGAACGTACATTTGCGCATCTGTTTAAGAAACTCCCCGTTATGTACGCTTTTCGTCCAGAGCCATTATGCGCTAAGGTTAAGCAGCTACGTATCCGATTGGAAAAATGTCTAAGTGGCTATGCTGATTGTATAGATAATCATTTCTTCCCACTCCTTATGCTCTTTGGAGAGTTGCAGCCTGACAACTTGAGCGGTGATGCAAGAAACAGAATGATGCAGCTGACTGGAGATGGTGCAAATGCGCAATACCTCACATGGAATCAATCCTCCGACCCTATCAAGGTGGAGATAGAAACATACTTTAATCAGATATACGGACTAACGAACACCCCTCGCATATCGTTCGACCAACTCAAAGGTACGGGCAATGCTCTTAGTGGTACGGCTTTCCGATATGTCTTTATGGCTGCTCACATGGCAGTACAGAACCACGCAGAAGAATTGGGAGAGTTCTTCCAACGAAGAGTTAACTTCCTCACATCTGCTATTGGCACGCTGAACACATCACTCGAAGCCGCAAGTAAAACGGTAAGTATCGAAACGGAGATTATTCCTTTCATGATTGATAGCGAAAGAGATAAGGTTGATACGGCTGCTGCTGCTGTTAGTGGCGGTGTATGGTCAATGGAACACGGAGTAAGTTTCTGTTCTAACTATGGTGAGTTGCAGGACGAGTTGCAACAAATCAGAGAAGAACAGAAAGAAAAGGCTCTACAGAATGAGCCTATCGAACCAAAAGAATAATGGTCGAATTAGACCACTTTAGAGAATATTTTGTATCTTTGCGTCATAACAAAACGATAAATTTATGAAGCAGAATGTTTGTTGGGTAAAAATCAAAGACGAATGTAGACAAACATCCATTAGGCTTATTTCCTATGGTGTTTATAGCTTATCTCATGACTATCCAATTAAGATATGTAAAGCTATAGGATATGATAATCAAGAATTAGCAGTAGTCATAGATACTTCTTTAGGACATGTAGATATTCCTATATGTATAAGAATTGAAGATACCGAGACACTATCGGCGTACGAAGTCTCTCAAATGGAATTTTTACAAAAAGATAAACGAGATAAGATATGTAATGAAATTATTAATTATTTGACTTCATTTTAGAACATTATCGTTTACATTTAAGCTGCTATCTGTGAAGATGGCAGCCTTTTTTATGCCTTTTTCTTACAACAGCCTTATTGTCATTTTTGAACCACTGAAAAACGCAAATCCCCTTTTTATAATGTGTAAATTTGAAAAGATTTATTCAAGTTAACACTTTATAAAGTATGAACATTTACGAGCAAATTTTGGCAGGACTCAAAACCAAGTTTCAAGGGGTTGAGGATGCCACCCTTCAGCGCATTGCAAGTAAGAAAGCTGAAGGAGTAACGGACGAGAGCAAGGTAAACTCTATCGTTGAGGGTATCTCCTTTCAAGACGTACTAACAAGCTATGGCGACTATCGGGCTGATGGTGCGCAGAAAACCGCAGTTTCCAACTACGAGAAGAAGCACAACATCAAGGACGGAAAGCCAATCGAGGAACCAAAGCAACAAGACCCACTGCCAACGCCAACTCCACAATCAAATCCAACGGAACAAGTGCCAGCGTGGGCGCAAAGTCTTATTGACTCTAATAAGACATTGAGCGAGAAGTTAGCTGCAATGGACGCAAAGACAAAGGCGGACGAACGCAACCAACAGATTGCAGCAGTGGCAAAGTCATTCGGTATCCCTGAATATGTCTATAAAGGAAAGCAAATCGCTGATGATGTAGACCTTAATCAGTACTTCACCGATGTGAAGCAGGAGATGCAGAATGGTGGATTCCAGTTCGCAAAGTCTCCCGAAGAGGGAAACCACGAACACAAAGACGATATGGATAGTCTTTTGGATGGCGTCAATAAGCGAACCGAGGCTATCAAAACAGAAAACGAAAAAAAGTAAATCATTATGGCAGCAGGAATTAAGTTTGAATCCACACCTCCTATCGAAAGGGAGGTTTGTGACGAGAAATCTCTATATCGCCTCACAGATGGTGGTATGGACTTAGACATGAGCAATCTCCCTAATAAGGGGTGGTTGCCGGAACTTTCGCCAATCTTTCGTGATAAGGTAGAGCGCAAGGCGGTAGTGTGTATTCGTGTCAAGGTAGTAGAAAAGGCTACCACGGGAGCGACTATCATCAAGATTGCTAAATGTCCTTTTGCGGGCTTCATCAATGTGGGCACGTTACTCTCTGATGGGGCAAATGTCATCACTGTAAAATCAGTGGACACTTCCAACGAGGATTACGACACAATCACCACTACAGAAGCGACAAAGGCTAATTTGGAAGTTGGCAAGGTACTCCCTGAGGCAAAGAGTGCATCTGACGCTAAGGCTAAGAATATTGCAAACTTCGCTTCATTCGGTTGGCGTAACTTGGCAAAAGAGAATACCGTTGCATTGGTTGGTCGTGCATACTCAATCATTGAGGACAACCTTTACATCCCTTTCACAGAGGAAGATAAGGTGGCTCTCACAGGACGTTTCATGTTTATCTAAAAAAGGAGGAATATATGTTATTAACAATAGATTCATTACTGAATAGCCCTAAGTTCCTCAAAGCGGTGATAGACCGTTCTATTGTTACTATGGGCGAACTTGACAAGGTATTTTGGAAAGACTACCTTGTTTATGAGAGAACTAATCCCGATGGTTCTTTCAAGACTTATATGGGTACGCAGGTGGGTGTCATCGCAGGTACAGTTATTGACAGATATGCAGGAAAGCCTGTCAGAAAACGCCATGCTCTCACACGTGGTTTTGGTGAGGTGGCTTGCTTAGGCGACGCTTACCAAATGGACAATACTCGCCTTGAACGCCTTACATGGCTTATAGAGGAGTATAACACATTGACCATTCAGTCAAGCAACACCGATGCCGTATCTGCTAAGATGGACGAGATTGTGAACTTCTTGGTTGATGACGTACGTCAATGTATGCTTGCACCTATGAAACGTCTTGATATTATGTTGGGTGATTTGCGCTTCAATGGCTCTACCAAGGTAAATGGAAAGGCGAACAAGCAGGGCGTATCTGTGGATACGGTAAAATTGCCTATCTACACAAAGGCAGCCGCTTCTGCCGACAAGGATAACATCCTTTCTTGGCTTGAAACCGAGTTCGTGGATAAGGTACGTTCAAAGGGTATGCTTTTCGCAACAGCCGAGATGAATCGCCACACATTTAATAATCGTATCGCTTCGTCTAAGGAGTTCCAAAGCAAATTTACGATGAAGTTTGGTGATATGGAGTTTAATACAGGTGGCATCGTTACTCCCGATATGGTAAACCGCCTTATCGAATCAGTAGGCATGCCGTGGCGAATCCGTATCAAGGATGAGTATATCCAAATATCAGAGAGTGAAATGGTAAATGCCGTCCCAGATGACAAGATTTCATTCTTGCCTATGATGGCGGATAATACCAGACTTGGCTTTATGCGTTGGAAGAAGCCTTACGAAATGACCGACAAGGTTAATGATGGTCGTGCCTATCAAGAAATTGAAGATGGCAGGGGATTTATCTCATCTAAACGAACTGACGAGGGACGTTTTATGGAGTATGGTTTCGAAGCTATCCCCGACATCAATATTCCAAACAAGATGGCTATCGCAGACCTTTCCAAATTAGGCTAATGAGCATCAAGGAATACATATCAAGCAAGTTTCAGTCCTTCGGCATACAAGTGTCGGAGGCTGACTTGTTGGATATGTCTCTCAACGCACGTGTGAATATAGAGGACGATGTGATGAGTGATAACGTAGATTCCATATCTGTTGCTATTGCTCATTTCATCCCATCTCTTTTGCTTCGTCCTACTTCTATCAATGAGAGCGGTTTCTCTATGTCGTGGAACACTCAAGGCGTAAAGGACTATTACTCTCTCCTTTGTAAGAAGTACGGCTTAAAGGACGAACTCAACGACAATAAACCGAAGATACGCATCTTATGATATTTGCACCCCACATATTGCAGGTTAAAAGGGTAACACCACTCCAAGAGGACGAATACGGACACCCAATCCCTAACACGGGAGGTGAAGAGTGGGTAACACTCTGTAAGTGCCGTTGTGATGACAACACCACAAAAGAGTTTAACTCTCCTAATGGTGATGTGTACAGACCTAATTTCCACGTAGTATGTGATATGAATGTCGATATTAAAGCAGGTACAGAGGCAAGATGTCTTGAGGGGGAAAGTGTAAGAGGAGAAGGTAAGGTTTACATTGTAAAGAACGCTAACTATTTCAATAACTCTGAATTATGGTTATAGATAGTGACTTTTCAGATGTAGACCAATTCTTTGATGATGTAGAGTGGGAGGTTCAGAAAGGCATGATAGACGTTGGCGATGCTGCCGTTAAGGACGCAGAAGAAAGCGGAACATACCAAGACCACACACTTACTTTGAGAACGTCCAACACATTCGATGTAGACAAGGACGGACTGACATTAGAGAATACCGCTCCTTACGCTTCCTATGTCGAAGCAAAGGGATTTGTTGTACTGAGTGACCCTGCATTGAGAGCAGAGAAGAAACTAAAAGAAATGTTTGAATGATATGAATTTCGGAGAAGTTATTACAGCCCTACAAAGTGGGAAAACCGTAAGACGCAACATTTGGAGTGATGGCGTTTGTGCCGTCAAGCAGATAGATTCTGACATCAACTCTGACATTGTTCCGAAGATGCAAAGTCTCCCCAATGATGCAAAGGGATTTGTATTGGCAAGCGATACGAAAACTATTCATTACCGCAGTCAGTGTTTGAAACTGAAAAGGTATGCTGATGGCGGTGTTGTCGCTACGAATTACGTTCCCGATTGGATTGACATCTTCGCAAATGATTGGGAGATTGTAACTGAATAGAACTTATGATAGTAACTACCGACATAGCAGATATTCTTTATCGAAATTGCAAGGCGTTTGGGATAGAGATAGTTCCTTTCGGCAAAACCATTAATGGGGAGTTGAAAGATGAACGCATTACTATCCACGTGAAAGGACAGACCCCGAGCAAGTATTGGGAGAAGTGTTTTTGTGAAGTCAATCTGTGTGTTCCAGATTTGGGGGTGAAAATTGCCAATACACTTCGATTAAAGGAATTGGAGCGAAAGGCAAAAGAACTCTTCAAAAGCGTAACAGATGAGTTTGATGGAACAAGGTACAACTATGAGATAGATACTATCCACATTGAAGCGGACACTGCTTTGAAGTGCCATTTTATTAATTGTAGAATATTGTTTAACGCATTAAACGTAAAGTAAATATGGGAAAAATTTCAGCTGTCGGCATTAAGAAGATTTTTTATGCTGACATTTCCGTAATCAAGAATGACCTTACCGCAGCAAGTGCAAGTACAATCATCAAGGCTGCCAAGACAGCTAAGAATGAGGTAATGAACGTGCATGGTGAAACATGGAACATTGAGGAGAGTGAGGCTTCTGTCACTCCATACAAGAACCAACTCACGGGTCAAGCATACCGCTATGACACCACTCAAGGAGAGATTACTCCTCAGTTCTCAATCGGTCAGTATGACTATGCTGCCAAAGCTGCTCTTATGGGTGGTGAAGTCATCAAGAAGGGCGGTGCAGGTACTGATAAGGATGACATCGTTGGTTGGAAGCGAGCTACTGATAAGGTTGTCATCAAGAAGGCTCTGTTCTGTCTGACTGAGGACGATGTTTGGTTCATCTTCCCTAACTGTCAGATTGTTGCACGTGAGGCGAATACCGACAAGGCTATCGCTATTGCAGTCAAGGGTCTTGTTCAAGCTCCTACTGCTGATGGCGTGTCACCAGAGTATAACTTTGATGAATCAGAGGTAAAGGCTTTGGCATAAGGTAAAGTTTCAGGATAACATCGGGGTGGAACGTGGCGAAAAGACCACCTCCACCCTTTTTTATTTTCATTATGAGTAAAGCAAGTAAATTAGTATCAGATGCAATCTTAGGCAATGATTATGCGATTGTCTATGTGAATAATCAAGCATACGCTATTCAGCCTCCTACTATTAAGCGGTTGGCAGGTGCTATATCGTGTATCAGTGACATAAACCTGTCAGAGGGTAGCTCAGTAAAAGAGATGCTCCTATCGGCAAAGGATAGTGAAGCCTACGCAAAGGCTCTTTCATGGCTTATGGCAGGCGATTTATCCAAGACAAAGGAATTATGCAATGGAACACTTGAGGAGGTCGTAGATGCGCTTGCAGCAGGTTTTGACCTTATTGGCATTGCCCCTTTCTTGAAAGCTGTCAGTTTGACGAAGAACGCAAGCCTGCTGGCAGCAACACCGAAGTAGTCGGGAACAAGACCCTTTTGGGGCAAATAGCGTCATTCATGGATAGCTTGCATCTGACGTATGACGAAGTAGTTAATCAAATTCCTTATCGCAATCTCATTATTATGCAGAAGGATAAACAGCATGAGGCTTTCGGTGATGTGGTGAAGAAAATCAGCGGTAAGGAACTCGCAAACAGAAGAAGAAAGTAGATATGGCAGAGTTGAAATTCCGTGTACAAGCTGACTATGAGAAAGTTCAGCGGTTACGAGACGAGATAGTAAAGCTAAAGCAGGAGATTAAAGGTGTAGATGCTATTCAAGACCCTACATCCTTTAATAAGCTGAATAGTAAATTACAACAGACCTCTAAGGAATTAGGGAATGTCACTGGGAAGATTGCCGAAGCATCTGCTGCAATGGAAACAGATTTTAAGCAGAAGATATTTGCAGCTTCGCAGGGTGTCAATGACTTTACCGAGAAGATTATTGCACAGAAAGGAGTAGTTAGGGACGTTGCCGCTGATGTTAAGCAGTTGGGCGATGCTTATCGTGAGTCTGTTAAGTCGTCTCCTTTGACATCTGATGCCAAACTTGCAGAGTGGAAAGCAGCCAAAAAGGCTCTTGATGAAGAAAAGGCTTCTTTATTTGCGCTCACGCAAGAGCAGGCAACGGCAAGGCTATCAGTAAAGAAGCTCCGTGATGAGTATGAGGCTTTCAGAGAAGAAGGTGGAGGAACAGCGGAGACAATGGGACTTCTCACTGATAAGATGAAAGAAATGGGGGCTATGCTCGTTGGCGGCATGGGACTGAAAGAACTTGCAAGTAAGGTTATATCCGTCCGTGCAGAGTTCGAGAGCATGGAAACATCCCTTAAAGTCCTATTGGGAGGTAATGAGGAGCGTCTAAACAATATCATGGGAAAAATTAAGGAATATGCCCTTGCTTCTCCGCTGAACACAAAGGATATGGTCGGTGCGGTACAGATGATGACATCCTTTGGTATCGAGGCTGAGAAGTCTATCGACTACCTAAAGGCTATCGGTGATGTATCAATGGGTGATGCTGGTAAATTCAACTCCCTTGCACTTTCTTTCTCACAGATGAGTAGTGCAGGAAAGTTGATGGGACAGGACCTTATGCAAATGGTCAATGCTGGGTTCAATCCATTGGAGGAGATTTCACGCAAAACGGGTAAATCTATTGGAGAACTCAAAAACGAGATGTCAAAGGGTGCTATCACTTCAAGGATGGTGCAGGATGCGTTTATCTCTGCCACAAGTGCAGGTGGTAAGTTCTATGGTATGGCATCAGAGGGCGCAAAGACGCTCAATGGGCAGATTTCCATGCTTGAAGAGTCCTTTGATAATATGTTCAATGAGATAGGCTCTAAGGGTGAGGGAGTCATCATGAGTGCCGTAAAGGCTGGTACATCCCTTGTTGAGAACTATGAAACAATAGGAAAGGTTTTAGAGGAAATCGTTATTGTTTATGGCTCGTATCGTGCTGCGCTTATTCTCAATATGGCATTAGAAAAAGCACAAGCGATTCAGCGATTGGCAGCGGCACAAGGAACAAGCGTGTTAAGCTTAGCGGTTGACGCACTTAAAGCCAAGACGGCAGCACTAAATGCTACTATGCTCGCTAATCCTTATGTCGCCGTACTAACGGCAATTATCGCGTTAGTCGGTATTATGTGGACATTGCGAGATACATCAAGCGCAGTGGCTGACGTGCAAGGCAAGCTAAATGATGCTAACAATGAAATGCAAAAGTCTATATCGGAAGAAACACGAAAGTTGGATGGACTTTGCGAAATACTTGAAACAACCAAGAAAGGTTCTAACGAATGGAAATCAGCAAAGGATGCGATTATATCTCAATATGGGCAATATGATAGTAGACTTGTAGCCGAGATTAACCGCACTGGTACTTTGACATCAAGCTACAATAGACTTACAGAGGCTATTCGCAAAAGTGTAGCAGCACGTCAACTAAAGCAATTCTATGATAAAAGTTCAAAAGTAGTAGAAGAAAAGAATCAAGGGATACGACATGAGATTTATGAGCGATTAAGAAGCCAATTTGGAGCACAAACAACTCGATTCTTAATGCAGAAAGTTAATGAGGCAGCTAATGGTAATGAAAAAGCTCTCAAAGAAACAATTTTCTACTTTAAGGACGGCAAACGAATATCCACTACCGCAGAAAAAATGCTAAGGGGGGATGGATATAAGGACATCACTCCAAAAGCATTTAGAGGATTTGCAGAATCGTCTGTAAGCGCAAGAGGAGCAGAAAGAAAAGACAACGCTGATAATATGCTTATAAGAATTAGGCAGCTTCAGCGTAATAATAAGGCTCTAAATGATGACGTGCAACAATTCGCTGATGAAAACGGATTATCACGTGATATTATTAATGAAGTTAAATACGGAATTAAACCATCTGCCAGCAAGGGTAATGTAAGCGGTAATTATAAGGCTGCTGTGAGTTCTGCAAGAAAATCTGTTATTTCTGCAAGAAAAGAACTCGCAAGGCTGAAAAAAAGTGGCAAGGCTACGATTGCACAAGTAGAGGAGGCTCAAAAGAAACTTGATACGGCTAACGAAAGCTACAAGAAACTATCGGGCAGCACGTTGGAAAGTGAGGAGAAATCATCTGCTAAAAGTGCAAAGAGTGCCGAAAGTGCAGCCAAAAAGGTACAGAAAGCACGTGAAACAGCAGCAAAAAAGGCACAAGCAGCAGCTAAGAAAGAACAGAAAGAACGTGAAAAAGCAGCAAAAACTCATCTAAAAGCTTTAACTGATTTGGATAGCAAGAAAATTACCAAATCACAAGCAATGGTCGAACTCGAGAACCAAGTAGAGCAGACGCGCATTGACGCTATCCATAATGGTAGCGAGAAGACTATTGCCGCTATGAAACTTGCTCATAAAAAGGAGTTAGAACGGATAGATAAACAAAAGCAAGAATATCTGAAGAAGAAGCAAGATGAGGCAGAGGCGGAGTTCAAGGCTAATCCAAATAACAAGGATAAAACGTTCAACCGTTCCACTGTTACGCTATCTGCGTCAGAAAACGCCAAGTTTGACGAGATGCTGGCTAATATCAAGATTAAGCACGCAAACGAGAATAAGGAACTGGAAGTACAACGGCTGCAAGCACTCTACGATTATCTGAAAGAGTATGGAACCGTGCAGCAACAGATGTACGCCATAGCTAAGGAATATGATGAGAAAATAGCAAAGGAAAAGGACGCAAATCGCAGGAAAATACTCGAAAAGGAAAAAGCAAGTGCACTTGCGAAATCGAACACGAGAAACCTTGCGCTTGATATAGACTGGGGAGCAACGTTCGGTGGTATCGGTGGTGTGTTGAAAGACATCGCTAAAGACACACTGAAAGAAGTTGAGCAATACATGCGTACGTCAGAGTTCAAGGCACTCTCTCCGTCTGATAAGAAAGCTTACACGGATTTGCGCAACAACTTACGCAAGGAAGGTGTCGGTGAAGCCACATCTCCTTTTAAATTCTCCCAATGGGCGGAAATAGAAAAACAAACAAAAGCCTATCAGGACAGCGTGCGTAAGTTGCAAGAGAATGCAAAAGCGCACACTAAGGCTGTCGAGGATTTGGAGAAAGCCGAAAAGTTACTTGCGAATGCGACCACTGACTCAACGAGGAAGATAGCGCAGACTGGCGTTGATGCTGCAAGAGTGAAAGTTGACACCACGGCTGACAACTTGAATAAAGCAAAAGAAGACAAAGATAACAAATATGGCGAACTGACTAATAGTACAAATAAGGCTGTTCAAGGTCTTAATAACTTTAGTTCTGCCTTACGGCAGATGTCTAATGGTACACTGAAAGGCTTTGCTGATGGAGTTGCAAACCTCATTAGTTCTATTGCTGGGAAAGGTGGTGTTGGTGGATTAATTGGAGCTATTGGAGGGAAAGCAGGCGGATTGATTGGGGCTATCCTGCAAATCATAGACGCTCTCGGCGAAGACCCTGCGGGTTTCATCAAAGGTATATTGGATAAGGTTGCAAAAGTAGTAGAGACGGTTTTGCAACAAATACCGAACATTGTGCTGGACGTTATTAAAGGTGTCGGGAATATAATTGGCGGCATCATTAACGGTATAGGCAGTTGGTTTGTTGGCGGAGGAAACGAAAAGGCGATGGAGAAAGAAATCTCTAAGCTCACAAAAGCAAACGAAAAGCTTGCGCAGACAATAGAAGATTTGTCTAAGAACATCAGCAAGAAAGATAATACAAATAAGCAGTCGATAGAGTCATATAAAAAAGCGAAAGCCGCAGAAGATGAATGGGAGTGGAACCAGCGCAGGGCGATAGATGCGAGAGCAAGTGAGTGGACGAATAAAGGGTACGGCTTTATGAAACTTGGTGGGAAAAGCTCATTCAACGCACATTCTAAAAGTAGAGACTGGTGGGGCTGGAATGAATTTAATAAGCGTCTTTCAGAATCAGGCTCAAAAGCAAGAGTATTTAGTTCTACAGATATGTGGAAACTTTCTCCGGATGAAATGAAAACATTACAGGAGTCCGCTGATACTGCATGGCGTGAGTTCTTCGATAACGGAGGACATAAATCTCCAGAAGACCTTGTTAAGGAATATATAGAGCGTTCTGGAAAAAGGGAAGAACTTGTATCTGCACTTAACGAGAAACTCACAGGGTATTCTTGGGACGGATTTATGGACTCTTATAAGTCTACATTAAAAAATCTTGAAAGTACAACGGAAGATTTTGCTAACAACATTAATGAACTAATAAGCAATGCGTTGTTAGAAAGTTTTTCCAACGAGGAGTTAAAGCCGAAAATCAAAGAGCTATATGAATATATTGCTAAGGCTACCGAAGACGGTCTCGACGATAGCGAAATCGCACACATAAGGGAAAAAAATGATGAAATCGCTGCAATGGGATTGAAGAAGAGGAGTGAACTTGAACAGGCTGGACTAATCAAAAAGAAAGACTCTGAACAAAATGCGTCAGCCAACGGTGTATCTTCCATCACCTTTGAGCAGGCTAACAACATCGTGGCACTCACAACGGCAGGGAATATCTCACGTGACCAGATAAAAGACATTCTGACGGCTAAATTAAGCACAATAGACGCATCTATACGAGGTGTTCAAATGATAGCGGTAGAGCAAAAGAATATTGCGGACGAACTGAGAACGATACAAGCGAACTCCTATCTTGAGTTGCAGGGTATCCACGATGACACATCTGCAATGAATAAGACGCTCAAAACAATGAGTGGCGATATGTCAGAAATCAAACGAGAACTTAAAAAGATGTAATATGACAGAATTAATCATTAATGGCAAGGATGCCTTTACAGAGTGGGGCATAAGAATGGGTGACGGCTTCCTTGACACCCTTAACGGATATTTCCCGATGAAGGAGTATATCACCAATAACGACCGCACACAGGATGGGGTTCAGTATGTTGGCATTCCTAAGGTCAATGAGCGTAGTATTGTCCTAAACTTCACTATGGAGGGCAGGGATGCGGCAGATTTCAACACAAAGAATAAAGCCTTTGTGGAGGTTATGCGAGGGGGTGACGTGTCTATACAAGTTCCCAATGATGGCACGGATGTTTATCATCTCAAATACACTGGTAAGAGTTGCACATTTGCGAGGAATACAGAACGAACATTTGCAAAAATCGGGCTTGCTTTCATAGAACCGAACCCCACCAATAGGACATAAAAAGAGGGTAGCTTAACGGCTACCCTTTATTTAACACCTAATAGCTTAGGCAGATACTCTAAAGCCAATGGGTCTCTTTTCTTGAAATAATCCATAGCGTGATTAGGTATCCATTCCTCGTTTATGTAACGAATAAACATCGGTAAGGCATCTATGTGATACATATTTGCATCTACTTCCCTGCCGTCGGGGAATGTATGCCGATATGTTTTAGCTGTGTTGTAAAACTCGGATTTGTGACATTTGAGGAATTTGGCAAAACCACGCCCAACGCTAATATCTGGCATCATCTGCTGCCCATGCTCGCCTTTGTCAGGTATTACATATCCTACCTTTTCGAGTTCCATATATAAGCGTGCGTACATCTCCGATATGACTGAGAAATAATCTCTTGGGAGTTTGTGGAAGTTATCTTTGTACCTTTCTATGAAGTTCGGTAGTGCTATTCTGTCAATCTTTCCATAATACCCACGTTTGCGAATAGATGGGATAACATCTTTTGTTATCCATTTTCTAAAATTGTGAGCAGACTTCTTTCTACTCTTGAAGACAAGGGCATACAACCCACTCTCATTTATAAGGTTTACCGACCTCCTTTGACCTGCCGTCGGTATTACCGACGTTAGCTTTTCGTCATCATCTAATGTGGAAATAGCATCTCTTGCATTCTTTATATCAAGGGCATTACACACGTCTTTGGCTACAAACCAAATATCTCCGTCTATATCAATGGTTGTAATTTCATTGAACAACTGCTCTTCCTCGCTCTGGTATTTGAATATCTGTAGTTGCATAAATACTAAAATGAATTGTTTTGCACATCTTTTTGTTTGGCTTCTGCATCCTTCTGAGCCTTTATTTCTTCTTTTGTTGGAATATGTTTCTTTTTGGGGAATGCACTATTTGAAATAGTCACGATATAATAAAACTCTCCTCCGCTATTTTCCTCTCCTAATCTAATCAAAACATTTTTACTTCCAACTTTATATTGTGCGAATTTGAACTCATATCCTTCGTTGAAATCTAAAATACTTATATTGTCATCTCGCATAATAGGCGTTCCCATCTTTTTTTGGAATATATTAGCAAGAGTGTTACAATCGAGGACAAGGTCATCTATATGGTCGGCAGTAACTGAGTATGATTTCAAAACAATTGAAGTTAATTCATCTTCCTCAAAATATGCGTTAAACGAATATAAGTTTGAAAGCGAAAACGTGTTAGATATGTCATCTAAAACATCAAACCCCATACTTATTTCATTATCTCCAACACTGCAATCTTTCATTATTTTGTTCTTAGAAACGTCAGCTTTGCTTGTTCCAAATTTGATTTTCCCCCAAGCAATTAAAGACTTTTCATATATTATAGAGTCTTGTACATGGCGATTTCGTTTCTCTACCCGAGCTATACTATCTTGAACGTGTTTGCTATCTACATTAGTTTTATTACCACATCCAATTAATATGTTCAGAATAACAACAATTAAAAAGGTATCTATCAAATATCTCATAGTTAAAGTTTTTAGTTATACTTTGGCAAAAGTAACAAATAAAAACTACTTTTCAATATTGTTAGGCTCTTTTTTTTGCTTCTAATACGATTTTTTCTCCACAATGGGGGCAAATAATAGTATTTGATGCGTCCTTTTCGTCTGCCACGAGTTCAGATACCGACACACCTATAATAGATGCTATCTCCTGCAATCTATCTAATGGCGTACTTCCATTAAGCAACTGCGATAATGAAGATTGGGACATACCTTTTTTATCTTCTCGCTTATTTGTCATTTCAGATGCCAGCCGTTCGAGTGTCCAGCCATGCTCTTTTATTACCTTTTTTATATCCATAAGTTATAACTAATATTAATTTGCTGCAAAGTTAATGTAATAATATGATAATAGCAAGAAAAGTTACTAAAATATAAGAAATAACTAATTATCTGCAAATAGAAGTTAAGATATGTCTACTATCTGCAAAGCAATGTTAAATATTAGATATTTCTTATTAAATTATTTGTGAGTATTAGAAATATCTTATATCTTTGCGTTGTGATTAAGAAACAAATATAAAACTATTAAATATTACGATTATGAATGCAACCTACATTTACACAGATAAGTTCGATACCAACAAAAAGTTGGCAAACAGAGCATTGAAAGCAATGAGCCAGATATGCGACTACGACAATGGTACGATACGCAACCCTCACGAGTTGGCGAGTTCAGTAATGCCTGACGGTCGCACGCTTATACAGACCATCTATGAAGATGGCGAGGTGAGATATAACGATGGTTGGTACATTGTAGAGGTAGATGACTTTCAAATGTATGTAGCTCTTACAGGCAGTGCAGAGAAAGAAGTTGGTGAGATACCTTACATACAAGACGTTGAATTAGATTGATAAACAACTTAAATATTACGATTATGGCAACAACATTCAAAAACACGATGAGAGAAGTAATGATGCTTGCATGGCAATTCGTTCGCAAGAATGGTTATACATTATCAGAAGCGTTAAAGTGCGCTTGGGTTAATATCAAGCTAAAAGCAGCCCTTAGCAAGCGAGTGGTTAAATTCTACTTTCAGAAAGTCGACGGCAGTCTGAGAGAGGCTTACGGCACTTTAATGAGTGAAAGAATACCAGCAACAAAGGGTACAAAGAAAACAGCAGACACTTGTCAAGTGTACTTTGACACTGAAAAAGACGAGTGGCGTTGTTTCAAAAAAGCAAACTTAGTTAGAATAGCATAATATAATAAGGTATGAAGACATTAAACCTTATCATTAAGCAGTGTTTCTTTGACGAAATTATCAAAGGCACGAAAAAGCAAGAGTTCAGAGAAGTGAAGCCTACTACTATCAAGCGACTTGTACAGCTTGACGAAGACGGATATGAGTTAGAAGATGAGAACGGCAACGCTATCCCTATTCATTACGATGCCCTGCAGCTTTATGTAGGCTATGCGAAAAATAGAGCATCTGCACTTGTTGAAGTAAAGTCAGCACATTGTGAGATTGTCACAGACGAGAAAGGCGAGCCTATCATATATCAATATGGTACAGATGAGAAAGGTGAGCCACTTGTATGGGTGGTAGAACAAGTAGTGTATAACTTAGGTAAAGTGCTTGCCTATAAACCAAAGGGACAATGAACAACTTACAAGAAACAGCATCATGGGTTAATGAGATAGTGGACAACGCTATCAAAACAGAGAAAAACAACAATCGAAGCGTTGTTGTTTAACTCACAAAAGATAAAAGTGTGAACTAAACAGATAGCAATATCTTTGCAATGTAGTAACCGCCTTAGTGGTGTTTGGTGGTAGAGAAGATATTTAATGGGCATTAACTTCGAGGTCTAAACACCACATCAAGACTTCTTAGTTTTTGCCCTTGTTTTATAAAACAAAAATGGCAGGGGGTAGACCTGCCAAATATAAACAAAATATTCAAATATGAACACACCTATTGTTTACGATTACAAAGGTAGTAAGATTTCTTTTGCAAATGGCAAAAATGTGATGGTAAATGCAACTGAAATGGCAAAATCTTTTGATAAGCGTCCTGCAAAGTGGTTAGAATTACCATCTACAAAAGAGTTTTTGGCAGCTTTGACCGCTATCCGAAAATCGGACACCGCTCTAATTCAGACAAATAGCGGTGGTATCAATGGCGGTGGCGGCACATGGATGCACGAAGATGTAGCATTAGAGTTTGCACGTTGGCTTAGCCCTGCTTTTGCTATTTGGTGCAATGATAGAATAAAAGAGCTGCTAAAGTATGGCATGACAGCCACACAGCCAACACTTGACGAAATGGTGAACAACCCTGACCTTGTTATCAGAATGGCAACACAGCTGAAACAAGAGAGAGAAGAAAAGGCACGGCTTGAAGCTGAGAACAAAAGAATAATAGAAAAAACAGCCCATGCGGTAACATTTACGCAAGCGGTCAGTGGTTCTGCATCTTCATGCTTGATTGGTGAACTTGCAAAGCTGATTGACCAAAACGGCTATCCTATGGGCGAAAAGCGACTTTTCAAGTGGTTACGTGAAAATGGGTATCTTGGCACAAAGGGCGAGAGATACAACATACCAAATCAACGCTACATTGAACAAGGTCTATTTGAATTGAAGAAAGGCACTCGTAGCGGTAACAAAGGTGTAATGTACACGACAATAACTCCAAAGGTAACGGGTAAAGGGCAAATCTACTTTGTAAACAAATTCAAAGTTGCATAAATAAGCGAAAAAGCCATGTCGCAAAAATGCGATATGGTGATAATCAACAAATTACAAGACTATAACTATATAAAACTATAACACTTATGACAACAATAGCATTAAGTGAGAACACAGCAGAGTTATTAAACTGCAAGAAGAATTTAGATGAGTGTTTCGCTAAGTTAAGCAAAGTACAAGATAAACTATTTGGCTTTGACAAAGACTTTGAAGACAAGGTCGGGTGCGCATAGGCCACTATAAATGAAGCTATCATGCGAATTATGGCGGATAGTATTGATGTAACAAGCACAGAAAGCCAATATAAAGTGATTTAGATTTTACATTCGATAATATACTAATAAGCCACAACAAAAACATTGTGGCTTTTCTTTTTGTCCCTTAATCTGTCATTTATTATGCGCTCGTTAACTTTGCGATTATGGTAATATACGACATTCATAATAACAAGATACTCGATGCGACACTAACAGAGGGCGCAGAACACGAGCAAGAATTAGGTAGAAGTGACCTTGTGAGATTATCATGGCAAAGTGATGTAAAAATCACATTGCCAGCAGGTGCGTATATTATACCTTTCGATGACGGCTTGAAGTATAGGCTACTCAGTCCATACACACCGACAGAGGACGATAAAGGATTTAAGTACACCCCCGAATTTCAGCACCCTTTGATGTGGCTTTCACGTGTGCCATTTCTCTATGACACCACAGATGCGGATAAGAACCCTATTAAGCAACAAGAATGGTCATTTGAAGGACTTACGACAAATGCACTTGAATACGCTTGCAAGGCTATCAATGAAGCACTCAATATAACGACAGAGAGCGAAAAGTTTACATTCACCCTTTGCGGTAATGTGGATAGTTCCGTATCATTTTCCGTATCATCGAATGATATTCTTTCCGTATTATCTTCTATTGCTCAAGGCTGCAAGAATAACACTTGTGAATGGCATTTATCGTGGAAGCATAAGGCTTTATACTTCGGTCAGATAAGCATTAATCTTGGCGAGGACGTACCGACATTAAAGGTACACGAAAATATACAGAAAGCATCTGTAAGCGATAGTAAAGAACCGTATTATAACTGTTTCTATCCGCAGGGGTCAACAAAGAATATGTCTACAAAGGCGCTTGTTGGCACTGGTAACGTTGCCACGCTTGCACGATTAGGACTTGACAAGTCTGTTTATCCTGATGGGTATGTCTATGTAGACACAGATGGAAACATCATCACAAAGGATGCATTTGAAGCGTCAGGAGAAATCAAGCAAACGCTTGCACTCTCCTTTGATGATGTTTATCCGCATATTGATTTATATGTTTATAACGTCCGTAAGCACGTGCGTTATCTCAAGAACTCTCAGACAAACACAATAGAACTTGACAGCAGAGGAAACAAAAAGACATATACTATTTGGTATATGCGCCTTGCGTTCCCTTCTACAACTAAGATAGCTGGCAAGACCGCTATCAATATAACTCACGATAAGGACGAAAGCGGAAACATCATTACTCACTATTGGTATGACTATGAGATAGACCGAACAAAGCAGGTGTTACAAGGGTACACGCTTAAAGGAATATTCAAAGTTAACACCCACGCTGTAGATGGGCAATATGATGTACTCACGCAGGGACTTGTCGGTCAGCCTAATGGGCAGGATGGTTTTGAACTCCACTACCACGAAGTAAACAACCCAATAGCAGCAAAGCCAAACGAGGGCGATAGTGGTGTCGACATCTTAAAGGGGGACTATGAGATAATCAAGTATCAAAGCGGAGATACCATTATCCCTACTAATGAGAGCGAGGGACTTTACCCAAGAGGAAATGCCCTCCCAGACCTCACTTGTAATATGGTCGTGCTGTTTAACATCGTAATGGGTAAGCATGAAACGAAACTTGCCCAAGAAGAATTAGCAGCACGAACTATCAAGGAGATAAAAAGACGTGCGCAGGATAACAATAACTACTCATTATCCTCTAATGCGGTAGCTTTCGCTAATAACAATCCCAAGCTCTATATCGGTCAGAAGGTCACCTTTGACGATGGATTTGGCTATCAGTTAAAGACACGTGTCCTTAGGCTGGTTACAAAGCTGGATTACCCGATTATTCAGGAGATAACCGTTGGCAATCAAGCTGTCAAGGGTACTATCTCGCAGTTAAAGGAGGATGTAAATAATATCCTATCGGGTAATTTCAGCGGTGGAGGATTAAACTCTACACAGACAAGCGAATTGATAAAGAACTATGTAGACCCACGCTTCCTAAGAAAGAATATCCCCGATACCGCTCAAGAGGTTATTACATTCTTGAAGGGTATCGAGTTTGGCGATGATTTCGTAAAGGACAGCTCAGGTGCTGGCATTTATAAGGATGATAATGGGCAGTGGCATATCGACACGGATTATCTCCACGCACGAAAGAAACTGACAGCAGAAGAGGTGGAGGTGATGAAAACATCTCATATTAAAGGTAAGGTAGTGAACTCTGCTGGTGGCTTCGTCATCTCTAAGATTGACAGAATAGTCGGATATTGGCGATGTTACTTCCGTCAAGAAGATGCTGACGGACGCAGAATCTATAACTCTATGCGAGTGGATGACCTTGCTCTGTGCGAGACATTCAACTTGATAGATGCTGGCGGTCAGCTGTCTAATCACTACTGGCATAGGCGTGTCACCGCTGTCGGTACTGACTATGTCGACATTGCAGATAACACGAAGGCTGAGGACTACGCAAGTGGCAGCGATGTTCCACAGGTGGGTGACGAGGTTGTACAGTTGGGTAATCTCACAGTTAAGGAAAGACAGAGTGCTATTATTCAGTCAGCAGCTGGAGAGGGTAGTCCGTACTTCAAAATTATAAAGGGCATCAATAGCTTTACACTTCCTGACCCTATCTTCCTTTTTGATAAGCAGAAATTCGAGATAAGGGTTGAGAACCCTGCTAAACGTGGTGAGTATATCCGTCTGCAAGACTTCTTGGATACGATGCAAGGACGTATCAGTGCTGTTCAGCAGCAATCAGATAAGCAGCTTGTGATTTGGTTTGGTGACGTGGTACCAACACTCACCACCGAACCTGCTAACGAATGGGCGGACGATGCTACGAAGGAATTGCATGAGCATGACATATACTACAATCGCTCATACGTAGAGACTGGCGGAGGACGTGCTTATTCTTTCGAGCGGAACCCTGATGGCTCTTTCTCCTGGCATGAGATTACGGATGCTGATGTACTTAAGTCGCTTGAAGCTGCTAAGCACGCACAGGACACAGCGGATGGTAAGCGTAGGATGTTCGTACATGATCAGCCGGCTCCTCCGTATGATAAGGGCGACCAATGGAGCAATGCGACTTATGAAGATAAGTACCGCAACGACCTGCTCGTATGTGTTTGTCCGAAAGCTGCAGGCGAAGAGTTTAGTATCGAGGATTGGCAAGCAGCGCAAGAGTTTACATCTAATAAGTTCAAGGCAGAGCTAAAAACGACCGCTGATAATATCACAGCGACCGTTACAAACCTTAAGAATGGCCTTATCGAGGTAGGCTTTGAACTTGACGGAGAAAAGAAGAGTTTCACCGTCACAGCAGAGAACTTTAAGGTGCAAACACCAGCAGGAAAGGTGGCCTTAATGACCTCGGATGGAAAGGTTAACGCTGACTTAATCGAGGCGAAAAGTATCCGTACATCACCCAGCAGCGATGGACTACATATTAATATGTATGAGGGTACATTCGATGTGCTGACGAAGGATAACAAGAAGGGCATCAGTATGACAGTGGATAAGGACGGATTTCCTCATCTGATTTTCTTCGATAACGAGGGTAACGCTAAGTATGACTTGGGTTATACAGGCTTGAAGGAACTTGTGTCTGCTTATCAAGCTGCCTACTGGACTAAGCGGTCTCTTGTCAATGTGACAGATAAAGGCTTATCAGCTGTCTATCCTAAGACTGTTAAAGGTAAGGTGTGGCATGACTACCACGCAGCCCGACACTATGCTACAGGTAAGCTGGGGGACGACGCTGATAATGATGGTAAGACGTTCGACTCTGAGGATGTCGGATACCCTATTCCTGATGGATGGTATACCGATGAAAACGAACAAGGTCAATACTTAGAAGGAGGAAACGAATCCGTTGTTGACGAAGATAATCATAACACACCTAAATCAAGTGTGTTTGGCGTGGCTATTTCCAAGGCAGAGAATGGAAGATTGGGTAATGCACAGCATGTTTGGTTCTCTGTCACTAACGGTAGAGCCTCCTTCTGTGACCCTGACGGTAAGCCTATAATTGTTACAGAGTCTCTCTTGCAGAATTATCCATTTGACCAATATAAGGATAGAGTTTAACTAAAATAATAAGAAGATGAAAAGTTTTTTAGATTGTATTTACAGGATTTTTGGACGGCTTGCAGCCATCGGTAGCGATAAGTATCTGCACATGTTTGCTGGCCTTGTAGTTTCGATGATTGCGTGCAAAGCCTTACATGCTATTGATGCGTACTTAATCTTCGCATTGGTACCAGCATTTTTTGTTATGACAGGAAAAGAGAGTGTCGATTACTACTACAGAAAGGAGCAGTTCGATTGGCTCGATGTATGTGCAGGTATGCTTGGTGCTGTTGTTGGTGTTTTTCTTTTCCTATTGTAAAGGAGGTGTATATATGGATGTAATAGAGTTTCAGTTCACACCGCATTTCATGTACTCAGTAGCTATACACTTGATAGTATGTGTGATAATGTGGGTACTCGTTTTCTCTGCCATCTTCGTTGACCTATGGGACAGAATATACACACAGAAGAAGTTGGGTAAACCCATTGACTCGCATAGCATGCGTAAGACACTCGGAAAGTTAGGAGAGTATTGGCGTGTATTGCTCATTGCTTTTATCGTGGATGCGGTGATATTCATCGCCTGCACGCTACTGAATATTAAGACCATACCAGTTATTACCATCTTAGTGGCTATAGGACTTCTTATCATCGAAGCTAAAAGCCTTATAGAGCATGCACGGGAGAGAAAGAGTAAGGTAAAGGATATAGAGAAAATTATCCAATCTGTAGTAAAGGCATCTTCAGATAGAGATGCAAAGAAAGTCATTCAGTATGTCGCTGAGTATATTGGTGAGGAGAAAAATGTAAATCAAAAATAGAATAATAGTTATGGCAAATTTCTCAATAGCGGAGCTGGTACAATCCAGCACCGCTGAACAATTAAAGATAAATAACAACCCTCCTTCTATCGTTAGGGTTCATCTTACCGAGACGATTACTCTTTTAGAGAGTATTCGTGCGGAATGGGGTAAATATTGTGAGCGTCACAAAATTGAGACCCCTGCTATCCGTGTGACAAGTGGCTACCGCTCACCAGAACTGAACAAGGCTGTAGGAGGTGTGAAAAACTCTGCACATGTAGAGGGCTACGCTGCTGACTTGCAGCCTGTCAATGGTAAGCAGGCTGAGTTTGAACGCTTCATGGCTAACGAGTTCTCCAAAATGGGGTACTCCTACGATCAAATTATCGTGGAAAGAAGTAAGACTTCAAGGTGGGTGCATGTTGCCTACAAGAATAGCGACGGACGACAGAGAAGACAATGTTTTAAATTAAAAGTGTAACAAAGTGAGGGAGTTTCCCTCCCTCACCTAAATCGAAAGAGTATGAATAGATCTATAAATACATCTTGTAAACTATTAATTTGCGTCCTTGTAACGATGTGCGTTGGCTGTCGGATTAAGAAGTCGGTCGCTATTGAAAGCGTCAAGCAAACGTATAATAGTGAGCAGGTGACTACGGAACGAAACGAAAAGCATATATCGCTCATCGACACAACTAACATCGACGAACTAACAAGTGTCATACGTGAGTTTGTTTTTGATGTCCCTTGCCTGGAGGATAGTTCTGCTACCGACACAAATGTCGGGAGCAAAGTGCCAATGGCTGTATATAAAGCCGACGGCAGCATCATAATTAATCGTGGTTTGAAATCGATTAAAGAGCGAATTGAAAGTCGTAGAAACGAAAAAAGAGGGTTGTCAGAGAAAAAAGATAATACGGTTAACAAGCAGACTAATACGAAAGTTAACTTCACTGAAAACAAACGACATAAAGATAAGCACGTTGATCAGGTACAGATAGCAGAACCTTTAAGATGGTGGCAAATTATAATGGGCTTGCTTGTGTTATCTATTGTTGTCTTTGGGCTAAAGTTTAAGCCAAGTATAAAAGGCTTCCTTCTTAAGATTTTCAACAGAAGAAAATAAACGTGTTTGATGAAGTACATCAAGCTACATCTCACAGAGAGCCGTACGAAAGATAACCGTTTCGCACAAGCATCTATCCGTAGTATTGAAGACAATACGGGTGAGAATTTTACCTCTGCTCATCCTAAACTCCTTCAAGACATCATTTGTCATGCGCTATCCCTTGCGCACGGTGTCGAGATAGAAGGCAACAACGGTTTTACGTACACCTTTCCTTTTAAGCTATCATAATTATGGCGATAGAAAAACTTTATTTAGAACATAAACAGACAGGCGGACGACTGACCGCTGATGAGTTTAACAAGTTGCCCGAGAAGGTCAACGAGTTAATCGACGCACAGAACTCTGAGGAGGAACGTGTGAAGAAGACGATTGCAAAGAACCGTCCCTCGCTTGGGCAGCTCTCAAATGTAAATAGCGAAACGGACGAACTCACATCTGAGACGTGTGTACTCGTATGGAACGGTGATCAGTGGGTCCCAATGAAGCTGTCTGAACTTAATATTGGGCAAGGAGGTGGAGGGCAGCAGCAGACTATTCTCTATTATCTCCGAGCCGTCAATCAGTCGCCATCTACCACGCTCTCAGCCTCTAAGTCGGCTGGTGAGTGCGCTATCAGATTTATGTTTGTGTCTCGTACTAAGGATGTCGGGCAGACTGATTATGTAGACTCTGGCGAATGGGGAACGTACGAGATATTCGCCAAAGCTGGCGATGGTACGTTCGTGTCTAAGGCTCGTGGTCGCTGCCAGTCGAATACCATTACCACGGTGGATGTGTTCAAGTTCCTCGAGAGCGGACAAAACAATATCATGGTGAAGATTACTGGTGAGGTAACAGGGCAAACCTCTCCTGCGTTGGTGTATTCGATTACGTTGTCTGCGCTCTTCCTTTCTATCTCCGAGTTCAACTGGTGGAAGGCTTATCAAGGCGACATTGTGCTGCCATGCTATATTAGTGGTAATATCTCTAAGACGCTTCATGTGAAGATTACAGGTGAAGGTTACGAGCAGACGTATGAGCGTCAGTTTGGTACTGCCACTTACACGTCTTCACCAGTTGCCTATACCGTTCCATTCACGAATAAGACAGGTATCTTCCATTTGTCTGCCTGGTTGTCAAATGAAGACAACACCGTCCAAACTACTCCTGTAGGCTACGACTTTATGGCGGTGGCTAATAACGAAGCTGTGAAGATGGTAGTCGTGAACAACAAGGCGGAGAAGTTATTGAACTGGTATGAAAACAAGGTGTTGGAATATGCTGTATATGACGGCAAGGCTGTTACAACTCCACTCTCAATCTTGATGAAGAAGAATAACGAGGTCCTTCAAGAGAATGTGTCTGAGAATACGCTGACACAAACCAAGATGCAATACACGCTTTCGCTCGAGGTTGAGACAATCGATAACTCTGATTTTACAGCACTCATCGGCTTCCGTACTCACCCAACAGACGAAGTGCGTTTGCGTGACGCTATCCCATTCCCAGTGGATAACTCACAAGGTTACTCTGCAACAGCAGGTGCGGTGTTCTATCTGAATGCGAAGAACAGAAACAACACTGACACCGACCGTAATGTCCTCCGCAATCTCATCAATACCGAGCATATCGGTGCAGAGTGGCAGAACGTGGCTTTCTCTCGTGATGGTTGGGTAATAGATGATGAAGGAGCACGCACATTGCGCTTGCTTGCTGGTTCTCGCCTTACTATTGATTACAAGCCGTTCGCTAAGGAGGCAGCACAAAGCGGTAAGACCATTGAGATAGACTATCAGATTAACAACACATCTGATTACGATGCTGAGTGTATCTCTATCGCTATGCCTTATCAGAAGGGTTATATCGGATTGAAAGTAAAGCCTTCTTCTATTATGTTCGCAACTCGTAGTGAGCGTAATGCTGATGTGCAGGCGATGAGTACTGACGATGGTGTGCGCATTCGCCTGGCACTCGTTATCTCTCCGAAAAAGTACACCTACGTCTTGAATGGCAACACGTACTACTTGAACCTTGTCTATCTCTACATTGACGGCATTGAAGCTCGTAAGTTTGCCTACCTCTTGACAGACTCTATGCAGATAGGTTCAGGCGGTGGTATAGTCATTGGCTCGGAGAAAGCGGATGTTGACCTCTATTCCATTCGTATATACGACAGCGCAATGGACGCTGCTAACGTGCATCAAGATTACATCAATGCGCTTGCAACTGTAGGAGAAAAGAGTGCTGAGAAATTGGATAATGACATCTACGATACGCTCGGTACCACAGTCGACTTTGACAAGGTGCGTGGCAAGGTCAATGTGTTTACTTTTGATAAGCCATTGCCGGCTTATGAATATGGTAAGTCATATCGTCCAAAGGGAACACTTGAGATATACCCTAAGGATGGCAATACGAACCTTAACCGCTTGACGATTACCAATCTTCAACTGCAAGGTCAGGGTACATCCTCTATGCTCTATTATCTTTGGAACTGGAAAGCTAAGGTAGCTAAGGACACGACCATCGTATATGAGGACGGACAGACAGCACAGAAGAAGTTTGAGCTCTTCAAGAACTTGCCGAAAATCTCCAAGCTGACAGGAAAGAAGAATATTGCGTCTTCAATGCAATATCACAAGATGGGCTCTGTAAATTCATTTACCGACCTATGGAAGGCAGTTGGATTAACCAATGAGGGTATCGAGCAGAACAGCGAAGCACGAGTATCTATATACCAAGAGACCTTCGTTGGATTTGAGAAACAGACAGCGGAGGACGGTACTGTGACGTACAAGTTCGTTGGTCTGTTTACAGTAGGCCCAGATAAGGGAGACGCAGCAACCTTCGGTTACGATAAGGACTTGTTCCCCGACCTCTTATCTATCGAAGGCTCTGATAACTCTCCACGCTTGACACTCTATCAAGTCCCTTGGGACAAACGACGCATTCGTTATAACACAGAGGAAGAAGCATATCAGTACCAAGTCTCTGAACTTTCTTGGGAGAATTGCTGGGACTTGGATTATGCTGACCTCCCAGCGGATGATAAGACTACAGCAGATAATGAGACACGACAGCGTGCAGAGCAGCTCGTAGAGTCGTATATCACAGCTTACAACATCGTATATTCGTGCAATACATTCATAGAGCCTTTTAATGGTACGCTTGACGAACTGAATGCTGACCCACATTCAACGCATATTGAGTATTGGATTGCAAAGGATGGTGACCCTAATCAATACAACCTATACTATTACGATTCGCTGTACAAGAAATTCTGCCCTTCAACACTCGATAGCGGTGTGTCGGTGGTTAATCTTCGTCAGCAGTTAGTCGGTGATAAGTACGGCTTAACCGAGACAATATTCAACTCGGTTAGTGATGCAGCCCAACTCAATGAGTTATTCAAGGCAGCACGTATTCAGAAGTTTCGTGCTGAGCAATCACAGAACTGGGACATCAGTGACCTACTTTATCATCAACTATATGTTGAAGCGGTGGCAGCGACCGATAACTGTGCAAAGAACATATATCCTTATAATTTCAACGCAGAATAGATATGGCAAATAGTAAATGGAAATTCAGACAAGACGACCTCGATACCATCTTCACGGTCATTAACCAAGGATTGATGAAAAAGCCTTACTCGGTAGAGTATCACGACACCTACGAGGACGGTACGCCTGTGTGGAATGGTGAGAAATCCGTTCTTTGGAATTTGATGGAGCAGGCATACCCAGAAGAGCGTGCGCAGATGATGCGTCGTATGCTTGCGAAGATGGAAGAATTGGGTGGATTACAGAAGGGTTCACACCAGCAGAAGCTATTTGCGTTCTTCGCTAAGTACTATTTCTCAGTGATTGATAAATTCTCATCTATGCTCTACAATGAGGATGGAAAACTCTACGAGAAGATGAAACTCGCCATGCTGCAAGGTACATATACGAACGATACCGACCCACTCGGTCAGTCTCTCGGTGATGGTCAATCTCCTGAGGTAGCTTGGGTCAAGAAGCGCATCCAATATCTTATGTCTAAGTATTCCTTCGGAGATTACGACGCTAAGACGGCTGAAGGTGCAATTACTGTTCGTACCTCTGCTCAGGCTGATGCTACAACTAACTCAATCGTTTTGCGCCTGACACCAGCAATGAAACTGTACCCTACTATTGCGTACGGTACCACGATTATGCGTGGTGCTCGCACAGATGCAGGTAAGCCGTGCGAGATAGTTGTCGATATTAACGGTACGTCCGACCAGCAGCTATCTGTCAAGTCTGCCGACTACCTGCTCGATATTGGCGATTGGTCTTCCTATGTCATCAATGGTGCGCTCTCTATCATTGGTAAGCGACTCAAGCGTCTGAAACTTGGTGATGAGAACGAACAGAAGGTGAAGATACTTATCTCTTCTCTTACGCTTGGCAATACAACCTCCTTAGAGGAGATCGATGTACAGAATATCTCTACGCTTGGAGGCTCGCTCGATATGCGTGCTAACTACCGCCTCCGTAAGTTCCTCGCTGGTGGTTCTTCACTCTCGGAGGCACACTTTGCGGATGGTGCTGCGCTTGAAGAAGTCGACTACCCAGCTTCGACCTCATACGTCGAACTGAAAAACCTCGACAAACTCACGAATGAAAAGTGTAATACAGAAGCCTGCGCTCCTAACGTTATGAGTTACTTCGTGAGTGGGTGTGATAACCTTCAGCCGATTAAGATGCTCATTGGAATAATGGATGCACAGGTCGGGCAAGTTCCTCACGCCCTGCGTTACGTTCGCTGTGTCGGTTTCAATGAAACATTCACCGACGGACGCACCTTTGATAAACTTTCTCAGCTTGTAGACGGTACATATCAGGGTATCGATGCAGAGGGTCAGTATGGCAATGACCCTTACCCAGTTCTCGACGGCACAATCAACCTCACCACTGGTGCATATCGTGACACCTACGATGCGCTAATGACGCACTATCCAAAGCTTAAGCTGAACATCGCTAAGTGGTGGATAAGGTTCGAGGACCCAGAAGTGAAGCGCATTTGCGTTGAAAACTGGGATAAAGACGGTGATGGAGAGCTCTCTATGGAAGAAGCAGCTGCTGTTAGTTCCATCGGGACTGTGTTCAGAGCAAGTAATGTCGGTGACCCTTCTAAGGACTTAGAGGCATTCAATATAGATACAATCCATCAAACCAGTTTTGAATCATGTCCTAAGCTGCAACGGATTAAATACCCACAGCAGATAAGACATAATATATTTGCTTTTCGTGGATGTCCCTCATTAGAAGAGATAGATGTGAACGAAAATTGCACTGATATTATATTCGCTACGAATGCTCTTATAGGTACTAACAAAATGAAAAGGATAATTCTAAGACAAAAGAACGCCTTTGAAATTCCTGATTTTATCTATCTGTTCTATAGAATTGATTATCCAAAAGATATTAAGATATACGTTAGAGACGAGTTAGTGGATAGTTTTAAAAGCCTACATGCTGGGAAGAATATCAGCAACAATTTCGCACCTCTCAGCGAGTATCAAGGGTGATACTCGCTAAGAGGACGAAGACGAGACAGATAAGGAAATTCTTTCCAATGTTTGCAATGTTTGCAAGAATTTTCACAAACGCGTTGAATAAATATTCCTTTTCTCTTGCTTTTCCCACAATAATTCGCTAAATTTGTAGAAGATAATTTTTGCAGTAGATTTTATAGGTTTTTAGTTATTTAAGGTAAGATTATTTTTAGGATAACCCTGCAATCCGAGAGGACAAGCAGGGTTTTTCGTATAAACAAAAAAAGGGAGCACCTACTAGGCACTCCCTTTCTTGTAAATTCTGAACTTTTGTACCACGATGTTTAGTGGTACATTCATAAGGTCATTAGCCCTTGCAAAATCCATTAACTCTTGAAAATCTCTCTTTCCCATATTATCTTTTGATTGTTAATACTTTACCTATGACTGCTTTGTCGAATGTCACCCAATCAACGGCAATCTTTTCTTTCCTATTACGAAACGAAAGAGTGACGAAATACTGAGCATTAATGTATTTCTGCTCATAAGGCAAGACACCCTTATCTATCATTTCGTAGTGTTCGGGTATCTCCGATTTCTCGATAACTATACCCTTTACAAGTCTGTTACTACTATGTACGTAAACGGCAAGCCCAAATGTAGCAAGGGTTATGACTGCCATTATACAAAACTTTGTTCTACTCATGCTACTTTCTTTTTTTTGTTAGACCTAATTCCTTCCTTTGCGAACTCACGTAGCTTTGTAAGACCACAACCTATAAAGGCAGCGAGTTCCTTGTTTGTTTTCAAATGATAATTCTCACGCAGATAGTCTGCTTGTCTATCAGTGAGTTCATATTTCTTATGGTTTTTCTTGTCCCACTCCATCATGTGGCGGTCTGCCTCCATTCTTGCGTCAGGGTTGAGTGAAAGTGCTTCTTCACCGCTCTTATTGAGATATTCCTCAGACACAAGATGTGTTTCGATGATGTCAAGTGCAAGACGGCAGTCTTTGTCATCATTCAAGTCGAAACCAACGCAATCTTTGCATATCATCTGCTCAACGTCCGACCATGCTTGTAACGTTGGAAATAGCCTTGCAGGTCTGAACGTCAGTCCGAAATTCACAGGAGGGCAAGACGGGCATCCGTCAATGAACTTATCAAACAACACTACTGCGTAGTTGATAAGCTCATATACAAGGATTACATGTGACTTTAATTCACTATCCTTTATCATGTTCCTGTCAAGTACTCTTTTTATAGACTGACGAAAAACAAAAACGTGCGGTTTTAGCCTTTCATCTACGCTATCGAGGAAATCCATGTAAAGCTGACGTTTATCCGTTTCGGCACATTGCATATCCTGCATGTTGAGTTTCTCAAATACATCGTAGCGAGAGATAGCATCTTTGCACGCTTTCTTTATTCTTTGTCGATACAAACCTGCTTCTTTGATTTTCTCTATCGCATCCAACATATAGGTATGCGCAACATCGTTTGCACCGCCTATAATAGTATGGAATAAAGATGAAACGTGATTAAAAGTTTCTCTATGTTTCTCCGTAACATTCATGAAGTCAACTATTTCCTTTTTCGCCAACTTCTTTGCGTTAAATTCATTCATGTGCGTATTTACCTGTTTTAATTATTCTGTCGGCTGCCTCTGAGCCGTAAACCTGCCATAAACCACTCTCATATTGACAAATATGGTCACCAAGTCGGGCTATCGTCCGTCCTTTAGTGTGTGTCTTTTTGAGGATTACAGCTGGCTTACCTCCTGCATCTTTCGTCACTGCCATTACACACGGCAGGTTATAAATGTCATTGATGTTCCTACCGTCAAATGATATGTCTAAAATCACTTTCATTAGCTAAACCATTCTTTGTAAAGTTCATTCTTACGAGTTTCGTAGTCAGTACCACGATACTCATTTTCTAATTGTGCAATCTGTCTGAGTTTTGCCTTGACGCATCGAGGAAAGAACTTTCTGTTTATCTTCTTCGCCTGCCCAACAAGTGCAGCACGTCTATTAATGTATTCCTTTGCTGTCATAGTTATGCCCGTATCAGAGAACGTTAGCGCATACTCTTTCGTTTTTTTAGTGTGTTAGTATCTAAACCTTATTCTCCTATCTCCTTGTGATACTTAATCAAAACTTCTTTCATGCGCCTTGCAGCCTCTTTGGCTTGTTCTATAGTACGAAAGTAGTTTCTGGCTAAATAGTGTTCGCCACAGAGGACGCTCCAACATTCTTCAACTTCCAGAACGTCTAATGATGAGTTAATAAAATAGTATTCTTCCCCTGCACCTGCTCTCCATCTAATCTTTTCCACTCGCTTCTCTTCTGCATTCCATTGCAAACCTTGCATTTTCATTTCAGCGAAGAACTCGGCTTTCTCTTCTTCGGAGGCGTGTCTAATCCTTACAAATTCCGAGCCACAGCATCCTTTATTTATAACCAAAGAACCCATCAAATTTCTAAAAATATAACATTCATAGAGCCCTTCTTTTGACTTTGCCCCTTTGTAAATCATAATGATTTTACAAGGAAACTCTGAAAGTTCACGGTCATCAATAAGAATGTCCCCGTCTTTGAACTCTTTATCTTCTTCTTCTTTCACAAATGTCACACTTCCGTCCTTAACGATTGCCTTGCAACCCTCGGGAATGGTGATTGTATCACCACATTGTAATTTTATTTCCATAGTTTATTTTGTTTTTAATTTTACATTCTTTTCGCACCATTCAAAGAATGATTGTGCTTTCTGTTCTATATCTTCAAGCGTCTGCTCACATAGAGGAATCGAGAACACTATATGCTCATCGGGGACTCGGCTTACAACGACTCTAACATCTACTCCAAAAGCCTCCAATATCGAAGGGGAAAATCGTCTCCAATCATACAATAGAAATAAGACAACATAATTATGACGTCCCATATCATAATCCGACTCACCAAAAGATTTGTAATAATGAAAATCTTCATTCCCGTAAGGCGTCGATGTTGTTTTTTTGTACCCTTGCTTTTCAAGTTCGAGTACCAACTCGTTAAATTCTTTTTCTGTCATAATTCTTCTATTTGTATCTGAGTGCCTATCCATTCTATCATTTTATTTTTATCCATACTATTTTTTCTTTTTGCGTTTCTTTTTCCTTTTACTTGCGTAGGGTGTTGACCCTGCACGTGATTTACTCTGATAAGCACGATACTGTTTCCTTTTCTCGTTTAAGAGCATTTCTATATCATCAACAGTATCGTCAACAGTATCATTTATCTTTTCCATAGCTTAACCAATCAGCTTAATATGTTTAATCCCTTTCTCTTTCAGCTCAGCTAATATCATCTTCGCTAAACCGTAATAGTTTCGGTTCTGGAGAGCAACCTTTACAACATCTTCTGCACCTTGATGATATTCTTGAACATAATTTGTGATTGCTTCTTCGAATGCATCGCAGTCAACTCCTTCGTAGTAGTCGCTGAAATCAATAATTGATGTCAATTCACAGCATTCCTCATGGCTCTTGAAAGACCAGACTTCACCACCATCACCTCGAATAAACTGCCTGCGGTATCTTTGCCCTTTGCTAATTTTACGGCTACATAAGTCGCAAATATGTTCTTTTCGCGCGATAGGCTTAGACTCATCTATTAACTCCATACGCTAATCAATTAATTCAAAACTATACACAACCACCCATGGGTTACTCTCCCATGTACCTTTACCACTTATCTTGTCAATTAAGTCTACATAGGCTCTTTGAGGAGAAGAGAAAAATTTAAGAATATTGTCATACATCCGTCCCACTTTACGCTTGACAGCGAAAAAGTAAGCATCCTCTCCAATAATTGAAAATGGTTCAATAAATATTATACCTTCCTTAAGGCAATCTTCTTCTGAAATATCTTGCAATCGTTCCACTTTTACATCTGTAATTCTGACGTGGTGGGGCATTAAGTTGGACCTGACGAACATTTTATTCGCCCAGCCTGCCTTAAATTCTCTATTTATAGAACCATCTACATTGATTATAATATCGCTATACTCCGCCATACATTCAATAATGTCCTTGTATGGTTGTGCAATCGCAACTATATCACCAACCTTATAAGGCAGGTGCTTTACCGTTTCCTCCCAATTACCAAGCGGTGTACCCTCTTTCAGTAGTCGCCTTGTCATTGTCTTTGTCCCGTTAAGCACTGAGTACGTAAGGAGGTACTTATCTGAAAACATTATCTTCTTCATACGCTTTTACTTAATTAGTTTGGGGTTATCGTGGATATTTCCGCAGATAATCTTATTTATTTGCTACGTTGTTCGTAAAAAGCTGTTGACTTTTTGAGCTCCTCAACTATCATGGCGTTGAGTTCTTTCCATTCCTCCTTACTGTTTGTGAACAAATACCACTCTTTTAATTTGAGATTCTCGTTGTAGAACTTTGGACATCCGTCTTGCAATTCATTCAAGAAGATTGAATACTTATCGTTGTGCGGATGCACACATACAAACTCTCTTTTCACAATCTTGTAGTCTGCGATTGTGACGATAATATCACCTTTTGTAAGCTGATTAATTTCTGTTACTCTTTTCATATTATTCTTCTATTTTGATTGGTTTTCCATATCCATCCATAGCACCTAAGACTATGATATTTCCGTTCTCTACTTTGAAACCTGCTTTAACGTTGCCGTCAAAGTCAATTTCGATAATACCGCTTTCGTTTGGTTTGTTTACTCTTTCCATGTTACTTACTGAATATAAAATGGGACAAAATAACTGCGGTCGCAACTCCCCAGCCACTGAATACTATTGCGTATACAATCCTTCTTACTATAGAAAAACTCTCCAAGGCAAGCATCCGTCATATACTATAGCCCATGGAAGATACCATGCACGTTTTACTTCCACCTCGTATAAACAAATGCCTGCTTGAACTATTCTAACTTTCATACGCTTTACTTCATTAGTTCGGCATTATCTATTACGTTGCCCAATACTTCTATGTCGCTTGCCCAATAGGTTAGACCTATGTAGCTACTTGCGCCAATCTGCTTTGCACAAAATCCATCATTACGCCACATTGTTATATATTTAATATTTGGATCTCCAATAGAAATTATATCTCCCTCAAATATTTTAACCCTTTTTTTATCTGTCAGTCCTGTATACTGCCCAAAGCTTTCAGGAAAGATAGCATCAAATGTAGGGGTCTTACTGCCTTCTCTATAGTAGGCAATAGCTATATCATCATTTGCGTATGAATGGAAAAGGTCTCCGTAAACCCATTCTTTCTGAAAATTTATCCCTCTGAATAATATCTCTCTGTCCATGTTACTTACTGAATAAAAAATGATACAAAATAACTGCGGTCGCAACTCCCCATCCACTTGGCACGAAATAGTCACTGTCTTGTTCCTCTGCGAGGCCAATCAGACCGCATCCAATCTCAAATTGCCCTACCGATATACTTTCATCTTGCATCGCACGTGTAATTAAATCAGCGTGAAATATGTTATACTTCCGTTTCAGATAGGTGTTCACTTTTTCTATTTCTTTCTGTTTCATATTGATTTGGTTTAGTTAATCTTTATAATTATCATCGAAGAGAGGACACCTCCCTGTTTCCTCTTGGTACTTCTCTTGCACCCACCACATATAAGCATCGGGAGGGTCTGGAAGATACCGATTGCAGTAGTTTCTTAATTCACATCCCACGCCCCTGCAATAGGCGTAGTCTGCATTGATATTATTCGACATCGTTACTTTCGGTTTGAATCGCCCGTTATCGTTACTCTTCTTGTGATAGCGTGAAGCCTATCAACCACTCTGTCTCCATACTTAGCTTTCAAATGGTCTTCGTCTAAGTTGGTAGAGAATATTAGTAACTTGCCGTCCATTTCCGCTGCATCAACGAGTTCTGCAAAAGGTACTCGCTTATTGCCGTAGATATTTGATATTTCCTCCGTTCCCACGTCATCAATGTAGATAATGTGATTTCGGATAATCTCATCTGGCGATTTATTGAGCTCATTTGCCGTGCAGATTGTTACTACCTTACGGTAATAGTGGTAAAGCAATAAAGGAATAATCCTCATACCTATCAGCGATTTACCAACACCGCAATTTCCAACAAGCATTAAGCCTTTACCTTTGTTATCAGTGAGCCACTGGACAATCTTCTCATAGTCAGCGTTCCACTTTGCATTATCACCACAAAAGTACTTTAATCCTTCTTTAAGGTGCGTTCCTGCATTTGGCACACTGATTTGCACCTTATCGGGTAGTGGCTTATACGTTGTGTCTCGTAACCGCTCAATGGCGGATTTGAAGTCTATTTGTTCCATTTACCAATCACTATCTTTATCGTAGTTCATTTCAGATGATTTGAGGGCGGTATTACTCTTTTGCACCTTCTCCCTGTTTGCCCACGTCTGTAACCTCTTTGATGTTTCCCACGTCTTTTCAAGTTCAAAGCGCATCTTGGTTCCTGATTTGTTCTTTTCAGTCCAATAGTTGAAGAAAGCACGTATTGTTTCTTTTGAGTATTTTTCGATATAGGGAATGAGGCTTTCACCAAATTCGTGTTCTCTTTCTTTAAGACTTGCTTTGCTCTTTGAAAGAGTTGTTTTACCTTGGGTTACTTGTTGGGTTACTTGTTGGGTTATCTGTTGGGTTACTTTTCTTTTCCCAACTTTGTAAGTATCAAAATTACAGATAGTTACAAATGTTAATCTTGGGTTACTTGTTGGGTTACTTGTTGGGTTACTTGTTGGGTTACTTGTTGGGTTACTTGTTGGGGTTGCAGCAATTACAAGATCCCCCTTTTTGCTCAAATTTGTTAATATCGAGCGGATATTCTGACGTGTTAATCCGCATAACTCAGCAAGTTTACGTGTTGAAAAAAATACGACACCATCTTCATTTGCAGCGAGGAGCAGCCGTAACATTACAAGCTGCTCGTGGGGGGAATATCGAATGGTAAACTTATCATCAAGTTTTATCATAATTTGATGATTTCGTCTTCGCTCATTGTTTCAAGCGGACACCATAGAAACTCATGCTCTTTCTCAAATTGGAAGTCATCACCTTCCGCATCGTCCCAACATAAGTAATATTGATTCCACACATTCAGTCTAAGCATTCCATCTTCAAGTGTAAGGCACATAATGTTGTCTTTTTTGTTTTTAAGATTAGGCAACTCTTCTTTGGAATTGTGCCACTTTATAACAGTTCCATTGTCAATAACAGCTCTTTTCATATTGCATTATTTTAGAAAATTCATCGGATTTATCTTCGCACAACCTATTCTGTTTTTGAAATGTTGGCATTTAATCGGTGTTCCTGCCACATTCCGCTCTTTTGTTATAGTACATTCAGAGATAATAGGATTATGAGGAGCAGAGCGCATCAAATACGCAAATTGGCATTGGAAGCAAGTGTGAGTTTGTACAATTTGTTTCTTACTCATTGAAAAAGAACATTTGTTAATTGTTTATGTTTATTCCAAACAGCCCATTTCCCATTACCTTCGTCAACCAACCTTAAATCTTCGACTTTTCCAAACCTATTAATATTTCCTGCTAAATCGACAAACCACGCTTGTTTATCTTTGTATGGACGTATCTCTCTACCTACTATCTGATAGTACATAGCAAGCGACATTGTAGGGCGTGCCATCACTACCGTATCAAGCTCTGGATAATCAAAGCCAGTTGTCAATACTCCTACATTCACAACAACCTTTATCTTACCACTCTTAAAGTCATTCAATATGCGTTCACGCTCTGCCTTTGGTGTTGTTCCCGATACCATTTCGCAGCATTCAATGCTTTGCGTCAGTCGTTCAGCCTCTTTCAGAAAGCGAGTAAAGACTAATATGCCTTTCCTTGCACCGCCACGTTTTGGCGAAAGTAGTCGTTTCACGATACTGACTAAATAGCCGTAGAAGTCAATTCTATTATACTCTGCTTCTACTGATTTATCTGTATAGTCAGCACCAGTTGAATTTGCTTGCAGGTTGTTCTCATCCCACCCTAATGGGTTCATTTGGAAGTAATCTATCTTTGAAAGAAATCCCATATCAAGTAAGGTTGAAATCTGTACTTGATAGATGACCTTTGAGAATATCAAAGGACGGGTGCGAGTAAGGAACTTTAGCATCGCACCAAAGCTGCTTGAACTTAATCTGTAAGGAGTGGCGGTTAACCCTAATACCTTACATCCTGTAGCGTGGATAAATTCTTCATACATACCACCCTTTGCGTTGACAAAGTGGCACTCATCTATGATTACGTTATTGAAATGCTGAAAGTCATCTGTGTGTCTTATCACGCTGCCTATTGTCGCAAAGGTGATACGGCTTATATTCTTTGAATTGAATGAAGCTGAATAAACAGAACAGTCAAGTACTCCATAGGAGCATAGCTTCTTGTAGTTTTGCTCAAGTATCTCTTTTGACGGCTGAAAGACAAGCGTATGCCCTTGCAGTCTGTTAGCAATGTCAGCTATCACAAGCGACTTGCCGCTACCAGTAGGCAACACCATAATAGCGTTATACTTTGCCTTTTTGTCATTAAAAAAGGCTACCGCAGTATCGGAAGCCTTTTGTTGGTAGTCACGAAGTTTATACATCATATCCTTATCCCTTTCTCTTCGCTCAATTTCTTGACTAAAACTGAATAATACTTAATCAGTTGCTCAAGTTCAAAGCAAGACCACTTCTTTATTTGATGTGCTTTCGCTTCAAGTAGTTGGTATCTTTGCGTTCCTATCTTTCGGATAAGGTTCTCACGATACCCGATGAGGTGGTCGGCTGAAAACCTATTACAAAATCTACATTCGCTATTGCAATTCTCCTCGTCGAAGCGGGTTGACATGTGCCGTCTCGAATGATAATGCCCACAATCGGATTGGTCGAAAGGCTTTATCTTTCCACACGATATACACTTGAATGTCCCGTTAGGGAAAGCATCTCGCAATCTGATATACTGACTAAAGACCTTATCCAGCTTCTTAACCAAAGTTGCTTGGCTTGCTTGCCGTTTCTTTGGTTTGTCTGTTTTTTTATTCTTCAAATAATACATAGTCAATGTAGGCGGATTCGAACCACCACTGACAGAACCAAAATCTGTTGTGCTACCATTACACCATACATCGAAATGAGACCTTTGTTAATCTAAGGGAAAGCCTTGCAAGTAAATCATAGACCTGTTCTGTTTAACAGTGTTTTTACGTGTTTCCTACTCACCGTTCTATGATACCTCTACTTAGATTGTTGGAGTTTGGTCTCGTTTGCATTTCCCTGAATACTCTTCGTCATTTGCATCACCGAGTTAATTCTCAATTAAGCACCCACCTAAGTTTGCACCTTAGATAGATACGATGGGTGTCTGACTTTCTTTTCAGATTTAGCTTGGTATTGTTTAAGCCTGTTTCTCACGCAGGAACTATTATCGGAATAGTAAGGCTATTCTCCTTACAAGGGTTTCATTATCTGTTATCCCAATGGGTAGTCCCACCGCCTTTCTCTTTGACAATATTCCTAAGTTACTTCTTAAACTTTACCAATTAGCCAACTATTTTCCTCTTTGTGCCTTGGGCAGGGCTCGAACCTGCAACCGCAAGACACTCCTGTCTCGAAACGTTTTATTATTTAACGTGGAGATCCGTCACACTCCATTGCAGTTAATTTAGCGTCTACCAATTCCGCCACCAAAGCAAATGTGGGGACGCTTCCCCACGTTGTTGAACAATTAAAAACTTATTATGAAAAAAAGTGAGTTACAAGTACTCTTTGTTTCTTTCGATTTCTATTTCCATCTGCTGAATGAGTATTGCTTCATCTGCCGATGGTATATATATACCAACTTCTTGCGCAGCCCAATTCCTAAACCTTTCTATTGACAAACTCATTTCTGCCGTATCGAGGTCGGCACTGCTTCTAAGCACCTTTATCATGCCTAAGTACTTATCTTCCTTTTCACGGATAAACAAATCGGGGTTTACAAGTTTCTTATAATATTGCTGCTTGACCCATTCAAGTGTATTACCTGTTTGCGTACCAAAGTAAGCAAGGATAACGTGCAGATACTTATTCTGTGGTAAACTTCTTCTTGGCTTTTTCTCGGTCAGCTCTATTACTTTACCACTCTCGGCTAACTTCTTAGCACGTAGCATGAAATTAGCCTTATCGAGTGGGTTGGATGTGTCGTAAATCATTAGAATGGGGTGTCATCTTCTACTTGTGGGGATTGATAGGTGGGCTGCTGCGGTTGCCGATATTGCTGCTGTGGTTGTTGATTTGATGGCTGAACCTGCCTAACATCTATCTTATAAGGTCGAACGTGAACAAAGTATTTTATTTGTCCATTCGGTTCTGTAATCTCGCTACCCTGCAAGTCAAAAGATACTGTAACAACCTGCCCTACTTGGATATTATCAAGTAAAGACATTTTACTCTCCATAAAATCAAAAAGGATTTTATTCTCATATTGAGAACGCTCACCTGTAATGCCATCATGTGGAGTACAATCTAAATAAAGCGAACGCTTTGTGAAAACCTTTCCACCTTTTGACTTTAATTGCTGTGGCTGCCCTACTGCGAGGACTACACCTGACTTAGTATTTGCCATAATCTTATCTTATTTGTAATGATTCTTTGATATTTGTTGTCTTAACGCAAGCTGCATACGCTTCAGGATATTCTTTCTTTAGCTTTGCCTTATCTATATCCTCACGGGTACTTGCTGCCTTACATGATAATGTGATATAATCACCTTTGTATGTTTTCACGCCATGTTTTTGCATGAGTTTCAAAAGTCCTTGCGATAATTCTGTTTTTTTTATATTAAGCTCTTTTATCTGCTTAATAAGTGTATATACCGCCTTTTCAGCCTTTTTAATTTCAGAAGGCGTACTACCTACCTTGCTTATGGTGTTGAATTTGCGCCCATCAACCTCACATTGCAATAACTCTTTAATGGTGTCGGATTCGACACGTTTTATCTCTGCAAACTCCGACTTGTCGTCACGTAACCAAAGCGCATATAGCTTACTTACCTTTAACTCGGGGTTTTGCAGCTCAAAGAGATAGGCGTATATGCTTAACTGCCATCGCACGTATTCTTTGTCCAACGTATAAGTCGTCTTGAGGTCAGCAAGGATAATATCTTCGCCCTTGCATAACACGAGGTCTATTGCGCTTGCAAAATGCTCTCTGTCCGTTACGATATACTCATTTGCAAGCGTTGTGAGTTCATTCTCTCGCTTGATACGCTTGTAACTCTCAAGCTCGGGAGTGGTGTCTTTTGGCTCAAAACCTGCATCGAATAACTCGATACTCTCATGCACCATTGTACCACGTTCGGCGGCTCTGTCAAGAATCCACTGCGGAATGTCCTTGTACATGTCGGGGAATAGCTGGGACTTAATCATCCCAGTTATCCCCTTTAATGCTATCCCATTCAGTGAATACGTGTGCTCTTCTTGATTGAATGCCACTTGGCTCTCTACTAACTTTATCATTTCAGCTCTTTTTTGCGAGCGCTCATTGCACCTTTGAATATTGGATTTGATTGGTATGAATAACAATCGTCCCATATCTGTTTTAACTCATCTGTATTTCTTGCAGCCTTGATGTTTGCAAGTATTGCCTCAAGATTAGGGTCAGTTGATTGTGTAGGAAGAGAACCATTTGCAACCTGCTCGTTAATAGCGTACTTTGTACCGAGGTCTGCACCCTTTGAGAAGTAAATATCAGCAGCCACGCCAATAGATTTCATAGCAACAGAAAGGGCATCCGTTAGAGCCATTTTGTACACTTCATCAGAAACGTATGCGCCATTTCTTTCCATAGCTACAAATGAAGCACCCCCTGTGCCAGGGATAGCATCGCTCCATTCGCCATCAACCTTTATAAACATATTGATGTTACAAAACCCTTTGATTTCGTTGGCGTATGTTTCTGTCCATTGCTTGGTTATCTCGTATTTCCAACCAACACCGCAAACGCCAAATGTATCAGTCATTGCAAGAATGCGCCATACTGGGTTAACGTCTGACATACCCTTTAGCCGCCCTGCGCCTATCAGTTTCAAGGCATTGGAGGGAACTTTGCGAACCTTGTTGAATATGGATAAATTAGGATTATCCATAAAATCATTATTCTTTTCTTCTTTCATAATCACTTAGTTCATTAGTTGTCATTAATTGATTTAATCGCATGGTCGCAAAAGCTTTCTGTATCTCAGCCTTTGAATAATACAAAGGCGAATTTGCAGCACTACCTTTGCGAGCATTAATTAAACCTTTCTTCTCTAATTTTTGAAACGTCTTAAAATCAACCATTCTGAATTTAAGCCATCTCTTTACCTCTGACAGCCTTAATCTATCTTGCGGTGGGTCATAGTCTTTAACGGCTGCGTTATAACCTACACGGACAAAATCAGATATGATGCTTCCAATGTCTATAATATCAATCATCGAAAATCATTCTTATTAATCCGCTTTTGGTTCTGCTAAGAGCGCACATCCTGAACCGAGCGTTATTCTTGTCAAAGGCAAAGCCATCCGCAATCTTAGCGATTGTAAACTTACACGCTCTTTCACCCATGAAGCGTAAACCCCAAACAACATCGCCTACCTTGTAGGTCGATGTTGCAAATTCATCAATAAAGTCCATTAGTATCTTTGAATAATAGTTATATACCCTACCTTTTCCTTCTTTGTTGTCGCAAATTTGTTGTTCATAGGGTCGCATCCCTCATATCGGTTTTGCCTTGTGCATTCTGTAGTAACAGAATTGGCAGTGTAGCAATCCAATGATACGTGCAGCTTATTGCCAGCCCCTATATGCTTAAACAGCCCCGTAATACTATACCTTCTTTCTTTTAATGTTCTTTCCATCTTCTTCTTTTTTGTTTAGTGGGCATTGAGGACTCGAACCTCGATTACTACCATAGATGCCCTTACAATCCTCACTATTCTCACGAACCGTGAGGGGTGATTAATAACATAAATTACAACTATTAACTTGATTACTCATAAAGCCACTTGCGCCAAGTGGCCTCGTCTATTTCTTTGTCATACTTCTATTTACTTGGCCAGTTGAATAGATTGGCAAACACATTTTCTATGCGACATTCTTGATTAATATTTCTAACTTCTGCAAGAATATTCTCATCAGCCCTTCTCATGTCGCAAAGACTATCTATTAAACTTTTTTCCATTCTTCTTTTATTTGTTTGTAAACTTCTTTGAAACACATCTTTGTCTGCCAAATATATTTGGCAACAGCAGCGGTGCAAACTATTGCACCAACTGCAAAAAATATTAATACAAACATGACTCTATCGCACTTTCTATCTCGTACTCATCTATATCTACTTCTTCATCATTTTCGTCGTAGACACTAATATTCAATGATACAGATACAGACGTTACCACGAATGCGCCTGTACCATTCATATAGCCACAATGAAAATCGTCCTCTACGTACCCATCTACACGTAGATACCCTTCTACGCTTGCAGAAGGGGTGTTTTTTTGTGTTTCGTCCAAATCAATACATGTATCTATATGCTCATCGCCATTGTGACCGCAATCAACCACGTAATCGATTATCTTTTCTTTTAATAGTTCTAATTCATTCTGTTTCATAATTGTAAGTTTTTAGTTCAACATAATCTTTAGTAGTTTTTAGTTTCAGTATCTAAACCTTGTACGCACGCCCTAATCGAATAGTAGCAACATATCTCATTGCAGCGTGCGTTATATCTTCATTTGGCGAGACAGACCCCTAACCTGCCTACTCTCTTACGTATAGAGGTATTTCGTAGCGTCATTCACGTTCTATATTTACTTCTGCCATCTGCAAGGTCACGGATTGTTAGTCTATCTTGCAGCCTTTCATTTTCAATATTTTCTTGTCTCAATAGTTCAAAAATCGCTGTAAACACTTGCTTTTCTCAACTAAAAGGTTTACCTTTGCCGTTGTACTAAATCGTTCACAGTGCAAAGATAGTATCTTTTTAGAAACCTGCAAAACTTTTGGTATCTAATTTGATACTATTAACTAATATTTAACACCTCAAAAGGTTCGTTTACAAATACACCTTATATAAGAATATGAAAAGAATAGAAGCAGAAAGATTAGCTATATATGGCGTTGTTATGCTTTCGCTGATTTTAAGCATTATATCGCTATGCAACTCACACCCTTGCACAAATGGATTAGACTATATAGGTGTGATAGTGGGCATATTGTCATTACTCGTTACTATATTGATAGGATGGAATATATACACAGTAATAGACTTCAACAAGAAAAAAGAAGAATTGTCAAAAAACGAAGCAGTACTGAGTGATTTGATATTGCGTGTAAACAATAACACAACTGCCGACTCGGCTGCATTAGAGTTTAACTTCGCATATTTATACGCATATCTCCTTACTAATAACGAGCCTTTGGGGCTTGGTTTTTGGTATATAAACCATACTCTAAATGCTATATTAAAATATTCCGAGATAGCTAAATACAAAGAGTGTAATGCACTTGTAGAAATGCTATTATCAACAATAACAGAACCGCCAAAAATAAAAGTAAACAAGACAAGGAAAGAAGATTTATTGAAACTTGTCTTGAGCATTCATGGGATAGGCAATATTGATAAATACAGCGACGTTCTCTCTCGTTTCAAATCTTGGAGAATAGAATCAGTGATGCTACCTGCCATATAATTACATACTTCCTTTGGAAGTGGATTGATTATACTTTTCTTTTTCATACAAAAACGTTCTTTGACTTATTGATACAACCGATTTCTAATGGGTATTGAACTTATTTACAAAGTAAATTTGCCCTTTGCCCGTCACTTTCGTTGTGATAGTCGTGTGCAGCACCCCGTTGTTACCACTTCGCACGCCCTTTTTAAGTTCAAATAAGCCCATATCAACGTACTTCTGATTAGGAATATTATATCGTTCTCCTTTCGTGCCGAGATAGCCGTTATCTCGCATCCATTGGAATAGTCGTCTTTCTCCCATCGGAGTGCCGTTCTGATTGATTAGCTTTGCGAGTTCTCCAATTAAGCAGGAAGATACAGAACCGCTGACGGCATTTGTGAAGTTAATAGCAGGTTGAGCAGCTTTTACAGATTGTTCCGCCTCAATACGCTTCTGTCTTTCATCTTTGAGAGCCGTAGCGAGTTGGATAAGATAGTCAGGGTCGGTTAATGTGCGTTCTATGATATTATCAGTCATATACGCACCATGTTTACGTATTGACGGCAAAACCTCCTTAGTAACCCATTTACGAAAGGCTTTCGCTTCGGGTTTACGACTGTCAAGTATCACATCGTACAAGCCGTCTTCGTTTACGAAGTTCGCATTTTGTACCCCTCCTGCCGTTACAAGGGGTTCGGTTGAAACGACCCCCTTATCAAGTCGCTCCCTTACGTGCCCTTGTTGCAGTCCGAGAGCATTACACACATCGGCAAGGCAAAATAATGGATTATCCGGCGTTCCTGCCGTTCTTACTTTCCCAAATTGTGGGTTTTCAAAAATTCTTAATTCATTCATAAAAATTGCGCCCAAACTATAATAATTAAAGATTAAACATACCAGAGGAAGAGGAGTCGAAAAGAGCAGAATCCACCCTTACCCATAGTGGGAGGGATTTTGCTCTGAACTTTATACCGAGAGTTCTCGTCGCCGTTCTTCGCCCACTTGTTAAGACAAATTCAACAAGTGACATGAGGTATTCCGATATTGTCATCGTCTTGCAGCGCATCCTCACTCATATCCTGCGCCCTCGCTTGCTCCCTTTGCGAGAAATAAGACTACCCCAAGGCGGTTGCGGTCGTGAAAGGTAGAATCGAGGTCGGTTGTATACAAACAAAAACCTCTGCAAGTGGTCAAGCCTTACAGAGGTGAAATATCTAAACTCCCTAAATGGGAAAATTTAGCGATGTCAGTCGCATTTCTTGACCAAATGCGATTACAAAGATACTATCTTTTTAGAAACCAACAAAGAAAATAGGAAGGAAATTATGAAAAAAAACAAAAAAGACAGGTTATACGAGGCTATGGATGCTCTTAAGTTGTCCGATTACCGCGTTTACACTGATGTTCCAGAGATTACTAAAAATATGATGGTAAAACTCCGCAATGGAGAAACAAAGGATGTGTCATCAAAGGTATTAGAATCATTCTGTAAGCATTACAAGCAGGTTAACCCTTTGTACATTCTCACAGGTGAAGGTTCTGTATTCATTAATGGAGACAGAACTCAATCGGGGAAAAACAATCAGTTGACAATTGCTGGAGGAAGTGTTAATGGTTCTAACAATATTAACATTCAAACATCAAAAAACAGTACCGCAAAGGAAGTAAAACCATATCTACGCGAGGAACTTGTGAACATTCCATATGTATCTATTGACGCCAAGGCATCTTTTGTGAAAAGCCTTTACGACAATACATATGAAGAGGAAACATACGGCGTGATGTCAGAAGACGGCGAGAGTTTGAATAATATAGAATACAAAGTATTTCAAATAGACGGAGACAGCATGACGCCAAGCATTCCAGACAAATCAAAAGTGCTTGCAAGAATTATACCAGATACAAAATGGGAAGAAGCATCTGGAGTGGTTTTGGTTGTGTATGGTAAAACGTTGACGATAAAGAGAGTATTAAAGAACAGCTTGTTTGATAAGAATTTCATTACGCTGAAAGCAGACAATCCAATTCATGGGCAGGTAGATGTTGAGAGGAAAGAAATAAGGGGTATGTGGCAAGCTATTCGCATTGTCAGTCAAAGAATTGTATAACTTAATATAAACAAAATATGGATAAAGAACAAATAATGAGTGCGGAGAATGGTAATATCAACGATTCTAACAACATCAACGAGGGAAACGCTGGACGAGACATTATTACCCACAACTATACTTCTGATATAAATGGTCAAGAAACATATTCCGACCTGCTTGATATAATCAAGAACCAACGTACTGTTATAGAACGGTTACAACATCAGATTGACAGGATGCAAGACCAAATGGAGGAATATCAGTCACAATTTACAAAAGTACAAGAGATAAAGGAGAAACTAATGGACATGCTCTTAGAAGATAGAGAGATGTTGAAATTAAAAATATTTGGAAAATTGACCGATAATTAACTAAATCCAAAAAGTACCACAATATAAATATCTAATTATCAACAAGTTATAGTTTACAAAACTTCCGCTTGTGGTTCTGAATGTCGTGGGTTCGAATCCCACCACCCACCCTTCTTAAATTAAGCGGAAGTCTTTAATAGATTTCCGCTTTTTCTTTTATACACATAATCAGCAATAGTACTAATACAAAAATTAGTGATTTTGTAGTTTAATAACCGACTTAGATAAAACAAGAAATCTCTATCTCATAACTACCTCCTCATAGATAAAACTATAAAACACTTAGGGAATATAGCTTGTTCGGTATTTGACGTCATAAAGACTTGCTAACAAGAGAAGCTATTACACATATTACAAGAATATTTTTTATTTTAGTTTGCTGTCATTTTTAACATTTCATGTAACCATGCTGATAACTAATTAGTTAGATGACGACTCCGCATGACAGTAATGACAGCAAATTTAAAACCACCTCAAAACAAAGAAGTAGACTCATCCCCACTCTCACTCCGAAACAACGGGCACTACCCCAAAAGATATAAGAGAGAAGGACACATAGATTGAAGGCGTCTGGTAAGGCAGACTAAGTACCCTATCAAATATCATACACTAAACTTCTAAAAAACTACTTATCCACGAAATACTCTCATAGCATTTCTTATTAATAGATGTCTACACATCATTACTGAATATAGCTAATTCCCTTTTTTACAACTGCCGAGAACCGTAAACCCACCTTCCAACGCTCGCGCCCATAATCTATCATCACCTTCTTACTTCCACTGAATACAAAGAAATGGGATAATATTCATTTGTTTACTAATTATTTCCTATATTTGCAAAGGGAAAGAAACACCTAAACAAAATGGAAGTACACATTGTAAAAAAGAAATTGGGGAGTAGAAAGGAATTAGGCAAACACCCTATAGAGATTGATGATACCGTCAATACGCTCGAAGCCCTACTCTACACCTTGACCCGACAAGGTCTGACAGAAGCCCAGACTCCGAAAGAGAACCATGCTTTATCCGACAGTGAGATAGCCGAACAGGCAGAAGAAGGACGCATCCGCTTTGCTGAGAACTATGGTGAAAACCATGACACACTTGAAAAGGCTATACAACGAACGAGACAGGCATACGACGACAGCCTCTTTAGAGTATTCATCAATGGTGAAGAAATAACAACATGGGACGCTCCCATCAAGCTCTGCCAAGGAACAGAAATCGTCATTATCAGACTCACCATGCTCACAGGACTTTATTTCTAAGACAGCCCCCTTAGGAGTTCTGCCTACAAGGGCAAACGCTTAGTTTCTACCATTTACCATCGTTTCATAAACCCTTTCAGTCAGCAATACCGCTTTGACAATAAAGGATTTATCATCTAAGAACCTACTAAAAAGAATAAGATATGAAAACAAAGCAAGAACTACAGGAACACTGTAAGCAGTATATTGAAAACATCAACTTATCTAAATGCAATATATGGGAGGAGAAACTTGTAAAACGCTGCAGGGAGGATAACTATCAATTCGGCAACTATCTGAATATTTTCTATAATCCAATCACCGGGGAAAATTTCTCTTTTCAAACAATAGAAGAACTCCTTTCCTCAGGAGCAAACCTCCCTCACATTCTTCCCAAAGACTTTTCCGAACTCTTAGAAACGCATCTAAGACAGCTCAAAGACCTCTCCCATACGAAAGGAATCTATCGCATAGACGTAAGAGGCGACCTCGACTTAATGGAGATAGCATCTGACATATCAGACATAATGCGAACTTTCTTTGCCACAGCTGCCTATGGCCTCACTATTGACGAGCTCATCCGAGGCCAGTACCCAGATGTTACAAACTATTTCTTCTCGTTCACTCCGGTTCTTACTGCTGCCATCCAACAAGGTAAGCCAGAAACTATCGAAGCTACAAAAGAGGTGTTGACCAGTGAGAACAACGTTGGAATCCTCACAAAAAGCCTCATCACAGCCATAGAGTCTAATAACAATGAGGAGTTACACGTGCTCCTCCTCAACGTGTTGAGGGCTGCAAAACTA
>ERZ773031.52-NODE-52-length-59898-cov-11.857394_pt1 | contig 59898 bp, 56 predicted proteins | sample MGYA00511666_ERZ773031 | MGnify/ENA primary metagenome ERZ773031 (study PRJEB29015, sample SAMEA2738135) | human oral metagenome | biome: human oral; feature: human-associated habitat; material: saliva | place: China | collected 2250 ...
TATTCCTAAATGGATTCTATCATAATTATAGTATCTAATAAAACGATTAAGCTTGTGATCAATAAAGTTTATGTCCTTGTTGGGATTGTATTGCCCAATACACTCTTTTCTTAAAGTTCTATTGAATCTCTCTATGTGTGCATCATCATTTGGATGGCGTACTCTGGAATGTCTAGTTTTAATTCCTTTGCTATTCAGGCTACCTTGAAAGTGATTCTGAAATTCTGCACCATTATCACTTTGTACCATCTTGAACGGAAAATTCATGAATTCTTGAGCTTCAAAAATTGTTTCCGCAGCACCTTTCTCACTTAGATTTGGGAAGATTTTAGCATATGCCATGCGCGTATATAGATCTATAACTGTATAGATATACATTTTAGAATGGCTTAATGGGTTCACATAATGAACGGTATCTGTTTGGATTAGCTCTCCTGGCGCAGTGGGGAGTGGACGCTTTTCATTCCAGCGGTATCTCCGCTTTTTACGCCAGAGTTCATTTCGTTTAATCACTCTCTTAATGGACGAGAGGCTAACATTTATTCCTTCTTTTGCTAATTTATAATGAATAATCTCAGCACACTCATATCTACGTTGTCTCACTCGAAGAATAGCAGATACTATATCCGAATTTAAGGCATTTGGATGGGTTTTGGGAGCTGAACTGAGTGTGGGAATATTCCACTTCACAGATTGCCAGCGAAAGACTTTTCCAAGTGCCCTAGATGGCCTACCTGGGTTTTCCAACAATACATTTTGTTGTATTCTCCACTTTTTTATCCAGCGATAGATAGTGGATCTATTTTTACCGAATCTTCTAGCAACTTGCGCAATACTTCTTTTTTCTAAAATCACTTCTTGCACTGCATTGCCTCTTGATTTTTCTATGTCTTTACCTCTATAATATGCCATAAGGTAGCCCTTTCTTGTTTATTGTTAGTTTCTAGAAATGAGTCTAAGAGCTACCTTATTTTTATGCAATATTTTGTTGCAAAGGTCCTGAGCTATTACGAGATTTTGACATGTTTGATTTTTTGTGATATAAATTGGTGCAATGGGAAAAAATGTCGTGGAAGAAGATAAGAACAAGATCAATGAGGAAGAAGACGTTCTCAACTCTTTTAGTCTGGATGGTGCGCCAGAGCCGGAATATGATGATTTAGTCTCGGAAGATGATTTGACAGATGAAGATCTCGAGATTACGGCAGAGAACGTAGATCAGTTCTCTGATGACTCGGTGCGTTTATATCTGCGTGAAATTGGTAAGATTCCACTACTTTCGAATGAAGAGGAAGTAGATTTGGCCTATCGCATCGTGAAGGGTGAGAAAAAAGCCAAAGATAAAATGGTAGAAGCCAATATGCGCCTAGTGGTTTCGATTGCAAAACGTTATTCGGGTAGAGGTTTGGATTTTCTAGATTTGATTCAAGAGGGAAATACAGGCCTTTTGCGCGCAGTGGAGAAATTTGATCCGGATAAGGGTTTTAAGTTTTCGACTTATGCAACCTGGTGGATTCGTCAAGCAATTACGCGTGCGATTGCCGATCAGGCAAGAACGATTCGTATTCCAGTACATATGGTGGAAACGATTAACAAAGTACTGCGTGCAACGCGTAAATTAACCAATGAACTTAACCGTGAACCGACCGTGGAAGAAATTGCTAAAGAGATGGGCATGGAACCGGAAAAGATTGATTATGTAATGAAAATCAAGCAAGATATCGCTTCACTCGATGCAACAGTGGGTCGCGATGGTGATGATGAAGACTCGGTACTCGGTGATTTTATCGAAGATGAAGGTCGAGTTTCACCAGAAGATGCGGCCGCTGCGCAGATGTTAAAAGAACAGATTGCGGAAATTCTTTCTAGTCTTTCGGAACGTGAGCAAAAAGTAGTGAAATTACGTTTTGGTATTGGTGGCGGTCGTCCACATACTTTGGAAGAAGTGGGCGCGGAATTTTCAGTGACGCGTGAACGCATTCGTCAGATTGAGGCGAAGGCCTTATCCAAGCTTCGTAAACACAAAGATACGAAAAAACTGCACGAATATTTACATTAAAATAGGGGAGCTGGTGATTTTCGGACGGGAAACTGTGCGAAAATCACAAGATACGCTATAATGAAAGTAATGAAAAACTTTTGTCAAAAATTATTAAATTTGCTACCAGTTATCGCGATTTTTTGTGTGTCGATGGTGGCTTTTTTGCCGGTGACTAGGGTATTCGCGGAGGGGGAAGATTGTGGTGTACCAACTGCGGTTATTAAATGTGGGACTTCTGACAGTCAAGATGCTTTCTTTTCGATCATTGGTAGCGTGGTAAATATTTTGACTTACGGTGTGGGTGTCGGTGCGGTAGCGGGCTTCACCTATGTCGGTTTTCTCTATATGACTTCACAAAATGATCCAGGAAAAATCAAAACAGCGAAGGATCGCGCAATGCAAATTGTGATTGGACTTCTGGTTTATGCTTTGATGTGGGGAATTTTGAACTTCCTTTTGCCTGGTGGCATCTACGGCAAAGGGAATTAAAATGTCGAGGAAAGCCGATCTTGAACATATTAAGATTCGCCTAAAAGAACTCGCGGGGGTAAGAACGCGAGTGATTTTGGTTTGTAATTGCAAGAGTACAGGTCATAAGCGAGTTGAAAAAGAAGTGGTGAAGCCGCTTCGTGAATTTATCTTACAGCAAAAGGGAATGACTTTTTTACGTTTTGATGTGGAATCGCCGACCTTGGAGGAAAATGCGGAGAGACTCTCGAAATTAATTATGAATGGAGATGTGGTGCTTACGGCTGGTGGTGATGGTACGGCAGGAATCGGGGTGAACGGGATTATGCAATCTGGTAAGGCGGCGAAATTTTATGTAATTCCATACGGGAATTTTAACGATATTATTCAGATTTTACGGCCAAATTCGGGTAAAAAAGTTTACCCGATTGAAGCCTTGATGGATGGAAAGCATTTTCGTTACGCTCTGGCGTATTTTACGATTGGCATGATGGCAGAATCGACGAAAATTTTTGATGATGAAAAAGTGCGTAGGAAATTGAGAAAATCGAAATTTAATTTAATCTTTTCTTTGAAGACGCTTTTGATGTGGTTTTTCGTGAATCATAAGAAAGACTATATTACGGTTGATGGTCAAAAATACTCGGATATTCTGGTGGTGAACGGGAAAAATGTGGCTAGGTTAATGAAAGGTGGGGAATATTATTTGGGAGAAACTTTTCTATATACGGAACAACGTTTGAATAACTTTTTTGCCATGGTATTTTTTATGTTGCAGGCTATGTTTAGTGGAATTCCAGGGAAAAAATTAAAAGAAAAGACGATTCATTTTGAGGAAAAGCAGAGAATTTTTATTCAATCAGAGGGCGAATATAAAGATTTGGTAGTGCAAGAAATTAGCTTCCTGAAGAGTAAAAAGTCGATTGAAATCCTGTAAAAAAATTAAAGATTTCTATTTCGCTTATGTTATAATAAGGTTATATGAGTCTATTACGTGGTGTGGGCGATTTCTTCGCATTGGATATTGGAACTAACTCGATTCGCATGATTCAATTGTCGGGCGATGTTGAGAAGGGTTGGGTGTTGGAAAAATTCGCCTATGTGCCGGTGGATAAAAAAATTACGATGGATGATTCGGAGCAGGGCCGTAGGAAATTAGCCGAAACGATTTTGGGTGCGAAAAAACAGGCGGGTATTACTACTAAAAATATCGCGATTGGTTTGCCAGCGCGCAAAACTTATACAGCAATTATTGAAGTACCAAATGCTCCAGAGAAGGAATTGGCAAAAACTGTAAAGTATGAATCTGATCAGTATATTCCGATGGCAGTGGATGATGCGAAGATTGATTTTGCAGTGCTTGGAGTATCGCCTAATGATAATATGAAGGCAGAGATTTTGATTTCATCCACAGATCGTGCTTACGCGGAAGAGAGACTTGAAGATATTGAAATGCTGGGGCTGAATGTGATTGCACAGGAACCAGAACCGATTGCCATGGTGAGGGCTTTATCGCAAATTGGCGTGGATGATGCAAGAATGATTATTGATTTTGGGGCAAATTCCACAGATTTAGTGGTAATGTATCTTGGTGCGCCAAGGTTAGTGCGTTCGATTCCGGGTGGACTTTCGGCCTTTGTAAAAACTGTAGCGAATGGGCTCTCAATTTCAGAAGCACAGGCGAAACAATTTATTCTGCAATATGGTTTATTGCAAAATCAATTCGAAGGTAGAATTTATCAAACGCTTTCGAGCAATTTAGAAGGCTTTACGATGGAATTAGTCAAGTCGGTACGTTTCTTCCAGAACAAATACACAGGAGCACAATTTGGTGGAATTATTCTTTCAGGATATGCGGGTATTATTCCACTAATGGCGGAGTATATTGAAGTAAAAACTGGTATTTCGACAATTCAAGGTAATCCATGGCAGTATGTACGCGTCAACGAGCAACAGCAGAAATTACTACTACCAGTGGCATCGGAATTTGGCGTAGCAATTGGGCTTGCAGAAAGGAGCAATGACTGATGAAAAAAATTGATTTTAAAACCATGCATCTTTCTGATATCCCAGGTGTGGTCAAAAGTATTTTTACTGGTGAAGATGACAATGAAATGATGACAGGTCAAACTGGTAAGTATGAAATTAATTTGGTGCCAGATATTAAGACCGATATGTTGAAGTTGATGAAACTACGCAACACGATTATTTTTGTTTCAGTCCTAGTAATTATCGGATCGGCAGTGTTTACGGCGTTTCTTGCAGTGATTAAAGGGACGCAAGATTTGACGATTGATAGCCAAGGTAAGCATATTGATAATCTCTCTTCGACAATTAAGGAGTATTCAGAATTGCCAGATTTCTTGAATATTCAGGACCAGCTAGCAAAACTAAAAAGCATTAATGATAAGCGTTCGGTTCTGTCACGAGTCTTTCCGGTGTTAAAAAATCTTTTCCCAACCAACAAAGACACAATTAAGATTTCGGACTTAAACGTGAATCTTTCGAACTCAACGATTAATTTCGATGCCCAGGCGAATGCGGGGGAGGAACCATATATTGATTACCGTGTACTAGAGTCATTTAAGAAATCAGTGAATTTGATGAAGTATGATTACGGACGTTATGTGGATACACAAGGAAATTTGATTCCATCAAGGTGTATTGAGGAAACGGATTCAGCGGGAAATATTTTGACTGATAATGGTAATACCTATGCGATTTGGAAACGTGGATTAACCGATTGTGATCCAACACGAAACGATCATCAAAAGAAGGATGCCTTAAGTCAATCAAATAATAATTCCGATGTTTCAAATACGAAATTGAATGGCGACTTCGGGAAAGTAAAGACAAAATCGAACGTTTCAGACGATGTTGAGCATGTGGAAAATACTGAAAAGAGTGGCAATGTAGAAAATAATGGTGATGTAGTCAAGACCGATATTCAGACGATTATTCCAGATGAAAAGATTTGGCGTAGTCCATTATTTGACCTTTGGTATAAGCATGAAAAAATGCGTACGGCAGATGATGGGATCCAAGACACGATTGATACCAATACAGAGGTGTCAGAATCGGAGGTAAATGGGGTGAAGACTCGCACTCAAAAAATTAAAAATGTAAAAAATTACATCTACACACCTTCGATGGGATTGGATGGTAAAATCTCTAGCGTGCCACATTTTGAAAGTAGCTGTATTACTTATAAGGGCGAAAAGAACGGCGATAATGTGAAATGGTCGGCAGAGAACAAATGTTTAATGGTGCCAAATGGTATTCGTGTGACGGATTCTTCGAACGGTCGTGATTCAAGCTCAAACTTAGTACTTCGTTTTTCGACGATTATCAATGTAGATCCAGAGCTCTTTAAGTTTACGAATAAGCACATTTTAACATTTGGCCCTTCTGGCCAAAACGTGACCGACTCTTATCTCCAGGTGGAAGGCATGTTTGCTGCACCAGCCAAGGATTGTGCAAGAGACGATGCGGAATGTGTGGGGCAGAAAACTTCATCAGGAACAAACAATTAAAGAAGGTAAAAAATGAGCGAATTAATTTTAACAAAACGTGTACGAATGAACAAGATTAGGCAACAAATTACTTTGATTGTTTTGGCGGCCTCAGTCTGTTTCGGAATTTGTATGGTACTTTCGATTTATTTCATTAAATATATGAGCTTCAATAGTAAGGTGATTGCTTCGCGTGATACTTCGATTAATAATTATTACCAAACAATTAAGAATGTCGGTATCTGTGAGGATACGGATAAGGATGGCAAATATAACGATAAGGAACTGGCGAAATGCGATCCAAACAAGGTGGATGTTTCGAAGATGGCAAATACGTTGCGTTATAACGCTTTGGTGACAATGGCGAATAATACAAACCTAGAATCGATTGCGCGCGATGGTCAGAAGAGTTGTTTTGATAATCAAAAAAATCGCATTGACTATTCGAAGTTGTATTTGAATTCTAAGAACGATAATGAAAAGGCTTACAATTTGAAGATGATTAAAATGTGTTCGGCACTGCGGGTGATTCCGGATGCCTTGCCGGCACAAAAGAACGATGAGGCCTTACTCGCTTCCATCAATCAAATTTTCTTGCTATCAGGATTTGAGCCGGAGCAATTATCTCCAGGTAATTCATATAAGAATAGTGGAATCCCGGGTGTCTCAACCATCCCAGTTTCGATTTCAGTGAAAAAAGACGAAAAAGATACGATGAAGGTGCTTTCGAATTTGGAAAAATCGATTCGTTCTTTCAACATTGAAAGTGCACAGATTAAGTGGAGTTCGAATCTTTCAACAGAATCTTCTAAACTTGAATTAATGGCACAGGGCGCAGCGTACTATACAAAAGGTGCGGCGGTGCGCGAAAAGGATGCGACGGTTTATGCCTCAAACAAGGCACGTACTCAGGAGTCGAAAGATAAGGCAGACGAGGCGGCGAAGAAAAAGGCTGAGGAAAAAGCCAAGAAAAAAGAAGCAGAAGAAGCCAAGAAAAAAGAAAAGGAGGATGAGAAATGAAACGCTCGGATATCTTTACAGTAACTTTTGTTGCTAGTGTAGGGATCTTGCTTACTTTCATCGTGTCAAGCTTCTTATTAGGTGATCCAGATGCTAAGTATTTAAAGCACAAGACAATTGGTAAAATCACAGCAGATTTGACGAGTCCTGATCCGGAAGTCTTCAATGTAGATGCGATTAACCCAACGGTAGAAGTTTATGTGGGTAGTTGTGAAGATGTGGACCGTAACGGTATTTTGGACCGCGCCGAATTAGTGGCTTGTGGTCGCGCTACGCCGGAGACTGCGGCAGAAGAAGAGAAGAAAGAAAAAGAGGTAGAAGAGAAAAAAGAAGAGGCCGAAAAAACTTCTGATGGTGAAGATCAAGATTCTAAGATGAAGGTGGATTCAGATAAAACTTCAGAAACTAAGAAAGAAAATTAAAGGAAAAGATTTTGTTTACACATGACTCGCAGGAAAAAGTGATCCAGCTCTTGATAAGGGAAGGGTTAGTTTTTGAGTCGGATGTAAAAAGAGTAGTAGAAGAGGCGGAAAAACGCAAGCAGCCGTTACTGGCTAATTTGGTGGCGCAAAAAATTTGTGATGCAGAAACAATTTCGCATGCCACAGCGGTGATTATGAACGTGCCGTATGTGAGCCTACATAATGTGAAAATGGACCGTGAGATTTTGACATTACTACCTTACGATGTAGTTTCAAGATTGATGGTAGTGCCACTAGGGGAGAAAAACGGAATTCTTTATGTGGCGATGTTGGACGTCTCGAATGTGCAGCAGATTGATTATCTTTCGACTTTGACCCAAAAACAGATTCGCGGCATGGTGGCCAGTGAGGCAGGAATTAAAAATGCGATTGCCCAGTATCAAGGGGATTTTCGCGCGGTGGAAAAAGCGGTCAAAAATAGTGATGAGGAAGATGTAAATTCTTCAAGTGTAAAAACGATTACACAGGATTCACCAATTTCGAAGGCACTCACCACGATTCTAGATTATGCGACGAAAACAAAAGCTTCAGATATTCATATTGAGCCACTGGAGACAACACTGGTAGTACGTTACCGAGTGGATGGGGTTTTACGTAAGGTAATGGAACTGCCAAAATCGATTGAACCAGCACTAGTTTCAAGGATCAAGATTTTAGCGAACTTAAAGATTGATGAGCACCGGGTGCCACAAGACGGTCAGTTCACGGTGTCGGTAGATGGTACAGAAATTGATTTACGTATCGCAGTTTCACCAGTGATTTGGGGGGAACAGGTGGTGATTCGTATTTTGGATAAAAGTGGGACGACGCTCGATATTGAGCAGATGGGGATGACGGGACATGCGCTAGCGATGGTGCAGCGGGGGATTGAACGTCCGAATGGAATGATTTTAACTTCTGGACCGACTGGTTCTGGTAAATCGACGACGCTTTATGCTTTGGTTAAACGAATCAAATCCGACAGGATCAATATTGTGACTCTGGAAGATCCGGTCGAATATAAGATGGGCGGTGTGAATCAGATTCAGGTGAATGTGGATGCCGGTCTAACTTTTGCGACGGGGTTGCGTAGTATTTTACGTCAAGACCCAGATGTAGTAATGGTGGGTGAGATTCGTGATGCGGAAACGGCTAATTTAGCCGTACAGGCATCGCTAACTGGACACTTGGTATTTTCGACATTACACACTAACTCCGCGGCAGGTATTTTACCAAGGCTTCTAGATATGGGAATTGAGCCATATCTTCTAGCATCGACACTAAATACGGTGATTGGTCAGCGTTTGGTGCGTCGTGTAGCCCCGAAGCGGGAAGTGGTGCATTCAACGGAAATGGAAACTAAACAAATTAATGATTTGGTAGCGAGATTATTGCCACAAAGTCAAGAACAGGTGGCGATGGTATCGGAAGATTTGGGGTATCCGGGACTTCCAGTAGTGAATCCGAATGGCTACTCAATGATGCGGGGAATTGACGAAAGGGAAACGCCGGGTGGATATAAGGGACGTGTGGGTCTTTATGAAACAATTGAAGTTGATGATGATATCCAGAAGATGATTGTGAAACATGCAACGTCTTCAGAGATTATGCAACTGGCGAAAGAAAAAGGCACTTTGACGATGCGACAAGATGGAATGTTAAAGGCGCTAACTGGAGTGACAACCGTAAGTGAGGTAAATCGCGTAGCGTCAGATTTGGCGTAGTGAAGATAAAAAAGTTTATGGTAAAATAAAGATAAGAGGTAAATATGCAAGAAAATCAAGCACAGACGAGTGTACACTCAGCAGCCGCAGCACAGGCCGCTGCAGCTGCTTCATCGCCAATCGCAGTGCCAAATTCCGTAAAAATTGAGACACTACTAGAAGCCTGTATTAAGTATGGGGCTTCGGATTTGCATATTCAGGTGGGTTTGCCACCAATCTTGCGTATTGACGGGTCACTAACACCAATCCCAAACACACCAATTTTGACAACGGAGATTGTGGATACTTTGATTTTCTCGACTTTAGATTCGATGCAACGTGAAACTTTGGCGAAGGATAAAGAGTTTGATTATTCGTTTGCTTTCGGGGAAATTGCGCGTTTTCGCGTGAATGCCTTTAATGAAAAAGGCCATCTTGCAGCGGCTTTTCGTTTGATCCCAACTAAGATGCCAACGATTGAAGAATTAGGTATGCCACAGGTAATTTCAGGTTTTGCCGATTATCCACGTGGTTTGGTTTTGGTGACGGGCCCGACCGGTTCTGGTAAATCGACGACACTGGCGGCAATTATTAATAAGATTAATAGTGAAAAATCGGTGCATATTTTGACAATTGAAGATCCGATTGAGTTTACGCATAAATCGAAGCGAAGCTTGGTGGCACAACGCGAAGTACATTATGATACGTATTCGTTTAGTCGGGCTTTAAAGTCGGCTCTACGTGAAGATCCAGACGTGGTACTGCTCGGTGAGATGCGTGACCTCGAGACAATTAGCGCAGCGATTACGATTGCGGAAACTGGTCACTTGGTGTTCGCGACGCTACATACCAATTCGGCAGCGCAATCAGTGGACCGTATGATTGACGTCTTCCCAGCCGAACAACAACCACAAATTCGTTCACAGCTCGCGGGGATTTTGATGGCAGTTTGTTCTCAGCGTCTAGTGCCAGCAATTGGTGGCGGACGTGTTTGTGCGGCAGAAATTATGGTGGCGAACACGGCAATTCGCTCAATTATTCGTGAAGGAAAGACTCATCAATTAGATACGGCAATTCAGACTGGTGCTTCAGAAGGTATGCAAACCATGGACCGTACTTTGGCAAAATTAGTCCAACAAGGAACAGTGACTTATGATAGCGCAAGAGAATATGCAGTAGACGTGCGTGAATTTGAAAGGATTGTGAAAGGCGCCTAATGAATCGATATATTTATAAGGCCCGTGATAGTAAGTCGGGTGCAATCATTAAGGGTGTAATTCAGGCAGAGAATGAACGTGCAGCCGGAAAACTCCTAATTGAGCGTGGTTATACTCCTGACACGGTGACGGAAGATACTTCGGGCGACAGTTTTTTTGATAAATTCAAAAATAAAGTTACGACGAAAGATAAAATTGTTTTCACCAGGCAATTCTCGACTTTGATCGGGGCGGGATTGCCACTTTCGAATTCTTTGAGAGTTTTGATTGAGCAGACGGGAAGTAAGCCAATGCGTCGCATCACGGAATCGATTTTGGCAGATGTGGAGGCAGGTAGAAGTCTAACCCAAGCTTGTGCAAAATTTCCAGATGTGTTTAATCGAATTTATTTAGCACTACTAAAGGCTGGTGAGTCTTCTGGTACTTTAGATATGTCACTAAAACGACTAGCTAATCAACAAGAAAAAGATTATGCGATGGTGACAAGAATTAAGAACTCTTTGACCTATCCGGCAATCGTGCTTGCGGTAATTATTGGCGTGCTTTTATTCATGGTGATTGGAGTGGTGCCACAGGTGCAACAACTTTACCATGATCTTGGAAAAGATTTACCAGCGATCACTAATATGCTGGTGGCGGTCACTAATTTCTTAGTGAATATGTGGTGGTTGGTGACGATCGTGCTGGGTTTGATTATTTATTTTGTATTTCAGTTCGTACGTACTGATAGTGGCCGACATATTTTAGCAAGGATTAAATTGAATATGCCGATATTCAAATTGATGTTTTGGCGTCTATATAATGGGCGTTTCGCGCGTACGGCGGAAAACTTGCTTTCGACAGGTGTGTCAATTCAGGATACTTTGGCAATTTCAGCAGAAGCGATTAATAACTTGGTGATGGAAGAACAAATCAAGGAAGTTTCAGAAAAGGTGAAACAGGGTAAAACCTTGTCGGCATCTTTGAAAGAGCTAAATTATATTTTGCCTTTACTGCCACAAATGGCGGCGATTGGTGAAGAATCTGGTAAAATTGATGAAATGCTGGGTAAGGCAGCGAACGTCTACGAGGACGAATTAGATCAGCAAATTAATACGATTTCGACATTGATTGAGCCGATTATGTTGGTAATCATGACCTTGATGGTGGCGGTAATTATTGCCGGTGTGCTTATGCCGATTTATCAATTGGTGTCACAAATCCAGAAATAGAGGTAAAATGAGAAAATTATGGACAGATGGAAGCGCGTCACCGAATCCGGGGCCGGGGGGATTTTCTGTAATCGAAAATAATAAACCCGTAGCGATGGGGCGAGAAGATTTAACGACAAATATTCGAATGGAAGGTTCGGCAATTCTGGAAGCTCTTAATGTATTAGCGGGTGAGGAAGCGGAAATTTGGACTGACTCGGAATTTTGGATTAACGTGCTGACAAAATGGGCGCCAGGTTGGGAAAAGAATGGTTGGAAAAAGAAGAGCGGACCAATTAAAAATTTAGGTTTAGTAAAAAAGGTGTTCAAAGCTTACAGGGAAGCAAACGTGAAATTGGTCTGGGTGCGTGGCCATAATGGCACAGCAGAGAATGAACTAGCTGATGAGTGGGCGAACAAGGCACGAGAAAATACAAATTATCCAGGACTAAAAATTTTAACGGTGGAAACGAGTGTAGAATGAAAAAAATTATTGTTAAAGCAGAAGTTAGAGACGTCGATAAATTAGAAAATCGCTTGATGAATTTGGGTTATGATTTTGATCCAATGTATTGGCAGCACTCGCGAATTTTTGTGCCGAGAAATTACGAAGAACACAACAATTTTGCTCGCATGATTCTAAGAATGGATGTAAAGGCGGTGGATCGACCAGCGCGTTATAGTTTGATCTGTAAGAGGCATCTGGAAAAATCGAAGATTGATTTGGTGCATGAAACTTTGGTTTCAAGTTACGCAGAAGCGGCAAATATTTTGCTGCAAATGGGACTGATTATTCAGTCGGAAGTTTCGAGGACGCGCCAGGAAGTGGTGCTGGAAAACGGCATTACGATTTATCTTGACCAAATCGAACATGGCCGCAAATCTTATATTAAATTCGAGGCGATTTTGGAAAATGAATCGGAGGCCGAAGAAATACGAAATCGCATTGAAGTTTTGATGATGGACTTAAATATTTTGCCGGATTTGGTGGTAAAAGATACTTACGGCGAAACAGCGAAGTAAAAGTGTGCTAAACTAATAGAAAAATAGTGAGGTGATATGGATTCCGAAAAGACTGAAATTACGAACTCTGAAATTCGAAAATTGAACGATTTTGATGTATTTTTGTGGGCGAATGAGCTTGATGAAGTAAAAAATAATGTGTCGTGTGAGCTATTTTTGTTCAATAAAAACTACACGCCGTTTAAGATTCGCTATTCTGAAAAATTAACTAATTCAGTAAAGCAAATGTTTATGGGGGAGGCGATTGCTTATGTGATTTCGGGCGCGGAAAAAGGTCTGGAATGCCGCGAGTATGAAAAATCAGACGGTGAAGATAAGGTGATTTATCGTACGGATCTTTCGAAAGTGATTCGGGCGGAGAGTCTACTGAATTTGATCGAAAAAGAATATAAGGATATCGATTATTTCACAGATAATGAACACCAATTCAAGAAAATGAAGGGAATCATCGCGAAGTTTTCTTATCCAGGTGGCGACGATGGTACGAAAGTTTTCTATATTGCAAAGAGTATTTCAGCGGCCTCAGCTTTGAATGCGAAAACTTCTTGGGAATTGAATGGTGAAAGTTTTGAGCCGTTCTCTGCGGAAGTGGCTTTGAAGATGCCAGATGATAATCAGGTGGCCTTCGTCGATGGATCAGTAGTGATTTTTAATCAGACGAAGTTTGAAAATTTGTTCCAGTACGATTTTAAGTCGCAGATGTTGGCGGAGGCGAAAGCAAAGGAGATTGAAGAAAAATATAAGCTTTCTTTCGCAGAAGGTTTGACTTTGAATGCGCTTTTGATGGATAAAAAACCGTTGGTGAAGAAGTTACAAGACATGAACATCGAAGAGCAGATGTCGCAAGAACAATTGGTGGACTATGCGGATGAGATGAAACTCGAACTTATGACCGATGATGATGGTGCGATTATCATGATGGATGACAAGGATTTGACAATGTTTGTAAATCTCTTGAATGAAGATTATTATGTTTCACCAATTAATGGCAAACGCTACGAAATTAAGTCAAAGAAATTACTAAACGAGCCGGAAGGCGAACCACCAAGAGGCTAAAATGCACCATTGTCGACTTTGCGGACATGCGGTGGAATGCGGGAGTAAAAAAGAAGCTTCCCGTATTTTTGGTGCTTTACTGAGGTTTTCGATTTGTGCGAAATGTTTGTTTCGGATTTTTCATCTGAGACTTTTAGATAAACGCGGAGTGAATGAAGTTTCACGAGGGAATTGCTTGATTGATTAAATTTTTTACTCAGAATTTTAATAGTAGAATAAGGAGTAAGAAATGAAAAATTTGAAAAAGTTATGGGCGATTTTCGGCCTAGTTTTGGTGGTGGGGTTATTGGCTTTCTTGGTACTAAACCGAGAAAAGTTTGAACAAAAAAAGTATTCAGTAGTGTCGACGAGTTTTCCGGGCTATGATTTTGCCAGGGCGGTGACAAAAAATACGAATATTAGTACAAAAATGTTGGTAAAACCTGGGGCAGAGACGCACACTTACGAGCCAACACCGCAGGATATTATCGATATTAAGAATGCGAATATGTTTGTCTATGTGGGGGGAGATTCCGATACTTGGGTGGAGAAAATTTTGAAAGACGTAGACACGAAAAAGACCCATGTAGTGAAATTAGTTGATCTTGTGTCGACGGTGGAAGAAGAAATCGTGGAAGGAATGGAAGATGAGGATGACCATGACCATGACCACGACCATGCGAAACACAATCATGCGGACCACGATCATGACCACGAACATCACCATGACCATGACCACGACCACGAGTCGCATGCGCATAAACACGAGCATGACGAGGAAGAAGAAGGTCCAGAAATTGATGAACATGTTTGGACGAGTCCAAAAAAGGCGATGGAGATCGTGAAGAAAATCGCAGAAGTGGCTTCTGAGATTGATGCGGCGGAGAAAAATAAGATTGACGATAATGCCGAAAAATATGTGGCGGAGATTGCGCAGGTAGATAAGGATTTGCATCAAGCAATTGATGGTAAAATCTCAGAAATCGTGGTGGCAGATCGTTTTCCGTTCCGTTATTTTGCTGATGAATTTGGTTTGAAATATGCGGCGGCTTTTTCGGGCTGTTCAGAACAAACTGAAGCAAGTGCAAAGACGATTAGTTTCTTAATCAATAAAGTGAAGCAAGAAAAGATTAAGAAAATTTACAAGATCGAACTTTCGAATGGTAAGATTGCAGAAACCGTGAGTAAAGATACGGGCGCAGAAGTTTTGGAACTACATTCGGCACATAATGTGACGGCGGATGATTTTTCCAAGGGCGTGACTTACGTAGATTTAATGAAGCGAAATCTATTGGCTTTAAGTAAATAGGATTTTTATGGAAAAACAGCCAATCATTGCAGTAAAAAATTTGAGTGTAGAATACGCGAAAACGCCGGTGTTTCGAAAGATTAATTTTGAGATTTTGGCGGGAGATTTTGTCTGCTTGGTTGGCTGTAATGGGGCGGGAAAAACCACTTTAATTAAAACGATTTTGGGTTTGATAGAACCAAGTGCGGGAAATGTGGAATTTCTCGGGATGAGTCGTAAGGAGATTGGCTATATTTCACAGGAAACGGTGATAACGGCGAACTTTCCGGCGACAGTGGAAGAAATTGTATTAAGTGGACTACTCAATCAGAAGCGGGGGATTTTTTATACGAAGAGTGACAAGAAAAAATGTGAGGAAGCGCTCGCGAAATTTGGGATGAAAAAATTATTAAAGAAACATTTTGCGGAACTTTCGGGTGGACAGAGGCAGAAAGTTTGGTTGGCGCGGGCGGTGGTAGCGACGAAGAAATTATTGATTTTGGATGAACCAGGGAATAATTTGGATTCGAAATCGAAGAAGGAATTATACGCAGAGCTTTTGAAATTGAATGTGCAGGGAATTACGGTGGTGATGATTACGCACGATCTCGATCATCAGAATTTGGTGGGGAATAAAATTTTGGCGCTAGCGGACGGGATGGCGACGATGGAAACTACGGAAGCATACGTGAAAAGAATTCATCGCCATGACCATAGTGAAGGTGCGGGGAAATAGGAGGTGGCGATGAACGGAATTTTGGAAAAGTTTCTGGAAATGTGGCAATACCAATTTATGGTGAAAGCCTTGGTGGTGGGGGTGGTACTGGCAGTGACAGCAGGACTGATCGGGGTGTCCTTGGTTTTGAGGCGAAAGGCAATGATTGGTGACGGACTTTCACATGTGGGTTTTGGCGCCTTTGCGATTGCGACGGTGATTGGCGTGATGCCGCTACAGTTTGCTTTGCCGATAGTAATTTTGGCGGCGATTTTGATTTTGCAGGTGAACCAGAAAAGTAAGGTGGACGCGGATGCTTTGATTGCGATGCTTTCGGCGGGGGCGCTGGCGGTGGGGACTCTGGTGATTTCGGTAGTGAAGGGGGTGAATACGGATATTAATAATTATTTATTCGGCAGTATCCTGGCGCTAGATGATTTCGATGTGGTAGTGGGAGTGATTTTTTCGCTCGTGGTGATCCTATTCTTTATCGTGAAATACCATGAGATTTTCGCGATGACGTTTGATGAGAATTTTGCCAAATCGATTGGGCTGAAAACTGAGCGATTAAATACAATTTTTGCGATTTTGTGCGCGGTGGTGGTAGTATTGGGGATGCGACTGGTGGGGGCGCTTCTGATTTCGAGTTTAATTATTTTCCCGACGGCGACGGCGATGCAAGTGGTGAAAAGTTTTAAGGCGGTGGTTTTTAGCTCAGTGGTCGTTTCGGTATTTTGTATGGTAATGGGAATTATCTTTTCGTATTTTGTAGCCACTCCGACTGGAGCAACGATTGTGATTTTTAATGTGATGGCGTTTTTGGTGGCGAAAGTGGTGGAGGTTTTGGAATATGATATTTCATGAATTTGGTGATAAAAAATTTCCACATATATTATTGATACACGGCGGAGGTAATTCCTGGTGGAATTATCTCCGGCAAGCTCGTATATTATCCGATAAATATCATGTGATTTTACCAACACTTGATGGCCATGGAGAAGAATACCAAAAAGAGTATATTTCAACTGAAAACTCCGCACATCAAATTATGGACTATATAAAAAACAATTGTAATGGAAAATTGTTTGCTGTGGGAGGTGTTTCCTTGGGAGGTCAAATTGCTATTGAGTTATTATCGCTAAATAGTGATATAGCTCAGAAAGCAATAATAGATGGTAGTATTTGTATTCCTCAACCCAGGCTGGCAAGGGTTAGTACGATTATTGTAAAATTATTTGGAAAACTTATGTTTAGTAAATATGCATGTAAAATTCAGTTGAGTTTAATGAAAAAAATGTTTCCTAATATGGCTTATCCGAAAGAAATAGAAGACTATTATATGGAGGATATGCCAAGGACGCCGATTAAAACATTGGTGACTATATATCAAACATATATGGGAGAATATAGGCTTAAACATTCTATTGCAGAAAGCAAAGCGCAGGTTCTATATATTTATGGTGAAAAAGAAATGGGTTGCGTTAAGGAATCGGCTAAGCTATTTCAAAAAATGCATCCTAATTGTACCGTATATGAAGCGAAAGGGTATAATCATGGTTATCTATCTGTTTATCTGCCTTTGGAGTGGATGGATTTAGTTAATCCATTTTTGGAAAACGATGTTCATCATAATAACTAAACTATGAAGTTATATAACAATTCCTAGGTTATTTTACTAAAAAGTCTTAGTTAATCTCTATGTTTATCAAAAATGGTCGTGGAATCGAATATGGTATAATTTAGGTATGGCCTGGTAGCTCAATGGATAGAGCGGCTCCGTCCTAAGGAGAAGGTTGCGAGTTCGACTCCCGCCCGGGTCACCAAATACGTATGAGAAAAATGATTTTTGATGGTCAGAGAGAAGGCGAAGAGGTGCAGTTTGTGTTCCGACGCCATTTTTTGACGGCAAAGTCCGGTGTGATATTTTTAATTTTGATGATTATGATCGGGGTAGGATTGACCTTGCTTTGGCCAAATAACATGATGATTTTCGAGGTGTTTTTGGCATTGATCCTGGTGGGGGTCTTAGGGTTTCTATATTCCTATATGTTGTGGTATTTTTCGATTTACATTGTGACCAATCAGCGTATTCGTCAAATTTCGCAACGAGGTTTGTTTAAGAAATCAGTGGTAGATTTGGGATTAGACAAGATTCAAAGTATTTCTTATGGTGTGAACGGAATTCGCGCGGGGTTGATGGGGTATGGCACGATTGTGATCCAGACGGCGGTGGGAGATTTGGTGATATCGATGGTAAAAAATTCGGAAAAAATTTATAACGATTTACAAAATCTAATTAATGAGAAATAGGAAATGAGCAAAGCTAAATTAGAAAACGAAGTGGATAAAACAATGATAAACGAAACCGACGCCGTAAAAGAGAAGAGACTTTCAATCGTGGCGAAAATGAAACAAAAACGCGAGCAGAAAAAGATTGAAGAATTCAAGAATAAAACAGAATTAGAGAAGGTCGAAGAGCGTCGCGAAGAGGTGCTATCGAAGGGACGTAAGTTCAAGTATCCTATGCAATATGCAAAATATCGCGTGGTGACGGTGACGATTATTTTGTCAGTGATGGCGGTGGTTTTGGCTTCGGGGGCGGGGTATTTCATGCTTTATAAATGGCAGAGTACGAATCCGATTCTTTATCGTTTGACTCAACTTTTGCCAGTATCGGTGGCTAATGTAAACGGCGCGGATGTGCGTTATTCGGATTATCTTTTGATTTATCATAGTACGATTACGCCGATTGAAAAACAACAGGGTAAATTAGACAATGCGAAAGACAATGATTTTATGGAGCAGCATTATAAGCGTTTGGCGCTGGATGAAGCAGAGAATTATGCTTGGGCTTTGAAATTAGCGAAAGAAAAAGATTTAACGGTGACGGATAAAGAAGTGGACGAAACGATTTTGGAGCACCGAAAAATTGGTGGCGTGGAACGCAGTGAAGAAGGATTTAAGAAGATTTTGGAAGATAATTTTGGTTTGACGATGAAGGAATATCGTCGAATGATTTATCTGTCATTAGTGAAAGAAAAAGTTTCGCAGGCAATTGATACGAATGCGGTGCAGCTTGCGGTACAGGTGGAATCTTTGATTAAATCCGGAAAAGATTTGAAGGCGATTTCGGAAGAGCTGGGCGATAAGGTGCTTTATGAAGAAACCGGTGGACTAGTCGATAAGATGAACGTGGATGGCGGCAGATCACTAAAAGCGATGAGTCTCAATGCGGGGGAAATTTCGGATAAATTTGTATCAAGTTCAGGAGATGGTTATTACTTCGTGAAATTGGTGGCGAAAACCGATTCGACAGTGAATTATACTTCAATCAAAATTTCATTTACGGAATTTGATAAGCAAATGAAGGAAATTCGAGATTCTGGTAAAGTTAAAGAATTAATTAAAATTGATCGACAAGAATCCTAAGTGAGACTAATCAGGAATCCACCTCTGGAAACAGGAGTGGACTTTTTGGTAAATTTGATTACAATAATCTATAAGCGTAAGTTAAGATTACGAGTACTTTAAACTTTAGAAAATTCGAAGGAGGGGGATATGGAATTAAAATTTTTGGGCAGAGGCTCGGCGTTTAATGTGAAAGAAGGCAATACAGCAGCGTATTTCGTTGATGATGATCAGTTATTCTTGATTGACTGTGGTGAGGATGTGTTCGCGAAGCTGAAGCAAAAGAGTTTGCTTGGCAGAGTGAGGGCAGTAAATCTGATGATTACCCATACGCATTCGGACCACATCGGCAGTCTGGGAAGTTTGGTGACTTACTTGTATCTTGTATTGCATCGACCGCTGAAAATTATTTTGCCGGATAATGATGAATACGTAAAAACGATTGAGCAGATTTTGCAAGGTTTTGGTTGCACAGAAGAGATGTATGATTTGGTGCACGATACGCAGTATGATGAAAAATTTAAAAATTTTTCAGGGGTACGTTATGTGAAAACTTGGCATTGTGCGGAGCTGATGAGTTTCGGTCTGATTTTCACCACAAAGGATGGGGTGGTATATTATTCGGGCGACACGAAGGAAATTAAGAATTTACATTATCTTCTGAGTGAAGGGGTGCAGATCGCGCGGGCTTATATCGATGTGACTTCGGTGAAGAATTCGAACGGGGCGCATCTGTTTGTGGGGAATCTAGCGATGGTGGTGCCGGAGGATTTGAGAAAGCGGATTTATTGTATGCATTTCAATGATGAAAATTGCATCCAGATGGCGTTAGGTTACGGATTTTCTGTAGTGGAATGTGAAGCGTAAAGCTGGAAGGGAGCAGGAGGCTCCCTTTTTTCTAGTTAGTGCGAGTGCGGGAGAAAATCTCCCTCGGCCTCACCCCAAATAAATCAAAAAAATAAGAAAGCAAGCTTTCTATTTTTCCGATTTATTGGTGCGAGTAATTTTATAAATAAACTTTCTCGTACAGGCAATCAAAAAAATAAAGAACGTAAACGTTCTTATTTTTTTGATTTGGTGCGAGTGGAGGGAGTTGGACCCTCGTCTCTTCCTTGGGAAGGAAATATAATAGCCGTTATACGACACTCGCGTAATTTCATTTTATCATAATTTGAGAGGGATTTTGGAAATTTCACAGTGGCTTCATAATTGAGATTTAAAATAAAAATATGGAGGAAAAATGATTAAAAATGCGGTAGCTTATGTTTTTCGAAAGCGCACGCGTACGGCGTTGATATTTTTGATTTTAACTTTAATTCTGGCGGTGATTTATGCTGGTTTTTCGATAATGAAAACTAGTGAGAAAATGACGAGCGCGATAAATAGTGCGAATGATTTTGGTGTGAAAATTAGATCATTAAAATTTGAGACTTTTAATGCGGAAAGTTTTGATTTTATTGATAGCAAACTTGGGGCAGAGAAGATTTATCAATATGAAGGGGTGGCTGAACTAAAAAACGGTAAGGTGGTGGTGGGTGAGCAAATGGTGATGCGAGAAGATTTGCCGGGCTACTTAGGAAACGCGATTATGCTTCAGGCGATAAGTAATGTGGAGAAAGACCCGTTATTTCGTAGTGAAGTATTTAAGTTGATTGACGGGAAAAATATTGCGCGTGAGGAAGCTGGAAAGGTTTTAGTGCATGAAGCACTGGCGAAGAAGAATCAGTGGAAGGTCGGTGATAAGGTGAGACTAAAAGTTTTAGGGGAAGAGAAAGAATCAGAGCTTTTTATTCAAGGAATTTTTGCCGGGAAAAAGCAAGAAAAATACACCGGTATGTCTTCGGATTTTAGTGAGAATATGATGTTCACGGATTACACGACGATGGCACAAATTTTTGGCAAGAAAAAACTGGTGACGAGTCTAAAAATATTGGTATCTGATTCCGAAAAATTAGCGGCGTTAAAGGCGGAAATGAATAAAAAAAGTGTTCAGTTGGAAGACTATGAAATTAGTGAAGAGGAAAATCAGTTCTCGGGAATGGTGGAGTCTCTAGATATGGTAAAACAGATGATTTTTATGATGATTATGGCAGTGATTGGGGCGGGAATAATCGTATTGTCCTTGGTGCTAATTCTTTGGGTACGGGAGAGGATGTATGAAATTGGGATATTACTGGCGATTGGGCGCAGCAAAATTAAAATTGTGGGGCAATTTATCTTGGAATTGATATTGATTTCGCTGCCGGCAATGATTTTGGCGGCGATACTGGGAAGAATTTTCGTGGGGTGGATTTTGGGTGCGGTTTTACAGAAAGAGGGCTTAGATAATTTAGATTTAAGTAGCTTTACGACTGGTGGGGGATTAGATATTTTTGCGATGAGCTATGGACTTCTGATTCTAATTATCGTTCTAGCAGTAATAGTGGCGTCGTGGATGATTTTAGTGAAAAAACCGAAAGAAATTTTAGCGAAAATAAGTTAGGAGGAAAAATGAGTGTACTAAAAATTAAAAATGTTTCATATGCTTACGCGGGAAATCGGGAAAATATTTTGGAGGGGGTGGACCAGAAATTTGAGCGTGGGAAATTTTATGCGATTATCGGAAAATCGGGAGCAGGAAAATCTACCTTGCTTTCACTGCTCGCGGGGTTAGACGAACCGAAGAGTGGCGAAATCTTGTTTGAAGATGAAAAGATTGGTAAATATGGTTACAGTTATCATCGCAAAAACCATATCGCTCTGGTTTTTCAGAACTATAATTTGATTGATTATTTAACGCCGCTAGAAAATATTAGATTGGTGAATCGGGAGGCGACAGATGAGATTTTGGTGAAGTTGGGATTAGATAAGGATCAAATAAATCGAAACGTGATGAAGCTTTCGGGTGGGCAGCAACAACGAGTGGCGATTGCTAGGGCGTTGGTTTCGGAGGCGCCGATTATTTTGGCGGATGAACCGACAGGAAATTTGGATGAAAACACGGCAGAGGAAATTATTGAGGTTTTGAAAAAGTTGGCAAAAGAGCGCAATAAATGTGTGATTGTAGTGACACATAGTAAAAGGGTGGCAGATTCGGCAGATGTGGTCTTGGAATTAAAGGGAAGGAAATTGAGATAATGTTGAAAAATGCATTTTTATATGTAACGCGCAAAAAGTTAAAAAGTTTGGTGATTTTTTCTGTGGTGCTAATAATGGCGGCACTAGGAATGATCAGTCTGGCGATTCAGGATGCGACAAGTAAGGCGGCTAAGGAGGCTTTTTCGGGAGTAACTAATAGTTTCTCAATGGAAATTAATCGCCAAGTGAATCAGGGTACACCGCGGGGTGGGGGTAATGTGAAGGGAGCGGATATTAAAAAAATTTCTGAGTCACCGGAAATTGAATATACGGTGAAAAGAATTAATAGCGTGGCGGATTTGGTGGGTAAAGATATTATCGAGACACCAGAAACGTTGCGCGGAAGGTCGGCGGAACGAGCGAAAAATTTTAAGCGCACGGTGATGCTGACCGGAGTGAATGATTCGGCGAGGGAAACTAAATTTGTTTCGGGGGCCTATAAATTGGTTTCGGGAGAGTATCTAAAAAATGATGATAAAAATCAGATTTTGATGCACGAAGATTTGGCGAAGAAAAATAATTTGAAAGTGGGGGATAAAATAAAAATTAAATCAAATTTATTTGACGCGGATAATGAAAAGGCGGCAAATGAAACTGTAGAAGTAACGATTAAAGGTTTGTTTGCAGGGAAAAATACGGGGGGAGTGACAGCGGCTCAGGAGCTTTATGAAAATACTTTAGTGACAGACGTTTCGACGGCGGCAAAAGTTTATGGCAATGATGAAGATACGGCGGTGTATCAGGATGCAACATTTTTTGTAAAGGGCGAGAAAAATCTCGACCAAGTGATGGCTGCGGTGAAGAAATTGGATGTGAATTGGCGCGAGTATAATTTGATAAAAAGCGCCTCAAATTATCCAGCTTTAGAACAATCAATTTCGGGAATGTATGGAGTGGCTAACCAAATGTTTTTCGGTTCACTAATTTTTGCGGGAATGGTAGTGGCTCTTGTTTTACTACTCTGGATGAACGCGAGAAAAAAGGAGATTGTAATTTTACTGGCGTTAGGTTTGGAAAAGGGGCAGATTTTCGGACAGTTTGTGATGGAACTTTTGATGGTAAGCCTACCGGCGTTCGTGGGGGCTTATTTCTTGGCAGGAAAATTTGCGAAAATAATGGGAAATGATATTTTAAAAAATGTCACAACTGGGGTGACAAAACAAATGGCGAAACAGGCTGGGGCGACGCAGCTAGGTGGGGGCGCAGAAATGGAAGGTTTTACTAAAACTCTTTCGGCAATTGATGTGCAGATGACGACTAGCGCGGTGGTGATAACGGTGGTTTTCATGTTGGTCATTATGCTGGTTTCACTTGGGGTAATAAGTTACCGAAATTTAAAAAAGAATCCAAAGGAACTTTTGACAGAGCTTTAAATTTGGTATATTTAGATTAATGAAAATATTGATCGTAGAGGATGACCGAATGATTCGGGAAGGGGTGGTAGAATTTTTGCGAGAATTTAAATACGAGATGGTCGAGGCGGAGGATGGACTAGAAGCGCTGAAGAAGTTTAACCATGAAATTAATTTGGTGATTTTAGATATCAAATTACCGTTGATGAGTGGATTAGAAGTTTTAAGAAAAATTCGCGAAAAAAGTCGGGTACCGGTTTTGATGATGACGGCATTTTCGGACGAAGAATCGCAGATCATGGCTTTTTCGAATTTGGCGGATGGGTTTATGGAAAAACCGTTTTCGTTACCGGTTTTAAAAGCACGAGTGGAAGCACTACTGAAGAAGACTTTGGGCGAGGACCTAAGAGAATTTAATTATCAAGAAACAAAAATCGATTTTGTGAGTTTTCGAGCTGAGATAGCAGGACGACCGGTAGAAGTGAAACCGAAGGAACTGGAGATTTTAAAATATTTGTTTTTGAATGAGGGGCGAGTTCTGATGAGGGAGCAAATTATCGAAAATGTTTGGAAGGAAAGTGAAGAAATTCCATTTGATCGAGTGATTGATGTTTATGTTAAAGAGCTAAGAAAAAAATTAAAACTGGATTGTATTTATACGGTGCGCGGGGTGGGGTATAAATTGGAGCGAGGATGAGAGGAATTTTTTGGAAGGGATTTTTCAGAGTCTTGATACTACTACTTGGGATAGTGACGATCATTCACGGTGGGGTATTTTTTACGCTTTCGAAATCATATTTGGAAGAAAAAACAAAAGAAATTAGACAGACGGCTTCGGACGTGACGAAAAATTTAGCCGGTAAAAATCGTGAGTACGTGGAGCAAGCTTTGGATTTTTATTCAAGGAGTGGAGAGATTAAAGCTTATCTGAAATCGCAAAATGCAGAGAACGAGATGAAAGTTTCGGAGCTACTACCAGTGGATCGGACGAGTGAAAATAATTCGGTGATTATTGAAGAAAAAAGCGTGAAGCTCTTAAACGAAGAAGAGGCTTTGGTGCAGTTTGTTTCGACGGCAAATTTAGAAAAGGATGCGATTGATTTGAGCTTGAAGTTTTTGCCGGTGACATTACTGGGATCGGTGGTGTTATCGCTGGTGGTGGCGGGGTTTTATGCGAGGCAGGAAACTTTAAGAATGAAGCAAGTGAATTTTGAATTTTTGCGTGGGGCTTCGCATGAATTGAAAACGCCACTGACCAGCTTGAAGATTGTTTTAGAAAATATGCAATTCAAAGTAGGAAAGTATAAGGATCGGGATTTTTATTTGGAAAAATGTGGGGAAATGGTGGATGAACTTGACGCGGGAATTCGAGAGTTACTTTTGATGTCTAAAATGGATAGTTTCGAAAAGTCTGAATGGATAAAAATCTCAGAGATAGTCGAGGAGTCCTTGAGGCGAAATCAGATTATGATTGCGGAGAAAAATCTGCAAATGCGAATTGAGGTGGGAGAGCAAAAAATTTGGTTGAATCGGATGGCTTTATCGATGGTGTTAGCGAATTTAATCGGCAATGCAGTGAAGTACGCGGAGGAGGATGGTAGGATTTCTATGCAGATGCGAGATGAAGTACTAGAGATTAAAAATTCTTATAAGGCGGGCGCCAATGAGCAGAGCGGAAGTGGTTTGGGTCTTTATATTGTAAAAAATTTATTGAAACGATATGGTTTGAAATATGAAATTTATAACCAGAAAAAGAGTTTTAGTTTTAGAATTGATTTTGGAGCGGTAAAAAGGGGAAAAAACTCTTGCACAAACAGGGGAATCAAGTTATAATATCAAGTAGTGGATTCGTAGCTCAGTTGGTTAGAGCGCTGCCCTGTCACGGCAGAGGTCGCGAGTTCGAGTCTCGTCGGATCCGCCAGAATAAAGCCCTTCGGGCTATTTTTTGTGGTTTGAAAAATAGAGCTTGGTGGATTTTAAGTGACGGCGAGTTTTAGTGATAAGTTTTGTTTTTTTGAAAATTATTTAACTTAGAGGATTTTTTCGACAATAAATTGAGTAGCGAGGGGTTTTAGTTCCTGAAGTTTTCTCTCATCATCGATGGTATAACAGAAAACTGGCGCCTTGGTTTTAAATTTTTGGATGGCAGGGCGGGAAAGCATGGATTCGTTGACGCTGAGAAAATCTGGTTTGACGATGCGCCAAATGAGAGGATTATTAACAAAAAAGTCGTATTTTTTGGCTAGATCAGAATCATCAGAGAGCAGGAGACCGACGGGAATTTTGGGATGATGACGTTTGATCCAGTAGACGATGCGGGGGTCGAAACTTTGGAGATAAATTTTTGGGTCACGATAACTTTTGAGATATTTCTCGAGCGCAGTGAGAACGGTTTTGCCATAGAGGGAAATATCAGAATGCTCGGTGGTTTTTAGCTCGATTAAGATGGGAACTTTGGCGCGAACTAAATCTAATACCTCGGAAAGTTCGGGGATAGTTTGATTAGTGGAAACACCATCGGAATTAATCAATGGAAGTTTTTTAAGAATATAAAGACCGGTATCTTCAAGATTGTAAGATTTTTTAGTCATCCGCAGAGTATCGTGGTCGTGAAAAACTGCGAGCTGGTGGTCTTTGGTAAGATGAATATCCAGTTCGATAGCATAATTCGCGAGCAGAGCACGCTTAAATGCGGAAAGAGAATTTTCGGGAAAATTCTTGGCGCCTTGATAAGTCCCGTGCATGCCGCGATGAGCGATGAGGTCCGAGGTGAGGCTCTTCATAACCTCATTATACATTAAAGAAAAAATAATGTATAATGTCCCTATGCCATTGTAGCTCAGTTGGTAGAGCAGCTCATTCGTAACGAGCAGGTCACAGGTTCGATCCCTGCCAATGGCTCCATTTTTTATCTGGCAGGAGCCAGTTTTTTATTGATGAAAAATTTGAAGGCGCCGTCGAATTAATTAAATCTGCGAAAGAAAATATAAGGGCGCTGATTTAATTAAATTTGCGAAAAATATGAATGTGCTAATTTAATTAAACCTGTGAAAGAAATTCGATGGCGGAATTGGCGGCAATGGCACCGTCGGAGGAAGCGGTGACGAGTTGACGGAAATTTTTGGAGCGACAGTCGCCGGCAGCGTAGAGACCAGCAAGATTAGTAGAGCAGGCATCGTCGGTAATTATGAAACCAGATTGATCGAAGAGGAGAAGACTTTTGAGATTGCTATCTTTGAAGATTCCAGTGAGGGAAGAAAGACGACCAATTTCGACGAAGAGGCTGGAAACAGGAAGAACCTTCTGATTTTTGAGGATGAGGGAATCGAGATGATGATCTTCGTTGGCGTGGCAGGCGAGAATTTCTTGATTATAGAGAATTTCAATATTGGTGGAATTTTGAATTTGGGAAACTAGGGCTTTTTCGGCAGTAAAATGATTGCGGCGATGAATGAGGAAAACTTTTTGCGCAATATGAGAGAGATAAGAGGCGGCGAGAAGGGCGGAATTGCCACCACCGACGACAGCAACGGTTTGATTTTGATAAAAAGCGCCATCGCAAGTCGCGCAATAGGAAATGCCGTGGCCGATAAGCTCTGATTCGTTAATAAGATTGAGACGGCGCGGAGTGGTGCCGGTGGCGAGAATGACGGATTTGGCGGTATAAGCTTGATCGCCAGTGAGAGTGAAATGTGTGGTGGTTTTTTCGAGATGTTTAATTTTGTCATAGGTGAGGGAAAGACCGAGAGACTTTAATTGTTGATATATATGTTCGGAAAGTTCGGGGCCACTAACTTTGGTAAAACCAGGATAATTTTCGACGACGGGGGCTTCTAAAATTTGGCCACCGTAGCCAGCATTTTCAAGCAAAAGAACTTTTTGATGATTACGTAAAAGATAAAGGACTGCAGTCATGCCAGCGATACCAGCGCCAATGATGGCGACGTCATAAAGTGGGGTGGAGTTTTTGTTCATAAATATATTATAGCGTAAGCAGGAAAGAATGTTACAGAATGTCGCATGCCTTTTTTCGGACCACTCAAGGGGAAGAATGTCGCATGCCTTTTTTCGGACCGCTCAAGGGCGCTTGCCCAAGCCTATGTCCTCAAAAAGGTAAGACGACATTCTTTATATCAAAATAGGCGGTACTTTTAATGACTTCACAATAAAAATGAAAGAAAATCAATAACGCTTTTGGTTTTTTCTGAAGGTTCTTATGCTAAAATAAGGTTATCATGAAGAGAGAAAAGTTTAATATTTTAAATATTATTTTAGATAAGACTATTTTTGGCTTTCTTATAGTTTTAATATCACTCACGTTAAATTTTGCGTTTAGTCAGAATTCATTTGCGGAATATTATAAAGCTACACTTTCAGCTTCCGTCAATGAAAACACTGCAGTTATTGATGGTACTGAAGCCATCGAATCTAGCTCTGAGACTGCTGAACATGCAATTAATCTCAAGGTAAAAACTACTAATAAGACTGGCTATACCGCCACGATTAGCTCTAAGACTGATGAAACTGCTCTATTAAATACCAACCCTGCCATTACCACAAAAATTAGCTCCATCTCTTCAGCATCTTCTCTCTCTAATCTTCCTGCTAATACCTGGGGCTATAGCTTCAATACAAATACTGATTTTAATCCTATCCCAGCACTTTCTACGCCAGCTAACCTTATTCATACTACCGAAAAATCTACTAGTGAAGAGAACCACACCATTAAGCTTGGTATGAAATTAAATAGCAGCCTCAAGCCTGGTAATTACGAAAACAAGCTCATCATCTCGGTAGTTTCTAATCCATATACTCCAAAAGCCATCATGACGGAGGGGCGGGATTTTAATGCAAAACTAAAATCTCTCGAAACTGCAACGAACAAAATAGAGCACTTTAAGAAAAGCCCTGTTGCGCCAGCTGCTTCTATGAATGCGGTGAATATTGATGATGATGAGTCTGAATGCGAAATTAAACTTTGGTTAGACCCGACCGATAAAACAGCTTATTATTATGCCGAGCCAGAAAAAGTTTATTTAAATAAGAAGAGCAATGAGATGTTCTTTTCAAAATCTGATGAACAAAAAATCAAAAACATCTTAGAGATAGATCTCTCTAACTTCGATACCTCCGAGGTAACGAATATGGGCGGTATGTTTTATGGTATGTCTAATCTCACCACGCTCAATGTCTCCCACTTCGATACCTCTAAGGTAACGAATATGGGTTTAATGTTTTATGGTATGTCTGGTCTCACTTCACTTGACCTCTCCAACTTTGACACCTCGAAGGTAACGAATATGGGCAATATGTTTTCTAGTATGACTAATCTTACCTCTCTTAATCTTTCTAGCTTCAATACTTCTAAGGTGACGGATATGGGCTTCATGTTTTATGGTATACCTAACCTTACTTCACTTAATCTCTCCAACTTTGATACCTCGAAGACAACGAAGATGAGCTTCATGTTTTATGGCATGCGCAAGCTCACTGCCCTTAATCTTTCTAGCTTCAATACTTCACAGGTGACGGATATGAGTGGTATGTTTTCTAGTATGCCTAGTCTTACTTCTCTTAATCTTTCCCACTTCGATACTTCGAAAGTGACGGATATGCACTTTATGTTTCGTGATACGTCTAACCTCACCTCTCTTGATCTCTCTAATTTCGATACCTCTAAGGTGACGGATATGAACAATATGTTTCGTAATATGTCTAGCATTACTTCCCTTGATCTTTCCCACTTCGATACTTCTAAGGTAACAGATATGGAAAATATGTTTTCTGATATGTCTAACCTCACCTCTCTTGATCTCTCCAATTTCGATACCTCACAGGTAACGGATATGAATGGTCTGTTTGGTCTTCGAGACGTAGATAAGCTTAATGACAAGCTAGAAACAATTTATGTCAATAATGATTTTAATACTGCTAAAGTTATAAATTTTTCAGCAATGTTTGAAAATCGTATGAAGCTCCGTGGCGGTAATGGTTCATTTTCGGCGGCTCCAGGTGCAGCAGATTTAACTTGGCTCAGAGTGGACCGCCCGGGAGTACAAGGGTACTTTACGCGTAAGCCATAGTGATGTGGAAGTGGTTCTTCTGCAAAATTGTAGAGGTTTAGGTGGGGTTCACCTGCAAAATTATAGAGGTTTAGGCGGGCCTTCACTTGCAAAATTATAGAGGTGTGAGTTTTCATCCGTCCTCACCTGTGATAAGATAAAAGTAATGGTGCAATTAGGTGTAAAAACAAACAAAGGACGAGGAATTTTTGAATTTTTCTTTGCCAAGAGTCAGCCAGAAGTGGACGGGGAATGGGTGGCGGAAAATCAGTTGAAAATGGCGCAGATTTTTATGGCGGGGCTGGAAAAATATAACCTTGAAAGCGGCGCTGAGAATTTGGAGGGAGAGCTCGACGAGAGTGGTGCAACATTTGACGACGAAATGAAGCTCCCAGTTAGCGATGAGGCGGAGCGGGTGCTTTTGCCGGAACAATTTTTGTTGGTGGCGGGTTATCATATCGATGAAGACACTAAGACGCGGGAATTTTATGATGCGAATGATGAGCTCGCGACCCGTACTGTGACGGAGGCGATTTATACCAATCTTATAGTGGGATTCAGCACTGAAATTCAGTGCTTGGTGCTGATGAAAGTGGATGCGAATTTGACGCGATTTGGTGAAGTGTTCGTTTTTTATCCGAAGGATGTGGCGAAAAAGAAATATCGCAGTTTTATTGAGCGTTTCGAGATTTATGACCGTACGGAAAAATGGTATGAGCGGATTTTGATGCGACTTTCGGCGAAGCACCGCACGACTTTTTATGTGCCGAGTGAAAGTTTGGGGACTCTGACGGATGTGGAAGGAAATCCGGTACTAATTTATATGAGTCAGGCGAAAATGCGAGAGCGATTTGTAGAATTTTTTAATAACTGGGAGCAAAAATGAGCGAAAAAAATGATGTGAAAATTTTAGCGATAGTGGGGATGAGCGGATCGGGTAAATCGGTGGTGGTGGATTTTTTGACTAAAAAAGGTGTGCCAAAAGTTTATTTCGGGGGGATGATTTATAAGGAAATGGAGCGCCGAGGAATTCAACGCACGGCGGACGGGTCGAGTGAGCGACAATTCCGAGAAATGATTCGTGAAACTGAGGGGAAAGATTGGGTGGTGCGTCAGGTGATGGGAGAGATTGATAATTTGATTGCTTCGGGACAGAAGCGAATTGTGCTGGATGGGCTATATTCCTGGACGGAATACAAGGAACTTAAGAGTAAATATCCGGGACTTTTGACGGTGGTGGCAATTGTGGTGCCGAAAGCGCTGAGACATTTTCGAGTGGGCAAGCGCGAGGAGCGACCGTTTACTTTGAAGGAAATCCAGGAACGAGACTATACGGAAGTAGAGAATATTGAAAAAGGTGGGCCGATTGCGATGGCGGATTATTATATTTTGAATGATGGCAGTGTGGCAGAAATGAATGAAAAAATGGCAGAAATCTTAGCTAGGATGGAATTTTAATGAAAAAATTGGTAATCATTGATGGAAAAAGCGTTTTTTATCGTGGTTACTACGCGATGGGGAATTTGGCGACCTCGAAGGGAGAACCGACTTCGGGGGTGTATGGCTTCGCGGTAATCGCGATGGAAATCGTGCGTAATATTCAGCCGGACCAGGTGGTGGTGGCTTGGGACAAAGCACGCACTTCGACAGCAAAGCGCCTCGCGATTTTTAAGGATTACAAGGCGGGGCGAGTAAAGCCACCAGAAGATTTTTATGCACAGATTCCTTTGCTTCGGGAATTAATTTCGGCACTTTCATGGGGTTTCATGGAAGTGGATGAATATGAAGCGGATGATATTATCGGTACCTTGGCTCGTCAAGCGGATGAGGCGGGGGATTATATGACCTATATTGTGTCTTCGGATCTTGATATGCTGCAAATCGTGGATGAAAATACCAAGATGTATCGAATTTTGCGGGGTTTTTCGGACCTCGAGGAGATGGATATTCCAGCGATAGAAGAAAAATATGGAATCTTGAAATCGCAATTTTTGGACCTGAAGGCGTTGAAGGGGGATAATTCGGACAATATTCCTGGAGTGCCAGGGATTGGCGAAAAAACTGCGGTGAAGCTTTTGAACGAGTATGGCAGCTTGGAGGGGATTTATGCTCATATTGAGGAAATTTCGGGCGCGGTCCAGAAAAAATTGATGGCAGGACGAGAATCGGCCGAGATGTCTCTTAAGCTCGCGAAAATTATGACAGATGCGCCGGTGAAGCTTTCGGATGTTCCGGTCTTGAAACTAGATTTTTCTCGCATATCGGAGGTATTTAAGCGTTTAGAGTTTAATAATTTGCTGAAGAAGCTCAAAATTGAGAATGGTTTTTCGGATAAGGATGCCGAAGCGGAGGTAGGAGAGGCGCCCCGAGTGGAAATTCCGGAGGGGATGCTAGTTGCGAGTAATATTAAGGACTTGATGCATGAAAATGCCGAGTTTCGTGAACGGGTTTTTCAGGCGGAGAGGCTTTGGGACTTGGATCAAGCAGATTTTCTGTTAAATCCATTGCGCCGTACAGGGGTGGAGGGGGTTGGTACGATGGAAGAGGTGCTGACCGATGCGTATTCGGAAGCGACATTGAATAAATTTAGTGAACAATATTTGGCTTTTTCGAAAGACGAAAAATTGAACACAATTTTTACAGATTTCGATATGCCGGTGGTGCCGATTCTCTACAAGATGGAGGCGACGGGGATTTTGTTAGACCGAGAATATTTTGAGGGTTTGAAGACGGAATTTGAGGGGAAAGTATGTGAAATTGAACAAAAAATTTATGAGCTTTCGGGCGAACAATTTAATGTCAATTCGCCACTTCAAATGTCACAAATTTTGTTCGAAAAACTGGGTTTGCCGGTAAAAGGCATTAAAAAGACTTCGCGAGGTTATTCGACAGGGGCGAAAGAGCTAGAAAAGCTCAAAGATGAGCATCCGGTAATTAAAGAAATTATTCATTATCGAGAAACAATGAAATTATTGTCGACCTATATCGCACCGCTGATTGAACAGGTGGCGGCAGATGGACGCATTCATTCGACGTTTACACAGAATGTGACGGCAACGGGTCGACTTTCGAGTTTGAATCCAAATTTGCAGAATATTCCGGTGCGTAGTGAGGAAGGGAAACGTATCCGTCGGGGATTCGTGGCACCAGAGGGGAGAGTGCTAGTTTCGGCAGATTACTCACAGTTTGAATTGAGGCTCGCGGCGGTGCTCGCGGGAGACGAAGCTTTGGTCTCAGATTTTAACCACGATGTCGATATTCACACGAAGACGGCGGCGGAAGTTTATCAGATTCCGATGGAAGAGGTGACGAAGCTGCAACGTCGCGTGGCCAAGGTGATTAATTTTGGTATTATGTACGGGATGAGCCCGAAGGGACTGAGCGATGCGACGGAGATGAATTTTTTCGAGGCGAAGCGATTTATTGATGAATACTTCAAGGTGCGCCAGAAGATTTACGCGTATTTGAACCACACACTGGAAGAGGCGCGAGAAACGGGTGAAGTGAGGACTTTTTATGGCCGCAAACGCCCGACACCAGATGTGAAATCCTCGAACTTCATTATTCGCAATGCGGCAGAACGGGCGGCACAGAATATGCCGATTCAGGGAACCGAGGCGGATTTGATGAAGCGAGCGATGATTGCGGTGGATAGGAAGTTGCCGGAGGGGGCGAAATTGGTGTTACAAATTCACGATTCTTTGGTGGTGGAATGCGATCAGGCGGACGAAGAGGCGGTGAAAGAAATTTTACAAAAAGAGATGGAGGGGGTGGCGCCAGAATTAAAGATTAAGCTCAAGGTAGAAGTGACGGCGGGGCAGAACCTCGGAGAACTTTGATGACGAAGCTAGAAATTTATCAGGGTGCAGAGGGGGAAGTCTTTTTCGATGTAGATGAAATGAATCAGACGATTTGGGCGGAACAGGGGAAGATTGCGGAGCTTTTTGAGGTGGATCGTACGGTAATTTCCAGACATTTACGTAATATTTTTGCTGATGAGGAGCTGGAAGCGGAAAAATGCGTGAAGGAAGAGGTGGAAGAGCGTCTCGAGGGGGGTCGCCGGATTGCACGTAAGATTAAAAAGTATAATTTGGATGTGATTATCTCGGTAGGTTATCGAGTAAATTCGAAAAAAGCGACAAAATTTCGTATCTGGGCCTCCTCAATTATTAAGCGTTATATGACGGAGGGGGTGGCGGTTAATTATGATTTGGTGAAGAAACTGCCAAAGGAAAATGAGAAACTACAGAATCTAGAGGAAACGCTGGGAATTGTGCGTAGAATGCTGACGGAAACTAGCCTGAGCGCAAATGAGGCAAATGGCGTGCTCGAGGTGGTAACGAAATATGCGGATAGTTTTGCAACGATTTCAGAGTATCTGAACAATAAAATTATTTTTTCGGTAGAGGCCCGGGCGAGAAGAGATTTGAGCGAGGTGGAGATCGAAAATTATGTTTCAGATTTGCGAGAAAGATTGAATGAAAGTGAAAATTTCGGGGTGCTGGCGGGAAATAACAGGGGCGAAACGCTAATTTCGGCCCGAATACAAAATTTGTTCGACCGAAACGATTCGGTGGCTAGGCGAGCAGCGAAATTGCTGTATTTTATCGTACATGAGAAACCGTTTCTAGAAGGAAATCAACAGATTGGTGCGTTACTTTTTGTGGTTTACTTATCGGTGAATTTCTTTCAATTGAATGAGCAGGGAGAGACGAAATTGTCGGATCGAGCTTTGACGGCTTTGGTGCTTTTGATTGCAGAAAGTCAGCCAGAAGAGAAGGAATTGATGCTGAATTTGATTTGTAAATTGCTTGATAAATAAAAATGGTATAATAAGAGGAATGAAAGAATTAATTGCGACTTTTAAGGAAGCCTATCAAAAGGAACGTAGCCTGGTAGTTTTTCAGGCTTTGCTTTTGATTTTGTCTTTGGCTTTTCTGATTTTTTCGGCATTGAATCTGCAGCCAAATGCCTCAATTGTGAAAATTAGCTACGGAGATATCGGGCGTTATCAAGGTGGGGAATGGTCTTCGATGGCGAATTCCGGGGGCTATCATGATGGATCTTGGCAGGCGATGCTGATTTTTCCGATTTTGGCCTTAACTTTGGGGGTACTACATAATCTATTAGCACTGCGAATTTTTGAAAAAAAAGGTGCAGTGGTGGCAAAAATGTTTATTTGTATTTCACTAGGTATTTTAGTGCTAGGCTTTTTGGTTTTCATTAGATTACTAGGTGAGGGTTAATTAATTCGGATATAACTTGAATGAAAAAACAGCAAAAAGTGCAGAAAAAAGCGCAACATAGTACAGAGAAATCGGTTTGGGATAGTTTAGATTTACCACAGGGGAAGCGAACGAAGCTTTATCGTTTCTTTGAGATCCTACCAGGTTTTACTTCGTATATGATTTTGATTCTTTTGGTGGTATTTTCGCTGATTAGTCCAGTGCTGGGGTCTTATTATTTGCTATTTATTATTGCTACGACCTTAGTGAAGGCGGTAGGGATTACTTTTCGTACGGTGCAGGGGTATCAGGCTTCGAGAGCTTCAGAAAAAGTAGACTGGCATCAGAGATTTTTGGATTTATATGATCCACATGCGGCTTATGAGAAGTATCATCGTAAAAAAAGTAGTGAATTTGGTTTCGATAAACACGTGAGAAATTTGAAGATGTTGGCGACCGGCCGTGATTTAGTGGTGTCGGAAAAGATGCTAGATGAAAATGGTAAGGTACTGAAGGTGGAATTTCCAAAACCAGGGGATATTTATCATGCAGTGATCATGGTGGCTTACAATGAGGGACTTGAAACTTTGATTCCGACCGTAGAGGCGGTAAAAAATACTACCTTCGACAATAAGAAAATAATTTTAGTGTTCGGCTATGAAGAGCGGGGTGGGGAAGCGATGAAAGAGAATGCGAAAAAGCTTTATGAAAAGTTCAAAGATGATTTTTATGCTTTTATTCCAGTGATGCATCCAAAAGATTTGAAGGGGGAAATTCAGGGCAAGGGACCAAATTTGGACTACGCAGCGGAGGAGCTAGCGAAATTCTTGCGTAAAGAGAAGATTGATTTTGTTAATGTGATTGCAACTTCTCTAGATTCTGACAATAAGATGCATAAGTCATATCTAGATAATGTGGCTTATGAATTTGTGGTGCATCCGAACCGTCAACATTTAAGCTATCAGCCAATTTCATTATTTACGAATAATATCTGGGAAACGCCGGCGCCGATGCGAATTATTGCGGTTTCGAACTCATTTTTTAATATTATTTCTTCGATGCGCGTACATACTTTGAAAAATTTTGCTTCACATTCACAACCATTTTTGGCTTTATCAAATATGGGTTACTGGAGTAAGCTGACGATTGTGGAAGATGGTCACCAATATTGGCGCTCGCTATTTTACTTCAAGGGTGATTATAGTGTGAAGCCGATCCATATTCCGATTTATCAGGATGCGGTGCTGGAGGATGGGCTCTGGAAGACTTTGAAAGCGCAATTTATTCAGTTAAGGCGCTGGGATTACGGGGCTTCGGATGTGGCTTATGTGGGGGTGAGGACTTTTTCGAAAGACCGCATGGAACGCACTGGAATGAAATTTTGGCCATTATTTGTGAAATTTGCCAGACTCCTTGAAGGCCACGTAACTTTAGCTTCGATTTCACCGATGGTAGCATTTGGTGGCTGGGTACCAAAATTACTCAATGCTTCCTCGAAGGAGCTTTTGACCTTTAATTTGCCGAACACGATTTCTTATGTGCAATTATTTGCTTCGATTGGCTTGATGGCGACGATTTTATTGTCATTCGGTATGCTGCCAAAACGCCCAGCTCATATCAAGAAACCAAAGATTTTTATGCTGTTGCAATGGCTTTTGATGCCAGTGGTGGCGATTATTTATCAATCTTTTACGGCGTTTTATTCACAGACGAGGCTAATGCTGGGGAATTATATGGAAAAATTCGACGTTACAAAGAAAGTGGTGAAGAAATAATTTGAGGTTACCAGATGAACCCGGAATTAAAAGAGTTTGTATTAAGAGAATTTCCAGTGGCGGGGAAGGCATTAGATTTAGGTTGTGGCCCAGAAGTAGATATGAGGGGTCTTCGAGAACTTGGTTGGATGTGTGATGGTGTAGACTTATTAACTGGTGTGGATTTAAATTATTCGTATCAATCAGAGAATGCGCCATACGATCTGGTTTATTCAAATTATGTGATACAGAAATTGGTGCGCTCAAAAGCATTGGTTTTTTCGATCGCGAAGAATTTGAAAAGTGGTGGTAAATTTTTTATTCACACCTTCGAGATGGCAGATGAGGTGGCAAAAAAGCGATTTACGGAAGAAAGTCTAAGGAGTCTTTTTGTGGACACTGCTTTAGAAATTGAAAGTTGCAGACAATTTAAGATTTGGGATGACGAGCCTGGGCACATGCATTATCATCATATCCTGGAAGTTACAGGAAAAAAGAGATAAAAATTCAAAAAAATCATTCAAAAAAATAATCTCCCGGAAGGAGAATAATCTGGTGGGTCGCGAGGGATTCGAACCCCCGACTTCCTCCGTGTAAAGGAGACACTCTAGCCAGCTGAGTTAGCGACCCATAGATGTATTTTACCATAAAATGTGTTAAAATAAAAGAAATATTTTTGAGTAATGAGAAAGAAGGCAGAATGTGTAACCTATGTGGTGAAGATGAGCAAAACGTAATGAAAATGCGCCATACACTTAGTCATGTTTTAGCTGCCGCTTTGGTTGAAATGTATCCAGGAGTGCAGTTTGGCGTGGGCCCAGCGACGGCAACTGGTTTTTATTACGATATTGATCTTTCGGAAGTGAAAGATGCAGAGGGAAATGTGGTAAAAATCACTGATGCTGATCTTCCGAAGATTCAGAAAAAAATGTATTCAATCATTAATAAGAAGTTTGAACTGGTTTATTCGGAGAAGAGTCGGGAAGAGGCTTTGGCTTGGGCGAAAGAAAATCATCAAAAATACAAGGTGGAATTGATCGAAGATTTGCCAGGATCAGAGACTATTTCTTTCTATCAACTCGGTGATTTCGTGGATCTCTGCAAGGGTCCACACGTAGAGAATACCGGTAAGGTGGGTGCTTTCAAGCTAATTAAGGTGGCTGGAGCTTACTGGCGCGGTGACGAAAAGCGTGAAATGTTGACACGTATTTATGGCGTGGCCTTTGAAACGGAAGCGGAATTGAAGGAATACTTACAGCGTCTAGAAGAAGCTAAGGCGCGCGATCACCGCAAGCTGGGCAAGGAGTTAGATTTATTTAGCTTTTCAGAATTAGTGGGCGCAGGTTTGCCACTCTTTTCACCTCGTGGGACAGTGCTGCGTGATGTTTTGACGAATTACTCACTATCTCTACGCGCGAAACACGGTTTTGAGCGAGTTTGGACGCCACATATTACGAAGTTAGATCTCTATAAGGCTTCTGGTCACTATGCAAAATTCGGCGCGGAATTATTCTTAGTGCACTCTCAGGTGAATGGGGAAGAATTTGCTTTGAAACCAATGAACTGTCCGCATCACGCACAGATTTTTGCCAGTCGCCCACGTACGTATAAGGAAATGCCGGTGCGCTATATGGAATCTACGACCGATTATCGTGATGAAAAGTCGGGTGAGCTGGGTGGATTATCACGTGTGCGCTCTTTGACGCAGGATGATACCCATGTATTCTGTCGTAAGGAGCAGATTAAGGCAGAAATTCAAAACTTAGTCGGGATCGTGCGTGAACTCTATACCGTGGTGGGGATGAGTAAATTACGTGCTCGCTTATCATATCGCAATGATGAGGACAAATACTTGGGTGATAAGTCACTCTGGGAGATGGCTCAGGCACAGATTAAGGAAGCGGCGATCGAAAACGGACTGGATTATTTCGAAATGGAAGGTGAAGCAGCCTTCTATGGTCCGAAGATTGACTTTATGGCTGAGGATGCGATTGGTCGCGAACATCAAGTAGCGACAATTCAGCTGGATTTCGTGCAGCCGGAACGCTTTGGTTTGACTTTTGTGAACGAGAATGGCGAAAAAGAACAACCAGTGATGATTCACCATGCGACTTTGGGTTCAATTGAGCGTTTTATGTCGGTATTTATCGAACATACCTCTGGTTGGTTTCCATTCTGGTGTGCGCCAGAACAGGTTCGTATTTTGACGGTGAACGACCAGGTGCTAGATTATGTAGAGAAAATCAAGCAGATCTTGAGCGAAGTAACACTTGAGATACCTTTGAAGCATAATGATTTGCGTTTCACTGCGGATGTGTCTGATGAGTCGCTCGGAAAGAAGATTAAGCGCGCAGTTTCGATGAAGACGCCAGTACTATTAATCGTCGGTGAGCGCGACAAGGAAAATGGTACGGTTTCAGTACGCGAAAAAGACGCGGAAAAAACGGTGGCACTAACGGAGCTTGCTGAATACTTACAAAATATTAAATAATGAGGGGTCTGGTCAGTGAGATTACAGGGGTGGCGCTGACCAGGTTTTTATAGTAAAAATTTATAGTAAAAATGAACACTAAAATTATCGTAATCGTGGGGCCAACGGCATCAGGGAAAACCGCGGTAGCGGTGGAGCTGGCGAAGCGTCTTAATGGCGAAATTATCAGCGCGGATTCGCGGGCAATTTTTCAGGGGATGGATATCGGTACAGCGAAACCGAACCTTTTGGAGCGCGGTGGTGTGCCGCATTTTGGTTTTGACTTAGTGCGACCGGATGAGAGATTTACGGTGGTGGACTGGAAAAACTATGCGAAAGAGAAGATTGCTGAGATTTTAGCGCGTGGTAGGCAGCCAATCGTGGTAGGTGGGACGGGACTTTATGTTGATGCACTGGTGTTTGACTATCAATTTTCAGAGGAGGCGAAAAGAAAAGAGCTTGACCGGAAAAAAATGGGGGATGAGTACGAAATTTATGGTATTTTAACTGATCGTGAAGAGCTAGGCAAGCGTATTAAAAAACGTGTTCAGTCGATGTTTGGTGAAGAATTATATGAGGAATGTCGTGAACTGGCTTCTAAGTATGATTTTGGACTGCCTGCGATGAAGAGTAATATTTATCGATACGTTTGGGACTATTTGAACGGCATACTGAGCCTGGAGGAGGCGATAAATTTAGCTTCGATCTCAGATTTTCAGTTGGCAAAACGCCAGATGACTTGGTTTAAGCGGAATCCGGAAATAAAATGGTGCAAGCGTGAAGAAATTTTAGACAAGATTTTGGAGAAGTTTCAGGTTGAACACTACTAAAATACGGCTTCAGGTGCTAAAATATAAGTAATATGGGCAAAGAAAATACAACTCCTTTAGAAAAATTGTTCGGCTCAAAAACGCGAACAAAATTATTATCATTATTTTTTAGCAATATCGAGCGTTCCTATTATGTCAGGGAAATGACTAGGGTGATCGATGAACAAATTAATTCCGTGCGCCGTGAATTAAGTAATCTTGAATCAATTGGCGTGATTAAGAACGAAACTTATGACAATAAGGTTTATTATTCAGCGAATACGAAGCATCCATTCGCGAGAGCGTTAAATATGATGTTTTCGACCAAAGTTGATAAAGTATTAGTAGAGACTGCAGTGAAAGATAGTACTTGGGATGAATATATTCGCCCAGTGAAGTCATACCTGAGTTTCCTATTTGTGACGAACCGCGTGCCAGGACAAGATGGAATTGATATGCTGGTTGTGGGGGATGATAGGACGAAAAAGCTTTCGCGCTGGGCGGAAGTAGTGGAGAAAAAAGAGGGGAAGCCATTAAATTATGTAATCATTTCGCGTGATGATTTCAAATATCGATTGAGTGTGAAGGATCGATTCTTAAAAGAAATTATGGAAATGCAGCACATTGTCCAATATGATCCAGAAGGAATGTTGAATTAGCAAAAATAGCAGGGTGGCCGAACAGATAAAGGAGGAAAATGTTTGAATTAGAAAGTAAAAGTCCAGAAACTATTACGATTAAGACCAGTACAAAGCAGATTACGATTAATTTCGTAGAAGGTACTATTGCGGCTGATCTGGGCGTGGGGGTGATTAGTGGACCTGGTGAATACGAAATTGGGGAAGTCTCCATCTTAGGTGTGCCAGTAATGAACAATACAAAAACCATCTACGATGTGAGTGTATCTGGGGTGCGTATCGGTATTTTGGGTGATATTGAAGAGGGATTAGATGACATCGGTGTCTCGGATATTCTCTGTACTAGCTCAGTGCGTGCGATTAGGGAAATTGGACCTAAACTTATCGTAGCGACAGGAAATGTCGACGGTATGGTGGCAGAACTTAAATTAAGTGCTCGCACGGAAAAGAAACTGAAGATCAAGCGTGTAGAAGATTTATCTACCACACAAGAAGTGGTAGTACTTAATTAAAAAATGTGTTCAAAGAACTCGCGAAATAGCGAGTTTTTTGATGCCGTGATATGGGGGGCAGTATGAAAATGTATAAAAATGTGTTCAGTTATAAATTCTGAGTAAAATTAGTGTTCAGGATTGAGTGGACTAGTTTGGGGCTTGGGGGTGATATAATATATGCATGAATATGAATCCACTTAATCTCGTGATTGTTTTTACGATTATTATTATCTCTACGGTATTACATGAGGTGGCGCATGGTTATGCGGCTTATTTTCAGGGTGATACGACGGCTAAGGATGAGGGAAGATTATCGCTAAATCCATTGGTACACCTAGATTTATTTACTTCGGTAATTCTGCCAGTTTTACTGTATCTTACAGGGGGAGTAGTGCTGGGTGCGGCGAAACCGGTACCGGTAGACAAGCGAAACTTAAGGAATGGGGAATGCTCGATGGCAATTGTGGCACTAGCTGGACCAATGATGAATCTTTTGATTGCGTTTTTGATGTTTATGATTGGACATTTTACGGGATTTTTAGAGGATAGAGGGGTAATGGGTTTTATTTTTGGACGGACAGTGATTATGAATCTAGGATTTATGGCTTTTAATTTAATTCCAATTCCACCATTAGATGGGTCGAGGGTACTATATTACTTCTTATCGGATAAGTTACGTGAGGTGATGGATTTTATCGAAATGCGTATGGGGATTTTGTTTGTTTATCTATTCTTGGTGATTTTTGGCAGTGCATTATCGACTATAACTTATAATGTGATGGTGGGAATTTTAAGCGTGTTTTATCTGTTAGTTGGGGCAGCGTAAGTTAAAATATTGGGTGAATTGTAGATATTATCAGGTGGTAATGACTGGCGAGATTAGCATTTGCTTGGGGTGGGAAGGGTCGAGATTTGAATTGCAGAAAGCAATTTTTACTGTTATAATCGAATTATCCTAGTGGCAACATGATTTTCTGTATAGTCATGTTAAGGGATTTCGTGGTAATGGTTCTGCGGAATTATTACATAAGATTTTACCCACCGTAGTTAGATATTACGGAAAATATATGCCATTAGGATTTTTTGTTTTATAATGGATATATTAATCATGAGAATTTTGGTGGGAACTAATGAAGCAAAAAGTTAGAGTAGTCGGGATTATTAAGAAAGATGATAGCTTTTTGTTGCTGAAAAAAGTATTACATGACGACTCCGATGCGGTGATGTGGAGCTTGCCGGCGGGGAAGATTAATTTTGGTGAACAGCCGGAAGAGGCGATGGGGCGAATGATTTTTGAGACTTTGAATCAAAAGATTGAGATGATTAAAATTCGTGATGTAATTACTTTTACAAATCAAAGTGATGGGTCGAATATTTATAATTTATATATCATATATGATATAACTTTAGCGAAAAGTGGTGATTTAAAGCTAGAATTGAATGAGAAATATTCAGCTTATAAATATGTAAGTTTCTCGGCGGATGTTAATTCGGATTTTCGATTGACGGACGATACCGCCTCGGTGGTTAGCGTGGAATTTGGTCATAAGAAGATTAGTAAAATGAATCGAATTGACGCGAGGGCAGCGGCGCTGGGGGCGACGATTTATACGGATGGGGGATCGAGGGGAAATCCGGGGCCATCGGCGGTTGGTTACGTAATTATTGATGAAAATGGCAAAGAAATAACGCGGGGTGGGGAATTTATTGGCTATGCTACCTCGAGATTGGCAGAATATTATGGCTTGAAGGTGGGGATTGAGAAAGCATTAGAATATGGATTTAAAACTGTGAAATTTGTGTCGGATAATTTGATGATGGTAAATCAAATGAACGGAATTTATACAGTGAAAAATAGTGATATTTTGCCGGTGTATGAGGAAATTTTGAAATTAATTCAGCGATTCGAGGCGGTGGCGTTTACGCACGTGAGGCGGGAACAAAATCAGGTAGCGGATGCGGAATTAAATGAAGTTTTAGACGAATACACGATTGAAAAGATCTAATAAAAATATCACAAAAATTGTGATAAGATAGATGTAGAGCTTGAAAGATAATCGCTTGGCTTAGCCAAGAGGAAAGTCCGGGCAGCATAGAACGCAGTAGTCGTTAATGGCGACCGTTCGAAAATTTAGACGGCTTCGGCCTAAAAAATTGAAGAATAGGGAAAGTACCACAGAGACAATACCGCCTTCGGGCAAGGGTGAAAAGTGTAAGGTAAGAGCTTACGGCAATCCATGGTGACATGGTTGATGGCAAACCCTACTGGCTGCAAGGAGTGCTACTAAACTTTGGTTCGAAGATGCACGCTTACCGCTTGAATGTTTTGGCAACAAAATATCTAGATAGATGATTATCGGCTAAAAAGGGAAGAAACTTTTATTGTGGTTTTACTTGTGATAAAAGTATTTGCACCTTTTAGTTACAAAACCCGGCTTACTGATAGCTTAAAAATAGACCCTTACGGGTCTATTTTTGTTATATTCGATTGAATAAATTATTTGATCAAACCTTTTTTCTTCAAGGTACGAAGAGCTGCGGTACTGACATTGATCTTGAGTTTTTTACCACCGATGAGGAGGGTTTTCTTTTGGATGTTTGGTTTGAAAACTTTACGGGTCTTGTGCTGGGAGAAGCTTACATTATGACCGTACATTTTTCCTTTACCGGAAATTTCGCAAATAGCCATTATTTAATCTCCTTTTTAACTTGTTCGACAATTGCCTGGAAGGCAGCTGGTTGGTTGACAGCTAATTCGGCCAAGATCTTGCGATCAACAGCGATATTTTGCTTTTTCATACCATTAATGAGTTGAGAATAATTCAAATCATATTGGTGAGCGGCGTTATTGATGCGGGTGATCCAAAGAGCACGAAGATCGCGTTTACGATTACGGCGGTCGCGGTAAGCGTAGCGAAGGGCCTTAATAACACCTTGTTTAGCTAGACGGAAGCTGCGGGTGCGGTAATGTTGCATACCCTTAGCGGCAGCTAGAATTTTCTTATGTTTTGCGCGTGCGGCAACACCTCTTTTGATTCTCATGATTAAACTCCTAATGCGCTTTTAATGTTTTTAGCAATCTTACCCTCTACTGCACCAGCAGTCTTCATGTTACGTTTACGGGCTTTAGATTTTTTGGCAAGAATGTGGTTGCCATAGGCGCGTTCGCGGATTAATTTACCGGTGCCGGAAATTTTAATACGCTTAGCAGTACCTTTGTGAGTTTTAAGCTTTGGCATAGGCTTTCCTTTTAGTTAATTTAGTATTCAATGTACGATCAGGGAACCTTGAAAGTAGGAAATTACTTTTTTCGTACTCCGACTGATAAATTGCGTCCAGCAAATTGTGGTTTTCCTTCGACAATGGCACAGTCGGCCATTTGTTCGAGAATACGATCAAGAAGTTGAGAACCAATTTCTTTGTGTGCCATCTCACGACCCTTGAAGGTAATGATGATACGGCAGTGATCGCCATCTTCGAGAAAACTCTTAATTTTGCGGATTTTAATGTTGAGGTCATTGTCGCTGATTTTGAGACCAATCTTCATCTGTTTGAGCTCGGATTGCTTTTCGCGAGCTTTTTTACGATTTTTAGCCTCTTCTTTCATCTTTTGGTATTGATATTTACCCCAATCGATGATTTTAACGACTGGAGGGGTGGCATTACCTGCGATTTCGACGAGGTCGACACCTTGCTCCCTGGCCAGAACCTGAGCTTCTTTGCTTGACATGATGCCAAGCTGCTCTCCATTAGTGCCAATAACGCGTACCTGTTCATAGCGGATTTCTCCATTGATTTTGGTGCGTGAAGTTTTAGTACTAATGTTGATTCCTTTCTTTTTAACCTTAGGGTGAATTATAACAAAATTTTTAGGGATTTTCAAGGGGTAAATCAGGGTGAAAAGGTAGTAAAGCAGATGGCTTCTTTGAGGTGCTCAAGTTTGATTTCTGGTGAGTTGTCATAATCGGCGATAGTGCGGCTGAGTTTGATAATTTTAACGATGGCGCGAGAGGAAAGCTTAAAGGTCTCAGTAGCGCGTTTTAATTCGGTTTTTAAGGCTGAGTTCAGGTGAATGTATTGAGAAATTTCGGCTGATGCAAGAGTGCCATTAAATTTTTCCATAGAATGATAGCGCTCAGCTTGGAGCTGGGTAATTTGACGGATTTTATTTTGATAAAAGTGGAGATTTTTAGTGGAATTTTTAGGAGATGACTTAACGGAGAGGTGATCGATGAGGAGATTTTGGTCGAGGTAGGGGAGATGAAGTTTGATATCGATACGATCAAAAATTGGTTCACTGAGATGTTTGGTGTAATTGTGGATTTGAGTGGGGGTGCAGGTGCAGGGTTTGATATGTGACCCGTAGTAACCACAAGGGCAGGGGTTCATGGTCGCGAAGAGCGTAAAATTGGCAGGGAATGTGGCACGCTCTTTGGCGCGGGAAATCGAAATTTGGTGGTCTTCGAGAGGTTGACGCATAGCCTCAAGTACAGAGCGGGGAAATTCGGGTAATTCATCGAGAAAAAGAATGCCGAGATGGGCGAGAGAGATTTCGCCAGGAGTTATGGGGTTTCCGCCACCAATGATAGAACAGGCAGAGCTGCTATGGTGAGGCTGACGAAAGGGGCGTTTTTGAGGGATTTGATCAAGTTCAGTGGTGAGACCGTGAATTTTATAAATTGAGATAAGTTCGGCGGAGCTAGGTGGCGGAAGAAGATCTTTGGCTGCACTCGCGAGTAAAGTTTTACCACTACCTGGTGGCCCAGAAAGAAGTAGATTATGATGTCCGGCAATAGCAAGAATGAGGGCGCGCTTGGCAAAATCGAGACCTTGAATTTGGTCAAGAGTGCAGAAAGATGAGTTAGGAGAAGAAATGGGGGTGGAGCTAGAGTTCTTTTCTGAAATTGACGTGAGGTCTAGAGGGGAAATTTGATTTGAACTGCCAAGTGGCGAGATCGAACTTTGGTGTTTAAGATGAAGAAAGAGCTGCTTAAGGGTGCGCACTGGATAAATTTCGATACCTTGGATAAGCGTGGATTTGGTGGCGGAAGCGGCGGGAAGAAAAATTTGTTTAAAACCGTGATTTTTAGCGGTCTCAATAATATTGAGGATACCTTTGACTGGCTTAAGACTGCCATCGAGAGATAATTCGCCGGTAAAAAAGAGGCCTTTAATATCATCTTCGCGAAGTTGTTTGGCGAGAATTAGAATATTGATGGCGATAGGTAAATCTAGGGAAGAGCCACTCTTAATGAGGTCAGCGGGGGCGAGATTGATAGTAATCTTGTGTTTCGGAAAAGAGAAATCCGAATTCATAATGGCGCTGCGAACGCGTTCCCTAGATTCAAGAATGGTTTTATCACCCATACCCACGAGGTTAAAACTCGGGAGACCTTTATTGGTGGTACCCTCAACTTCAATAAGTTGTCCAGAATAGCCGGTAGGGATGGCAGTAAATACTTTAACATTCATAATTCTATGATGAATCTTTTATTTAGAAATGCCAAGAAAATGATGATTTTGGTGATGAGAAAAATAAATTTTGAGTAGGGATTTAAGAGGTAGGAGATAAATAAATGAGTTAAATCATAACTTGCTTATGCTTTTAATAACTTGCTTATGCTTAATACCCTTGAGGTTTTAATGTGGGCATGTGTGTTTGCGTTATAGGTCTGAGTTATATTTAAGTTTTGTATTAATTGCATAGGGGGCTAGGGTAATTTAAACTTTTATGGTATACTGGAAGCAGTTGGGGCTGACAAAGCTTAGACGGATTATTAACAGATATCAGGCATGACGATTGATACCGTAAGTATTGAAAAAGTGAAGAAAATACTTCCAAGCACGTGCTTTATGCACCTGCTTTCGCCTAATTTAATATAGGCTGGTCTAACTCCAAGTTTTCGTAGTAGTTAGATTATTAGATTTACGAGAATAGATTTCGGACAGCGACGAGGCTGAAGTCGAAAATTAGTCATGGTAATCTATAGTTTTGTTATTTGTCGCTATAGATATAAACCAAGATGAAATAAATAACTATGCATGTAGAATGATATTATGAAGATTTTTCGGACCCGGAGGCAGTATCCGGCAGCTCCACCAATCGATTTTTAATGGCCTTTTTCGAGGCTATTTTTTATGTTTTTAAATAAATAAATAACTGAAAAAGGATTTTGATTGAAAATAAAAAATGTAAAATTAAGTCCAACAGGGGTGGATGACTTAAAATAGCTCAAAATAATAAAAAATGTGTTCAAGTAAAACTAAAATTGTTCAAAAATAGTATACAGAGCTAACAGGGGTAGATGTGGAAAACTAAAAAATAGGGCAAAATTGTAAAAAAATTATTCAAAAATATGTTGACATTAGCGTTTTGAAGCGGTATTATAGAGGTAGCTTTTGAATAATAAAATTGTTCACAAGCCAAAAACAAACAATATAGCCAAAAAACTCCACACTCTACAAAAGAAATCGGTATTCCTCGCAGTTTGACCGATTTCTTTTTTTATTTTGCCTAATTTAGGCGTTTTTTATAAATAAAGTTTTGTGGTGGGTTTTTAGACGGAAATTATCTACTATAGTTTTTTTGTGATGAAATGGGATTAGTTTTTCGATTGGTATTTGAAAATCTTAATTAATGCTTACTAATATATTTTTGATCGATATTTGGAAAAGGGAAATGTGGGGATTTTTTATTCTAAACAATATGAAGTATAGCGTCTAATTTTTTTGAAAATCAAAAGATTTTAGGATTAAAGATAAAGCTTCTACTTTTTGATTTTAGAAGGAAATTTTTGTGAAAAATAATCGGATTTATGTTGTATTTTGGTATGTTATTAATTACAACATAGAATTTTTAGGCTTTTTTGTAGTATTTTGTACAATAGTGAATGTTTTAGATATTTGGGATCTAACAGATAGGTGATTATTATTGTTGTATTTTATACTTAAAATCTAAGCAAAAAAGGCTTGCATAAAATATACACCCGTGATACTATAAGAATGTCGAAAGACAAAAATACAAATAAACAACACATTAACAATTAGGAGAAAGATCAATGTAGTGACGAAGACTACGTTAGCCAGATTTTCTGGCGTATCAGCTGAGGCTGATCTTTTGCCCCACTAAAAGTGGAGCGGTCAATTTCAAGCGGTGATGGTTGTGGTTTATAGTTATGTTTTTGCCAGATAACCACCCGCTTGACTATGGTATTTTCCATCGTACATTAGATAAATTTATGGAAAATCGAAGCATTAGGAAATATTTCTGGGAGGGAATAGGAAATTGCTTTATAATAGTCTTATGGTTAATCTATTGATCGGAATTTCAAGCTTAATTTCTTTGGTTATTTTGGTAGTTATGCTCTTCACTACTACACCAATGATGGTCGGCCCGCTAGGGATTATGCTGGCTTTTGTGCTGCTTTATGTTCTGGTTTTTGGAATTATTACCTGGGTGATGAACCTGTTTTTGAAGGTAGTTTTTCTAAAAAACAGAACTACACAGACGGACTATTTTAAGGCGGGAATTATTGCGATGTACCCGATTATGTTGTTGATTTTGGTGGCTTCAAGTGTGACGAATTTGCTGGTTTTGATTTTCTTACCGGCATTTTTTGTTGGTTTGTTATTTTTTGTGTTCACCAAGATGGTGAAATAGTATTTTTTTCATAGTGTTTATGCTAAAATAGGGGCATGGATCAGAAAAATATTGGGCAGGTTTCTGGAGTAAATGATCGAGAACGACAGGATTTTTCTGGCTTAAATTCTTCTTCAGTGGAACAGGCACCGGATGGGATGGGGCAGATGCTTTCGGGTGATTTTGGGGCGGAACAGGTACCAACTGGGCTGACGCAAGATGAAGCTGTGGCGAGACTGAACCAAATGTTTGAAGCTCAGGGAATGCCTGGGGCGAACGGTTTTGACAGAGGACAGATGGCGATGGGCCAGATGGCGATGCAGGCGCAGATGAATAGTGTGCCGGGGCAGGCGCAAATGAACGGTGTTCCGGAGGAGATGCGAATAGGAGGCGTCTCAGAGGGAATGCAGCCGAGTGGTGTGCCAGAGTGGGTGCAGACGAATGGTGTGTCGGGGCAGGGTCAGTTTGAACAGGTAAACCCAATGCAAATTCATTCAGAGCAGATGCAAGGCTTTGAGGATGCGAATTCACAGATTGAACAAGAAAAAAATCTGGAGATAGAACGAGCAGAGGTTGAACTGGGGGAAGAATTCAGTGATGAGGGGGTGCCAAAAAGTGATTTGGGCAAGATCGTAACCGTGGGGACGCGCACCTTTGAAGATGGAAAATTAATTGGAACAGATCTACCGAAAGCACGAGATCGCGATGGGCTAGAAGAAGAAATCTTGAAAGAGGTTGAGAAAACCAAGAAAATTAAAAGCCCAACAATGCAGTATCGACAAGAAAGAATGCTGAGCAGGGAACTCCTAAAGGATCGCTACGGTAGAATTCTCGGACAGGAGAATTAGAATACTCGGACAAGAAAAGTAAGGCAAAGTTAGTCAAAACAGGGATGAAAATTATAAGAACCTAAAAAATAAGATAAAAGAAGAGACAAAAAATGAGCGAAAATCCGGTGGAAAATATCATTATGCGAAAGAATGCGGCGGGGACGCCGGAGGATTCTGGTGCGGCAAATGCTACCCCAAAAAATGCGCAAAATGAACAAAAAAATAGTTCAATTTTTACGCCAAAGCAGGGGGCGGATTTTTCGAAAATTTTCTCCAATAACATTATAATAGGTGTACAAATTTTTATTCTAGTTTTGGTAGCAGCTCTCTTTGTGGGCGTGAAAGTTTTAGCCAAAAAACGTAAGGCGAAGGAATATGAGCGTTCATTAAAATTAATTCCACTTTTGATTCATTTACCACCGGCAACCGATGACATTCAAGGTGGTGGGCGCGATGAGCGTGATGTCAATGAAGAGGCGATTTCGCAGTCGACAATTATGTATTCAATTATCGCTTCGACGCTGAAAAAAGAGAGTTTTAATACAAAATTATACGGCCAGAAATATTTTTCATTCGAAATGGTAGTGGTCGACGGTTTGGTGAAGTATTATGCCGTGGTGCCAGCAGTGACCACGGAAATTGTGAAACAGGCAATTCAATCTTCTTATCCAACGGCGCGCTTAGAGGAGGCAGAAGTAGAGAACATTTTCTCGAATTCAGGGCTGGGTGACGAGGCAAAAGAAGATGAAGATAGCCGTAATGTGGCAGGTGGAGAGTTGATTTTTAAGAAGGAAGAATATTATCCAATCCAGGTATTTTCAGAATCGAAATGGGATGCGCAGCTGGCAATCTTGAACGCTTTTGCGAAAGCGAAAAAAGGTGAAGGATTGGGGCTACAACTGATGTTTCGTCCAGTGGGGGATGGTTGGCGAAAAAAAGTTGAAGAAATTGTAAAAAATTTACGTGAGGGTAAAAAAGTTAAATCGGGCAGTGGATTCTTCGGGCAGGGCCGAGTACTAAATTTAATCATGGACATTATTCGCGCACCATTCGAAGTGCCGGAATTACATGAATATGATAAAGGCAAAGAAACGACGAAGGAAGTTTCGCAGGCGAAGCTTGACGAAGCCCAAATGATTGAAAATAAAACTAAATATCCGGTCTTTGAATGTTTGATTCGCGTAGTGGCGCATTCCAGTAGCCATGAACGTAGTGAGGCCTTAGTCGGTGGAGTGGTGGCAGCGTTTTCGCAATTAGATTCGCCGACTATGAACGGTTTCAAATATGATATGGCGAAAAAAATGGACACTTTGGTGACGAATTATATTTTTCGTTTTTTCCCAACCAAGAAAAAGGGAATGATCTTAAATACACAGGAACTGGCCTCGATTTTTCATTTGCCATCTGAGGCGGCAATTCCATCATCAGGGGTAGAGAGACAGATGACGAAACAGGTGGATGCACCAACGGTGTTAGTGGAAGAAGGTTTGGAGCTCGGGGTGAATGAATATCGTGGTAACACAAAGATGATTAAGCTAGGTGAAGATGACCGTAGGCGCCATACTTATATTATCGGTGCATCTGGTATGGGTAAGTCGGTACTTTTGAAGAATTTGGCCTATCAAGATATGTTGGCAGGTAGGGGCTTCTGTTTTATTGATCCGCACGGTGACGTGACGGAGGAGTTGCTTTCGATGGTACCAGAAAATCGTATTGATGATGTGATTTACTTCGATCCATCAGATACAGATTTTCCAATTGGCATGAATATGTTGGAATTTGCCACTACGGAACAGAAAGATTTTATCGTGCAAGAGGGGATTAATATGCTCTATTCGCTGTATGACCCTGGACACACGGGTATTTTTGGTCCACGCGGTGAGCAGATGTTCAGAAATGCCGCCCTGCTTTTGATGAGTGATCCGAGGGGAGCGACTTTTCTGGATATTCCGAGTCCATTTATCAATCCAGATTTAGTGGCAGATAAGTTGAAATATGTAACAGATCGCGACCTCTTTGATTATTGGACCAAGGAATTTCCGGCTTCTCAGAAATCGAATGATGCCGGTGAAGTGGTGACTTGGTTTGCTTCAAAATGGAGCCCATTTAAGCAAAATACGATGATGAAACGAGTGTTAGGCCAGACTAAATCGGGCTTTAATATTCGCGAAATTATGGATCAACAGAAAATTCTGCTGGTGAATCTCTCTAAGGGTAAATTAGGGGAGCTAAACTCGAAGCTTCTGGGCATGATTTTCGTGATGAAATTCCAGACGGCGGCGATGTCGAGGGTAGATACGCCAGAGCATGAACGTAAGGATTTTTGTTTATTCGTGGATGAGTTTCAGAACTTCTCGACAGAATCTTTTGAATCGATTTTGTCGGAAGCTCGTAAGTTCCGTTTGAATTTGATTGTGGCGAACCAGTTCATGACGCAGCTAACAGATAAGATTCGTGAAGGTGTACTGGGTAACGTAGGTACGATTATTGCGGGTCGTCTGGGCGTAACAGATGCGGAAATGATGGAAAAAGTCTTTACGCCGACTTTTAAGGCGGAAGATTTGCATAAGCAACCAAACCATCACGCAATTGCGACGGTTTTGATGCACGGTATGCCATCAGCGCCATTTACGATGAGATTGTTGCCGCCAAGAGGTAAGGAAGACCGTAATATTTTTGCCGCTCTAAAAGATTATTCAGCGAAGAAATACGGCCGTCCAGGGGAAGAGGTGGAAAAGGAGATCGAGGATCGCTTGAGGGTTAGTGATGGCGATGAAGGGCGAGCAAATATTGAAAATGGGAATTTTGCGAGCAATGAGCCTTGGGATGGCGCGATGGATGCGGCGCTTGGTTTAGATAATTTTGATCGAGACGAAAAGGGTATTCCATTAGGGGTGAAGAAAGTGCCGGCCAGCGAGGCAAAGGCGGGAAGTCCAGAGATGGCAGAATTTTTGGAGAAAATGAAAGCCGAGGAAGGGAATGAGAAAAAGGCCGAGAGGACGGCTAGTGATATAGCTGAGGCGGTGGCTGGAAGGGGTGAATCTGAGGGGCCTGACGCAGGGGCTAGTAAGGAAGGCCGTGCGGAATTCACCTTGGATGATATTAATGCGGAGTTAGATAATTTAATGTCGTCTGGTAACTCAGAGGTGAGTAGTGCAAAAACAGAAGAAAACGCCACGGAAGTAGTAAATGTGCCGGCGGAGGCGGTTTCAGAAATGGATGACGGTCGCCTAAGAGATGGTACGGTGGTAAAAATTCGCTAACATTAAGGCTAGTGAAGCGAAAGTTGTGAGAATAGCTTAAAAGGCTATAAGTACCCAAAAAATTGAAACAAGGGCCTTAAAACGGCTTAGAACGCGAAATATCACCATTTTACCTTGACAGCTAAACTAAAAATGGTTACACTAAAGTAGATATCAAGTGAGGTTAAAACGACTGGAAAAAGGGATTCTAGAAGAATCATTTGGAAAGACGTGGGTGGTGAGCCAGAGAGGTATCAAGTTAACTTAAAAGAGGTATTTTCTTGATGGCTGGAAAACAAAAAGTTGAAGAATACGACAGCTCAGAAATTCAAGTTCTAGAGGGGCTTGAACCTGTTCGTGTGCGTCCAGGTATGTATATCGGTTCGACCGGTTACGATGGTTTGCATCATTTAATTAAAGAGATTGCGGATAATTCGATCGATGAAGCGATTGCGGGTTACGCAAATAAAGTCGAAATTACATTGCTGGCGGACGGTGGTGTAAAAGTGGAAGATAACGGACGTGGTATTCCGGTAGATCTTCACCCAAAGACTCATAAATCAACGCTAGAAACGGTTTTGACGGTGCTACACGCCGGTGGTAAGTTCGGTGGCGGTGGCTATAAGGTTTCATCTGGTCTCCATGGGGTGGGTTCCTCTGTTGTGAACGCACTTTCAACCAAGATGATTGCCGAAGTTTATCGTGAGAAAAAAGTCCATCACATTGAATTTGAAACGGGTAAGACTGTGGCGCCATTGGAAATTGAAGGTGGCACTACGAAGCAAGGAACCTGCATTATTTTCTATCCAGATCCAACCATTTTTAAGGAAACCACGACTTTTGATTATAACTGGGTGTCACATTATGCGAGACACCAGGCCTACCTCACGAAGGGGATTTTGATTTCAGTCTTTGATGAACGTACGGGTGCGAGAGAGGCCTTTTACTTCGAAGGTGGGATTAAGAGCTACGTGAAGCGTCTAAATAACGGTAAGGAAGTGCTCTCGGATACGATTTTTTATGTCGATAAACAGATTGAAGATTCGGAAGTGGAAATTGCCGTTCAGTACAATGATACCTATGCGGAAACTATGAAGCCATTTGCTAATAACGTTTTGACCCCTGAAGGTGGTTCACATGTGGTGGGTTTCCGTACGGCTTTGAACCGTGTACTAAATGATTATGCACGCAAGAATAATCTTTTGAAGGAAAAAGAAGACAATCTAACCGGTGACGATATTCGCGAAGGTTTAACGGCGGTGGTTTCGGTAAAATTACCTAACCCAGAATTCGAAGGTCAGACCAAGAATAAATTAGGTAATCCAGAGGTGCGTGGCTATGTCGACAAGGTGATGAGCGAATATTTTGGTTATTTCCTCGAGGAAAATCCTGCAATCGCGAAAAAGATTGTCGGTAAGGCAACTTTGGCGGCGCGTGCCCGTAAGGCGGCAAGAGCGGCGCGTGATAATGTAATTCGTAAGGGTGCCTTCGAAGGTTTGAATTTGCCTTCGAAATTGGCCGACTGTTCTTCTAGAGACCGTTCAGAGTGTGAACTCTTCATCGTAGAGGGTAATTCGGCGGCGGGTTCGGCTAAGGAAGGTCGTAACTCGAAGATTCAGGCGATCTTGCCGCTTCGTGGTAAGGTGTTAAATACCGAGCGCGCGAGATTAGATAAGATGTATGCGAACGCAGAGTTGGTGTCTCTGATTAAGGCTCTAGGTGTAGGAATTGGTGATCAGTTTGATATCTCTGGACTACGTTATTTTAAGATTGTATTCATGACCGATGCGGATGTGGATGGTGCACATATTTCGACGTTGCTTCTGACTTTCTTCTTCCGCTATATGCCAGAGGTGGTGAAGGGCGGACATGTTTATTTGGCGAAACCACCTCTGTTCGGTCTAATTAAGGGTACGGGTGCGAACCGTAAAATTGATTATATTTACGATGAAGCAGCCTTGGAAGAGAAATTGACTCAGCGTATCGAAGAACGTGTGAAGGAAGGCTTGAAGATTAATCCAGAAGACGAACGCTTCAAGCAGGCTGGTTATACCGCGCAACAGCGCTTTAAGGGTCTTGGTGAAATGAATGCGCAACAGCTTTGGGATACCACGATGAACCCAGAAAACCGCGTGTTGATCCGGGTGAATATTGAAGACGCGGAAAAAGCTGATGCGATCTTTACGAAATTGATGGGTACGGAAGTTGAACTACGTAAAAACTTTATTCAGTCGCGTGCCGCCTCAGTTAATATTGATGATTTGGACTTCTAAGGAAAGGATGAGAAATGACGAAAAACGATAAAAAAGTTCCACAAGAGCCAAATGATGAAAAAATCAATGCTGAGATGAATGCGGCAGAAAATGTCGCAGAAGGAATGATTGAAGAAGCTGCAGAGGAGATGGAGGATGCTCATTTGGGTGGATTAACAGCTCACCGTGCGGTGGACGGGGTAGAAGAATTGACCGTCGAAAATGTGATGGAAGATTCCTTCCTACGTTATTCGATGTCGGTGATTATTGATCGTGCCTTGCCAGATGTACGTGACGGTCTGAAGCCAGTGCACCGCCGTATTCTTTATGCAATGTATAAAAATGGTTGGCGTGCGCCACATGCGACGGTGAAGTCGGCACGTATCGTCGGTGAAGTGATGGGTAAATACCACCCACACGGTGATTCTTCGATTTACGATGCAATGGTGAACTTGGCGCAGCCTTGGAAGATGCGCTACACCTTGGTAGAAGGTCAAGGTAACTTCGGTTCGATGGACGGTGATGATCCAGCGGCTTCACGTTATACCGAGGCCAGAATGGATAAGGTGGGGGCTGAGCTTCTGGCAGACATCGAGAAGGAAACCGTAGATTTTCGTGATAACTTCGATGGCACAGAGAAAGAGCCAGTAGTTTTGCCAGCCGCTTTGCCAAATATTCTTTTGAACGGCCAGATGGGTATTGCGGTCGGTATGGCAACTAATATTCCACCACATAACCTCGGTGAAGTAGTGGATGCGACGGTGGCTTTGATCGAAAATCCTGAAGCCAGCTTAGAAGATTTAATGAAGCATGTGAAGGGACCGGATTTTCCAACGGGTGCGGAAGTTTATGGTGGTGCGCCGATGAAACAGGCTTATGCAACTGGTAAAGGTTCGGTGACAATTCGTGCGGTGGCCAATATTGAAGAACGTAAAAATGGTCGCTTTAATATCGTGATTACCGAAGTGCCTTACGGTATGAGCAAGGAAGGTTTTATCGAAAAGGTTCGTCAGCTGGTTTTGGATAAAAAATTGACTCACATCGCGGATGCACGTGACGAGTCAGCACGTGGTAAGATTCGTGTGGTGGTGGAACTAAAGAAAGATGCTTATCCAAAGAAAATTTTGAACCAGCTCTATAAGATGACGGATTTGCAGACCAATTTCCACTATAACGTGCTGGCTTTGGTGAACGGAATTCAGCCACGCATTATGGGCTTAAAGGAAATTTTGGTGGAATTTATTAAGCACCGTCAAAAAGTGATTCGTCGTCGTACCGAGTATGACTTACGTAAGGCTAAGGAACGCGCCCATATTCTTGAAGGTTTGAAAATTGCCCTGGATAACATCGATGAAGTGATTAAAACGATTCGTGAATCGTATGATGACGCCGATAAGCGTTTGATGGAACGTTTTGGTTTATCAGAAATTCAGGCCGCGGCCATCTTGGCCATGCAACTACGTCGTTTGCAGGGCTTGGAACGCGATAAGATTGAGGCGGAATTGCAAGAATTGATGGCTTTGATTGCGAAATACGAAGAGATTTTGGCAGACGAAGCGAAGATTTTAAACGTGGTGAAGGAAGAACTTCTAGTAATGAAAGAAAAATACGGCGACAAGCGTCGTTCGAAGATTTTCAATCATGAACTAGGTAAGTTCTCGGAAGAAGAATTGATCCCAGAAGAAGAAAGTGTGATTTTGCTCACGGCAGAGAATTACATTAAGCGAGTTTCTCAGACTGATTTCCGCCGCCAAAACCGTGGTGGTAAGGGGAAGAGGGGAATGACCACGAAGGAAGAAGATGTAATTTCGCAGATCTTGACGACAAATTCTCATGATTTCCTTTATATCTTTACTTCGCAAGGTCGCATGTTTAAGATGAAGGCCTACGAAGTGCCACAGGCTTCTTTGACAGCGAAGGGTACGGCAGCAGTGAATCTGTTGAATATGCATCCAGATGAAAAGATTACGGAGATTATTAAATATAACGAAGATAATCAGCAGTCGGATGATAAGAGTGATGACGAGGCGGATGAATACCTCTTTATGGCGACTAAGAACGGTACAATCAAGAAGACCGCGATGAAAAATTACGCGAATGTGCGTTCGAATGGTTTAATTACGATTAAATTGGACCCAGGAGATGAACTGAAGTGGGTGAAGCCAACTACAGGGAAGAATGATATCATTATTTCTACCTCGGCTGGTCAAGCAATTCGCTTTAATGAAGCAGATGTGCGTGCGATGGGTCGTTCGGCAATGGGCGTGCGTGGGATGCGTCTCCGTCCGAAAGATGAAGTCGTGGGTATGGACATCGTGACTGATCCAAAGCAGAAATTGATCGCAGTTTCCGCCAATGGTTACGGGAAGTCTACGCTGGTAGCTAATTTCCCAACTCATAAGCGTGGTGGTGTGGGTATCAAGGTGGCAGCAGTGACGGCGAAGACTGGTCCAATCGTGGCGGTGCATACCTTAGATCCAGAGGCGAGCGAAGTGATTATGATGTCATCGAACGGTCAGGCAATTCGTGTGGCGGTGAAGGACATTCCGACACTTGGTCGCGCCACTCAAGGTGTACGCATCATGCGAATGACAGAAGGTGACACGGTGGCTTCTATCGGTATCGTTTTACCAGAAGAAAAAGAAGAAGAAACTAATGAATAATTAGTTCTGAAAGAAAAAGTACGCGTCTAGCGTACTTTTTTGTGGGGGGTGTGGGTGGAGTTTGGGTGTGCTTTTGAGCGGATTTTTAGTAGATTTTTGACGGATTTTTTAGATTTTTTTGTGGGTCATAACTTGCTTATGGTAATTGATAACTTGCTTATGCTAAAAAATTTTTGGGGGATTTTACCTCTGTTAAATTATTTTTGAAAATGCTTATGGTTGTGATTTTTGAGATTTTTCGCTATGGTGCAGATAAATAAAACAGTGAGGTAATATGAAAAATCAGCAAACAAAGAAAATGAAAAAGACAGTGCTAGGAATTTTGGGATTAAGTCTAATGACGGTTGGCCTTGGCTTAGGGATGAATTCGGCGGTTTTTGCGACATTGAGAAAAACTGAATTAGCTGATAGAAATATCGTGCTTTCGGGGATTGTAAAAGAAAAATCTGAGCAGGATTCTGGGGTGGATAGTAGCGAAAATACGGTGGGGAATGAAAATTCTGATGGTAAGAATTCTGAAGATAAAAATTCTGATGGTGGAAATACAAAAAAATTAACTTCCGAAGGAGAGGTCTTAGAGGGTGAGGTGCCGGAAGAGGAGCTCGAGGCGACCGATGTGGATGAGGGTGAATTAGATGAAAAGGAAATTTCAGAAGTACCAGTGTTGGGTCAGATCGGTCAAACTTTGAAAGATTTTTGGTGGATCTTAGTAATTTTAGGGGGATTATTTAGCTTTCTTCTAGTCTTCTTATTTATCAAAAAGAAAGGAAAACGAAATATTCACCACTCATAATAATAATTATTTCTCGCAAAATAAATTCTCATTTTTTCTCTCAAAACGAGTGGTGAAACGAAGAAAGTGTACCTTAAAAATAACTAATCTTGGACAAGAATACTCGGAACTCGGGTATTCTTGTTTTTCCTTGGGTGTGATAAGATAGGAGTATGGAAAGCTGTTATGTTTTTTTAGCATTCATCTGTGGCTGGTTTATCGCACAGTTTTTCAAACTAATTGTGTTTGTGATTAAAACTCGCGGCAAGGCAAAATTTTCGGAAGTACTATATTATATGATGAAATCTGGTGGAATGCCGTCTGGTCATACAGCGAGTTTTGCGGCAGTAACTGGAACGATTGGCTTTTTGTCTGGTTTCAATTCGACGGTGTTTGCGCTGGCGGTCTGTATGACTTCGATTTTGATTTATGATGCGACTAATGTGCGTCATTCGGTAGGGGAACATGGAGAGATTATTAATCAGCTGATCGATGAGAAGAATTTGAAGTTAAGTGAGGCGGAAAAAATCGCGCATCTACGCGTGGTGGAGGGGCATACGGTGCCGGAAGTGGTGGCCGGATTGATTTTGGGTATATTAATTTCTATTGCAATTAATTTTCTATTGATTAAATAAATGAGGAATTAATAGGCGAAGTCGAGCGATAAAACGGGAAGAGAGAACGGAAAAAGCGGAAAATTGTCTGAAAATTATCGGAAAATTGAAAAATCTTAAAAAATCTTGCAAAATTGTGTTGACATTTATTATTTTGTCATCTATTATAGATACATCCTCATGAGCAAACGGGAAACCAAATGAACATGAGGGACGAATTTTAACAATTCAGTTGTGCAATTATTAAAATAGATTTATTTCTATTTTTATCATCGTCAGTTAATTTATGAATATTTGAGTTTTCAAATTTAAAATTCAAGGTCTTAGGACCTTTAATGGAGAGTTTGATCCTGGCTCAGGATGAATGCTGGCGGCATGCCTAATACATGCAAGTCGAGCGGTAGCATGGCTTCACCGTTCTCTTGACACACTTGGCTATTATGCGAGTGGTAAGATTCGAGGGAACTGTGAAGCTGATGACGAGCGGCGGACGGCTGAGTAACGCGTGAGAACATACCCCAAAGTGAGGGATAACTAGTCGAAAGATTAGCTAATACCGCATGTGATCTTTGGATTAAAGCATTTATGCGCTTTGGGAATGGCTTGCGTACGATTAGATAGTTGGTGAGGTAAAGGCTCACCAAGTCGACGATCGTTAGATGGTTTGAGAGGATGATCATCCAGACTGGGACTGAGACACGGCCCAGACTCCTACGGGAGGCAGCAGTAGGGAATCTTTCACAATGGGCGAAAGCCTGATGGAGCAATGCCGCGTGCAGGACGAAGGCCTTCGGGTTGTAAACTGCTTTTATAAGCGAGAAATATGATGGTAACTTATGAATAAGGATCGGCTAACTACGTGCCAGCAGCCGCGGTCATACGTA